>Ga0315315_10000005_pt1 | contig 187536 bp, 159 predicted proteins | sample M140m3416metaG_FD_203699 | JGI IMG/M metagenome (GOLD analysis project Ga0315315, IMG submission 203699) | Ammonia-oxidizing marine archaeal communities from Monterey Bay, California, United States - M1 40m 3416 | ecosystem: Environmental > Aquatic > Marine > Intertidal zone | place: USA...
CTGGAAATGGTTCTTTAGATACAAATAATGATGGGGTTATAGATGTTAATGATAATGGTTTTACTGATAACAATAATAACGGAATGGCTGATGATTCTGAAAACACAAGTCCGCAAGACACTGATGGCGATGGGGTTGTAGATCACCTTGATCTTGATAGTGATAATGATGGAATTTATGATGTAATAGAATCTGGTAATGGTTCTCAAGATACAAACAATGATGGGGTAATTAATCTAGAAGATACTGGTTTTGCTGATAATGACAATAATGGAATGTCAGATAATACTCAAGGTTTATCATTAATAGATACAGATAATGATGGTATTTCAGATTATCTAGATTTAGATAGCGATGGTGACGGATGTAATGATGTGATTGAAGCAGGGTTTATTGACGGAGATGGAGATGGATTTTTAGGCGATTCTCCAATTTCTCAGGACTCATTAGGTTTGGTTGTTAGCGGCCAAGGTTATATAAATCCAGCAGATTACGACTATAATGGAATATATGATTTCATTGAAGAAGGTTCTCAAATTATATTTGATATTAATCCTTCAGAAATAGAAACTTTTAGTGAAGGAGATAATATTGTTTTAGTCACTGAATCAAATTCTTTATCTACTATTTTCTATCAATGGCAAATGAGTTCAGATGATGGTTTAACCTGGTCAAATATCAGTGATAATGATATTTTTACAGGATGTAATACTGATACTTTAACAATGAGTGGATTAACCAAAGAATTTGATCAATATTTGTTCCAGCTAGTAGCTACAACACCAGGATTCATTTGTGGGTCAGAGGAAATTTCAGAATCATCTCTTTTACAACTTGAAACCATTTTAATCCCTCAAGGGTTCTCACCAAATGGTGATAATATAAACGATACTTGGCACATTTCTGGATTAGATCAATATCCTATAAACCATGTGGAAGTTTACAGTAGGTGGGAAACTAAAGTATTTGAAATTGATAATTATGGAACAAATAACGAATGGAATGGTGTTCCTAATGTATTAAATAGTTTAGTCTTGGGAAATAGTAATGTTCCTGAAGGAACTTACTTCTATATAGTTACTTTCGGTGGTGAATTTGAAGATAAAAAGCCAATTAAAGGATTCATATACTTGAGAAATAAATAACTATGAAAAGACTAATCTTAATATCCATATTTTTTAGTTTCTTGATTTCTAGCAAATCTCAACAAGATGCAATGTTTACTTATTACATGTTCAATCATCAATCTGTAAATCCTGCTTATGTTGGATCTAAAGATGTGATAAATGCAACGATGATTAATAGATCTCAATGGACAGGTTTTGAAGGAGCTCCTTGGTCACATACAATTTGCTTAAATACTCCACTTATAAATGAATCGTTGGGGTTTGGATTAAGTTTTTCTAATGATAGGGTAGGACCAACGGTATTAAATAATTTGACATTGGATTTAGCTTATCATTTGGATTTATTTAGTGACCATAAGTTGTCAATGGGTGTTAAAGTTGGTGGAAACCATTCAAGATTTGATTTAAATACTTTAGAGTTAGATAATCAAATTGATAATTCTTTTATGATAAACAATGGAAAGTTTATGCCTAATTATGGATTTGGTTTGTACTATTATACTCCAAATTTTTATGTAGGATTATCTTCACCTCACCTAGTGAATTATGATTTTAATTCTACTCAAAGACATTATTTTTTAATAGCAGGGGCTATATTCAATATCAATGACGAAATAAAAATCAGACCAAGTACTTTTATTAAAGCCACTAGAAATTCTGCTAGTACTCTGGACCTTTCAGCTTTGGTAATTCTAAAAGATAAATTATGGGGAGGATTATCATTTAGAGCCCCATTTGGATTGATATTACCTAGTACAAATAATGGAGGTAGTTATGCATTATTAGCTGGAATTAATATTAATGACCAATTATCTGTTGGGTATTCATTTGGGTATTCTTTGGGTAATCAAACCTTTAAATATAATGGTGGCACTCATGAAATCACCCTAAGATATGATTATTTGTATGAAACAAAAAAGGTAATAAAATCTCCAAGATATTTTTAATGATTAGATATTTAAAAAAAATAATATTTATATTTTTGACTCTTTCTTTTGCTTTTTCTTTTGCTCAGAAAAAAGTAGTTGATCCAGTACTTAAAATTTATGGTAAAGATGGAATTACTCGATATTACAAAGGTGGAATTTTAGTTAAAATTGATTCTAACTTATCTTATAATTCAAATTCCTTAAAATCCAATAAATATCTTTCTAATAATGCTCCAGTATTTCAATTTGGTTTAGGTAAAAATGACCAAGTAGCTATGGATTGGGGTAATTATCATTTTGACAAAGAATCTTACAAGAAAGCAATTGACAGGTTCAGTAAGTTAGAATATAAAAACATAGATGTTTTACGTAAACTTGGTAAATCTTATTTAAATTTAAATAATCTAGATAGCTCAGAGCATTATTTAAAAATTGTTGCTGAAAAAACAAATAATTCTGCAGATTGGTACAATTATTCTCATATATTGTACATGAATGAAAAGTTTGATGAAGCTGAGTATATAAGATCTAAATACGCTTACTCTTCTGGTGAGAAAAGAGCAGAAATATTTAAGAGCAATAAAGCACATAAAGAGATACTTAATAAAATTTCTAAGGTAGATTTAATTAATTTATCCATCAATACTGAAAATTCTGACTTTGGAGCTTATGCAGTTAAAAATGATTCCACTAATTCTTATTATACACTTTTTACTAGTGCAAATATATCCTCACTTAAAGAAATCAAAAAATCAAAATTTGTAAGGCCAGATCAACCTACTTATGATATTTATAAAACCGATCTTAAATATCCTTCTCTTGAAGTTTCTTCTTCAGAATCTTTAAGCGGAGATTTTTCTAATGAATATCAAGAAGGTCCAGCAATTATAACCAGTGATAAAAAAACTATTTATTTTACAAGAAGTAACAGTGCTGAAGCTGATGATGATGCTCTTTATTTAAGTTTATACTCTGTAAATACTAAAATGATTGCCAATGAAGATAGTATTGTTCCTTTTTCAATTAATAACGATCATTATTCAGTGATGCATCCGTCAATTTCTAATGATGGAAAAAAAATATTTTTTTCAAGTAATTTGCCTGGTGGATATGGAGGTTTAGATTTGTATTATTGTGAAATTTTAGGTTTTAAAACTAATAATATTGATGGTGAATTAAAACAAATTAAACAACTTTCTGACCCAATAAATCTAGGAAGATTTATTAATACTGAAGGCAACGAAGTTTTTCCATATTTAATGAATGATAATATTTTATTTTATTCTTCTGATGGTAGAATAGGATATGGAGGTTTAGATATTTTTATGGTTCATAATTACCTAGATACTTCTTTAATTGAAACAGATAATATTGGTAAACCTTTTAATTCTCCAAAAGATGATTTTTCATTTTTTATTTCTAAGGATATTAAGCTTGGATTTTTATCATCCAATAGATCTGGTGGCAAAGGAGACGATGATATATATTGCTTTAAATTTAAATTGAATATTTCTGAAGGAACTGACGATTATTATACTATGATTAAGGGTGATAAACTTGAAGTTATTTCAAATTCTGTTTTAAGTAACGATTTTTCAAATAATAATGATCAAGATTTCTTTAGCCAAAATGCTTTTCATAAAGCTAAGCTAATAAGTAAACCATCAAATGGGAAAATTAAATTTAACAGTGATGGAACTTTTATATACACTCCAAATAATGATAGTGTAACAGTAGATGTTTTTACTTATAGAATTTTAAATGATCAATATTCAAATGATACAATAAATGTATTCATTAAGGCTTTAGATCAAACAGTACCTGAAGCAAATGATGATCATTATGTTATAAAAAAAGGTGAGACTTTTTCTACAGACTCAATTAAAGGAACTTTACATAACGATTATGATTCTGGAGGGGATGTTTTAACCACTATTTTACTTGATTCTACTTTACATGGAGAAATAAATTTTAAAAAAGATGGCTCTTTTGTATATATACCAGAAGACTATTTCGTAGAGTCAGATACTTTTAGATATGTTGTAACTGATGGTCTGTATTACGATACTGCAGAAGTCACGCTTGCAAGATTAGTTTCTGGAGTTGATATAGCTTCAATTATAGAAATTAATCCAATTTATTTTGATCTAAACAAATCCAATATTAGAGAGGATGCTGCTACTGAACTTCTTAAAATTGTAGAAATAATGAATGATTATCCTTCTATGGTTGTGGAGTTAGGATCGCACACTGATTGTAGAGCTTCTCAAGGCTATAATAGAAACTTATCTGATAGAAGGGCCAAATCATCCGCAAATTTTATAAAAGAACGAATTTCTAATCCTCAAAGGATTTATGGCAAAGGTTTTGGGGAATCCAAACTAAAAAATAAATGTGAATGTGAAGGATCTAGAATTATTCCTTGTTCGGAAGAAGAGCATCAAGAAAATAGACGAACTGAATTTTTAATTGTTAAGATGTAAATGATTAAATTTAGAATGTGAATTATTTTTTTAGGTATATAATCATATTTTTAATTACTAACATAAGTTATTTCTCTTACTCTCAATGCTCTAACCTTTTAGTAAATGCTGCTACTAATGCAAATCTAAATACTGAGACTTTATACGAAGAAACATTTGCAGGACAAAATGGAAAAGGAGCTATTGGAAACTCCATAGATTTAGATGGTTGTACTTGGGCTATTGACATTAGTTCAGCTAATCTTTCAAATACCAACGATTATTTTAAAGTTAATAATGAAAAATTAGAAGCTAGAGATGTTGATGGAATATGTTACTGGTATTCTCCTGTGATCAACATTCAAAATTATATTAATGTTGACCTTTCTCTACTCGCAAGTCAAATTTCTAATTCAAATAGATATGAGTTGGATGATATTTTTTATTCTCAATATAGCTTAGATGGTAATATTTGGACTTATTTCTCTAATAATGGCCAGATGACAAATGGATTACCATCTTCTAATTTGAATGTCTCTCAAAATGGATTAAAAGGTTCAACAATCCAAATTAGAGTTTCAATGAATGTAAATGAAGATAATGAAAGATTTAAACTGGATGATATTAAAGTTACAGGTCAGGCTTACAAAATAAATCTTTGTTATGGAGATCCATTGACTCTTGGCGGTTCACCTACTGCAAGTTGGTCAGGAACAGGAAATCCTACAATAACTTACCAATGGAATCCAACCACTGGTCTTTCTGATCCAAATATTTCAAATCCAATAGCTACTCCAACTACTCCAATTATTTATAAAGTGGTTTCTACTCTTACAAATAATGGCGTGATATGTAAAGACAGTTCTTTATTTTATGTAAATGTTACTCCTCAAGTTTCTGTTAGTAGTTCAAGTCCAGTATGTTCTAACGATACTTTAACAATTTCAGAACTTGGTGGAAGCGCAACTTCCTGGGCGTGGTCTTCCAATGGGAATGCTACAATTATTAGTATAAATGATTCTTCTTCTAAAGTAGTTGGAATGGTTGATGGAGAGATTTTTTCAGTTTATGTAGAAGATGATGATGGTTGTAGTAATACAGCAACTACAACTATTCAAGTAAATCCAAAACCAACAAATGTGACTTCTTCAAATTATGGAACGTACTGTAGCTCATCACCAGTATTTCCATTAACTGGAGGGTCTCCAGCTGGAGGTTATTATAGTGGATTAGGGGTATCAAATAATAATTATGATGCTTCATTAGTTGGATTTGGAAGTAGTATTGAAAATGTTGATATTTTATATATATATTCTGATGTAAATGGATGTAGAGATACTTCCATAAGTCAACTGACTGTACAAAAGGCCCCAAACGTTGAATTAACCTCTTCATTTTTATCATTATCTCCAACCAACCCTAGTTATATTGTTAGTTCACCTGGTGGTGAATGGAGCAAATGCGGGAATCCAGACCCAACATTTAATCTTCAAATGAATATTTCTAACTCAAGTGTAGCAAATAATTCTGCTAACGTTAATTATGACATTGATTATGGAAATGGATCTAATGAATTAAATATTATTCCAGGGACAATTTACAACACTACTTACATAGACGAGGGACCATACATCATAAAAATTACAGCAACTGATAATATAACTGGATGTATTAGGGAGTATGAAAAGAATTTTTTCTATGGAACAAATCCAGCAGTTTCATTAGGTATTCCAGGAAATACTCAAAATCAATGTTCTCCTAAAACATATGGATTTGTAGCAACATTTTCTAATAATTCTGGAATTTTAAACTCCCCAGGAACTATCTACAGAAAATATACAAATGATGGTAAAGATGATTCAACTTTTATTCATCCTAATCCTGCAACAGATCTTTTAAGTGATACAATTTTTCATACTTTTGATGAAGCTTCTTGTGGCTATTCTTCTCAAGCTTACGACAATTCATTTTTAGTAGGTGTTGCAGCTATAAATGGATGTGGATCCTCAAGTGCAGAGGTTTCTCCAATTACCCAGTCATCTCCCCCTCAAGCATATATTGAGATGGAAGATTCTATTTTTTGTATAAATACTCCAGTTAATTTTAGAGATACTAGTTTAGGTGGAAAGTACGTTTATGGAGTAAATACTGGTTCTGGATTTAGTTATGAATGTGATACAATTGATGCAGTAGCCTGGGAATTTACACCAAACACTGGATATACTGTTACTTCAGGTTCTCTTGGAAACTATTCCGGGATACAGTACTTTGATACTACAACTCACGGCACATCTGAAATTCAAGTTATGTTTCATAATAAAGGAGCTTATACCGTTAACTTTAAAAAAGTTTCTCCATGCGGAAATGCTGAAATTTCTGATGAAGATTTTAAAGACTTTTTGATTGATTCTTTACCACATGCAGAATTTACTCTAGACAAAGATATTGATTGTGCTCCCTTAATAATTAATGGAGATAATATTTCTAAATCAATTGATGACTTTAATGCAGTTTTTGATTGGACTTATTCTACTTTAACTGTAGGTTGTCAAGGTAGTGCTCCACCTAGTATAAATGCTGCTGCTTCAGATTCTACTGTTTTTGAGATTTACGACGAAGATTTTTCAGGTCAAAATGGTCAAGGCATGTTAGGAACAAACACTGATTTAAGTAATGTAAATTGGAATATTCTTGTATCTAACTATCAGTGGAGTAACGACGATTGGTTTTATGTAAATAATGAGAGGCTTGAGTTTGTAAATGGACCTTTTGGCTATATTAATAATAATGCTGCTTATTGGTACTCTTCAGTAATAGATATTTCTGAATACCAGTATGTCTTTACAGAACTTAAAGCTTTAACTAATAATGCACCAAGTGGAACAATTTCTAAAACCATTATGTCTCAGTATAAATTAGATGGAGGACCTTGGACAACTTTTTCAAATAACGGGATTTTAAATGGAAACTTTACTAGTCCTTCTATTGTTTCTTCTGATGGATTAAATGGAAATAGCATTCAATTAAGAGTTTTTGTACAAGCTCATAACAATACTGATACTCTTTTCTTTGATGATATAAAAATACATGGTTATTCTATTCCCGATTCTTTAAATACTGAATACTCATTTAATTTACCTGGTTTATATAGTATAGATCTAACTGCAACTAACGTATGTGGGTCTGATGAATTTAAAGATACTGTAACAGCTGTAGGTCCACCAGTTATATCCATTGATAATATTATTGACACCTGTGATACTAAGAAACTTAATCCTACTGCAACTATAGATACTTGCTTTGGATTAATGAATTCATACAATTGGTCTTTTCCTGGGTCAATTGCTAATGATATTTCTAATTTAGAAATCCCTAATCCAATTCTTTACGATAGTGTTGGTGTTTTTAAAGTTTATCTCAATGCGTCAAACCAATGTGGACTTGATAGTGATAGTTTAGAATTTGAGGTTCATGATAATCCAGTAATTTCTATGATAGAACTAGATTCGGTTTGTTATGGTTTATCTCTTGGAATATCTGCTTCTGTTAGTGAAGGATCTCCAAACTATAATTATTTATGGAGTTCAGTAAATGCATCAATTTCTAATAGAACTATTCCAAATCCTTTTGTTAATACATTAATAGATAATAATATTTTTCTTGAAGTCACTGATATAAATAATTGTAAGGGATATGACACTATTTTAGTAGATGTTCTTGAATTACCTACAGTGAATCCTGGTCTAAATCAAAGTGTATGTCCTGAAGATACTGCATTTTTATTTGGTTCAATTTCTGGTGCTATACCACCATATACTTTTTCGTGGAATTCTAATTTTCTTTCTGACCAAACTATTTTAAATCCATTTTATGATATGAATGGTAGTAGAGTATTTACTTTAACTGCAACTGATGACTTTGGATGTGTTAATAGTAATAGTCTATCCATAACTCAATTTAATTCACCTAATGTAGTTACACAAATAGATACTGTTATTTGTGACTTACCAGTAAATGTAACTCTTAATGCTACACCAACTGGTGGAAACTGGATCGATACTAATATTACTAATAATGGTATATACAGTCCAGATGGGGTAGGTACATTTAAATTATACTATGAGTATACAGACTTTAATACATGTTATAATATTGACTCTATGTTGCTAACTGTTAATCCAGCTCAAATTGCTGACGCTGGTTTAGATATTGTAGCTTGTGCAGATACAGGCTTAATAATTTTAAATGGTTTGCCTTCATCCGCTGGAACTTGGCATGGAAATGGAGTTAATTTAAACGGAAGATACTTTGCAAATCCTGCCAATATAAATCTTATTAATGAAAATTTCGCTTATAATATTGGTGCTGGAAATTGTTTTACTACTGACACTATGAATTTATTAGTTAATCCATTACCACTGATTACATTAGATAATAGTTTTCATATATGCATTTCTGCTGGAGATACAAATATTCAATTTTCTCCGATTGGTGGGCTTCTAAATGGAACTGGTGTTATGAATTCAAATACTGGTCTTTTTAGTCCTTTAAATGCTGGATTAGGAACTCATAGATTAACTTATTCTTATCAGGATCCTGTTACAGGCTGTTGGAATTATGATTTTTTAGATGTTACAGTTAATCCATTGCCAAATGTAAATTATACTCATGATAGTATTTTTTGTTTAAATGTAGGACATCAAATAAACAACTCTACTACAATAGTTCGAAATCACTATTGGTCCATTTCTGATGGTAGTTTTTCAAATTCATATTCACCTATATTTACAATTGATACAGCCGGTTTTTTTAATATTAATTACATTGCTGAAACTAACAGGGGATGTCGAGATTCTTCTAGTTCTATAGTAGAAGTTTTAGCTCCACCTATAGCAGACTATACTGCTCCAGATTCAGGATGCGGGCCATTACAAGTAGATTTCACAAATAATTCTGTAGGAAAATATGTTAGTTATCTATGGGATTTTGGTTTAGTAAATTATCTTGGTAATGACTCTATTTCTAATGATACAATGCCTGTTAATCATTCCTATTCTGCATCAATTTATTTTGATACTACTTACTACACTTCATTAACAGTAACCAATTATTGTGGTGTATCTTTAAAAAATTTAGAAATTATTAGTATGCCAAATCCTGTTTCAAATTTTGCTCCCTTTTCAAATGTAGGTGGATGTGGTTCTGCTCTCATTACATTAGCAAACAATAGTTATGGCTTGCCAGATTCCTATTATTGGGATTTTGGAGACGGTTCATTTGGAAGTAATAGTGACACCATATTTGATAAACAATATTTTCCTGGGCCAGCAACGAATTTTTATACTATCACTATGGCTGTAACAAATGAATGTGGTACAGATACAACATTTGAAACAGTAACTATTTTACCAAGTGGCTTAGTGGCATTTTTTAGTGTGGATACTACTGTAGGCTGTATGCCATTTACTTTAGATTTTGAACAGTTTTCTGTCGGGGCAGCAACCTATAGTTGGGATTTTAACGATGGTAATTTTTCAAATACTTACTCACCAACACATACATTTTTAGATACTGGAACTTTTGAAGTTTCCTTAGCAGTTAGTAATGCATGTGACTATGATACTGCTTTTAAAACTATTAGAGTCAATACTTCACCAAATGTTGATTTCTCTGTACTGGACGATACTATTTGTGCAGGATCAACATTACTTTTTAATAATTCTTCAGCCTTAGGTATAAATAACAACTGGGATTTTGGAGATAATACAACTTCTTTTTTAACTAATCCATCACATGTTTTTACAGATTCGGGTTATTATAGAGTAATTTTAACAGGAACATCTTTAACAAATGATTGTCCTGCTTCTGATTCTGTAGACTTATTAGTATTGCCTTATCCAGAAATTACTGCAACTTCTGATACTATTAACGGATGTATTCCTCTCCCTGTTAATTTCTCTAGTACTTCAAAATCTGTGGGATATTATTTATGGGATTTTGGAGATGGTAATACTTCGACTTTAGCAAATCCAAATCATATTTATACAAATGATGGATATTATAGTGTTAACTTAAGGTTCGAAGATTTAGCAGGCTGTGTTGATTCATTTGATTTTGATATTATTCCTTATCCAGTTCCTCAAATAAGTTTTAATGCTATTCAACTTGACACCTGTATTTTACCTGCCAGTTATACTTTGCAAAATAATTCCACTGGTGCTTCCTCAAATAATTGGGATTTCGGGGACGGTTCAATATCATCTGTTAACTCTCCAAATTATTCTTATTCTACTGCAGGGAACTACGATATTAATTTAATAATTTCTAATACATATGGATGTAGTGACAGTACTTCTCAGAGCATTGTAGTTAAACCTGTTCCCATTGCTGATTTCAATCCTATTCAATTAGATACTTGTACTATTCCTGCTAGTTACTCTATAGTTAATAATTCAACTGGATCATTTATAAATTCATGGGATCTTGGAGATGGATCAAACTCTAATTCTCTAAACTTAAATTATGCTTATCTTAATTCTGGAACTTATGATATCACTTTAACAACTATGAATCAGTTTGGTTGTTTTGATAGCGCTACTAAAACAGTAAACGTTTTGTCAGTTCCTAATTCTGACTTTACTTATAATAAATTAGATTCCTGTATTTTACCATCAAATTATAGTTTTATAAATAATTCTACAGGTTCAAATACTTACATATGGTATTTTGACACTATTGCAAACTCAATTCAATCAAATCCGTTTTTTACTTTTAATAGTGATGGTGTTTTTGAAATTAAATTATTGTCAATAAATAATTCTGGATGCATAGATTCTTCAATAAATTTTATTAATGTAAATCCAATTCCTAATGCTGATTTTTCAATTGATACCTCAATTGGTTGTGAGCCATTTAATGTGATTTTTAATAATAATTCTCAAAACTCTAGTTTTTATAATTGGGATTTTGGAGATGGCAATAACGCATCTTTTTTTAATGGTTTTCATGAGTTTCAAAACTCAGGTAATTATATCATAAAATTAGTTGTAGAAGACATAAGTGGATGTAAAGATTCAACTTTTAAACCTATAAATGTATATCCCTCTCCAATTTCTAGCTATACATATGTTGCAAGTGACCCATGTTATTTACCTATTAGTGTTGATTTTACAAATACTTCATTGTTATCAAATAATTTCGAGTGGGATTTTGGAAACGGTCAAACTTCTAGTATAACTAATCCATCTTCAATATTTGACTCAATAGGTAATTATAATATTCAGCTAATATCGGGAAATAGTTATAATTGTTATGATACACTAAATAATTTATTTGATGTGGTAAACAAACAAGTTCCAATTGCAAATTTTAATTTTAATGATTCAATTTGTTTAAGAGACACTACTTTCTTTAACTCTTCAACTCTTTTTGCTGATTCCTTAGTATGGGATTTAGGTAATGGAGTTACATCTTATGGAAATGCAATCTCTTATGTTTATGACAGTTCTGGTCAATATACTGTAACTCTTTATGCTTTTAATACTGGAAGCGGTTGCTCTGATACTTTACAAAGTAACAATTCTTTGGATGTTTTCCCATCCCCAGTTGCTAATTTTAATTTTAATCAGATACAGGGTAATGAACCTTTAAGTGGTTCTTTAGAATTTATTAATAATTCTACACTAGCAGATTCTTATTTTTGGGATTTTGCTAATGTTGACTTTTCAAATGAAGAATATCTAACATATTATTACAGTTATGACTTTGACGGAACTTATTATTACACATTATATGCGTTTAATAATAATGGATGTGTTGATAGTTTAACAAAAGATTTATATATATTCTATAAAAAAACCTTATTCATACCCAATGCACTATACCCATCTTCAAATAAATTTGAGGTTGCTAATTTTATACCTAAAGGTACTGGGATGAAAAAGTATAAAATTGAAATTTTTGATTTATTTGGAAATCTTATTTGGGAAAGTTCTTCTCTTGATGATGAAGGTAAACCTAATGGATATTGGGATGGTAAATTTAATGGCGAAGATGTAGAGACTGATATATATATTTGGAAAGTAGAAGCTCAATTTAAAGACGATAGTTATTGGGAAGGACAAGAACCTTTAGAAGAAGAAATATTTAGAAAAACAGGAACCTTAACAGTTATAAGATGATTAGAAAATTATTAAATATCATTTTTATGATTTTTATAACAGCAAACTACTATGCCCAAGAGCCTGTTTTTTGTCAGTTTTATTTTAATCCATTGTATATGAATCCTGCAACGTCTGGTATGGATAATAATTTTAGGTTGTTTTTAAATAATAAAAATCAATGGTCTAAAATACCAGGTCAGTTGAATACAACATCTCTTTCGTTTGATTCTTGGCAGAACTTTTCAAACTCATCTTTATCAATGCTATACTCATCAGGTTCAGAAGGCGAGAGTTATTTTAAAACAGATAGATTTCATTTTGGAGGAGCTTACAGACTTTTTGATGTTTTTCCAAGTCCTTTAGCTTGGCAGTTTGGATTTCACTACCAAAATATTACCAAAAAATTAGACTGGTCAAGATTGGTTTTTAGTGATGAACTAGATCCTTATCTAGGCCACGTAAATAGTACATCATTTATAATGCCTAATAGCAATTCATTTAATTCTTCAAATCTTGCATTGGGTACTGTTTTAACTTACCATATAAAAAGAGGAGCTAAAACTAGAAGATTTCACTTACCAATAGATTTGGATGTTGAATTAGGATTTGCAGTTCATGAGTTTGTTCAAAGAGGAAATAGTTTTGTAAATGATGGTGTATACAGAAATAAAAGAAGATATACATATCATGGTTCTATGCTTTGGCCTTTTAGTAAAGGGAATATACATGGTGGTGTTAAACATTCAGCATTATTAGTTAATCAAGGAAATTTGTCTACTTTACAAATTGGAATAATTGAGACATGGGTTTATCCTTTACATATAGGTCTTTTCTTCAGAAGGCAGATGACTGTAGTACCAAATGATTTTGATAGAATTGAGGCATTATATTTTATTTTTGGATATCAAAAAGTTATAGAGAAATCAAATTTATCTTTAACAATGTCTTACAGCAGAGACTTTACAGTTTCAGAACTTGGTTCTTATTCTGGTGGAACTAATGAGATATCTATAATTTTGGAAAGCATTGAAGGTGGTCTTTTTCAAGGTTTGATGAAATCTAGAAGGCATTCAAGAAACAAGTACCGTTCTATACCTTGTTATAGTAAGTTCAATACTTCAAGAGGATTTTAAACTTACTGGAATTATTTTTCTTTTATGGAATTTAAAAAAGAAATATATAGTAACAATTTGAGAAATTATTAGATATAAAATTACAGCATTTTTAGGTAAATAAACACCTTGAAATATATTTAAAATTTCTTGAAAATATAATACTATGACAAATCCAATCGAGTTTTTAATAATTTCTACAATTAAAGAAAATTGTGATTGATCCATTAAGGAAGTAAAAGAGCTAACTGAAAACATAAAAAATATTCCATAAAGAACTAGCATTTGGTACCCACTTAGCAACACAGTTAAATTAAAATCGTCACTTTCAATAAAGTTTATTAAATATATTATATGAAACTGCATTGCAAGATGAATTATTAATTGGAAACAGCTCCATATATTTAAAAAACTATCTTTTTTAGTATGGTATTTTTTATATTCATGAGGATTTGAAATAATATCTAATGGATAAAGCTTTTCCACATCTTTAGGCCTCCATCCAGTAGGCATAAACCAAATCTTAAACTTGTCCTTCCAATTTCTAGCTCTAATAGCATCTTTAAAAAGCTGAATTAGATGCATAAAATTTATGTAAATTGGATTCCAAGTTCTTGCTGGTTTTAATACGCCATAAACTGGATTCTCACCTTCTAATTCTTTTTGAAATGTCCCAAACATAAAGTCCCAAAATATGAATATGTTGGAATAATTTTTATCTATATAAATAGCATTAATAGCATGGTGAACTCTATGATGTGAAGGGGTAACAATTATTTTTTCCAAAAAGCCCATATTTTTTATAAGTTTTGTATGGTACCAAAATTGTGCAAATAGATGTAAGGGTAGGAGTATGGTTATTACTTTTGGAGGTATTCCAATTAAGGCCAAAGGGATATATAAAAAGAAATAAATCTGAAATACAGACGAAATTGTTTGTCTTAGTGCACATGCTAAATTATATTCTTCACTACTGTGATGAATAATATGCCTATTCCAAAGTATATTATATTCATGGTTCCATCTGTGTGTCCAATAATTGGCAAAATCTATACCTAAAAATGCCAAAATATACACCCACCATGAAGAACTAATGTGAAATATTGCAAAATGTTCAAACATCCATTGATAGCTAATTATAACAACAGATAGATTTAAAATACTTTTAATATTATTGGTCATACCAGAACTAATACTTGAAATAGTATCTGAAATATTGTAAACTTTTTTCTTTAATATTTTTGAAACAATCCATTCTATAAGCATAGTTGTCATGAAAAAAAACATGGCATATTTAACAGCAATAGTATAGTCAGACATCCAATAAATTTAATGATTTTCTTGTAAAATCTTTTCTTTTCATAATTCTAAAAAAATATATAATTATATGAATTCAATTAATGTTGATTAATTTATGATCTTGATTAACCAATAATTGGCTTAATTGTTTTTCCAATTAATTCAATTGATTTTAAAAGTTGTTTGTGAGATAATTCTGCATTATCCATCTGAAATGTAAATCTGGATATACCACCTAAGGCTTCACTGTGTCTTAATATTTTTTCTGCTATTTCTTTAGGATTTCCAATCATTAATGCTCCAGTGGGACCATTTTGGGCTTTAAATCTTTCCAAAGTCACTGGTGGCCAACCTCTTTCTCTTCCTATTCTAGTAAAAGTTTTTGCATAACCAGGAAAATAATCTTCAACTGCTTGCTTAGAGTTTTCAGCTACATAACCTAGAGAATGCAATCCAACTTTTAATTTTTCTGGCGAATGTCCAGCCCTTCTTCCTGCTTCTCTGTACATATCTACAAGTGGTTTGAATCTATGGGTTTCACCACCTATAACAGCTATCATTAATGACATTCCTAAACTACCCGCTCTTAAAAAAGATTGTGGAGTACCACCAACACCAATCCAAATAGGTAATGGTTTTTGAAAAGGTCTTGGATAAATGTACTGGTTATTTAACGGTGATCTAAAATCTCCTCTCCATGTTACTTTTTCATTTTTTTGTATTTCAATTAAAAGCTCTAGCTTTTCTTCAAAAAGCTCATCGTATTGATCCATTTTGTATCCAAATAATTCAAAAGCTTCCGTAAATGAACCTCTTCCTGCAATTATTTCTGCTCTTCCTTTAGAAACCAAATCTAAAGTTGCATAGTTTTGAAAAACTCTCACTGGGTCTGCAGCACTTAAAACAGTAACTGCACTTGTTAAAATAATCTTTTTGGTTTGACCAGCAGCTGCGGATAAAATTATATGTGGAGCACTATCTAGAAATTCTTTTCTGTGGTGCTCACCAACTCCAAAAACATCAAGACCAACCTCATCTGATCTTTTTATTCTTTCCAACAGTTTTTGAATTGAAATTGCATTTTGCTTTCCATTCAAATTTTCTGTTGTCTCACTTGCAGCAAAGCTATCTATTCCAATTTGCATTTTATAAATCTAACCATTTGTTAGTTAGAGATGTTTCATTTTAAAAAAAAAATCGTTATTTATTTAACAACTATATACTTACTATCTAGAAATTTATAGATTTTAAAGTTTAATAAACTTGTGCTCTGAATTATTAATTTTTATTAGATATATCCCTTTTTTTAACCATTAATAAAAGTATTAATTTTTTTTCTCCTCTTTAATAAGTGTTGTAAAGCTCAATTATGGATTCTATGCTATTGTTAACATTACATCTACCAACTCCAAAAGCTTTTACTTTTATAGTACTTTTTTAATTTTTAAAATATTGTAAAAGATTTATTTGGTTAGTTTTCTTAAACATGAATGGATTAGAAAAATCCAACTTCTCCTACTCAAATTTCTGTGACTTTCTTTTGATTACAATATAATTGCTTATTAATATAAATATATTATTTGTCAATAAATTAAATCAATTTACGTCACCGAGGTATATACCTAATGCTAATGCTGTTTTGACTAAAGAATCTTCTAATTCAACTTTTTTATAAGTTTCAATTCCTTTAGCAATTGGAAAATCTACCACCTTTCGATCGCTCCAAGCAACCATTCTGTCATATTTCTTTTGAGCAATTAAATCTACAGCATGAACTCCAAATGCACTCGCCAATATTCTATCTTGAGTAGTTGGAGGAGCTCCTCTCTGTACATGCCCAAGAGTAGTTACTCTACATTCAGCAGAAGATTTTTCCATTATTTTATGAGCAATATATGTTCCTATTCCACCTAATCTAACTTCACCATCAGCAAATTTAACCATACTGCTATTTCCGTCTTCTTGTTTTACAGCTTCAGCTACTATAATTAGTGAGTGATTTATCCCGTAATTGTTCATCTTTTTTAGCTTGTTAATAATACCATTAATAGAATAATTAATTTCAGGAATTAAAATAACGTTTGCACCACCAGCAATACCAGCATTTAACGCAATATGACCAGCATCTCTTCCCATTACTTCTAAAATCATAGTTCTTTTATGACTTGCAGCAGTAAACTGTAAATTATCTAATGCATTGGCAGCTTCGTTTACAGCAGTATGAAAACCAATTGAATTTTCTGTAGCACCCACATCGTTGTCAATGGTTTTAGGAATGGCTACAATATTCATATTTCCTTTGTCTGCTATTTCTTTAAGTATTTTCATGCTTCCATCCCCACCAATTACAATAAGGCTATCCAGCTCAAGTTCGTTATAACCAGCAATAATCTCATCCGTTCTATCTTTATACGAACCATCAGGCATAGGAAATTTAAATGGGTTTCCTCTATTGGTAGTTCCTAAGAATGTTCCACCTTGTCTTAATAAGTTCCCAGAAAAAGTATTGTAATCAAGTTTTATATAGGATAGAGGTCTGCTCATCAAACCCACTGTTCCTTCTAAAATTCCAAAAACTTCTAAATTATACTTGTCATTCGCTCTGTAAAAAATAGATCTCACAGCAGCATTTAGTCCTGCACAATCTCCACCACTTGTTAGTATACCAATTCTTTTCATATTGTAAAATTAACAATAAGGGTCAATTAAATCAAAATTATTAGATTTATTTATTAAAAATATTAACATATTATAGATCCATTTTTAGTAATTGATTCAGGTTGAATAATAACTACATTTTCTAAATTACCATCAATTGCCCCAATAATAAGAAACTCACTTTGAATATTTGCAATTTGTTTTTTAGGTAGATTAACTAATCCTACAATTTGTTTTCCAATAAGATCTTTTAATTTGTAATTTTTAGAAATTTGAGCAGAAGTTTTTTTTACCCCAATTTCTCCAAAATCAACATGAACTAAATATGAGGGGTTTGTTGCTTCTTTGAATTCAACAGCTTTAATAATTGTTCCAACTCTCATGTCCATCTTTTCAAAATCGTCCCAATTTATTAGTTTTTTTATCAATTATTTTTGTATTTAAACCAATGTAAATGTTTGTTTCAAAATTTAAAAAACAAAACATGTTAAAATTGGTTAAGAAATTGTATTAAAAATAATATTAATTCTAGTTTAAAATACAGTTATTTGTTTAATTATTTGATTTTATGGATATCAATGATATAGTCAAAGGCGGTGATGAGAGAATAAAGCTCAATGAAAATGGACTAAATAAATATCACGGAAACCCGCTTATTTATAAATCCGTTTTTAACAGGGGTTCTTGCACAATGTCAAATCTAAATATAGATAGTAAAAAAGCAGTAGATAGCATGCTTAAAAAACTAAAAATAGAAGATTATGACAAGCTATTAAATCAACAACAAAAGCAACTTAAAAAATTAATAGATGTTAATTCTTTAAATGATTTTGATATTTTTTATGCTCCATCAGGGAGTGACTTGTGTTATTTTCCAATCATGTTCTCTAGAATAATTAATCCAGATAAGAAGATTTTCAGTGTTGTTACCTGCCCTGAGGAACTTGGAACCGGGTCTAACACAGCCATAAAAGGGGAATATTTTTTTGGAACTAATCAATTTGAAGAAAATGTTATTAAAAATGACATTATTCACCAGGATATTATAATTGACCAACAAGCATTTTCTGCTAGAGATGACCAAGGGAATATTTTGAAGCACAAATCTGATATTCTCGAAATAATTGATGAAAAAAGTTCTGCTAATCAAGTAATTGCAAATTTAGTTATTGGAAGTAAATCTGGAATAGTAGATAATATTTCTATGATTCCCAGAGCCAATGAGAATTGTTTTTGGGTAATTGATGTTTGTCAAATGAGAACTACTCAAAAGCTAATAAATAATCTTCTTAGACTAAATTGTATGGTGATGCTTACTGGGTCAAAATTTTACCAATCCCCACCTTTTTGTGGCGCCCTACTGGTACCAAAAAGTATAAGCTCTAAATTAGTTAATATTCAGGACTCTGCTATTGAACCTTTCTTGAAAATATTTAGCACATCAGATATTCCTTTAAATCATCCTAAACTTAGAAGTAAGTTTAGACATAATGAAAATTATGGAACTTTACTCAGGTGGGAAGCAGCTATAAGTGAAATGAAATTATTATCTTTTTTTGGTGAAGATATGGTTACCATGGCTGTGGATAGGTGGAATGCTTTTATAATTAGTCAGCTTCAAATTAAAAGCAGTTATTTTGAATTAATGCCAGACCAGCAATTTACCAATAGATCTATTGTTTCATTTAATGTAAAACATCCCGATGGCAGTTTACTTAGTGATGAAGAGTTAAGGGTCTTGTACCTAGAAATTTGTGCAAAAGAAAGAAATGACTTCTTTGATTTTAAAAAAATAATTATTGGACAGCCTGTTAAGTACGACAATAAATCATTTATAAGATTGGCTCTTGGTTCTTATAATGTTCGAATGCTAATAGCAAATGATTTTGATTTCCAGTTTGACAAAAAGTTAATTTCTATCATTATAAAAGAGTTAAAGAAATTATACTGGTCATAATTTATCCAATAAAATTATTTGAATAACGATAAAAAATATTATAAGGGGTTTTGTAAAAATAACCAGCTACCTATATTTTATCAACCATGGTGGTTAGACTGTCTAGCAGGAGAAAAAAATTGGGATGTGGCGATCTATAAAAAATCTAACGAAATATTCGGAGTTCTTCCATATTATCTAAAAAATAAAATTGGATTTAAGTTTTTAGGATTACCAATTTTATCACAACATTTGGGTCCTTGGCTGATTTATCCTGAAGGTCAAAAAAACAATACCAAGCTTTCTTTTGAAAAAGAAGCTTTAAGTTTTTTGATTAAACAATTACCTTCTGCAAATATTTCAGTAATAAAACTGCACCATAGCATGCAAAATATTTTACCATTTGTATGGAATGGATTTAGAAGCTCTGTTAAATATACTTATTTACTAAAAGATATACATAACAAACAAACAAGTTTATTGGAAAATTTAAGCTCTAACACAAGAAAAAATATTAAGAAGGCTGAAAAAACTTTGAAGGTGTTCGAATCTGAAGATGTTTCAAAATTGTACGAATTAATAAATAAGACTTTTCAAAGACAGAATTTAAAAGTACCATATTCAAAAGAAGTTCTAATTAATTTGTTCAAAACCTGTAAGTCTAAAGGGGCTAGTAAAATTTTAATGGCTAAAGACTCAATTGGGAATCTTCACTCTGGAATTTTACTGATTTGGAATGAAAAAACTGTATATTATTTAGCAGGAGGAAGTGACCCTATTTACAGAAAAAGTGAAGCTATGACGTTAATTATGTGGGAATCTGTGAAATTTGCCTGCTCTTTTGCTCAGGAATTTGATTTTGAAGGTACTATGTTAGAATCTATAGAAAGATTTATTAGGGGATTTGGAGCTACTCAGCATCCTTATTTCCAAATTTCAAAAGTTAAGCCTAGTTTTTTAAAACCTTTATTTGAAAAAAAATATAAACTCAGTTAATTATCATTATGAAGAAAATATTACTGCTTGGATCAGGAGAATTAGGAAAAGAATTTGTAATTGCTTGCCAAAGATTAGGTCAGTATGTAATTGCTGTAGATAGCTATGATAATGCACCTGCAATGCAAGTTGCACATGAAAAAGAGATTATCAATATGCTTGATGGTGATGCCCTAGACAGTTTGGTAGAAAAACATAAGCCAGATTTGATAATTCCAGAAATTGAAGCCATAAGAACTGAAAGATTCTACGATTATGAAAAACAAGGTTTTAATGTTGTTCCTAGTGCAAAAGCAGCAAACTATACCATGAATAGAAAATCTATTCGTGATTTAGCTGCAATAGATTTAAATATTAGAACAGCTCCATATCGTTATGCAACTTCTTTTAGTGAATTAGAAAATGGAGTTGAATATTGTGGATATCCATGTGTTGTAAAGCCCCTTATGTCTAGTTCGGGAAAAGGACAATCTGTAATTAAAACACCTTCTGATATTCAAAAAGCTTGGGATTACGCCTTACAAGGCTCTAGGGGAGATTTATTAGAAGTAATTGTTGAAGGTTTTATTGATTTTGAATATGAGATTACTCTTTTAACTGTTACTCAAAAAAATGGTCCAACTCTTTTTTGTCCACCTATTGGACATAGACAAGAAAGAGGAGATTATCAAGAAAGTTGGCAACCAATGTCTATGGAAAAAGAGCGTTTAGAAGAAGCTCAAGAAATGTCTAAAAAAGTAACAGATGCTCTTGGTGGTGCTGGAATTTGGGGAGTGGAGTTTTTTATTACAAAAGACTCTACTTATTTTTCTGAATTATCCCCAAGACCACATGACACTGGAATGGTAACACTAGCTGGAACACAAAATTTTAGTGAATTTGAATTACATGCAAGAGCTGTATTGGGATTGCCTATTCCGGAAATAAAATTGATGAAAAATGGGGCGTCTGCTGTTGTTTTAGCAAATAATAGTTCTGTGGAACAACCTAAATTTTTAGGTTTGGAGGAAGCAATGAATGTAACTGATTCTGATCTAAGGATATTTGGAAAACCCACAACTAGACCATTTAGAAGAATGGCTGTTGTATTAACATACGGTAGCGAAGAGGTTAAAAGATTAGTGAAAAAAGCTAAAGAACTAGCAGGGAAAATCACTGTCAATTAGTTTATTATTTTATTTAAATATTAAATTAATTCAATAAATATTGTAAGTCTTATATGATTAAACCCAAAAAGGATCTTAAATCTATTATTTTCAAGAGAAATTGATTAATTTTTAATAAATGTTAATGATTTATTTATTTCACCAGTAATATTTAGAATGTAAATACCCTTGTTTAAAGAACTAATATCAATTAAATTATCTTTAATTTTTATTGATTCAATGGAAGTTATACGACCTAAATTGTCATAAATAGTAAAAGTATTTTTAGACAAGTCAACCGAAGAATTAATGTAAATATTATAATTAGCAGGGTTGGGAAAGATTCTAATATTTATATTATCTGAATTTTTAATATTTGCAAATGGGTTACCAATTAAGAATTTAGATTTTTTAACTGGAGTACTTGGCGGGCATGCTCCTGTTTGTGATAAAGTAGAAATTTGTACTACTGGAATTGCATAACCCATAACCCACCAGTGGTATTGATCTAATGTTGTAATACATGGAGCTGAACCTATTTGTCCATCAGTAAAAGTTCTAGTTGAACGAACAAGCAAAGCATTACTGTGAACTGTTCCATCAGGCATGGTAACTTCGCCAGTTTCCAATGCTCTAGAAACAACCTGGTCATTTCTTTCTAAAAAAGGAGGTCCACCTGGAACTGTAAATGGAACATTTACCTGATAGTCAGTGTGAAAGTCTCCGTTAGAAAAAGGATATGGATGTATAATCAGTGGCGATGAATAAGAAGATGTAAGAACTGTAACTTCACCATGAAAAGTATAAGAGTTAGAATCAAAACCAATAAAAAATTGATCTCCATCCTCGTATTTTACATGGCTAGCATTTGGGTAATTACTACCAATTGTAGATGAGGATATTGGCAAGATTTCAATATTTTCATTCGATGTTGTTGTGGTACTTGAGAAATCCCACGGCCCCTGTTGAGAAAAGTTGGTAGTGTCTAATTTAACAGAAACAGCATAAGTAACACCTGAATTTGGTATGCTAGGCGTGTATAATGTTTGAGATTTGAGACTAGTTGAAACTAATAAAAAGAGTATTAAGTATGTTTTTTTAAGCATTTTTAATTTTTACCTACAATTTAAAAAAAAATCATTACTTATATTAATATATTATACAATTTTTGAATTGTTTAATATTGTAAATTAATAAATTATTCTAAATCAGATTTGTTAAAAATAGCAGTTTTACAGATAATATCGTGTAGAGCTTGTTTTTTTTCTCCCAATACTAGAAAGCATCCTATGAAAATAATAAATCCTATAATTCCAACAAAAGATCCTGTGATTTTAATAAATGCTCTTAACAGAAGCTTATCTATTGATGCTTTTTTTCCATTCATATTTGCTACAGTAATTCCAAGAATCATTTTTCCAGGAGTTTGTCCCGTAAATCCTTCTAAAACATAAAAGAATAATGAAGTAAAGACTATTCCTGCAAGAGATGCAACAAACCCAATAATAGGAGCAGCAATATCCCCTGAAAATCCAGCTCGAATAGTTTCAAGTTGGGCTTCGTCATTAAAAAAATCTAGTAAAAATGTTGCTATAGCTGCACCTGCATAAATCCCTATAATTATTCCAGGTAATAAACTAATTAAAAAATCTAAAACTGAGGAAACCAATCTTTTTCCAAATCCTACTCTTTCAATTTCTGTATTTAATGTTAATGATTCTTCCATAATTATAAATTACAATATTAATAGCTAATTATATTCTTTTTAATTTTTTGACCATTGCTGAGAATAATTTTTAATGTAAAGAAGCCTTTTAGATTTTTTACATTTAAAGAAATATTGTTGCTTCTTAAATTGTTCAAATTTTTAATTTCTCTTCCAATATTATCGTAAACAATAATTTCTACAATTTCAGATTCGCTATAAATATTCAAAGTTTCTAGAGATGGATTAGGATATGTAACCACATAGGAATTTTTTAATTCATTGATGCCAACGTTTGGACAGTTCCCTGGCATATTATTATCTAACCATATCAATCTTTCGCTAATCCAGTTTTTAAACTTTACAATCTCCCCATAATAGGTAGTTGGTTGGAAGCCAATTTCTGGAGTACCTACATTAGCTCCTAAAATGGGCCATCTCGTGTAATGTCTTTCTTGTGCATCGTTTAAAATATTTTCTAGAGAATCAATAAAATGAAATAGGTTAGAGGTATCAAGAATACTGTTTCTAAGGTTAAAATATCTACAATTTAATTCATTTGCAAAAGTAGAGTCTTGAATTAGTTTAATGTACCAACCAGGTGGTTTAACATCAGTTGGTCCTGAATAATCGTGTCTCCACCCAGCACCATTTAGCATGGAGGAACTATGGTCTTTGTATGCCCAGTCAAAGTCCCAAACTGGACCTGCATAAATGAGAGAATCTTTACTTGATTTATCTTTATGGAAATTCCTGCTTTTCTTGAACCCATCTACATTTCTAGCAAATTCGTTTACAATAAAGTAGTCTATAAATGATCTTGTATTAATAAAAGGTCTGTACCCAAACACTGGATCGTCAAAATCTGAACCCCAAAGAGCATCTTCAAAATCACCTACTAATGTTTGTATGTAATTTTTCTGCTGTATAGAAATTTCATCGTAGTCTGGATAATTATAGACATATCTAACATCATCATTTGGAAAATTTGGATTGTTGTAATTAGATACCCAACTATTATTCCCGTTCCAATAATCCACTCTAAAAATATAACCGCCAGTTAAACTATCCCCTGCATTATCGTCTAAATCTAGTTTAGGTATATCTACTCTTCCGTTGTCTCGTTTAATTTTCTCTGTAAAGACATAAATACCATTATAAATATCATTTATTACTACTTCGCATAGCTTTGTTCTTGGGGCATAGTGTCCCATTTTTTCGAACAAATCAAATGCTAAGACATTTCTTAGAAAAGTTTTGTCATTGTAATTTGCTATTAGTATCCAATCATTTTCTTGAGGCATTCCAAACAAAGGTACATTGTTGTTATTTCCTTGAATGTCTCTAGTTTCTATTCCAAATGGTTTTTGAGGAAGAGTAGCAGAGTAGGAACCTCTTATTTCAATTCCAGCAATCCCTTGGTATACATTCCCTGAATCATTTGGATAGTTCAATCCTTGTGGGTAATTGTCTATTATTTTAAAATCGACATTTATCTTAGGTTCGTCTACTATTATTTGATTGTTGGTATTGATAATTACAAGTGGAATATTGGTAGAGTCTGGTGGATTAAGTCCGATGGATTCGTTTATATTAAGCTGATAGTTGCCATTTGAAGTTGCACTGTAGCCATCAACTACAATGTAGTAGGTAGTATTAGAATTAAATAATTGAGCAGTTATTTTAGAATTATAAGGTGCAGAATAGTTTGGAGATTGGCAACCATCTTCTTGGCATCCAACTGGAGGATTGGAGCAGTTATTTTCAAATACATATAATTGGCAATCGTAATCTGTTATATTTTGACATAGACTAATGTCTACATAAATATCGTTAGCTCCATTAGTAAATTGGTAGACAATATCATTGGCTCCACCTTGGTTTCCATAATCTGGACAAGATGCAAAATAATCATCATTTGCATTGTTGGTATTGCCGCTTGCTACATAGGGAAGAGAATTCACCACTATTGCGTTGGAACAATCCTCACCAAGTAGTTGACTTGAAAAGTAATTGAAAATAAATAAAAACAACAAAAAGAATAGGTAATGTATTTTCAAAATGGAAAGAATTAATTATAAATGTATAAATTTATTCTGTTATGAGTAAAAATGTATTGGTTATAGGGGCTAGTGAAAATCCATCAAGATATTCCAATAAAGCCATCATTAAACTCTATGAAAACAGCTATGAAGTTTTTGCTTTTGGCAATAGACCTGGAAAAGTTATGGGAATTGAAATTTCAACTGAATTTCCTGAAATGGAGATAGATACTATAACCCTTTATTTGAGTTCAAAAAACCAAAAACAGTATTATAGTAACATTATAAACTTAAATCCAAAAAGAATTATTTTTAATCCTGGAGCAGAAAACGAAGAGTTATCTATTGTAGCTAGGGAAAAAGGCATTAAGGTGATGAATGCTTGTACTATTGTTATGCTTTCAATTGGCAACTTTTAGTTATTAAACTAACTCTTTGTCATCTAAAACTTTACTTTCGTCAATAAGAAGTAGTTTTTTTAAAATATAAAGTTGTTATTATATACCTTTTGTTATAAATTTCAAAAAAAATAATTTGAATCGTTTTATACTGTTTATTTTATTATTGACTGTTAATTTTACTATTTGCAACTCTCAACAAACTTGCTATAATCCAACAGCAATAACTATTTCAAATACTACAATTTCTGGGACTGACGTTTCTTGGACCGCTGGTGGTACAGAAACAGCATGGGATATTGAATATGGACCTAGTGGATTTTCTTTAGGTTCGGGAACAACAGCTGCAGTAACCACAAACTCTTATAATTTAGTAGGATTAAATTCTGCAACAAGCTATGATGTGTATGTTCGAGCAGATTGTAGTATTGGATCGTTAAGTAATTGGGAAGGTCCTTATAATTTTTCAACTTCCTTTGGTTCACCAAATAATATCAACTGTTCTACTGGTAATTCAACAATTTTTTTAATTGACGATTTAGATTCTACTGGTTATTGGTCTGGAGATTTTGGTACTAATAACGGATATTGGAGAGTTTTTAGTGGTCCAACATCAACTCCAAATACTGGTCCTAGTGGATCGCATAATGGAAATAGTTATTTTTATTTTGAATCAAGTATAGGTGGTTTAGACACAGCAAGTATTATATCTCCAGTAGTTGATTTAACCAACGCCGTTGGAAACCAAGCAGAACTTAGTTTTTATTACCATTTTTATGGATCGTCTGGTGCAACTTTAGATGTTAGTATTTCTTCAGATTTAATAAATTATTCAAATCTTGCTACATTAACCATGTACCAAACTTCAGAGACTGATCCTTTTGTTCCAGTGGGATTAGATATTAGTGCTTATGTAGGTCAGATAATATATTTAAAATTTACTTATATAAGGGGAAGTCAAGGCACATCTTATGAGGGAGACATAGCGATAGATTTGGTAGAGGTTAAAGCATGTTCACAGGGTCAGCAATCAACTATATGCAGTAATGCAAATAGTATAACTACACAAAATATTAGTTCTTTTGCAGCAGATATTTTAGTTTCGGGTTATAGTAATGTTGGTTCATGGGATATTGAATATGGTCCATCGGGTTTTTTCCCTGGGAATGGGCTTAATAATGTAAGCTTTATCTCTGATTCGTTAGATTCAATAGCTGTATTTTCTTTGATTAATTTACAAAGTGCTACGAGTTATGATTACTATGTGAAAGCTAATTGTATTTCAGGATTGTCTTCTGTCTCTTTTGGTCCTTATAGTTTCACTACTAGCATTTCATGTCCTACTCCTACAAGTTTAAATTATTTACCAGGAGCTGCAGGAGGCTTTACAGTTACTTGGTCACCAGGTAGTCAGGAGTCTTATTGGAACTTAGAGTATGGACCTGTTGGTTTTAATTTAGGAAGTGGTATAAATGTTGGTGCTATTAGTACCAATAGTTTTAATTTAAATAATTTAGATGATTCTACAGAGTATGATGTATATGTACAAGCTATATGCGATACATTAACTAACGGGTCTATTGACGTAAGTACATGGTCATCTAGTGTGATGTTACCTTACGGTTATTTGTTTGATCAGACGATATATTTAGATACAGCAGGATTGTCCTTAAATTGTTCTTCAAATTCTCTGTCTGAAAGTTTGGTTTATTCGGATGATTTAGAGAGTCAGGGTAATTGGTCGGGAGATTTTGGAGGTGGTAGTGGATATTGGAGAGTAAATTCTGGTGGAACTGGTTCTGGTGGAACTGGTCCTAGCGGAGCACAGAGCGGTAATAATTATTTTTATTTTGAGGCAAGTACAGGTGGTTTAGATACAGCAAGTATTATTTCACCAGTAATTGATTTAACTAATGTAACAAGTCAAGCGATTCTATATTTTTATTACCATTACTATGGAACGTCAGGAGCCACGCTTGATGTTGAGATAACAACAGATAATCTTAATTTTACAACTCTCTCAAGTTATTCAAATCTACAGAATGACAATGTAAATCCATTTTCTTATAAAGGGGTTGACTTGAGTTCATATATTGGTCAGGGAATAAGACTAAGGTTTAAATATATAAGGGGAAGTCAAGGCACATCTTATGAGGGAGACATAGCGATAGATTTGGTAGAGGTTAAAGCATGTTCACAGATGGGAAGTTGTATTCCTCCATCTAATTTATCAGCACATTATGTAGATTCTAATACTACAAATTTAAGTTGGAATCTTGGAGGCAATGAATCTTCTTGGGATTTGGAATACGGATTAAGTGGACAAGCATTAGGCCAAGGAAATCTTATAAATCAAGTAAATAACAATCAATACTTATTAACCGGACTTTCAGAAAACACTTCTTACAGATATTATGTCAAATCTAGATGTGTATCAACCACTAGTCAATGGATAGGTCCATTTACTTTTGTCACCTCAAAACTTTTCGGAACATGGAAGTTGGCAGATATTGCAGGTGCCTTACAAGTAGGTTCAAACCAGGGAGACGGTTCTTGGTGGTCTAGCTCTTTGTCGGATGCTACAACAAGATCTTGCATTTTCGATGATTCTATTTACTTTGATGGTTTAGGAGGAATGACTCACTACATGGATAGTAGTACTTGGTTAGAGCCATGGCAAGGTGTCTCATATGAACAATGTGGAAATCCAGTTGCACCCCACAGTGGTGGTAATTTTACTTACACTTATTTTAATAATCAGCTAACAGTAAATGGCCTAGGAGCGCACTTAGGTTTAGCTAAGGCATATAATGGAGGGGAGCTTTCTAATCCAAATAATGCCGTGAATTCTATTATTTATGACATAGACTTTTCAAACGATTATGATACTATGATCGTAGACATTCAAATTGCTGGTGGAGGAAGTGGTTGGTGGAGATATATATATAACCGTACAAACATATTACCACCAGTAAAAATTTGCGATTCTTCGGTTTTTACAGAGTTTCATACAGTATGTGATAGCCTTACATGGATAGACGGAAATACCTATACATCTTCTAATAATACTGCATCCTATACTTTTACCAACTCTTTTGGTTGTGACAGTATAGTAATGTTAGATTTAACAATTAACAATCTAGTATCAAATAATATTTTTATAACCGCCTGTGATACATTTAATTGGAATGGTAATATATTTGCTAATTCAGGGTTATATTTGGACACATTAATTACAACTAATGGTTGTGATAGCATTGTGACATTGGATTTAACGATTAACAATACTATTTACTCATTAGATTCTCAAACAGCATGCGATAGTTACAATTGGAATGGAAATATTTATGATTCTACAGGTTATTATATTGATACACTTCAATCATTAAATGGTTGTGATAGTATAGTAACGTTAGAGTTAATAATTAATAATAGTTCTAGTACCTTATTTACTATAATTTCTTGTCACGATTATCTATGGAATGGAAATTTGTATTCTAATAGTGGCTTTTATTTTGATACCCTTCAGACAAATAATGGCTGTGATAGTGTAGTAACTCTTTCTTTAATAATTAAGGAAGCTACTTTAGATACTATTAATATCATCTCCTGTAATTTTTATTCTTGGAGAGGCAATATTTATAATCAGTCAGGAATTTATCAAGATACCTTACAATCCGTTTTAGGTTGTGATAGTATACTGCTATTAGATTTAACTTTAATCAACACAACCTTTACTAGCAACTCAGTAACTAGTTGCCAAAATTATTTATGGAATGGCAATTCTTACAATCTTTCTGGAATATATACTGATACTTTATCGTCTTTAGAAGGTTGTGATAGTGTAATTACACTTAACTTAACAGTTATCAATAGAGTTTATGGTGATACTTTAAACGTTTTTGTATGTGATGAATTTATCTGGCAAGGAAATCAATATAATCAAACAGGATTATTTAGTGATACCCTTCTTGCCAATAGTGGCTGTGATAGTATTATATACTTGAACCTTACAGTTAATAGCAGCTATGAAATAGATGAATATGTAAATGCCTGTCAAAGTTATAATTGGAATGGAAGTACTTACAACATTACTGGTGAGTATTTGGATACATTACAAACCTCATCTGGTTGTGATAGTATTGTTACTCTTAATCTAACTATTTACAATTATCAAATATATTCAGACACTATTTTTTCTTGTGAGAGTTATATATGGAATGGTTTATATTTAGATAGCACTGGTTTTTATACAGATACACTGCAAACAATTGGGGGTTGTGATAGTATTTTAATTTTAGACTTAACGGTTTATGAAAATGCTTTTGCCAACGATTCAGTTTCTACTTGTGAGTTCTATGATTGGAATGGTGTTAGATACACTTCAAGTGGGGCATATGTTGATACTTTTCAAACATCCAACGGATGCGATAGTATTGTTTCACTGTCTTTAAATTTATTTCCTGTTTATCAAGATACTATTTTTGCTTCAGCATGTGATTCTTTTGTGTGGTATGGAAATACATATAATTCCGCAGGTAATTACACTAATTCGTTCTCAACAATTAATGGTTGTGATAGTGTAGAGGTATTGAATTTCTCTTTAAATAATAATAACAATACTAGCCCAATAGATTTTGAATTAGTTTTAGACGATTATTGTTTAGAAACCCATTGGAATATTGTCAACTCAGAAGGAATTATCGTGCATCAGGAAGGACCTTATGATTGTAATATAAACGGATCTGGGCCTCAATCTAACCAAACAATTAACAGAACTCTTTCACTTGAAGAACAAGACTGTTATACATTCACTCTTTACGACGATTTTGGAGATGGACTAGGAGCTTCTCAGTGGGGAGGAACTGATGGTAGTTGGTTGTTGAACGATTTAAATGGGAATACTCTTTCTCAAGGACAAGGAGATTTTGGAGATAGTGTAAGTGTTAATTTCTACATTAACGAAGATTTTTCAACTTCTATTATTGATAGTGAAAATAACTTTTATGAGATTATTGCTTATCCAAACCCATTTATTGGAGAAACAGAAATTCAAATTATAAATTTTGAAGGTATTTACAATGTTTCAATAAGAGATATTCAAGGAAAAATAGTTCATAAATTAAATAATCTTTATGATAATCACTTTACACTTAGAAGCAGTTCTATTTCAAGAGGTGTTTATTGGGTTGTTCTAGACAACCATCCTACAATAAAACCATTGAAGTTAATAGTTCAATAAAGCTTTTAATTAAGCTAATTACTGTCTATTTGTCTTTAAAATTAAGTATGATTCTTACATATTCTTATATATTTGCCGCCTAAAAATATAAATTATGCTTTCAGCCAATAATATCACTTTACAGTACGGAAAAAGAGTACTTTTTGACGAAGTAAATATAAAATTTAATGGAGATAACTGTTATGGCGTAATTGGAGCCAACGGAGCTGGTAAATCTACTTTTTTAAAAATTCTTTCTGGAGAAATAGATGCCAATAAAGGAAATATAAGTATTGAGCCTGGAAAGAGAATGGCAGTTTTAACTCAAAATCATTCTGAATACGATGATTTTAGGGTAATAGATGCAGTAATGGTAGGACATAAAAAACTTTGGGAGGTAATGAAGGAAAAAGATGCCATATACGTTAAGGCTGATTTTTCAGAGCAAGATGGAATTAAAGCGGCAGAATTAGAAGAAGAGTTTGCAGAGATGGATGGTTGGAATGCTGAACCCGATGCAGCTGCTTTATTATCTGGTTTGGGAATAATGGTTCAAGACCATGAAAAACAAATGAAAGATATGAATGGTAATCAAAAAGTAAGAATACTTTTGGCGCAAGCTATCTTTGGAAATCCAGATTTTTTAATTTTAGATGAACCTACCAATGATTTGGATATTCAAACGGTTACTTGGTTGGAAGACTTTTTACTCAATTTTAAAAACACAGTTATTGTGGTTTCTCACGATAGACATTTTTTAGATACTGTTTGTACTCATATTGTAGATATAGACTTTAAAAAGGTAAAGATGTATACTGGAAATTATACATTTTGGTACGAAAGTAGTCAGTTGGCTTTGCGTCAAAGAAACAATGCCAATAAAAAATCTGAAGAAAAAAAGAAAGAGTTGCAAGACTTTGTTAATCGTTTTAGTGCAAATGCTTCAAAATCTAAGCAAGCTACAAGTAGAAAAAAATTATTGCAAAAAATAAATCTAGACGATATAGAGCCCTCTAGTAGAAAGTATCCAGCTATCATTCTATCTTCTGAAAGAGAAGCAGGAGATCAGATTCTGCATGTCAATAATTTGAGTAAATCTTTGGATGGAGAAGTGCTTTTCAAAGATCTTAATTTAAATATTTCTAAAGGAGATAAAATTGCTTTAATTAGTAAAAACGATTTAGCAACCACAGCATTTTATAATATTTTAAACGGATTTGAGGAGCCAGATAGTGGAGATTTTAAATTTGGTCAAACTATTACCACTGGATATCTTCCCAATGAGAACGATGAGTTCTTTAAAGATCAAATATCTTTAATTGATTGGTTAAGACAGTTTTCCACCAACAAAGACGAAGTTTACATTAGAGGGTTTTTAGGTAAAATGCTTTTTTCTGGGGAAGAGACTTTTAAAACAGCCAATGTTCTTTCTGGTGGTGAAAAAGTAAGATGTATGCTTTCTAGAATGATGCTAAGAGGGGGTAACTTTATAATGTTGGATGAACCTACTAACCATTTAGACTTAGAATCTATTCAAGCATTTAACAATGCTTTAATTAGTTTTCCAGGAACCGTTATTTTTACTTGTCACGATCATCATTTCACACAAACTGTAGCCAATAGAATTGTTGAAATTACTCCTAATGGATGTTTGGATAAATTAATGACTTTTGATGAATATATTACTAGTGTTAAAGTCAAGGAGCAAAAGCAGTTGCTTTTGAATTAGTTAGAAATTAATCCATTCCGTATTTAACCAATTGCTTCTCCATGATTGGTTTGAATATAAAAGGAAAATAGGATAAAATTAGCATTGCAGGGTATCCAAAAGGCAACATGGGACTTTCATCTTTAGATTTTAAAACTTGGTAGGGTTTAGCTCCAGAAAAGTGATGGTCTGAATGTCTAGTTAACTCAAACAAAAGTACTCTTCCAATAACGTGGTCTGAATTCCAAGAATGTTCCACTTTTACTCTTTCATAGGTGCCATCTTCTTTTAACTTTCTTTTAAGGCCATAATGAGAAAAATAATTTTGAGCTTCTAAAATAGAAATCCCAAAAACAGCAGCTAAAAAATAAAGAACAGTTACTTCAGTGCCAAAGAAATAATAAATAAATCCTAAAAATGACCAAGGAATAATTGTATGAATAATCATGGGGTTCAGCAACTGGTTTCCACCATTAGATTTTATTTTTTCTGCTTCTAATCTCCAAGATTTGAAATACCCACCAATTTGTGATCTCAATGCAAAAAAATAAAAAATATCTCCTTTTTTTGCTGTAGTTAAATCATTTGGTGTAGCAACATCTCTATGGTGTCCACCATTATGGTAAGTTATGAAATGGTTTTGAAAAGAGGTAGTCAAAAGAATTCTAGCTAGAAACATTTTTATTCGATGATCTATTTTGTGTCCTAGCTCATGGCCTCCATTAATTCCGTTAACTCCAAGTATTGTTCCCATTATCAAAACGTAACCAATTTTATCCACCAGTTCTAATAATGGATTGGAAATACTTTCTAAAAAAACATAAATTACATACAGATGTAATGGAACTAGCAAATACAAAATCCAATCATAAAACCAATCTTCTTTTGCTAAGTTGTTTTCTTCTTTAGAAAAGTTGTAACTATTTTTTGGAATCAAATTTTCTAAAATAGGGACTAATACATATAAAACAAAAATTCCTGAATATGCTATAACTCCAGTAAAGTTAAAGGATATTAATGCCAAGATTGGACTAATGTAAGTTCCTAAATATTTAAGTTTTGACATATAATTGTTACTTTGTGCAAGTCTAATTTTAAAAAAGTTACTAATTATATATAATTTTCACAAATGTGTTTAAGAAGTTTAGAATTTTATTTAGAATTATAAATACTATCTCCTATATTTTTTAAATCCAGATTTTTTTTGATTTTTTTTCTTATTTCTATTGGCAAAAAATTCTTGTTTACGTTTTTGTTTTTGTTTTTCAAATTCTTTCTTTTCAGCATTGGTCATTGGCTTGTCAGTCTGAGGAAAAGGATTTGAAAAAATAACTTTTATTTTTTGTTTGATTAGCTTTTCTATATTTCTTATGTACGCATTTTCTTCTGGTTCGCATATGGAAATAGAAATTCCTTCATCACCAGCTCTGCCACAACGGCCAATTCTATGGACATAAGTTTCAGGTTCATTGGGAATATCGTAGTTAATAACATAACGCAATTTGCTGATATCTATTCCTCTCGCAGCGATATCTGTAGCAACAAGCATTCTAATTTTTCCATCTTTAAAATCTTTAAGTGCTCTTTGTCTTTGGTTTTGGTTTCTATCTCCATGTATAGCAGCACAATTAATATTTTTCTTTTTTAGATTTCTAACAATTTTATCTGCACCATGCTTTGTTCTTGAGAAAAGAAGAACTTGGTCTAGTTTTGAATCTTTCAATATATGAAGCAGCAGTTCTTTCTTATTATTTTTATTGGTTGTGTATAGATACTGTTGAATAGTATCTGCAGCAGAAGAAACAGCATTAACAGCTACTTTTTCTGGGTTAACTAAAATTTGCCTAGATAAGTCTAAAATATTTTGAGGCATTGTTGCTGAAAAGAATAGAGATTGTCTTTTTTTAGGCAGTTTAGCTATGATTTTTTTAATATCGTGTATGAATCCCATATCTAGCATCCTATCTGCTTCATCTAATACAAAATATTTTACTGCATTAATAGAAATAAATCCTTGGTTCATTAGATCTAATAGACGACCAGGAGTAGCAACTAAAATATCTATTCCATTACTTATTGCTCTTGTTTGGCCGTGTTGAGAAACTCCACCAAAAATCACAGTAGTTTTAAGATTGGTATACTTTGAATAAGCTTTAAAATTTTCTTCAATCTGAATGGCTAATTCTCTGGTAGGAGTAACTATTAGAGAAGATATTTTTCTATTTTTTTGATGGTTTTGTTCGCCCTTTACTAAATGCTGAATAATAGGAATAGCAAAAGCAGCCGTTTTACCAGTTCCTGTTTGGGCACTTCCTAAAACATCGTCACCATTTAAAACCAATGGAATAGACTTGGCCTGTATCTCGGTTGGTTCTCTATAGTTTTGATCCTTTAATGCTTTAAGAATAGGTTCTATTAATTTTAAATTTTCAAAATTCATTATGTAATTTGTAATTGGATGCTTGTTATGGTAAAGGTAACTATATTATTATCTGTAGAATATTTTTCAGATAATTGTAAAATTCAATAAAACTAGCCTCTATCTTAATTCTATTTTATCTATAAGAAGAATAAAATCTTCATTTTTTTTATTTGCAATTAAGAAAGTTACTTCTTCAATAGTTTCATGAAAGAAATTAGGTTCGTCCAATTTTCTTCCTCTAAAAGATGGATACATACTATTTAAAGGTATTTCTATTTCTTGCCATTTTCCAGAGCTTGAAAAAGAGGTTATGTAGGAAGCATAATCAGAAGATTTATGTTTTATTCTAAACTGATAGTTTTTACCATCACCTTTAATTTTTAAAGATATTGAACTAAACTTTTCTACGTTTAATTTCTTAAAACCATATCTTACAGAAGAGAACCCACCATTATTATCTAAAGATATTTTTCCAGAAAAAACACCATTTCCATCCTTATTTAACTGGAAGTTTCCATTAGATCTTCCTCCCATAACAACATCATCTATCACTACCCAACTGCTAGTAGAAGAATTTTTGTTAAAATCAAATATTATCTGACTGGACAAAGAAGAAACTAAAACCATACAACAAATTAAGTATTTCATGAATATAAAAGATTATTTTTTGAGCACTTTTTCATAAGCTCTTCTCGGACTTTGCCTAATATATACTATCCCACAGAAAGAATAACCTAGTTTTTCAAAAATTTTCATCATAGGTATATTATCGTGATTGGTATCTGCTTTAAGACTGTATATGTTTTTCGAAAGAGCGTATTGTTCTATTAATTTTATCATTTTTTTGGCCATGCCTTTTGCTAAAAATTCTTTTGAAATAGCTACTCTATGGTAGACTACAAAATCTTGATTGCTAAGCCATCTTCCTTCTATATTTATATAATCTGGTTCATTATTGATAATTAGTGCGGTATATCCTATAATAGTGTTGTTTTGAGTTAAGACAAAACCTATTTTCTTTTCAATATCTCTTTTTACAACCTCCATATTGGGATAGCCGTCCTGCCACTGGTTACTACCATCTTTTTTCCTTCGCTTTATTGCATCTTTTAAAATTTGCCATATTTGAGAAGCTTCGGAATATTTAGCTGGTCTAAAATGATAATTCATTCTATGAATTTATTGTTTTCAGGTTGGTTATTTTAGGAATTTTTAAACATCAGAAATAGTTTTATTTCCAGCCCGGAGGACTTGAATCTTTAGAAGCTGTACTTTCAATAAGATAAAACCATTGAAAATTTTGAGTAGAATATACATAATTAAAATCTTTTTCTTTAATTATGAAAACGCCAACTCCTAGTTCTAGAGCTTCTTTACATAATATATTGGACTTATGCCCTGGAGAGTTCATCCACTGAGTAACAATCTTTTTGGACAAGCTTAAGTAAGTGTCTTGTGAGTCAACAGGCGTTTTGGCTATATTTTCCGCAATAAATGGATTGGTTATACCTGCAATTTTTGCTCTGTCTTCTGGCTCTTTTCTTTTTTTTATTTTGGAGCTATGACTAAAAAATTTTAGTTCAGCCATTATTTTGCTATGGTTAAAGGCTGCTATTTCTAGATTCTTATTCCAAGATATTATTTCCTTTTTTCTTTTGGCTCGCTCTTTATTGGTTAGAAAAAAAATAGTGGCATGAAGTAGGGGATAGTCAATTTTATTAAAATTTATAATTTGGTTAATTTCCCCTAGCTTTCTAAAATTTACATGGCTATATTTTTCATAAGACTCTTTTTCCCAACAACTGTTTTTAGTAGAAGTCTGTCCAATAAATAATATTGGCCAGGTAAAAAATATAAGCAATAGTTTTTTCATATTTAATTATCTTTAAAATAATAGATTTTTAATGAAGTAAAAAAGTACTTAATTATTTAGTCTAATAGAATAGGAGCACCAGCAACTTCCATTTTTTCACCAACAGCATCTACTTTTTCTATGTAAGTGTCTATTTTTGCTTGTAGTCGCTGAAAAAGTTCAGTTGCTACCTTGAAGCTTTTCATATGTAGTTTGGTTGGACCATAAGAGTTGGGATACCATCCACCTCTTGAGCTATAAAGGCTGCTGAATAGAGAAACATTGTCTTTCTCACCAATTTCTTCCTTGGAAGGGCTTCCACCAATTTCTCTTTCTAAGCTGTTCATGGTGGTAACCAATTCATAAACGTCTTTTGTTAGAGATGCTCTTTCGTTACTTATATAATTTAAGTTTTTTTGGTAAGCCTTAACTCTCGTGTTTGCCTTATCAAACTTGTTTTGGTAGACATTTACTTTTTTTGTAAGTTCTGCAATTGAATTGTAGTAGGCTTCGTGCTCGCTTGCCAATGGATTGGAAAGTGTATTTTTTCTTATACGCTCCACTTCAAATTGTTGGTTCTGCTCTAAATCAGTAAGTACACCTTCAACTCTTTTAAACATAGAGACAGTGTATATTCCGGGAGATACCATTTTCTGAATGGAACTGTAGTCTCTTTTGGCAGATGCCTTAACTGCGGTAGTTAATTTGGTATTCAATTCCCAAGAAACCCTAGTTATTCCTTTTTTATAAGGAGCTGATAATTGAGTTACAGTTTTTCCATCGCTATTTTTTATTACCAATATAATTTCTGGTTTAGATTCATTTAGCTCTTCATCCAATGCTTCCCAACCAGGGAAGGGAATATCTTTGGTTTTTTGATCTTCTAAAATTTTAATTAGCTTTTTTAGTTTTTTCGGATCTATTTTTATTTTTTTAGCAAGTACTTCAATATCTTCTTCAAGTATTTTATTAGTTGATTTATATCCGGCTTTGTTTAATTTTTCTAAAAGGGTACGGTCTGCTTTTTCTGACATTTCTGCTTTTTGTCTTTTTGCTCTTTTAGAAGTGTGTCCTTCTTTAAGATAGTAAGTGAAAATAGCGCCGTATGGAGGGTTTTTAGCATTGAAAGTTGCACCTCCACTACTTCTAGTACCTCCATTTATACGGTTGTACTGAAGAGCTTTTTTAGGAGCAAATAAAATGGCTTCTTTACCTATAGATTCCTCATTGATTTCCCTTAGCGGGCTATAATCGTCAAGTACATAAAAACTTCTTCCAAAAGTGGCCAGTACTAGGTCGTTTTCTCTTTTTTGAATTGCCAAATCTCTAACTGGGATAGTAGGAAGACCACTTGAGAATTTATGCCACTTTTCGCCTTTATTTAAACTTACATATACACCGTATTCTGTTCCTAAAAATAAAAGGTTTGGGTTGATGTGGTCTTGGACAATTCGCCAAACTAGTGTTCCATCTGGAATTCCATCGATTATAGATGTCCATTTTTTTCCACCATCTATAGTTTTGTAAAGATATGGTTGATAATCGCCAAATTTATGATTGTCTAAAGCTATGTAGGCTGTTTGCTTATCAAATAAGTCCGCTTTGATGTCATTTACAAATGCTGTAGATGGCACTTTTGGTAATTGATCCACAGTCATTTCTTCCCAGCTCTTTCCACCGTCTTTAGTTAGTTGTATAATTCCATCGTCTGTACCAGCATATAAAATATTTTCATCTGCTTTAGATTCTGCTAGAGAAGTAATGGTATTGTAAGTGGACATTGCGTAAACGTCCCAAGCATTTTCAAAACTTTGTACTCTACCCATAATAGGAAGAGCCAAACGTTCTTGATTTTTGGTTAGATCTTTGGAGATTGCTTTCCAATTGTCTCCTCTGTTTTCAGATCTCCATACACGCTGAGATGCAAAGTAAATTCTTTTTGGATCGTGGTGACTTACCAAAATGGGAGAATCCCAGTTGAATCTTTCGTAAGGTTCATCAATTCCTGCTCTTGGACGAATATTTACAACTTCTCCATTAGTTCGATCTATTCTGTTAATGTATCCTTCTTGCGATTGAGCATAGACAATATTTGGATTGCCTGGCTCGGTTGCTGGTTGATGTCCATCACCCCCTAGAACTACCTCCCAATCGGAATTGGAAATTCCATTTCTTCTTTCGGTTCTAGAGGGACCTCCCTGAGTATTGTTGTCTTGGGTACCACCATATATATTATAAAAAGGTTTTGCATCATCTACCGCTAGCTTATAAAATTGGGTAATTGGAAGATTGCCAACAAATTTCCAAGTTTTAGAACCGTCAAAAGATTCGTAGATTCCACCATCAGATCCTACAAGCATATAATTAGGATCTCCTTTTTTAAAAGTAAGAGCGTGGTTGTCAGAGTGTTTGTTTTTTTCGCTCATTGTATAGAATTTTTTTCCTCCATTGTCTGAAACTAAAACACGTACATTCATCATGTAAATTTTATCAAAAACATGAGGAGAGGCTACTAGCTCTTGGTAATAATGTGGTCCTGTTCCACCAGAAACAGCATCAGACATTTTGCTCCAGCTTGCTCCTGAATTATTAGTTCTGTATACAGCTCCTTTTTTTCTCTCTAGCTCTATTGCTGCGTAGAGAACATTTGGTTGCATTGGTGAAATAGCAAGGCCAATTTTACCCATATTTTGTCCTGGAAGTCCCTTTGTTATTTTAATCCAAGAATTTCCTCCATCCATACTTTTATAGATAGAAGTTCCTGGTCCTCCACCAAGAAGAGCGGCAACATTTCGATGTCTTTGCCAAGTAGCAGCGTACAATATGTTTGGATTATTTGGATGGATTAATAGGTCTGTAACTCCTGTCCATTCGTTTACTTCAAGGGTATTTTTCCAGGTGGATCCACCGTCATCGCTTTTGTATAATCCTCTTTCCCCACCAGAGTTCCAAAGGGGACCTTGGGCAGCAACCCAAATAGTATTGGCATTTGTTGGATGAACAATAATTTTAGAGATATGCTCAGATTTTTTAAGTCCTTTGTTTTTCCAGGAGTTGCCTCCATCAGAACTATGGTAAATACCATGCCCTATTCCAACATGCCTGCCACCTACATTTTCTCCAGTTCCTAACCAAATAGATGTATTATTATTAGGATCTATTGTAATACACCCAGTAGAGTAGAAAGGCATATTTTCTGTTAATGGGCTCCAAGTTGTTCCGGCATTGTTAGTTTTCCAAACTCCTCCTGAACCTACAGCTACATACCAGGTATTTTCGTTTTTTGGATCGATAGCAATATCTGCGATTCTTCCAGACATAAAAGCAGGGCCAATACTTCTAAATTTAAAACCATCTAAGGCAGAAGAAAGAGAAGGTTTATCTTCTTTATAATCTTGCGCATAGGATTGGTGAAGTGAAAAGATAAACAAAAATGCAAATGCTAATAGATTAAGGTTTTTCATAGAATGAATTTATTATGTGAAAATAAAATTTAATGTAAACTTAGTAAAAACTTGGATTACTTTTTGGCTTATTTAAAACTGTATTATTGATTGAGATTATTGTTATAAGATTTAAAATAATGGTTTGGCTAAACAGCAGTTTTAATGCTGTTTATTTTGTATTATACAAAGTTTCGTTTCTTTTAATCATCCATGTGTGGAAGGTTTCAAAGTTAGTCACCCAAATTCCTTGTTGTTTTGATAAATGCTCCAAAATTTGTAAATATACTTCTCCCCATTTTTTAAATCTTGAGCTGTTAGTACTTGAAGTCCTAACATGCCAGTCAATTGCACCAACTCCTCCAATTGCATGAAATTGATCAATATAGTATTTTGCTTGGTCAAAAGCATCTTCCTGTCCAAATTCTGGATTTAACATAAAATTAGAATCCATCATAAATGTAGGAATTTCCATAATGTTAATTGCTTGATTCAATTGCTTATCAAAAAGTAAATATGGAAGCGCAATACTTCTTCGGTAACCTGGTGCATCGTTAAAAGCAATTGATGAGTCATACATTAATCCATTCTGGTAATGAAATTGTAATGTCTTTTCAGGTTTAGATCCAATTTGCCAAAAATGATGTCTGTTTCCAACTAATTTTCTATTGGAAATACGCTCTAATTTCTCTATCTCTTCTCTTAACGTTTTCTTGTCATTTTTTGCAAAGTAACTAGCGTGCATTCCTATTTCAAAGCCATCGTCATTTATCTTTTTGAAAATCGTATCAAACCCATTTTGTTCAAGCTCATAAGGTACGTCCTCTTTAAAGTTGGCATGTTTTTCAAATCTATTTCTTGATGCAAAGAAAAAAGTAGATTTGAACCCATATTTTGATTCGGAATTCATAACATCCTCAAAAACCCAATAAACATTTTCATCTTTTTTTGTGAGCCTTTCAAATGTTTTCTTAAATGCTTCCATATGATAAAGTATTGAATTCTTTAGAGATAAATTTTTTGGAAACAATTTGTAATTATTTAACAAGGCATACTTGACCGGGTCGTCAACATCATGTGATAAGATTATCACAGATTTTATGCCCTCAGGAAACATTGGAGTATAAACAAATTGGAATGTTTCTTCTAATATTTTTTTAATGAAATTTATGTACAGATTCACAATCGGTTTGTCTTGAAATCCGATTTCACGTTGATAAGAATTCAAAGAGTTTAATCTATTGTGTACGTCGTAGCAATCATCTGTTTTGTCTTCGTTAACAGCGTCTGTAAGAAACTTTCCAATTGCCGTAATAACGTCAAAGCCTTCAAGTGTTTCTTTATTAGCGCCCCCATTTAATATTGCCTCATTGATTAAGTCTAAAGAATTTTGAGGTATTTTTATTGCTTTAAAGTTATCAGCTGAGTTATAATCTCCATATATTAAGTGTGTTTCTTCTGTAACATATTTCTGATTTGTGGGGATCAAACCTATTGTTTCAATAATGAATTTTATAATCCAATGGTAATAAGCAGTATCCAATTCTTTAGTTATGCTGTAGTTAAATTTATTGTTCATTTTTAGATAGTTTTTTTATTAGTTTATTATGTATCTCATTCGGCATCCTTGCATAATACTTGCCCTTATCTGCTTGGTTTGAATAGGTATTTATTTTGCCAATTTCATCAATCTTCAAAACTGTTTTACTTATTAACTGGGATGATACTTTGATTGCTTGCTCTTTTATGTCATTAATAGAAATATTGTCTGTCAATTCAAGTTCTTCATAAGTGCATATTTCACCTGTATCTATACCAGAATTAACAAAATGAATTGTAACTCCAGGTTTATCTCCATTATATAATGCCCACTTTATCACATCTAGACCTCGGTAATAGGGCAAAATACCTGGATGAGCATTTAGCGTACCAATTTTTGGAATGTCTAGAATATTTTTTTTTATGATTCTGCTCCCTCCAAGTACAATGAGATCTGGTTTAATTGAACTTAATAATGTTTCTGATTCTTTACCGTTCAGGTTGGACACCTTGTAAACAATTTTACAATATTCTTTTAACTTTTTTATGGTAAGGTCACTGTACTTAAACTTTCTGAAAATACGGTATATTGAGTTTTTAAAAGGAATTACTGGAATAATGAAAGAAGCTTTACCTAATTTTGATTTCAAAAGGTTAATCTCTTTTTTTCTTATCATTTTCTTTTCAATAATAATACACTCAATACTTATCCTTTCTTTTTTTAGTTGTCGAATAATTTCATGTCCATGTTTTGATCCATTTGTAAGTATAACTGTCTTCATTTTTAATTTTATATAACGGACTTGCAAACGTAGTGCTTGGCCGAGGACAGAAAATTACAAAAGATGAACGACAATGCGAAATGATAATCAACAGACAGTATCATGAGTATAGTCTATATTGATTTTCATGTAATAAAATGATCAAGTCATCATTAATTGGGCTATTTTCTCTTTTTTCACACCCGATTTGCAGCAATATCATATATATAAGAAGGAAAAAATGCTCTTTTTATTTTTAATATTTTTCATTATATACATAATTTAAAATGTTCAATAATTTATATAAAATTAAAACTACCAGAGTGGATCTTAAATCATTGTTAGCGTTTTTAAACGGATATAATTACTTTTACTTAGGTTTATAAATTTTAAATAGAATAAATAGCAACTATGGGACTAAAATCAGATAAATTTTGCTTAGAATATGAAACTCCTATCATTGGAAGAGTAGACAAGAAATTTTGTAAGGATATGTACAGAAATTCTTTTAACAATCTACTTAATAAAGATGTCAACGAATATGTGAAAAAAGTAAATGTTATTCAAAGAAAAAATAGAAGAATCCTCTCTTCTTTAATAAATGGTTCCGACAAAGGAAAAGCAACAAAAGAACAGCTACTACTAAATGGTTTTAACTTTTACTATTATACCAATATCTTCGAAATCAAACAGGGAAAGAAATACTACTTTAATTACGAGCTAGGTTATCTAAAGCTGGAAGAAGAACAATTTACACTAGTAAAAAAACAAGACTACGTTTAATAATTATATTTATAGTTAACTACAATTTTTCTATGAAAAAAATTATCATTATCAATGGCCCAAATCTAAATTTATTAGGCAAAAGAGAACCAAAAACCTATGGTAATAAATCTTTTGTCAGCTATTTTAAAGAACTAGTATTAGTGTTTCCAGAAATAGAATTAACTAGTTTTCAAAGCAATGTGGAGGGAAAAATAATTAATAAAATCCAAGAAACAGGTTTTTCCTTAGATGGAATTGTTTTAAATGCAGGAGGATACACTCATACTTCGGTAGCAATTGCCGATGCAATAGCTGCAATAAAAACACCAGTAATTGAAGTTCATATAAGCAATGTATATGCAAGAGAAGAATACAGACACCAATCTATGATGGCAAAAAATTGTAAGGGAGTAATTGCAGGATTTGGATTAGATTCTTATAGAATGGCAATTAATTCTTTTTTGAAATAATTTTTTCAATTTCTCTATACAATCTGTGTAAGGGAAGTCCCATAACATTGAAAAAATCGCCATCCATTTTTTTAACTCCTACATATCCCATCCATTCCTGAATTCCATAAGAACCTGCTTTGTCCATAGGTTTGTAATGATTGATGTAAAATTTGATTTCATCTTCACTCAAATCGTAAAAAGTAACTTCTGTAGCATCTACAAAAGAATTATTCTCTCCATTAAATAATAAACTTACTCCGGTATATACTCTATGGGTATTACCAGAAAGTTCTTGTAGCATATTAAAAGCCTCTTTCCTATTTTTTGGTTTGCCCAAGACTTTTTGTTTATAAACTACAATAGTATCTGCAGTAATATACAGTTGATTTTCTTTGGCTTCTTTTTCAAAAGATTTAGCTTTTAAATTTGCTAAGTACAAAGCAATTTCGCTAACCTTTAACGACTTTGGAAAACTTTCATCTATTTCTTTAGTAACTATTTCAAAATCTTTAATGATATTTCTTAAAAGCTGGTGTCTTCGTGGAGATTTTGAAGCCAGTTTAATATCAATATTTTTTATTTTTTCTTCTAGTAAGTTCACAATAAAATATACAGCCAAATTCCAGCTGCAAGAAAATTAATTTTCAGTAAATTACTTAAGGTTTTAAAATCAGACTTTTCAAAGGATAGGTAGGTTTTGTAAAGAAAAGTAACCAATAAAGAAATCATCGTAAGAAAGAAAAATATATTTTGAATATTTAGAATACTTTCCAAAATACAAATAATTAAAAATCCAATACTTATTAAAACCAAAACACTCAATATTACTTTACAAAATTTTTGTCCTGCAACAATAGCTAAAGTATAGCTTCCAGTTTTTAAATCTCCTTGAATATCTTCCATATCTTTTACTATTTCTCTTTTTATGGTAAGTAGAAAACAAAAAATTACAAATATTTGATTTAGATTTTCTGAAAGATTAAAATTTTCTAGTTCCCAAAATGTTCCTGCCAACCAATATGGAATTAAAAGAACTGTACTTGATAACAATGCTACTACTAGATTTCCTATAATTAGCCAATGCTGTAATTTAACAGAATATAGATAAACTAAAATATGGCTAATTATTACAAGATTTAACCAACCTGGGGATAAATTCGAAATAAAGAGAACTAATAAAGAAGTAAATAAATGTAATAAGTAACAATTTCTGTAAAAGGTTTTACTTAAATCCTCAATATTTTTATTATTTATTTTGTCGCTATTTAAGTCGTAGTAATTATTGATTAAATAACCAGATGCTGTTGTGATAATAACAGAAATAAAAATTAACAAATGGTCAATCTCAAAATAAAAACTCTGAGAGTAGTTATGAAGCATTAGTCCCCAAAAGATTAAACCAAGCAATGCCAAGTTTTTTATTCTTATGGCTTTAATATATCTTTTTACCATGAATAGGAATCGTCATTCATCCATTTGTTTTGAACTCTCATAGTTTGTTCCAAGACATCTCTAACACAACCTTTACCTCCATTTATATGTGAGATGTAATCACATACTTCTCTTACTTCTACAGCTGAGTCATTTGGACAAGTAGATACTCCTACAAGCTTGAGACATGGGATATCTGGTAAATCATCTCCCATATATAGAACTTGGTTTAACTCGATATTATTTTCTTTTAAATATTTTTCTAAAATAGGAAGTTTTTGATGTGCTGCTAAATAGATGTTTTTTACTCCTAAGCCGTTAAGTCTTTCTTTCACCATTTGGGAGTTTCCACCAGTGATAATTACAATGTTATAACCCTTTTTAACAGCGTGTTGCAATGCATATCCATCTTTGGTGTGCATGGTTCTCACCAACTCGCCAGAAGAATTCAAAATGACATTTCCGTCTGTTAGTACTCCATCGACATCAAAAATAAAAGTGTTGATTTCAGAAAGTTTTTGTTTATAACTCATGATGGTGTTTTTTAATTATTTGTTTTGAGAAAATATTATAAATCTCTTGAAGGTTTTTAAACTCTTTAAGTTCCTTTATCTGTTTTTCTATTAGTGTATTATCTTTTCTGTTGGCTGGACCCGTTTGATCCATATATGGCTCTTTATTTAGGACTGTCTCTATAGTTTTTTCTAAAAGAGTTCTTAAATCTTTAAAATTAACTTCGTTCTTAATACAATACTCCTTTACCATGCTAAGTAAGTGATAGGTAAAATTGTTAGATGCGACAGCTGCAAGATGAAGTTTTTTTCTTTTAGAAGAGTTTAAAATAGAAAAATTCATGTTGTTAGAAGCACAAAATATGCTCAATAATTTTTCATCTTTTTCGTTAGCTGCTTCAATAAAAAAAGGAACTTTTTCCCAACTCACTTTAGTATCTTTTTTTATGCTTTGTAAAGGGTAGAGACATCCCCATCTATTAGAAATAATATTAAGACTTTTACTATCCAAACTTCCAGAAGTGTGAATTGTTAAATTGTTGTTTTTAGAAATTTTTTTAAATACTTCTTGGTATGCGTCGTCGCTCAAAGCAAATATATATAAATCACTAGTAGAAGGTATTTTTGAAATATTATCTGTAAAAAAAGTATTTTTCAAAACACTTTTTTCAATATTTTTAGAAAACTTGCCAAAAATGCAATCAATTTTGAATTGATTTTTTAAAAACAAATTTAGAAACCCATTGGCTATATTACCAGTTCCCAATATGGTTATGTTTTTTATTTCTTTCAAAATTATTTAAGTACTAAATCCCTGAATTACATTACTCATAGATTGTAATAATTCTTTTTTCTTGTCGTCTTTAAACTCGTATATTTTTTCCTGAATAATTGTAGACGCTTGAAATAGATCTTCGTCATTAAAAGGTCCTTCTAAGTTTTCTAGAACAGTTAGTGCTTCTAAAATAACCATAAATTCTCCATCACAAGAAAATTCTATTAATTCTACAATATAATCTGTCATATCAATACCAGAACTCCACATTGAAAATAAAATAAGCTCTTTTACTTCCTGATTATCTTCCATAAGATGGGGGAGTAGAAAATCAACACAGTCTTTGTTCTTAAGTTCAGAGAAAATATTCTTAACTTCTTGTTTTAGTTTTATATCTTCTGTTGTTTTATAAAGTTCAACTAATGGTGCAATTAATTCCTCATTTCCTTTGGCTTTTGTTTTTACTAGTGCTTTAGAAATTATGGAGATATTGTCGCTTGCCAAATCGACTTTTATTTGATTTATAACTTTTTGTTGTGTATTCATTTTTATTTTAAAATGGCAAAATTATAAGTTTAAATATATATGAACGTTAGGATTCTATTTTTTATCAAATTATCTTTTCCCAAAAATATCACTGCCTATTCGAATCATATTACTTCCTTTAGAAATCGCCTCTAGATAATCTCCACTCATTCCCATAGACAATGTATTGAAATTTTTCCCAAAAATTGTTTTTAGCTCTTCAAAATATTCTTTTAATAAACCAAATTCTGATTTTATTTGGTTTTTGTCAGTGGTAAATGTTGCCATTCCCATAACACCTTGGATATTTATATTTCTCCAATTCAAGTGGTGCTGAGAATCTATTATTTCTCTTATTTCCTCGATACTAAATCCAAATTTTGTGCTTTCTCTAGCAATATGAAATTGTAACAAGCAGTTAATTATTTTATTATTTTTTAAACCTTGTTTATTTATTTCGTCTAGTAGTTTTCTGGAATCTGCACCATGTATTAAATGTACAAAAGGAGCTATATATTTAACTTTATTTCTTTGGAGATGTCCAATCATATGCCAACGAATATTTTTTGGTAAAGATGCATACTTATGAACCATCTCTTGAACTTTATTTTCTCCAAAGTCCAAATGGCCTGATTTCAAACCTTGTTGGATCATTTCTAGAGGTTTGGTTTTAGAAACAGCAATAAGTTCAACTCCGTCGGGCAGGTTGTTTTTTATACTTTCTATTTTTTCATATATCATTTAATATTTTTTTATCGATCCAATTATAAATATATTGATAAACCTCCTGCTTATTTATTTCGTTCAACATTTCGTGTCTTCCTTCATTAAAAAGTTTTATTTCTGTGTTTTTTAATCCTGTGTGAATGAATTTCTTGTATAGTTTTTGAACTCCTTTTCCATAATTTCCTACAGGGTCCATACTTCCACTAAATAGTAAATAATGTTTGTCTTTATCCATTTTAAGAATATTCTTCGTTTTATTTACTGACATTACCCCTAATGCGAGATCTACAAAAAATTGATTTTTAAATACTTGCATGCAATATGGATCACTTATGTATTGTTCAACTACTGACTCGTCTCTAGATATCCAGTCTTTTTTTGTTTTTTGTTTTTTAATCTTTTTATTAAATTCTCCCATAACCAAAAATTGTAAAAGTCTTGATTTAGTTTTTTTTCCAAAAAGAAAGCTATTGGATTTGGCAATAAAACTTCCTAAATAACCTTTTAACCCAGGGTGTGAGGCAGTAGCTGAAAATATGTAGTGGCTCAGAGTTTCTGGGAAATCAATTAAAAGAGATCTTGTAAGAAAAGAACCCATGGAATGTCCTAAAATTACGGTTGGAATATTTGGATTTTTTAAAGAAAAATCTTCTGTGATCGTTTTCAGATCTTTTACCACTTTATTCCATCCATTTTTTTTACTAAATAGACCAATATCTTCTATAGAACCAGCAGTCTTTCCATGTCCTCTTAGATCGGGAGCATATGCATATATTCCTTTTTTATTTAACCATTTGGAAAATTCATGGTATCTATATCCATGCTCACTCATTCCATGTACTAAATGAATTAACATCTTTGGTTTTTCTATTGGCCAGTGATGAATCGCAATATTCTTACCATCGTGTGAGGAAAAATTTCCAAGAAAATAATTATCCTTTTCCATAGCATTAAAGGTACAATTCTTTATTAAGTTGCTGAATTTACCAATCCTTAACAATTTTAGTTCTAAACATTAAGCGTTAATGGATGTATTTTTAGTTAATTTCGCCACCAAATGAGAATACTTAATCATTTATTGTCAACTAGGTTTATGGCTGTTTTGCTTTTTGCAATGGCAGTTTCAATAGGAGTTGCAACTTTCATAGAAAATGAATTTGATACAATTACAGCAAAGCAACTTGTATACAATGCAAAATGGTTTGAACTTATTTTATTTCTTCTTCTTTTAAATTTCATTAATAACATCAGAACTTACCAGCTTTTAAAGTGGAAAAAATGGTCTATTTTATTACTCCATTTTGGTTTTATTATCGCTCTTCTTGGAGCTTTTTTTTCAAGATACTTTGGATATGAAGGTGTAATGTTGGTACAAGAAAAACAGACTTCCAGCGAAATTTTTTCTACTGATCCTTATTTTCAAATAAAAGTTCACGACGATTCTCTACAGTACAACGAATCTATTCAGCACTATTTTTCAAAGGTTTTTACAAAATTACCTACCACTAGTTTTCAATTTCCCGGAAAGGGAGAAGTTAATGTAAAAGTTTTAAAAAGGATTGAAAATGCAAAAAAAGAGTTTTTAAAAGATGTTTCGGGAGGAAAAACCCATCTCCATCTTGTCCTGTCAGGAAGAGAAAATTTATATTTACCCTCAGGAGAAGTAGTTGTTCAACAAGGAATACCATTTGCATTTAACAACAACGATAGGAAAGATGCCGTTCGTTTTTTTTATAACAATGACCAATTAGAAATATTTGCTCCTTTTGAAATTAGCAAAATAGATATGGCTAGCCTCTCTGCAGAGGATAGACAAAGTGGAAGAGAAATTCCTCAGGACATTTTAGCCCCAAACATTTTACATAGTGTGGATGTAAGGAATTTAATTTCTTTTCTAGGTCAGCAAATAATGATCAGTAGTATTGAAGAGAAATCTAGATTTGAATATGTATCCTCGGATGATGAAGATTTGCCAGACGCGCTAAAAGTTGAAATTTCTACAAATGGATATGTACAGAATGAAATAGTATTGGGAAAAGCCGGAGTAAGACCTATTCCAACTGCCATAAAATGTAGCAATTTATTTTTCTCAATTGCTTATGGTTCAAAAAAAATTGATATTCCTTTTGAAGTAGGACTTAATGACTTTAGGTTGATGAAATATCCTGGTTCTGAGAGTCCTAGTAGTTATGAAAGTGATATTACTATTTTAGATGAATCCAATGCTGTAAATGACTCTTTCAATCTCTACATGAACCATGTTGTAGATTATGGGGGATATAGATTCTTTCAATCTAGTTATGATTGGTCTGAGGAGGAGAATAAAACTGCAGGTTTAGATCCTGATATTACTATTTTATCAGTAAATCACGATATTTTAGGAACCATAGTTACTTATTTAGGATATTTGCTATTAGCTATTGGGCTACTAGGAACCTTATTTAATCCTACTTCTAGATTTGTTGATATCAGAAAGAAAGCTATCAAAATAAGAAATAAAAGAAAAGCAGTTTTTACCATTTTAATATCTTTTTTAATGCTGTCAGCTAACTCTCAAGGTACAGGTTCAGATAGTTTAAAAGAAGCTTATAAATACCAACCTATTCCAAAAGAACAAGCCGATTCAATGGGTATTTTATTGGTTCAAACTTATGATGGGAGAATTGAACCAACTCATACATTAGCTTACGATATTTTTCATAAGATTTCTAAGGAAAATGACTTTACAACTAGTGACAATATTTCTGTAAACCCCATGCAGATTTTTATAGATATGATTCTAGACAAACCATACTGGTTTGAGGAAAAAATAATTTATATTAAAAAAGGCACTGGTGTAGCCGATTCCTTAGGAGTTGAAGGAAAATATGCTTCAGTTAAGGATTTTTTTAACCCAGATGGCACCGAAAAATTAAAGGAACTAGTTCAAATAAGCTTTGCAAAAAAAGATGTAGAAAAAAATGTCTTTGACAAGGAGGTAATTAAGGCTAATGAAAGAATGAATATCGTTCTTCAAACTATGAATGGTGCTTTTTTAAAAATATTTCCAATTGCTGGAAGTCTAGAAAACAAATGGGTAGATTGGATGGACCCCTATGCAGAACAACCCATAGATACTACAGATCAACATCTTGCGAATATTTCTCTATCTAGGTTGTTTAGATCCTATATTTTTGATTTGGGTGAAGCTAAAAAAACCAAGAATTATGAAACTGCTCAGTCACTTCTAAACTTTATTAAATCTTATCAAATTAAAACAGCACCCGCAAAGTTGCTATTAAATAAAAATCAGATTGAAAGAGAAATTTCTTACAACCATTCAAATTTATTTGCAACTGTTAAAAATTACTACGGCTACTTATCAATTTTACTTCTTATATTTTCCTTTTGGAATGCGTTGAGTAACAAGAAAAACCTTGTAAATAAAATTGTGAAATATATTTTGTGGGGTTTTATTGTTTTACTTATGGTAGTTTTTGGGATGCATACTTATGCACTTGCATTAAGATGGTATATAACTGAGCATGCACCTTGGAGTAACGGATATGAAGCACTAACCTTTATTGCTTGGGGAGGAGTTTTAGCAGGTTTTTTATTTATAAAAAGTTCAAGAATAACTCTAGCTGGAACTGCATTATTGGCATTTTGTGTATTAATGACTGCTGGCCATAGTAGTTTTGACCCACAATTAACAGATTTGCAGCCTGTACTTAAGTCCTATTGGTTGGTTATACATGTTGCGTGCATAACAATAAGTTATGGCTTCTTAGGGCTTGGTTTTATCCTTGGGCTAATTAATGTTGTTAACTACATATTCCTAAAACCAAATAATAAAAACCTGAAAATGATTATTTCTGAGTTAACCTATGTAAATGAAATGACTCTTACTATTGGTTTAGCACTTGCTACTATTGGAACTTTTCTTGGAGGAATTTGGGCAAATGAATCTTGGGGAAGATATTGGGGATGGGATGCAAAGGAAACATGGGCATTAGTAATTGTATTGACCTACGCCATAATTTTACATTTCAGGTTGATACCTGGATTAAAAAGTAAATTTACTTTCAATGTTGCTTCCGTATTAGCTTTTTCAAGTGTTTTAATGACTTTTATTGGTGTAAACTATTATCTATCTAAAGGACTTCATTCCTATGCTAGGGGAGAAACACCTGTATTTCCAATCTGGGCATGGATAACTATTGCTTCTATCTCTGGTTTAATTTTACTTGGTTGGTACAACAAGAAAAAATTAAATAATTCTACTTAACCCATTGGTATTCTGGCACTTGCACTTGTGCTTAAGTTTGCAAAAATACCTTTTTCTTCCATAAATTTTCCGCTCATAGCAATCATAGCAGCATTGTCGGTACAATAACTTATTTTAGGTACGAAGGTTTTACATCCAAGAGATTTTCCAAGCTTTTCAAATTCTTTCCTAAGATGTGAATTTGCAGAAACTCCACCTGCTAAAGCTATGTCTTTACAAGAATAGCCTTTAATAGATTTTTCTAGATTTTTCAGTAAATAACTTACTAAGTGAGACTGATAAGAAGCACAGATGTCATTTAAGTTTTCTTTACAAAATTTATTATTATTCTGTTCGTTTTTTCTAATAAAATTTAAAAATTGAGTTTTTAAACCACTAAAACTATAATTTAACTCCATTGCTTTAGGAAAAGTAAAGTCAAATTTATTGCTGTCCCCGATTTTAGAAAGTTGGTCAATCATTGGCCCTGCTGGATATCCAAGACCTATAATTTTTCCAGCTTTATCAAATGCTTCCCCAACTGCATCATCTATAGTAGTACCTATAACTTTCATTTTTAAGGGTTCTTCTACCCAAACAATTTGTGTATGTCCCCCAGAAACTGTTAAGCAGATAAAAGGAAAATTAGGAGTTGGATTATCTTCTTTTTTCTCTTGTATGAAATGTGCATGGATATGTGCTTTCATATGGTGAACTTCAATTAAAGGAATGCTGAGTGATAAGGATAATGATTTGGCAAAAGATGTACCTACTAATAAAGATCCTAATAAGCCAGGCCCTCTAGTAAAAGCAATACTTGTAAGATCACTAACAGTTACATTTGCTTCTTTTAAAGCAGTTGAAACCACTGGAACAATATTTTCTTGATGTGCTCTTGAAGCCAACTCTGGAACAACACCTCCGTACTTATTATGTATAGATTGGTTAGCTGTAATGTTAGAATGAATAACTCCATTGATAAGAATTGCTGCCGAGGTATCGTCACAACTTGACTCTATACCGAGAATGATGCTATCTTTGTCTACATTCATTATTATTATTTGAAAGAATACTTCAAAAATACCAATTCCATTTTAATTAGATTGATTTTTAATCTAATAGAATTGTCAATCTTCTTGATAATAATATTATTATTTTTAATTAGATTTTCATTTTTTCAAAATAAAATTTCCAAAGAGGTTACAAATTATTTGAGTGATGAGATAAATTCTGATATTCAATTAGGGGGAGTTTCATTAAGTGGTTTTACCAAACTTCAATTAAATCAAATATTTCTTCCTGATTTAAATGGGGATACTATTTTGTTTGTCCCAAAAGTATTAGTAGATATACATGAAATTAATTGGTTGGACAGAAAATTTATAATCAATGAAGTAATTTTTAAAGATGCCGAAATTATTTTGAGAAAAAATCCTGGCAAGAAAAAATACGAAATAGAATTTTTATTAGACAGGTTTGAAAGAAATCAAATAGAAAGCAACGATTATCAGCTTTTAGTAAGTGAGTTTAAAATAGAGAATAGCCAATTTTCTCATATTTCAAAAAACAATATTGAAGAAAGTGAAAAGATTGATATTCAGAATTTTAAATTAATAAATTTAAACTTATTATTAAATAACACCTCTTTAGACAATAATTTGTTTTTTTCAAAGATAAGTGACCTCCAATTTCAACATGAAAAGGGCTTTAAAATATCAAGTGTAAATGCCAATTTATATTTAGATTCAACTAAATTAAATCTAGTTAATCTAAAATTAAAAACACCAAATAGTAGACTTAACTCCGATAACATAAAACTGAATTTAGATTTTAAGGATGAATTTATCATGTTCAAAAATATGGATACTAAACTGTCTAGTATAGACTATAATTTGTTTTTTAATAGTAAACTAGATACATCAGTAAAGTTGAATTTTTATTCTAATCTTTCTGGTTCCTATAAATCTATTAAGTTAAATGATCTTTCACTTAATTATCAAAACTCCTATCTTGAAGGAGATTTAGAAATTAAAGATTTTTCAAATGAAAATTTAGTATATTATTTCAATTTAGAATCTAATACTATTTTGGTAAATGATTTAATTTCTCTTCAAAATAATAAAAATTTAAAAATCCCTCCATTAGCTTTAAATCAACTTAAGAAAATAAATAATTTTGATTTTCAAATTTCAGGAAATGGTAATACTTCTGAATTAGTATCCAAATTTGAGTTTGTCTCTTCAATAGGGGAAATTATTGGGGATTTGCATTTCTTTAAAAATAATTCATCTGATATATTCTACCATTTTAATTTAGATGCAAAAAAAATGATTGGAATTTCATTATTAGATAATAAAAATGCTGAAAATTTTAATGCCCATTTTGAAATTGATGGAAAAGGACTTTATAAAGAAGATGTTGATTTAAAAATCAAAGGATACTTGTCTGATTTTACATTCAAGGATTATAAATATGAGGATTTAAATATTACTGGCGCCTTTAAAAACAAATCTTTTATAGGTCAAATGGAACTTATAGATAAATATATTCATCTTGACTTTATCGGAAATATAGATTTAAATAATCCAGAGACTGAATTTGATTTTTCCATGGATATTAAAAATGCTTTTCTTGGTAAAATTGGCTTTTTAGATAATCATTCTGAGGGTATAGCTTCTTTTAAAACTTATTTAAGTGGTTTTGGAAATAATTGGAAAGATTTTACAGGACTTGCTAATATGGAAGATGTTGTTTTTATGGAAGATGGTGAAACCTATACTTTTGGTAATATTTATTTTGATTCACAGTCAAATAACTACAATCACATACTAAATTTTAGTTCTGATTTTGTTTCTTTTAATATTTTAGGGAATTTCCATTTTGAACAATTAAGCAAAGACTTAAAATATTTATACGCTACTATTTTTCCAAATTTATTAGAACCTTCAGATTATGTGCCAAGCAAACAACATATAGATTTTGATCTAGAAATTTATGATTTCTCTAAGATTTCAGCTGTCTTTTTCCCTTCCCTACATATTGCAAAAGCTTCGAATTTAAGATTCTCTTTTAATGGAGAAAAAGAACTATTAGATTTTAGTTTATACTCAAATAAAGTTCAGTATGATGATTTTATTTTAAAGAATTTAAATCTAAATATTAAAGATTCAAAAGATATTTATTTAGATAGTAATCTAAAATTTAATTTTTCAGTTGACGAGATTATAAATAACCAGATAGTCAATTTTCAAAATATCGAATTACAAACTGCTGCAAAAAATAACATAGTAAATTCCTCTTTAGCTTGGAATAATAACGATTCTATTTCATTAGGAAAGCTAAGTTCAATTATTGATTTTAAAAGTTCAAATATGATTTTTGCATATCTTGAAGAGTTTTATCTATTTGATACATCTGTTGGTTATTGGAATATGGAAGGAAACCCTTGTATAAAGTTTATGGATAATAAATATTCAATTGATTCAATTTTACTTTCCAATGCCTATCAATCTATAATCATAAATGGTAATATAGGTACAGAAGTTATAGATAGCTTATTTTTTAAAATTCAAGATTTCCAACTAAGTTCTGTTCCGTTGTTATTCGATTTAAATAAAAAAAATACAACCATGGAAGGAGTCTTAAATGCCCAGATTAATTTCCAATCTTTGCTTTCTAATCCTCAATTATTTAATGAGTTTAATATTGAAAATTTCATATTTAATTTTTTTCCAATTGGAGATGTCAATTTCCATTATTTATGGGATGAGAGTTCTAATAAATTTATTCTTAATGGTGGATTAATTAACGAAAACAACCATCAGGAAATTCAATTAATTGATTGCTGTTTTTATCCCAATAACTATAAAAAGTTAGATGGCATAGTTAAATTTGATAGTACGAATATCGATTTTTTAAGTCCTTTCCTTCCCAATACCATTCTTTCCAATCTTCAGGGTCTTTTATCTGGAGATTTATCCCTTTCTGGAGATCTTTTCCAACCCAAATTCAATGGTGTTTTATCTCTTAATAAAGGTGAATTGAAATTAACAGAATACGATACTCGTTTTAAAATAAATGGCAACCTTTTGGTGAGAGATGATGCAATTGAAATTTCAAATGGCAATTTCTTTGATGAGTTTAATAATTTTGGAATTATTAATGGTTATTATCACCATGATAATTTCATAGATTATTCATTAAATATTTCTCTAGAAATTGATGAACCAGTAATGGTAATGAACAATACATTTTCTGAAAATCCATATTATTATGGTAAGGTATTTATGACTGGTTCAGCAGATATAAGCTACGATTCTGTAGAAAATTTATCAATTTATGTTAATGCAATAACTGATAAAAGTACCATTCTAAATATTCCATTATATGGTAGCTCAGAAGTTGTTCTTCACGATTTTATAGCATTTATTAATAAGGACACCAATAACACTTTAACAATTAAAAAACCTAATGTTTCCAAAGAGAAAATGAATATAGATATTGATTTAGAAATTACAGATGAAGCTGAGGTAATGCTGATATTTGACGATTTGGTAGGTGACGAAATGAAATCCAGTGGTCAAGGAAATATTCAATTAAATATCAATCAAAACTATGATCTAACAATGTATGGTAACTATGTAATTAATAAAGGACAGTATGTTTTTACTTTAAAGGAATTTGTCAATAAAAAGTTTGATTTAATAAAGGGAGGTACCTTAACTTGGCTTGGAGATCCTTACAATGCCAAAATAGATTTGAGCGCCAGATATCCGTTGAGAACTAGTTTGTATAACTTAATGCCAGAAATAGAAAGGGAAAATTGGAAGCATAAAAGTATAGTGGATGTTGATATTAAATTAGAAAATAATTTAATGAATCCAGATATTCAATTCAGCATTGATGTTCCTAATGGAAACGAATCTGTTAAAACTACACTTAAAAGAGTTTTATCTAATACAGAAGAGCTTAATAAGCAAGTATTTTCTCTTTTAATTTTAAATCAATTTATTACTCCAAACCATCTCAATTTAGGAAATAATGTAAAATCTTATGATATTTCAACTAGTGAAGTATTGTCTAACCAGTTAGGAAATATGATTTCTTCTTTTACTGATGAATTTGACATAGGGTTTAACTATACTTTAGGCAATCAGTTGTCTAATGAAGAATTATCTGTGGCAATGTCAACTCAGCAATTTAACGATCGATTAACTGTAGAAACAAATTTAGGAATGTCGCAATCTAATAGTATTACCCAAAATCCAAATTCATTTATTGGAGATGTTAACATTGAATATAAATTAAATAGTAAAGGCAATATTAGAGTTCATGCCTATAACCAGTCCAATGAATATGATCTTTCTAATCAGAGTCAATCCAATTATACCCAAGGTTTTGGATTATTTTATAAGCAAAGTTTTGATTCTCTTGGAGAATTATTTTGTGAAATGAATAACTTATTTAAGTCAAAGGATAAAAAATGTCAATATTGCGACATTAAAGAATTAAGGAAAACTAAAGGTATTATATATTAATATATAGTAAGTTATTCTTGTCTCTAAGAATTCTTTTTTCTAAAATCATTTTTTTTAAAATAGAGTTTAATCTTTCTTTTTCAATCACTTCTTCAAGTTGCTTAAATATAAAGCTTGGTGATTTAGGTTCATAATTTAACAAGAAAATAACGGCTTTTTCTACTGTTTTTTTAGAATTATTTTTAATTCTTAAACCCATATTACAATTGTCACAGTTTCTACAATTGTCACTTTTATTTTCTCCAAAATAACTCAGTAAGTTTATATTTCTGCATTCTGTTCTTTGATTTACATATTTAATTAATTGATTGGCTTTTTCATTTTTAACCTTTTTGAAATTCAAAAAGTTTTTGGATAGTCTTAAGTGATTTATATTTGGTCTTGGAATTGAAAAGTTGATTGTATAGTTAAATTTTTTAGCTTGGTAAATCAGTATGTTTTGCTGGTGTAGTTTATTTAATAAGATTACTGTTTCCTCTTTTTTAATATTCAGTCTTTTGGAAATAACAGCTTCGCTTATTCTAACCATTTGTTCATTGATATAGGAATAGCTTCTAATTAGTATGTCAATAATTTTTTCAAACTTTTTGTAAGTATTTAAAAACTGATTCAACCTATTTATAGGTATGATAATCTGAGCCATTGAAAATTGATAATCTTTGGTTTGTTGAATATATCCTTCGTTTATCAAATATTTGATAGATTGAGAAGTGGTTGACCTAGAGAGTTTATTGCTGTATGAAATAATGTCAATATCTAGTTCAAACTTTTGATCCGAATAATACCCAATACTTATTTGATGAATATTGACAATGCTTTGAAAAACTTTCTTAACATCTTCAATGTCGGGAAAATTTATTTTGATTCTTTTTTTTAAATTTTCAATATCCTGATGTTCTTTTAAAATAATAGAGTAGGAGGCCTTTCCATTCCTACCTGCTCTTCCAGATTCTTGGTAATAAGATTCTAGAGTTTCAGGTAAGTCATAGTGAATAACAGTCTTAACATCTGATTTGTCAATCCCCATACCAAATGCATTAGTTGCTATCATCGTATCAAACTCATTATTTATCCACCTATTCTGTTTTCTAAATCTTTCCCCAAAATCTAATCCAGCATGGTAATAATCTGTTTTATAATTTTTACTGTTTAGTAGTTTAGATAATTCTCTTGTTTTTTTTCTATTTCTAACATAAATTATTGAACATTCATTAGTAAGTAATTTTATTAGAACCTTTTCTTTACTTATTACATTTATTACGCTGTAATTGATATTATTTCTAATGAAAGATTTTTGTATTTTATTAGTTTCTTTGAAAGAAAGTTGCTCTTCTATATCTTCTACAACTTCAGGTGTTGCAGTTGCCGTAAGAGCTATAAATGACAAGTCTTTATTTAAAGTTCTTATGCTGGAAATATTTTTATATTCTGGTCTGAAATCATTTCCCCATTCTGAAATGCAATGTGCTTCGTCCACTGCTACAAAACTTACATTCATTTTCTTAAATCTGTCTAAGAAAAGAGTAGTCTTTAGTCTTTCAGGAGACAGATAAAGAATTTTTATATTTCCATATATAACATTATCCAATATCCTGTCAATATCCTTGGAATGAAGCGAAGAATTTATGTATGCAGCTTTTATTCCTCTTTTAATTAGCTGGCTTACTTGATCCTCCATCAATGCTATAAGAGGAGATATTACTAAACAAGTTCCTTCCATTAGGACTGCAGGTAGTTGATAGCATAATGATTTCCCTCCACCTGTTGGAAGTAGAGCAACAACATCTTTTTTTTGAAGAACAAAGTCTATAATTCTTTTTTGTGAGTCTCTAAATTCATCTAAACCCCAGTACTTTTTGAGCACATTAATTAAAGCTTCTCTATTATTGTTTTGCTTACTTACCATAAATTCATTTTTATTTTAGTAGTTTTGCAAACTAATAATTTCGTTATACGCCAATGGAAGTTGATATTTTTCAAACTAATATCCAATTAACAAAAAATAGCAGATTACCACAAGTAAACTGGGACAATTTACCTTTTGGAAAATTGTTCTCAGACCACATGTTTACTATGGATTTTGATAACGGTAATTGGTCTAAGCCTAAAATAACATCTTATGGAGATATTAGTTTGTCCCCAGCTAATTCAGCTATACACTATGGTCAAAGTTGTTTTGAAGGAATGAAAGCGCATAGAGATCAGAACGGAGATATAGTTTTGTTTAGACCATTCGAAAATGCTAGAAGATTCAACAGATCAAATATACGAATGTGTATGCCTGAAATTAATGAAGACGTCTTTGTTAATTCCATTTTAGAATTAATTTCAATAGATAATAAATGGGTTCCTCAAAATCTAGACCATTCTCTTTACATAAGACCATTTATTTTTGCAACTGACCCTTATATAGGGATAAAGCCATCAGATTCCTATAAATTTATGATTTTTACTTGTCCTGTTGGATCATATTATTCAGAACCTATCCCTGTTAAAGTAGAAACTCATTATTCTAGAGCCGCTCAAGGAGGTACTGGGTTTTCAAAGGCCGCTGGTAATTACGCTGCTGCTTTATATCCAGCAATGTTGGCTGCTAAAGAAGGCTTTAGGCAATTAATTTGGACAGATGCTAAAGAACACAAATATATTGAAGAAGCTGGGACTATGAATGTCCTGTTTGTAATAGATAATGTTCTCGTCACTCCATTCGTTGGAGATACAATTCTAAATGGTATTACAAGAAAAAGTGTAGTCGAGATTGCTAAGGATTGGGGAATGGAAGTTCAAGAAAGAAAAATAGAAGTTAAAGAAGTTTTTGAAGCCCTTAAAGATGGAAGTTTAACAGAAGCTTTTGGTGCAGGTACTGCTGCTACAATTGCTCCAATATCAAATATTTCTCTAAATGGAGAAAACTTTCTTATTCCTGAGTCCCAAAATCACCATTTCCACACTAAAGTTTTAAAGTATCTTTCAGAATACAAAATGGGAAAACTTCCAGATAAATTTAACTGGTTAGTTAAAGTATAGATTATTCATCAATATTTTCTATTATCATTGCTGAAGCACCACCACCTCCATTACAAATTCCTGCTGCGCCAATTTTACTTTTCTTTTGTTTCAATATATTTATTAGGGTTACTAAGATTCTACTTCCACTTGACCCAAGAGGATGGCCAAGAGCTACAGCTCCTCCATTCACATCTACTTTCTTAGCATCTATTTCTAATAATTGAGTATTGACAATTCCAACAACTGAAAATGCTTCGTTTAGTTCCCAATAATTCACATCTTTTGCCAATATGTTAGCTTTTGAAAGCGCTTTATTGATTGCTACAGTAGGTGAAGTAGTAAACCACTTTGCCTCTTGAGAAGCGTCAGCATAGCTAACCACTCTTGCAAGTGGTTTAATATTTAATTCATTTGCTTTTTTCTCACTCATTATAATAAGTGCAGATGCACCGTCATTTAAAGTAGATGCATTTGCAGCAGTGACTGTCCCATCTTTGGAAAAAACAGGTTTAAGTTGAGGTATTTTATCAAGTTTTACATTTTTAAATTCTTCATCTTCTTTAACAATTAATGGATTTCCTTTTCGTTGAGGAATAGATACAGAAACAATTTCTTTTTCAAATAATCCATTATTTGAAGCATGGGCAGCTTTGTTGTAAGATTCAATGGCAAATTCATCTTGTTGTTCTCTAGATATCTTATATTCTTCAGCACATTGATCTGCACAATTACCCATATGAACCTTATTATAAACATCTGTAAGGCCGTCTTTAACCAACCCGTCTACTAAAGAGACATCTCCGAGTTTTTTTGATTTCCTTGCATTGTAATAATGGGGAACCATTGACATATTTTCCATTCCTCCAGCTACTACTATATTTACATCTCCAGTCATAATTGATTGTACTGCTAATGAAGCTGCTTTCATTCCAGATGCACATACTTTATTTACTGTGGTACAAGGAGTATTTTCATTGATACCTGCATAAATTGCTGCTTGTTTTGCTGGAGCTTGACCGAGATTTGCCTGAAGAACATTTCCCATGAAAACTTCTTCAATTAAATTGGGATTTAAATTTATGGATTCAAAAGCTCCTTTAATTGCTGCTGCACCCAATTTTGTTGCTGGTACAGTTGAAAGACAACCTCCAAAACTACCCATTGGAGTTCTTTTAGCTGCTACTATTACTACTTTTTTCATCTTTAAATTTAGTTTTATTTTTTCTTTTTTATTCTAATTCATCTTATAAATTATTTATTTGAAATTGATAAATTAAATATTGTTCAATTCAAAAACTATGCTATTTTTGCATACTTATTCGGAGAGGTGGCAGAGTGGTAATGCAACAGCCTGCTAAGCTGTCAACGAGCAATCGTTGCCAGGGTTCGAATCCCTGTCTCTCCGCAAAAAAAAGCCCCATTAGGGGCTTTTTTGTATTTATTGAATATTTAATTATAAATCATACCTATCAGCGTTCATAACTTTATTCCACGCTTTTATAAAATCAGTGATAAATTTTTCATTAGAGTCATCTTCTGCATAAACTTCAGCAATAGCTCTTAATTGTGAGTTTGAACCAAAAACAAGATCAGCTCTTGACGCTGTTCTTACATCTTTACCATTTGATCTATTTTTTCCATTATAACTATTTCTTCCGGTTGGTTGCCATTTGATATTCATGTCAAGAAGATTAATAAAGAAATCATTACTTATTTTATTACAGTCATCTGTAAAGTTACCTATGTCATTATTCCCAATTGCAAGTGACCTTAATCCGCCAACTAAAACAGTCATCTCAGGAGCTGAAAGACCAAGTAAATGAGCTTTATCCAATAACATTTTTTCCGCATTTATATTGAAGCTATTTTTATGATAGTTTCTAAAACCATCTGAAAAAGGTTCAAGCACAGAGAAAGAATGTTCATCAGTTTGTTCTTGAGAAGCATCTCCTCTTCCTGGATGAAATGGTACTTCCTTTCCAGATGCCATTTCAATACCAATATTACCTGCTAAAACAATTATATCCGCAACAGAAACACCACTTTTGTTAGCAATGGTTTCTAAAATAGTTAATACTTTATTTAATTGTTTAGGTTTATTAACTTCCCAATCTTTTTGAGGAGATAACCTTATTCTAGCACCATTAGCACCACCTCTCATATCTGTATGTCTATATGTTGACGCACTAGCCCATGCAGTTTCAACCATTTCTTGAATAGAAAGTCCACTTTGTCTGATTTTTGATTTGATATCATCTATATCATAATCTTGATTCCCTTTTGGGACAGGATCTTGCCAAATAAGCTCTTCATTAGGAACTTCAGGACCTAAATATCTGTTTTTTGGCCCCATATCTCTGTGAAGAAGCTTATACCAAGCTCTAGCAAAAGCATCTGATAATTCATCAGGGTTTTCTAAGAAATGTCTTGATATTTTATCATATTCTGGATCCATCCTCATTGCCATATCAGCTGTAGTCATAATAGTATGAACTTTCATACTTGGGTCTTCTGGGTCAGGAGCCATATCTTCAGTAAGTTGATTAATTGGGTGCCACTGATGAGCACCAGCAGGACTCTTTTTTAATTCCCACTCATATTTATATAGTGTTTCAAAATATCCATTATCCCATTTAGTTGGGTTAGCAGTCCAAGGTCCTTCAATTCCACTAGTTATTGTGTCTCTACCATAACCACTTTTGAAATCACTAGTCCACCCAAAACCCATTTCTTCAATTTCAGCTCCTTCTGGTTCACTTCCCTTATGGTCTTCGCTTGCAGCACCGTGTGCTTTTCCAAATGTATGACCCCCTGCTGTCAAAGCAACAGTTTCGTAGTCATTCATTGCCATTCTTCCAAACGTTTCTCTGATATCTTTTGCGCTTAATAACGGATCTGGATTCTCATCTGGACCTTGGGGGTTAACATAGATTAAACCCATTTGCACAGCAGCTAATGGCATATCTAATTCTCTTTCTCCAGTGTATCTGTTATTAGTTAACCATTCATTTTCTTTACCCCAAAAAATATCTTTTTCAGGTCCCCATATGTCAGGTCTTCCACCTCCAAAACCAAAGGTTTTACCACCCATTGATTCAATGGCAACATTTCCTGTTAATATTAATAAATCAGCCCAACTAATTTTTTTTCCATATTTTTTCTTAATTGGCCATAATAATCTTCTTGCTTTATCTAAATTTCCATTGTCAGGCCAACTGTTAAGAGGTGCAAATCTTTGAGCTCCAGTTCCACCACCACCTCTTCCATCTGAAGTACGATATGTTCCAGCAGCATGCCAAGTCATTCTAATAAAAAAAGGACCATAGTGACCATAGTCAGCAGGCCACCAATCTTGACTGTCAGTCATTAAATTATGTAAATCTTTTTTTAAACCTTCATAATCAATAGTTTTAAATTCCTCTCTATAATTAAAACCGTCATCATGTGGGTTGGATTTCTTATCGTTCTGATGAAGAATATCTAAATTTAATTGATCTGGCCACCATTGGTTATTAGACATTGCACCAATGCTGTGTTGACTTTTTGAACCATGATCAACTGGGCATTTCATTTCATTATTCATTATATGCTAGTTTTAAAAATATTATTAAACTAATTTATAACTTTTTAATTGTAATATTTAAATGTTCAATTATTAATATTTGTATTTTTAAAATCATATTAATTTAAAATTAAAACATGTCTTCAATTGTAGGTAAAAAAGCACCAGAATTTGTAGCAAATGCTATTATTAATGGTAATGAATCGATTAATAATTTTTCTCTAAAACAATATTTAGAAAAAAAATATGTGGTATTATTATTTTATACAAAGGATTTTTCTGGAATTTGCCCCCATGAATTACTTGATTTTCAAGAAAAAATAGAAGAGTTTCAATCTAGAGACACTCAACTTGTAGCTTGTTCTACTGATTCTGAAGAAACTCATATGGCTTGGCTTAGAACAAATAAACAGGATGGTGGAGTAAAAGGGGTCAATTTCCCTATAATTTCCGATCATTCTAAATTAATTACATCTTCATTTGATGTTCTATTTGGTGAATATTTCACTAATGATGAACAAGTTTTAGATGCTGATGGTCCTATGATTCCATTAAGGGGTTTGTTTTTAATTGATAAAAAAGGTGTTGTTCAACATCAAATTGTAAACTTTTTTACTTTAATAAGAAATGTAGACCATATTTTATCAACAATTGATTCTCTGCACTATTTTGAAACCAACGGTGAGTTTTGCAGAGTTAATGATTAGAATCTTAAAGATTGTGAATTACAATAGTAATTTTTCTCCTTTTCATTTAGCTATACCAGTACATGATCTTCAATTATGTAGAAAATTTTATTCAAATCTTTTAGGATTGGAAGAAGGTCGATCAGAAAAAAAATGGGTGGATTTTAATTTTTTTGGTCATCAATTAGTAATTCACGAAACCAATCAAAAAACAACTTCAAAAAACAATTATGTAGATGGACACGGAGTACCAGTACCTCATTTTGGAGTCGTTTTAACCATGAAACAATGGTTTGAATTTAAAGAAAGATTGAAATCAAAAAAAATAAAATTTATTGTAGAACCCTACATTAGGTTTTTAAATCTTCCTGGTGAACAAGCTACTATGTTTTTCTTAGACCCCTCCAACAATGCTCTTGAATTTAAAGCATTTAAAAACTTTAATAATTTATTTAAAAAATAAAGTATGAATTTAGATCCCAAAATATTTGAATTTTTAAAAATATTAAAGAAAAATAACAATAGACTATGGTTTAAAGAAAATAAGTCAACTTTTGATATCCATAATTCTAATATAAAACAATATTTTGGTAGATTCTTTGATAATAACAAAGACTATTTTAAATGGGAATCCTTTAAAGTATTTAGAATTTATAAAGATGTTCGTTTTTCAAAAGATAAAACTCCATACAAAACCCATTTTGCAATAGCTTTCCATAGGACTAAACCAAAATATAGAGGCGGATTTTATATTCATATTCAACCAGGAAACACTTTTGTAGCAAGTGGCTTTTGGAATCCAAATAAAGACGATTTATTTAGAATTAGAAAAGAAATCGAGTCTGATGGTGATTATTTTAGAGAAGTTATCGAGAATAAAAAAATACTTAAAAAGTGGGGTGCTATTAATGGTAATACTCTCAAGGTTTGTCCAAAGGGATTTGATAAAAATCATCCAAACATTGACCTGTTGAGATACAAGCAATTTGTTTTTGTGAAAAATTTCCAAGATGAAATTGCTTTAAAAGACAATTTTAGTGATAGTATTAAAGAATATTTTAAATTACTGATGCCATTTCACGATTATTTCAGTGATGTTTTAACAACTGATTTGAATGGTCAGTCAATATTGTGATTTTTTAAAAGATTAAAGACATACTTATCTGTAGGGAAATGCAAGTCTTTTTCAGAGAAATCTATTATTTTTTTCCATTCAAATACTGGAGCGTCTTTTAAAGGAACTTCTTGTTTATTATTTATTTTAGATGTTAATTTTGCTTTGTAATAAACAGCAATTAACTGATCTTTAGAGTCAAATTGACTTTGCTGAAAGAAATCTGTAGTGTAAAAGTGCTCTATGTTTTTAAGGTTTTGATTCATTTCTTCCAGACTTTCTCTTTGTAACCCTTCTATAAGTCCTTCTCCATGTTCAAGTCCACCACCTGGAAACTTATAAAGGTACTTTTCACTGATAAGCTCTTTACTTACTAATATTGAATCCTGTTCTATGATTAATGCGTAAACTCTTAAATTAAAAGATTTTATTTCTTTATTCATCTAATTTAAACTCAGATGTTTTGTGAAATGTTATTTGTGGATAATCTCCTTCTGCTTGAGCTAGTAAAAATGGACTTGGAGCTAGAAATACTGGGTTTTCATCTTTGTCATAAGCAACATTGGTAGATTTTCTTTTTATAAAATTTTGAATAGTATCGCTCTTTATAGTAGTCATCCAGCATGCTTTAAAAAAGTTTCTGGATACAAAACTACAACTAGCACCGTATTCTTGCTTTAGTCTGTATTGAATAACTTCAAACTGAAGTTCTCCCACGGTACCAATAATTTTTCTATTTCCTGGTTGCATAACAAACAATTGGGCTACTCCTTCATCTGTTAATTGTCTAAGACCTTTCTCTAACTGTTTGCTTTTCATTGGATCATCGTTTTGAATTTCCTTAAAAATTTCTGGTGAGAAACTAGGAATCCCCTTAAAATTTAAAATTTCTCCTTCGGATAGAGAATCTCCAATTTTGAAAGTACCAGAGTCATATAAACCTATCACATCACCAGGATAAGCATTATCCACAACAGATTTTGAAGAAGCCATGAAACTAGTAGGGTTGGGGAATTTTATTTTTTTTTGATGTCTAGTATGTAAGTAAAATTTGTTTCTTTCAAATCTTCCAGAAACTATTCTTAAAAAAGCAATTCTATCTCTATGTTTAGGGTCTATATTCGCATGAATTTTAAATACAAATCCACTAAATTTTTCTTCATTTGGCTCAACATATCTTGATTCTGAATTTCTTCCCAATGGTGTCGGAGATATTTCTATAAAAGAATCTAAAAGTTCTTGAACTCCAAAATTATTTAAAGCTGATCCAAAAAAAACAGGTGCAACCTTTCCTTCTAAATATTTTTTTTGATTAAAATCACCATAAACTCCTTCTATTAGTTCTACTTCTTCTTTTAAAACCTCAGTTTCTTCTTTGCCAATAAATTCTGGAAGAGAAGGATCTTGTAAGCCATTTAGATTATAAACTTCTTTCTCAATACTTGTTTTATTTCCACTAAATAAATTCAGTTCTTTTTTATGAATGTTATAAACTCCTTTAAATGTTGCTCCAATTCCAATTGGCCAACTCATAGGTTTAACCTTTATACTCAACTTAGATTCAATTTCATCCAACAAATCAAATGCATCTTTTCCTTCTCGATCCATTTTGTTAATAAAAACAATTACTGGAGTATCTCTCATTCTGCAAACTTCCATTAATTTCTCAGTTTGTGCTTCTACACCGTTAGCACAATCTATCACCATAATCACACTATCTACAGCAGTAAGAGTTCTGTAGGTATCTTCTGCAAAATCTTTATGACCAGGAGTATCTAAAATATTTATTTGCTTGTCTCTATAATTAAAAGCCATTACAGAAGTTGCAACACTTATTCCCCTTTGTTTTTCAATTTCCATAAAATCTGAAGTTGCAGATTTTTTAATTTTATTATTTTTAACTGCTCCAGCACTTTGTATTGCTCCACCAAAAAGAAGAAGTTTTTCTGTAAGGGTAGTCTTTCCAGCATCTGGGTGAGATATAATTCCAAAAGTTCTTCTTTTGTTTATTTCTTTTTCATGATTCATTATCCGCGAATATAATACTTAAGATTTCATTGTAAAAAAAACATTGCCTTGTTCAAATAAAAATCTTCACAAATTTTAAAAAACTCATATTATTGGTACATTTAATATATGAAAAATACTTTTTTTTATATTTTTTTATTTCTAAATTTTAATTTAATTGCAAATAATTCATACGAAATTAAATTAATAAGTCACGACAACAACTCAGTTCTTGTTGAGTATCAGCTTAATCATTACTCTCTTATAAATTCCAAAGTAATTAACTCAGTTCAACATAAAAAACTTCTGGTTAACGGAGGGAGACCTCTTCTTAATTTAGGAGAACCTGAATTACTAAAATTCACATCTAATATTCAAATCCCTGAAACTGGAGTTAGTGATTTTAAAATTATAGATTCTAAGTATTCAGTAATTGAAAGAATCAATATAATTCCTTCAAAAGGGAATTTATATAGAAATATAGATCCTGATTTAATACCGTTTAATAAGGGTACATTATACGAATTGGATCAAGAATATCCATCTAGCATATTTTCGCTTAGTCAACCCTATATTCAGAGAGACTTAAGGGGACAAACTTTGAATTTTATTCCATTTCAATATAATCCTGTCCAAAAAACACTTAAGGTTTACAGCAAAATAGTTGTTAAAATCGAATTTGATTTATCTTTTAAAGGGAACAATGAATTATTTAGTTTTAGGGATGAAAATATCTTAAACGAATTAAAAAGTTCCTATCAAAAACGTTATTTAAATTATTCTCCAACTAAATACAATTCTATTGGACAAGAAGGAAGCATGTTAATAATATCTCCCTCTGAATATTTTAATGAATTAGCCCCTTTTGTAGAGTGGAAAAAACAATCGGGTAGAGAAGTATCTCTTGTGGATATTGCAGACATAGGAAATAACCAGGATAGTATTTACAATTATGTAAGGACGTACTATCAACAAAATGCAGATTTTTTATATTTATTAATAGTTGGTGACCATGATAAAGTAGCTTGCTACGATGCTGGACCTACTGGTGGTTGGGATTCTGAAACAAAATGGTCTGATGCAAAGTATGGTTTGGTTTCTAACTCAAACGATTGGTATCCAGATATATATGTTGGTAGGTTCAGTCCCTCTAATCAAATAGATTTAAGTAACATTATTAAAAGAAATTTAGAATATGAAATAAACCCAGATACTTCAGATTATTATTTAAATGCTTTAGGACTTGGCTCTAACGAGGGATACGGATACGGTGATGATGGGGAGGCAGATTGGCAACATTTAAGAAATATTAGAACCGACTTATTAAATTATGGCTACCAAAATGTTTACGAATTTTATGATGGTACTCAGGGAGGAACAGATGCCGATGGATCTCCAAATACTTCAATGATTTCAACCGCTTTAAATAATGGAGTTTCAATATTTAATTATTGTGGTCATGGTACTCAAAATTCATTTTCCACAGGAAATTTTTCCTCCACCCATATAATCTCTGCATCCAACAATGGAAAATATCCTTTTGTTGTTTCTGTTGCCTGTAACAATGGAACCTTTACTACTGGGACATGTCTTTGTGAAATATGGCAAAGAGCAAGCAATTTAGGTTCACCCACTGGGGCAATCGCAGCTGCTGGATCCTCTATTTTAATGTCTTGGGCTCCCCCAATGGCCTCACAGGACGAAATTGTGGATATTCTGGTTGAGTCTTATCCAAATAATAAAATGCACTCTATAGGAGCTCTTTTTTACAGTGGTCAAATGAAAGTGTTGGACGATTATCCAAATCCAGGAAAAGAAGTTATAGAAACATGGGTTTTATTTGGAGACCCATCAACTTTATTTAGGTCAAATATTCCAAGTGAAATTGTTGTTGGACATAGCGAAATAGAAGAGATTGGCTTGACATCAACTTCAATCACATGTGATGTAGAAAATGCTGCCGTCACACTATGGAATGGAGATTCTTTAATTGGAAAAAGTAGTGTCTTAAACGGCCAAGTTGATTTTAATTTTGATTCAATTAACAGCATTGACACATTAAGTATTGTCATAAATGCTTATAACAAAATTCCATATTTTGGACAATTGAGAACAATCAATCCTCTTGAAGATTTTCCTGGTAGTTCAGAAGACCTTATCTTTGGACCAAATCCGATGAATTCTAGTGGTCAATTGACTTTAATTTTTGAATTATTAGAAGACCAAGAAACTTACTTTGAAATATTTAATCCGTTAGGACAGTTGATTTACAGTAAGTCAATGCTTTTAAATTCTGGCTTTTATGGGCCAAATTATACACCTCTTGAACTTGATTTGAGCAATCTTCTATTAAGGTCTGGAGTATATACTCTTTCAACAAATATTAATACAAATAAAACTGTTAAGCAGCTTTTAGTACCATAATCTTCTTATTGAATGAAATTAATTGAGTGCCCAAGAGATGCTATTCAAGGTTTTAATAGACATATCCCAACTGTTAAAAAAATTGAATATTTCAACGAGCTTTTAAAAGTAGGTTTTGATACTTTAGATATAGGAAGTTTTGTTTCAAAGAAAAAAATCCCACAACTAGCAGATACCTCCGAAATAATTAAAAACATAAAAATAGATAATTCTATTACCAAATTACTGGTTATTGTAGGTAATGAAAGAGGAGCTAAAGAAGCTGTTAGTTTTGATAAAATAACTTATTTGGGTTTTCCTTTTTCAATTTCTGAAACTTTTCAAAAAAGAAATATAAATTCAAGTATCAAAGATTCTTTAATCAGGTTAGAAAACATTCAAAATCTATGTGTAAAAAACAATAAAAAACTAGTTACTTACTTTTCTATGGCATTTGGAAATCCTTATGGGGATGAGTGGAGCACATACATAGTTGCTCATTGGGCTGAAAAGTTATTGAAAGATTTTGGAATAGACATTTTATCTTTAAGTGATACAATAGGCACAAGTTCTCCCAAAGTTATTTCCTGGCTTTTTAAGAAGCTTATTATAGAATTTCCCAATGTTGAGTTTGGTGCTCATCTTCATTCAAGTCCAGAAAATTATTTGGTTAAACTTCAATCAGCATATGATGCAGGTTGTAAAAGATTTGACGGTTCTATTCTTGGTATAGGTGGATGTCCAATGGCAAATGACGATTTAGTAGGCAATATGGCTACTGAAAAAATGATTGAATTTTTAGAATCTAAATCTGAAAAATTAAAACTTAATAAAGATTCTATCCAAAAGTCATTGAATATTGCTAAATCGATATTTTTCACTTAACTATCGTTAGAATTGTAGTAATTGAAAATAAAGGTTCTGAGTATAAAAAAGTAAAATCTAAATATGGCGAGAGTTATTTCAAAAATGGAGAGGTCATAAGTCAAAACACTTGGGATATAGAGACTAACGAATTTAGTTTTTAATTAGTTTTTTTGTAAATAATCTATTATCATTATTTTCTATTATTAATAGATAACTTCCAATTCTAAGGGTTGATATGTTAAAGCTAAGTCTGTTGGGTCCACTATTTACTAAATCGTTATAAAGTACTGTAACTAATTTCCCTTCTATACTGAAAATAGATATTTTTAAATCTAAATTTTCTTCTATTGTAAAATCATAATTTACAAAGTCTTTACTTGGATTTGGAAATAAGACTCCATGATTATATGCTGGTTCTAAAAATAAATGGGGAAGTGGTTCTCTACATGTATCAGATGTTGAAATACTACTTATCCAACTACCATTACTACCAATTTTTCCAAACATTCCAGAAATCCAAGTTCTACAGGGGTCGTCGTATTTTCTTTGAATTCCACTATAGTCACCCCATCTATCTATATTTCCATTAAGTCTGTCTATTGCTCTGTTTCCCCTATGAAGCTTGGTAAACTTACTGTAAATTTCATTATTGTTCATATATATACACGATACACCATTGGTATCACTAATAGAAGTGTAATTGAAACCAATTACACATTCTTTTTCGTTAGGATTTATACCTGTAGATGCAATATTTGGATATCCAAAATCTATTATAGAATCTGAAATGATTCTTGATTCTACATATGAGTTAGCATCGTAATTATAAATAATTCCATGATAAATTCCAGCTGTTCCATAGTTTGTGTCCATAGAGTGTTGAACAAATTGAATCCAATTTTTGTCAATAATTGCTCCTAAAACTCTAGAATCATTAGTAGCCAATTCCTTTCCATTGTATTGTTTTCCATTGGGACTCAAAAAGTAATGATCATCCAGACTAATTCTTTGAATCGATAATTCAGATATTGCTGATTTTTGACTATTCTCAATTTTTATTAAATACAAACTATCACTTTCAAGAGAAAAATTCTTATTACTTAATAAATATTGGTTTTTATCTTGCAGTTCTCTTGCACCTCTTACTGGGTGAATATTTCTTATATTTATTGAGTCATCTTTTATATCAGACCATAGGTTAAAAGAAAGAGAATCTAATCCTGAATAACCATTTTCCTTGTCAATTTGCCAAATAATAGATTGGTTAAAACCAAGTTGCCAACTAACTCCATCTAACAATAAATTCCCTGTTATAAATAAATCATCTTCTGTAATTGAAATAGCTGGATAATCTGTCCAATGTCCAGTTGATAAAGCATCGCCATCAAGCATATATACATTCCAATCTTCCATTGGGTTGTTTGATGAAGAAAAAGCTACGCAAACATGGCTGTTAAGTGGTTTGTTTCCAACAAGAAATACGACAATAAATCTGTCTTCTTGATGGTCATAAATAAACTTTGGATCGTATTTTTTAACAAATCTTAAATTCAGAAAATCTAAGGTCAATGAATTCAAAGTGCTACTTAAGATTAAAGAGTCATTATTTGTGTCATAAATTATATAGGAAGAGTTAATGCCAGAAAGAATAATACCATCGTTGGAAATTGCTAAGGTATTGTCATTAGGAACTTTGTTATTGTATAAATTCCCCTCAAATCCATTTTCAATATTAAAAGATGGAATATTTGGAGATTTAATCAAAGATTTTAATGATTTTTTTCTGGGATATTTTTGGCTTTGAATTTGTTTTTGATTCATTAAAAAATCGTTGTAAGAATTACCTCCGGGATTAGTCATTTGCATGGATTGAACACTTGCTTTCCAATGGTCTATATTTTCTTTCAAATTAACAGTATGTTTTTCATAAGTTGAAGATTTAGTTAATTTTTGAGCAAATATGCTAGAGAATGAAATTACTGTGAGTAAAAGACAGTTAAATAAGTATTTCATGATAAAAGATGATTTTTAAAAAGGTACAAAATTGAAAATAGGATTAAATATAAAACTCCAATTATAGATAAATAGTTCAACCATTTAGGGGGGACAAATTTCTTATCCAAATACCTATTGACAACTAGATAATTAAAAATTGCAATTAATGGGGCAATAATAAAAGAAATAGAGGTTGCAAAATTTACTAGAACTCCAAAATCACCTGATTTTTCAAATTCGTAGGTTATCATGAAAGTACCAATAATTAAAACTAGAATACATATGCCATATTTATTTTTTAGTTTCGTGCGCTTTGGGTAAAGGAGTTCTGTTGTTTTATTAAGTACTCTTCCGTAACCGTCAAATACAGCAATACAAGTTCCAAACATTATTGAAAAAGTACTAGATGCAATAATTAAATAACTCCAACTTCCAAATATCTTTGTGTAAAGATTTACTATTTGATGAGCAAACAAGTGACTAGACTTTTCTATTACTTCAGATGTTCCATATATTAAAAATGCTCCTAGAGTAACAAAACAAATTGAAAGAATTCCAGAAATTATATATCCAAAATTAAATTCAAAAAGTGTTTCTTTTAAAGCAGGATGGTATTTAGAATTTTTTATTTTTTCCACGGTCCATAAGCTATTCCATGAACTTAAATCAACAGCCGTTGGCATCCAACCCATTAAAGGAATTAGAAAAAACCATGCATCTTTGCTTATGGATTGTTCACTAATTAGATCTATACTTTTATTGATAGGTCCATGAAAAAGACAAAGCACAAAGGCACTAAGGGTAGATAATAGAAGAACTATTCCAATTATTTTAATCAGTTTATCTAGTATTCTAAATTTTCCAATAATCAAAACACCTCCACAAATAACAAAAACTAAAATACTAGAAGCACTACTGCTAAGACCTATTTTATCTAGATGAAATAAATTCTCCATAAAGCCTGTTGTCACTTTACCAACTGCAGCACATACAAAAAACATTGAGGAAATAGTTATTATAAAATAGGTCCATAATGCCCATTTGCTAAGTTTTTGGTATCCTTCAATAATACTAGTGCCTGTTGCATTTGCATATCTTGAACCAAACTCAAAGAAAGGATATTTTAATACGTTAGCTGCTATTACAGCCCATAATAGCCCGAATCCAAAGAATGCTCCAGCTTTTGTGCTTTGAACCAAATGAGATACTCCAATTGCAGTACTGGCAAATAAAATTCCTGGACCTAAAGTGTTTTTCAAAGATTGAATACGATTCATATTCTTATAATATTTTCTAATTTAATATTTTCATTTATATTTTTTTTAGCTTCGGGATAAAGAAATTAGTAATGTATTCTTAAATTTTTTTCTAAATTTAATAAGATGGTAGAGATTCCTCTTTTCAATTCATTTTATAAGAATCCTATTTTATTGGATCTTTTTAAAAAAGACTCAAATTTGAGTTCATTCCATAATGGAACAGACTTAAGTTATATAAATCATAGTTTTTTAGAGAAAAGAGATCTAAGTATTGAAAATAGAGAAGTTTTATTTCAAGTCATAAGTTCTCAATATGTCAAGACAGGCTTAAAAACACCAGATAATTTAAAAACTATTAAAAATAAGGGAGTTTTTACCATTACTACTGGTCATCAACTTTGTGTATTTGGAGGCCCCCAGTACTTTATTCATAAGATTATTTCGGTACTTAAAATAGTAGAAAATTTAAAATTGAAGTTTAAAGATTTTGATTTTGTTCCGTTGTTTTGGATGGCTTCTGAAGATCATGATTTTCAAGAAATTAGCTCTTTAAATATATTTAATAAAAATCTTTCTGTCAGAAAAGAAGATGGAATAGGTGTTGGTAAATTAAATCCCAAAATATTTACACCAATTTTGGAATCTTTAAAAGATTTATTTAATAACGATTATAGATTTAAAAACTTAGAATCTATTTTCTCAACTTCTTTGAGTCAAAAAAATTGGTCTAATGCTTCTAGATATTGGGTTTCTAAGGTTTTTGAAAAAGAAAATTTAATTATTATAGATGCAGATGATATAAAGTTGAAAAAATTATTTCTTCCCACTTTTAAAAATGAATTGGAAGAACAGTTAATATATAATTCAGTTGAAAACACTAATAACAAGCTCCGTTCTTTAGGCTATGAACCTAAAATTAATCCTAGAGTCCTTAATTTATTTTTCTTAGAGGATAAAAAAAGACATCGAATAATTTTTGAAAATAATTTTTTCAAAATAGGGGATATGAATCTAAATTTAGAAGATGTTTTAAGTTTATTAAATAGCTCCCCAGAAAAATTTAGCCCTAATGTTTTAATGCGTCCTCTTTACCAAGAGCTATTACTTCCCAATTTAGTTTATGTTGGAGGTCCATCTGAACTGGTTTATTGGTCTCAGTTGAAAAAATCATTTGATCAAGCAGATATTAATTTTCCCTTACTTATTTTAAGAGATCATTTTAATTGGATGTCTGAAAAGAGCTATAAACAATGGAAAAGATTGGGTTTCTCAAATAATGATTTGGCAAACAACCCAGATACTTTAATTAAAAATTACATTCTCAAATCAAATAATGAAACTCTTGATTTTAAAATTGAAAACGAATTGCTCGATAAATTGTCTCAAAATTTATTAGATAAAGCAAAGGATATAGAAACTACTTTAGAACCCTCTGTAAATGCCTCAATAAAAGGAATGAAGAGTGATTTAGACAAAGTCAAAAATAAATTTATAAAAGCTCTAAAAAACAGGGAGGAACTCAAGAAAAACCAACTTAATAAGTTATCTAGTCAATTGCATGTAGATAACAAGTTAAATGAGAGAATAGATAGTTTTATTCCTATGTATGTGAGAAACGAAAAGGAGTATATTAAAACTTTAAAATCTAACTCTCACCCAGAAAATCAAAGCATAAAAATTATTATTTATTAATGAAATAGTTTGTGAACTTCTAGCATGTATTTAGAATGATTAAGAAGTTCTGTTAAGTTTTCAAAATCATTAAGATTAAATATTAAATTTACTTTGTCTAGTGGTGTACTAAGTATAACATAATTTACACCCATTATGTTGTAAATGTAATCTTCTAAGTTTTGGTCTATGTTTTCAACAATTCTAAAAAGCTCATCGTATTCTTTTTCATTACAGACATAGTTTAGATTATTAACTATAACAGATATCTTTTCACAAGAAACACATTGGACTATTGTTCCTAATTTGTTCTCGTGTAAAATCCTTTCGTTCTCAGATTGAATATCAAACATTTTTAATTTCTAGAGTATTAAGAATTGTAGTTGTTTTTTTCATCAATACATTTTCTTCAATCTCGGCATGTATTTTCAAGTCTTGTTGGAAAATACTCATTTGGTTTAAAAAAATTTCAAAATACGATAGCTTTTTGCTGTTTGGAGAATATTTTAGTAACACTCTTTGAAGATTATCAATTTCATCTTTGTTTTGTTTATGATGTTCCATAAGAGCAAATGCTTTCTTTTGATTTTCAAGTATAAAAATTAAATCCTCTTGTGAGTTAAATTGTAGATAATTATATAAAACCTTACAAAATGGAAATAGTATCTCATCTTCAGTTTTAAAATGTGAAATTATATCTTTTTTATACTCTTTAAAAAAATTAATTAATACATAATTAAAAGAAAAACTTTCTTGCTGGGTTAATTTTAAAAGGCTTTGTTCCAACTCTGGAATTTTTTTTTCAAGATAGTATTTATGTGATTTCTCAAGATAATCTACTAAAACAGGAATCCTGTAATTCTCAAATTTTATTTTTTTTAAAAAATCTAAATCATTGTAACAATTTATAAGATCAGTCAATAAATCAACATTTATTTCTTCTTTTGCACAAATTTCGATCAAATTTTTATTTGATTCTGAGGCAATTTTATAACGATTAAAAAGATGGTTAATATTTCTATTGTATTTAGTTATAAATTTTGGAGAATTAGTTGAGGAAATCATTTAAATTTTTTTATACAAAATAATTGATTTCCTTACTTTTTATCAATACCTATAAAATGGTATTTACAACTAAAATTGGTGAGAGATTTTGAGTCCTAGTACATTTAATGAACTTGGATTTTCTACATTGATATCATTTATTTTTAGGTACTTAATTTCTAAATCTGTTTTTTTATTTAATTCATATTTTAGACCAGTTCCAAATCTAGTTTTATCATAGAAATATCTTTCCGAAGGATTTAATAAGAAGTACAATTCTTCGTAGATATAAAAAGCCATTTTTTTATTTATATTATATTTTAATTTAAGTCTAGTTCTTTCGTATAGTTCATTTCTACTATTGGAACTTAAGTTTATTTGTGTTCTTAGTCTGAAATAGAAAGTTAAATCAGAAATTTTATATTTAAAATTTAAATCGTTATGGAATCTATTGACTAAAAGGTAAGAATACTCTTTGTTTAACAATCTTAATCTCCATGCAAAACTGGTAGATATTTTTTTATTCAATTTTTTATTGATTGAAAATTGTGTGTAAAACTGTGAGATTTGTGATGAATTATCTAATGTTCTAAGTTCAGTCTTATTGGTAAATGATGTTTTCTTATTGATTTTAAAATCCGACTTAATTTTAGTCCAAGTTCCAAAGTCCTGACTCAGATCCTGAGAAATAACAAAGCAAGGAGAAATTAATAACAGAATAATACTAACAGCCTTCATCAAATGAAATTAGCTATTCTTATTGTATCCATTTCAATAATTTCTTCAGAATCTGAAATGGTAATTGTTTTTGTTATTAAGCTGTCTTGTCCTTTAGGACAATCCATACAATCACTATAGACAAATATTTCATAATTACCTTTATTTAGGTAATTGAACTCAAATGTGCCATCATAACTTGTGTTAATATCATCATCATGGGTGTTGTTTTGCTGTCCATAAATTATATATACGTCATGGTCTTGAGCGTCATAGCTATCTATAATATTTCCTAGAATATTTATATTATCTACAACAATATTTCCTTTTATGGTTGCTCTTCCACCTGTTCCAGCACTTTTCGTGCAGGAGAATAATAAGGTAAGTAATAAAAAAGATGCTAAATTTTTAATGTTTTTCATTTTAACTTAATATTTGATTGACATAAAGTTAACAAAGGAATAAATATATCAAAGACCAATTAGTTATAAAATAAAATATAACCATTAAGAGAAGTTGCTATCATTAACCAAATTATATACGGAAGTATTAAAAATGATTTTAATCTAATTAATTTATAAAAGAAAAAGAGCTTATAAATTACAGTTAATGTAAGAAAGCTTATTACTAATAGACCTAAAAATACGTAGTGGAACTTAAAAAAGACTGGGTTCCAAGAGAAATTGAGAATGAGTTGTAATACGTATAAAATAATTATTATAGATTTTTTATGATTAGTACCATATAAAAATCCCATATAAAATGCATAACAAATCATAATTAAACTCCAAGCAAAACCAAATACCCACCCTGGAGGAGTCCAAGGAGCTTTTTGAAGAGTTAAATACCATTCAGATGGAACTCCTTTGGAAGTGAATAGACCACCTAATGTTAGAGCTATAAAATTTATTATTAAGAATATTATGGTTCTTAAAATCACTTTTTAAAGAAATTGTTAATGGCGAAAATCCCAAGGCCAATTGGCATAAGCATTACACCAAAAAATATAGACAACCTTGTGACCCAAAGTGGTGAATTGGTTTCTAGACATTTTCTCCATATCCATCTTGTTACAAAAATATCACCTGCAACCATATGGGCCCATGTTGCAGTAATACCAGCCTTGGTTGCAAGACCATTAGCCAGTCCTTCAATAAATCCTACTGAATTAGTAGAGCCAGAGAAAAGATCAATTAAACCTTGAGGGTTGTAACACATAATTATAAACCAAAGAGTGATTGGTCCTAAAAAAAACCAAGGCCCTGCAAGTAATTTTTTTCTTTTTTTGGGTTTAATAGCATTGTTATCTAAAAAGGACCAACCCAAAGTGTTGAGATAATAAATGAAACATCGTAAACATCCATAAACTGGAATTAAAGCTTGATTTGTAAGCAAATGTAAAAATTCCTAGTCATAGATGGTATAATGCCTGGTCCAGGATATGCTACAGCTCGTCTTGTAAAATAGGATTGATTGGTTAAATTATTTATTCCAGTTTCTAATTGAAATTTTTTCAAAGTGTATTTCAAAGATACATCCATAACTGAGTAGGAGGGAATAAGTCCAACAACAGCATTTATTTGATAATCGGAATTGGTTGCATCTGAAAAATGTTCTCTTGTGTAACTGTACTGGTAAGAAAAAGATAGATTATCTCCTCCTAGAGTCATACCACTTCTAAATATCCAAGGTGGAACCATTTCTACTTTTTTGCCATTAAATGCAGTGATGTCAGAGCTAATATATTTGGCATTATTATATGCAACATTTAAAAATGTTGTCCATTTATAATTCTTCTTTTTAGAAAAAATCTTCCACCAATCACATTCTAAGACTGATTCAAATCCATAAGTTCTAGATTTAGAAATATTGGTTCTAAACTGATACGTATTATATAAATTACTATCAATTTGTATAGTGTTGCCAATTCTATTGTTGTAAAATAAATAGAATAAAGAAGCATCAAAATAAAGAATATCTTTTATTTTTCCTCTTATCCCTAAATCACTGTTGTATCCTACTTCATCTTTAAGGACAGGATCAATTTTAAAATTAGGATTTCTAATTTGCATATCTGTGAAGTTGACACTTCTATAGTTCTGCGAAATATTAGAGTAAACTTCAATTTCTTCATTTAATTTAAAATTTAATCCAATTCCGGAAAGAAGTAAGTCTCTATTGTTTTGATCATCAACATTTATAATAGTATCGAAGACAATATTACCAGCTAGATCTGGGTAATTAATTCTATAAGCCCCATTAGCAGAAGTATTTATATTCTCATATCTTATTCCAGGAGTTACGCTTATTCTATTTGAAATATTGAAAATATGTTCAGCAAATAACGAGAAGTTAAAGCTTGGAAAATTATAATTACTTTCTATGAAATCTGAGGAAATATTATTAAGGTTATTCACAAAATAAAAATCTGGCCCATATTCATCATTTGCTTTTCCTTGAATTCCTTGACTAAAACCCCGATATAATCTAGCTCCAATTAAAAATGCCCATGGTAAATTATTTACATCATACAAATGAATTAGACGGGTTTCATTACCTATATTTTTAAACTTTCCTGATATCAAATTTCTGTCTAGAAGCGGATCAATTCTGTTTATTTGATCTAAATAACCTAAAGACTCTCTAGAAGCAATTAACCCAAAAGTTCTAGAATTTAGCCTTGTTCTAGAATTAAACTCGTAATCTAATTGAAATGCTGCTAGATTCCAATCTACTTTAAACCAATTTCTTTGCCTAAAAGAGGTGTCTGGATTATTTTCAAATTGTTGGTCCGTTAGACCCCCAGGTTGTTGTGCTAGATAATCCATTTTAGTAAAATCAAAATTTAGATTTGTTTTTTCATTTGCAGAAAAAGTAAAATGTAGATATCCATTTTTTAAATCAAAAGAAGAGTTTGCTCTCCAATCATCTCCTGTTTTTAGATTTATAAAACCATAGTACTTGAACTTTTTATTCGTTCCACCAAGACTGACAAAAGAATTATTCAATTTGTAGGAACCTACCGTGTGTCTTATTATAGATTCTAATTTTTTATCAGGATTTCCTTCTTTTAATTTAAAATTTATTAAACCTCCAAACTGAGGACCAAATTGTAAGGAAGCAGCCCCTCTTATTAATTGAATTTCTTGGATTGCTTCTAAAGGTGGGCTGTAATAACTCTCTGGATATCCTAAAGCATCAGCGCTAATATCGTATCCATTTTGTCTTGTATTGTAATTAGAATTCCTACTTGGGTTTAAACCCCTTCCTCCCAATCCCAACTGAATTCCTGCACCGTCACTTTCCCAAATATTTATTCCTGGTATTTTGGAGTAAATTTGTCTACTTTGGTTAGTTGCTTTATTTGCGTCCAAAGATTCTACTGAAATAGCTTCAGTTTTTTTTCCTTGTGTAATCATTACTCCTTCAATAGCTCGTAATTTTCTAATGTTGAATTCTTCTTCTTGTTTTATTTCGTATTCTTCTAAATCATAACTTAATTCTTTAAGTATAACTTTTGATAGATTTAGATAGGGTTGGTCTAAAATTATAGTGTCACTTTTTTTTGTGAAACCAGTTAAATAATAACTAATTACATATTTTCCATAATTGAGTTTTGGAATGGTGAAAAACCCAAAATTATTTGTGTAAAAAACTTTATTTATTTTCTCTATATATACTGTCGTAAACGCAAGTGGTTCGTTATTTGAATGGGTGATATATCCAGATATTTTACCTTTTTGGGATAAAATTTGAACAGTTAAAAATAGTAGTAATCCAAGTAATTTAATCTTCATAATCAAGTATCCATTCTTTATTGCCAAATCCTCTTTTGATTTCAGAAAGATTCCTTTCTGAATCTATAAATTTTCTACTTCCTTTATTAAAGAGACTCACTGAAATATCTGCTGTTATTTTTGGGTTTGCTCCCATTTTTATTATTTCTCCGTTGGACTCTACAATGGAAGAGTCTTTAAAAGTCTTTGAAAGGAAATGGGCATATTGTAGAATCATATCTGGTTGAGTAGACATCATCTTCTCCTGTTGTGGGGTTATATAATCTCTGTTTTGAATTAACATTTTTCTATCCATTTTAGGTTCGTGAATATAAAATTGAGAATACCCAGCTTTTTCAATTAGCATTACTCTCCAGCTAAATCTATAGCCTTGTTCTGTCCAAAATAATTTCCCAGGATAAAGCATAAATCTTAGAGGAAGAAAGAATTGCAGAGTGAAGAATCCAATTAAAAAAATCTTTAATATACTATTGGTATTAGGATTATAATTTGTTTTTTTCTCTATTAACTTTCTGCTTTTTAATAAACTATATTTAGAAATAAAATCTATTATTTTCTTGTGAAAATTATCATTAAAGAAAATTAATGTACTTGCAATCATTACATATGGAAAAACACCTATTGGAAACATAATCGCAGTCATTATATGAAAAACAAAAGCTATAAAGTAGCTAATCAATCTGCTTCTTTTATTAATAAGTAAAAAGAATATGAAGATGTCAAATATTGCACTTATCCAACTAAAAAAATAGGCTGTAAAATCATAGAGCAACAATTTTCCAATTATTGGAAAATTTGACTGGTGCTTTAGCCAATTAATTAGTGGTTGAGCTTCAAATAGCCAGTGGTAATTTATTTTGGATATTCCAGCAAAGAAATAAACCAAACCAATTTGGAGTTTAAATATATTAATTTGCCAAGCCTGAATGGTTTTTTTTCTTTTACAAATACCAAAGTAGGTATCCAGTGAAAAATAGCTATTAGCTGGTATTAAAATTAGCAGCAGACTAATTAACGAGATAAAATAGTAATGATTGAGATAATTGGTTTTATCAATTAGTTCTATGTAAGTAAATATTATAAAAAATAATAAAGTATTTATTCTGTAGAATAATCCAAATATTATGAAAACACAAGCAATTAAAAGAACTATGAAAAGTAGATACATGTAGGGGTTGGGTAGAGGGTTCACCCAATCAAATCCATAGTATGAAAAAAAGTAAGTTGGAACTTCATAAAGATCATGTACCCAACCTTTTAAAATAAATCTTAGAGTACTGAAAAACATCAATATTCCGAAAATAATTCGAAATAATACAAGTGGGAAAATGCTAACGTGGTTTTTAGTTAAATGGGTTATCCATTTATTAATCCCCGTCATTGTCTTGATAGGTAATTAAAACACCTAATGCAGATGTCATATCTACTTTGATATATGGAACTAATTGTTGTAATTCTTGATAAGTTTGAGTTATCTGTGATTTATTATTGATGATCTCTTCGCTAAGAGGGCCATTAATATTAATTAATTCGTCTAATATACTAAGAAATTGATTGTCTATCACTGTAGATAATTGCTGAGCGTTTTGTTCAGCATTTACAAAATCCATGTAGTCATCTAGACCTAATCCATTGTCATTATTCAAGTAACTAGAACCTGTCACATATTTTCTTAGAGAATTTACAGATCGAACCAAGTTTTGAGTTGATTTTCCAGAGTAATAACATTCCACTAATTCTGGAAGTTCTAATTGTGAAAAACCATTAAATACGCCTAATGGAAGACCTACCTTTCCCCTTCTAACATAAAATTCGTAGTGCAAACACAATGCGTTTATAATATTACTAATAGAACTACCTTGTGAGTTGGTAGAAAAGTTAGATTGAGTAACTTCAAAATCATTGATAAAATCTTGTCTGTAGCTTAGCCATTGATCGGTAACATAGGAAATGTTTTGGTTTAAATCTTCTGCTACAGCCTTAAGATAGTTTTTCGCATTAACATTATTTTTAAAATAAGTAATTAATTCGTTGTCTGTATGTCCAGGCTTAAATAGTAGGTAGTCTAGTGCTTGAAGTCCTTTAGAATCATAACTACTAACATATCCTAAATTCCAGTCTGCTAATGTTATAGAGTTATTCAACTCTAATGTATCGATTGGAAATGTATTGGTTTGTTTTCTTAATAAAATATATTCAGAAGGGCCAAAGTCTAAGAATCCGATGTCTTGCCAAATGAGTAATGCGTCTTCCCAATTTGTTCTAATTAATGTTAGATTTGGAATACTTGGATTTTCTATAAACGAATCTATATGAATGTTTAAAGTGACAATCTTGCTTTTGTAAGCATCTAATGAAGGGATAATATAGTTGTCGGCTAAGTTGGTTAGTAAAGATAATTTGTCATAGTCTTCGTAAAGACAACTATTGTCCTCTTTTTGCGCATCTACATTATAGTTCAGAGCTTCAGGGTCAGTACACCCACTTTTTTTACAGCTCTGAATAAATAATATTGCTGAAAAAACATATAAAACTTTAAAAAATGTTGTATTCATATTTTTGTTAAAAATACTAACCAAACAAACACCCAACAACAGTATATGTTGAGTGTTTGTTTTTTTGATTAGCTATAGTTTAATTAATTAACTTAACAACCATAAAGAATAAATATATATTGCTTCTCTAAAAGTCATCTTTTTTATCTGTCAAACCTGATGCTGCAGCTACTTGATCTATTACTGTATTAATTTCAGTAATATCCATTGAAAAACCTGCAACGTCAGCAGCTATTTGGTTTACTAAAGCCATAACATCAGCACTTGACATATCTGGACTGTCAGTAACAAACTGAATTCCAAAAATAAATGCAAGAGCTTCTGACATACTATGATTGATGCTTGATTGTGCACCACCTGCAGCAATTTGTGATTTCACATCATTTAAGTAATGCAAAGCCATTCCTGCAACCATTTGCTTAACTTCAGTTTCTAAAATTCCAACCTGAACTAGAGCTGCATCTGTATCACCTGCACTTATTGCTGCTCTTCCTGTTCTAAATGCTAAAGAAATATCTGTTGCAGAACCTATATTATCTTCCAGGTAAGATTTATTTGCATACTTTCCCCAAAATCTATTAGTTCCATTAGTTGGGTAATCAATAGCGTCAGTAAAGTATCCATAGGCTTCATCCCAGTGATGTTCCATTTCTGTATAATATTTTCCAGCAGCAGCGTCAACTGCAACAGTGTTATCATCAGAACTGATACCAGCTAGGTAGTTAGAAGTCATTTGACTAGCAAAACAAGCACCCATCAAACCTTTTTCAATCATTTGAGTCCATTCAATACCAGTTGCAGCTTGCAGATACGTTCCAGTTGTGTCAGGGCTACCAGCAGCAGCATCATTCATCCAACCTTCAAACATTGCTTGAATACCAGCATCATTAAGTGCAGTTTTACTCTTTAATTGTTTTCCATTGTCAATTAAATTAGTATCAGACCAACCTGTGTAGGAATTATCATACATAGCTAATAATGTAGAAGCGTCCAATGTTGCAGGAGTAGTGTTACTTCCATTAGCAGTTTTTAAATAGGAAACCATTTCAGAAAGCATGTCCATTCTTGATGTTTGTCCACTGTAAGAAACTGTATTGTTACCATCAGCATCTGTAAATACATAATCGTCAGGAATAACAAGTGCTGGTGCATATTCGCAACCATCGTCATCTTTTGTTGCATCAGCATCATAGTTTAAAGCTAGTGGATCTGTACAACCTTTTTTAGCACAACTTGTAAATATTGCAAGTACTGCGCAAGTAAATAAAAGTCTAAAATTTAATTTGTTCATTTTTTTATAATTTAAATTGATCTATCGTTGTTAATTTGAGCACAAAACTACTTCATCAATACATATCCAACAATACCACATTTATGGTATTTTAGAATGATTCTAAATAATAATTTAATTACCATAAAAATATAAATTGAACTTCAAAAGTTCATACCACATTTATGGTATTTTCAATACTAGATAGAATTTTTTATAAAATTTATCATGATATATTTTTTGGACAATTAAGTTTGTAAAAAAATCATTATGAAATCCTATATTTTATTTGCATTATTATTTACAAAACTGTTTTTTTTCGGACAAGACAAAATCAAAATGGATAAAGAATCTATAAAAAGTATGTGTGGATGTTTTGATATTGGATTTCATTTTGCAGAAACATTTTCCTATTCAAATGACTCTATGTATACTCCTTCAAAGGAAAAACACATGGGAGCAACAGAGTGGGCACAACTTGTAGAAGAAACTGATAGTAGCGTAGTAATTCAACATTTATTAGTTATTGGAAGCGGAGAAAATACAATGATTATTAAACATTGGAGACAAGATTGGATTTATGAAAATACTGAATTTTATATTTATGACCACGATAATAAATGGTCCTTTCAAAAGTCATCCAGTGATAGGGTTGAAGGACAATGGACTCAGAAAGTTTTTCAAGTTGACGATAGTCCTAGATATGAAGGTTCTGGTAGTTGGGTTTATGTAGATGGAAAAAAATACTGGGAAAGTACTACTAACGCACCACTTCCAAGAAGAGAATACACTGTTAGAAGCGATTATAATTTAACCATTAGAACCAGTAGACACGAAATTGTCGAAAGCGGTTGGATACACGACCAAGACAATCAAAAGATAGTTAGAGAGAATGGTAAAGAGGATTTTGTTTTAGCCGAAGAAAAAGGAATGAATATTTATAAAAGAGTTGAGGACTCAAAGTGTCAAGCAGCAAAAGATTGGTGGTTAGAAAATAGCGAATATTGGCAAAGTATAAGAAATGTATGGTCTGATATATATTCAAAAAATAAAGATTTAGAACTAGAGAATAAGTTTGAGGGAGAAAAGCTTTACAGTGTTTTATTTAGTATGGATATTAAGTCCTCTAACAAGAAAATAAAAAAGGCCATAATGCCATATGTTAAATCAAAATCTTAATAGAGTTTTTATAATTCAATTTGAAGGATTACTTGTTTTTCATTGCATTTAGAATTAGCTCTGCATTTCTTTTTAATTCAAACATATTATTTTGAATTTTTTCGTCTTCAATTTCATTAAAAACATCTTCAGTTAAACACTTTCTAATTATTTTTCCATTATCCATGAAGATAATTTCATCAGCAATTTCTAAAGCATCTATTATATCATGACTAATAAAGACAGATGAAATACCTATTTTTTTTATTATCTCTTTTAAATCTTGCCTTATTTTTGATTTCAGTTGGGTATCTAAACTGCTAAATGGTTCGTCCAATAATAAAAGTTCTGGATCCATTGCTAGAGATCTAGCTAATGATACTCTTTGTTGTTGTCCTCCACTGAGTTCGTTGGGATATCTATTTGGGAAATTTTCCATCTTTATTGTCCTTAATAGTTTTTCAACTTTTTCATTTTTATTTTTCTTTAGACCAAACTCAATATTTTCTTTTACTGTTAAGTGTGGGAATAGTGAAAAGTCTTGGAATACTAGTCCAACATTTCTGTCTTTTATATCTCTTATAAATTTATCATTACTCATTAAGGTTCCATTAATTCTAATCGATCCGTTGTCTGGTCTTTCTAGTCCAGCAATAAGCCTAAATAATGTTGTTTTCCCACTTCCACTTTCGCCAACAATGGCACATATATTACCAGATTTAATATTAAAAGTACAATCAGAAACCACTTCAAATTTTGATTCAAAAGATTTAGACAGGTTTTCAATTTCTAATATTTTCATAACGATTATGTATTTATAAAATTTACTTATTGTTTTTTTTCTTTTAGCTTATAATTTAACAATGTAATCATAGTTCCAATTAAAAATATCAAAAATAATGCTGGGAGAGCAGCTTCTGCTACTCTTTCATCCTCTGCGTATTCATAGGCCCTTACAGCGAGTGTGCTTAGGTCATAAGGTTTTAAAATAAGAGTAAGAGGTAATTCTTTCATAACATCAATTAGTACCAATATAAAGGAACTAAGAAGGGCATTCTTTAATAATGGGAAATCAATTTTAAAAAATGTTTTAATTTTCCCGTAACCTAGTAAATACGAAGACTCTGATAGGTTTTTACTAAGCTTTAGAGTATTTCCTTCAATGGAGTTGTAAGCAACTGCAATAAACCTGAATACATAAGCGTAAATAAGTACCAAAATACTATTGTAAACAAGGTCTCCAATTTCAAGATTGAATTGGAAACTAAATAAATCAGTTAATGATTTACTTGTTTTTATAATTCCAACTCCAATAATTGCTCCTGGAATAACATAACCCAGCGTGGCAATTTTAGAAAAAACATTGAATTGTTTCAAATAATTCCATTTTGAAAGATAGATTAATATACAAGCAAGAAAAATAACAAATAGTGCTGTGGAAAGACCTAATATTAGACTTTCAAAAGCCAAAATTATTAAATTTTTATTAAACATTAAATCAAAGGTTTGTATTCCCCAAATTAAAAGTTGAATTAACGGAAGAATAAAACCAAACAGTATAGGAAAAAGAAGAATTCCCAAATAGATGATTTTTTTTAATCCACTAAGTTTGTCTCTGTTATTATAATTTTTTTGATTGGTATTATTTTGTTTTAAGTTATAGAATCTTCTTCCTCTCAACCATTTTATAATAAGAACTAAAATAAATACTAAAACTACCAGAATTGCAGATAAGTAAATTGAAGATTGTAAATCCTCTAGTGCTGTCCATGTTCTAAATATTCCAGTGGTGAATGTATTAACCCCATAATATTTTGCAGCTCCATAGTCATTTAAAACTTCCATAAATACTAAAAATAAACCACCAATTATACCAGGGGAAGCTAGAGGAAGAGCGACGGTGAAGAAATATTTTTTATTAGAAACGCCAAGTAAAGATGCTGTATGCTTAAGTTGAGAAGGGTAACTTTGAAAAATGGTTCTGGTTCCAGCATAAACATATGGATAAAGTGAAAAACTTAAAACCCAAATTAAACCATAAATATTCATCATCTCAATTCTGTTAATAGAAACGCCAAAATCCCTAAAAATTTCTATAAATGTTCCTCCGTTTCCAATTAAACCCACGTAGGAATATGCAACAATATAAGATGGAATTGCTAATGGCATAAATAATAGCCATTCAATAATTTTCTTATTTCTAAAAGTATATTTCGAGACAATCCACGCAGAAGAAGTTCCAATTGAGAAGGTCAATAATCCTGTGCCAAAAACTAAGATGATAGAATTTTTAATGTAATCAAAAAGAAAATAGGAGGTGATATGTTCCCACATTTCTCCTTTTCCCATAAATAAACTTATTAGGATAGAAAAGATAGGAATGGCTAAAAATAAACTTAGAACTATTATCAGTAAAGTCCATTTATTAAAGTCTCTTTTAAAATGTTTTATTTTTAAAAACATCTTTTTATTTGAAGATATAGCTTAAGGCCATTTAACCTCATCAAATAGAATTACTGCTTTCTTATTGAGTTCACCTAGCTTAGTTAAAGATAGCTTATCTTCTTTAAATTTCCCCCATGATTTTAATAATTCAGAAGATTGAGCATCCTTATTAACTGGGTATTCGTAATTGGCTTTTGCAAAAATCTCTTGAATATCTTTACTAGCTAAAAATTCAATGAATTTAATTGCATTTTCTTTGTTTTTAGAATTTTTAGCAACTCCAATACCACTAATGTTTATATGAGTTCCTCTGTTTTCTTGATTTGGGAAAAATATACCTACTGCATTTCCAGCAGCTACTTCATTGGAGTCTTTTGAATTAATAAGTTTACCCAAATAGTAAGTATTGATAATTGCTAGATCTCCTTCTTTTGCTAAAATTGCTTTTACTTGATCTCTGTCATTTCCTTTTGGAGATCTTGCAAAATTATTTACCATTCCCTCAGCCCATTTCCTTGCTGATTCAGATCCTTTATTAGCAATAATAGAAGCCATAAGAGATTGATTGTATATGTTATTAGAAGAACGAATTAGTATTTTGTTCTTCCACTGTTTATTTACTAAATTTTCATAGTCTGATAAATCAGATGGGTCTACAGTTGATTTGTTATAAACTATTATTCTAGCTCTTTTGGTTAAACCAAACCAGAAATTTCTTGAATCTTTAAGGTGTAAAGGAATGGTAGTATTTAAAAAATCTGAATTAGAAGATTGAAGAAGGTTTTTATTTTTAGCTCTTACTAAACGACCAGCGTCTACAGTTAGTAATAGGTCTGCTGGTGATTGATTGCCTTCAGTTTCCATTTTTTGAATCAATTCATCTGCACTTGCTTTTACAACATTTATTTTTATTCCATTTTTTTCTTCAAACTTTTTAAAAATTAATTTATCTGAGTCGTAATGTCTGTGTGTGTAAAGAGTTAGAGATTCTTTTTTTGTTTCCTCTTCTAGATTTTGTACTTCTTTATCGTTTGTACAAGAAATGGCAAATAAAAGAGTAAATATTAATGTGTATAGTCTAATCATTATAAAAATTAATAAGTTTTTTGCAAATATATTTATTTAGAATAAATCTAAATAAGGTTTTTAGTTTTTTTTTAAAAAAATTAAAAATTGTCTTTGATTGTCATTTTTTAATACAAAGAAAAACTAAAACCCACCCTATAATTATAATGCTTCCACCAATAGGAGTTATAGGAATCATCAATGTTTTAAGCCAATGCTGAGGGTGAAGAAAAACATTTGTTAAAGAAATTATATATAACGAGAAACAAAAAAAAAATATTCCAATTATTAAAAAATAAAATGGCAAGTCAGTTTTTTTAATTAGCTCAATTTTTCTCATATTAACTAATATCATTAATCCCAAAGAATTAGAAATCTGATAGAATATTCCTTTATTCCATATGTCCATTTCATAATTGGAAAATAAATCCTTAAGTGAATGTGCTCCAAAAGCTCCAAATAATGTAGCAATTGCTATTCCAAGTATTGAAAATGATAAAAATAACCGATCTGTTTTCATATATTGTGAGCAAATATAAATTCTATTCTTTCAAAACAAAACATGATTTGTTAGGATTTATAAAAAATAAATATGAAAAAAATATTGGTCATTGGTTCTGGAAGATCATCTACTTCTCTTATTAAATATTTACTAGATAATTCAGATTTAGAAAAATGGACGGTGAAAGTAGTGGACTTTAATTTAGAGTTGGCTGAGAGTAAGGTAGGTAATCATCCAAACGGTTTTTGTTTTCAGTTAGATGCAAACGACGATGTTAAAAGAAAAGAACATATAAAATCTTCAGATGTTGTGATATCTATGCTTCCTGCTCATATGCATTTTAAAGTTTTGAAAGACTCTGTGGATTGTGGAGTTCATGTTATTACACCAAGTTATATAACAGAAGAAATAAAAACCTTAAATGAAGATGCTCTAAAAAACAATGTTTTAGTATTAAATGAACTTGGATTAGATCCAGGAATTGATCATATGTCAGCAAAAAAACTTATTGACCAGGTTAATGCTAAAGGGGGGTGTGTCAAAGGTTTTGAATCCTATACTGGTGGATTAGTTGCACCTGAAAGTGATAATAATCCTTGGAATTATAAGTTCACATGGAATCCAAGAAATGTTGTTTTGGCGGGTCAAGGTGGTAGTGCTAAATTTATAAAGGAGGGAAAGTATAAGTACATACCTTATCATAAGTTATTTCGAAGAACAGAAATAATTGATGTTCCAGGATATGGAAAATTCGAAGGTTATCCAAATAGAGATTCATTGAAATACAGATCTATTTACGAATTGGATAATATTTCTACAATGTATAGAGGGACTTTAAGAAAAGTAGGTTTCTGTAGGGCTTGGAATATTTTTGTTCAGCTTGGCGCTACTGATGATTCTTACATTGTTGAAGGATCAGAAAACATGACCAATAGAGAATTTATAAATTCTTTTCTAAAGTTTAATACTCACGACTCTGTGGAACTAAAGTTTCGTCATTACCTTAGAATAGAGCAAGACGATTATATGTGGGAAAAATTAGTTTGGTTAGGTATTTTTGAAAATAAAAAAATAGGTCTTAAAGAAGCATCTCCAGCTCAAATATTGCAAAAAATACTTCAGGAGAAATGGTCGTTAAGTTCTATTGATAAAGATATGATTATCATGTGGCACAGAGTTTCTTATACTATTGACAAAATAGAAAAGAAATTAATATCTCATATGGCTTATATCGGAAAAGATTCCCATATAACTGCTATGAGCGACACTGTTGGATTACCTCTAGGAATTGCTACTAAAATGTTGCTAAATGGAAGCATTAAAACTAGAGGTGTAGTATTGCCTTTAGATAAGCAAATTTATAATCCAGTTTTAAAAGAACTTAAGGATTATGGGGTTGATTTTGTAGAGCATGAAATGTAATCATTAATTGAGATAGATGTTCATAATAATGTTAATTATCCATTAAACATGTATATATATAGTTAATTTAATGACCTACATTTATATAAAAAAATAGGTTAATGACTTTTAAATCTGTAAGCTTCAACAGTAAGAAAAGTGTTTTTGTTAAGACTCTTAAAAAAAGAGTTGATAATTATTTTAAGGAAAACAAAATCTCTAAACATGCTAATTTCAACATGTTTATTAAGACATTACTTTTAATCTTACTTTATTTCGGTTCTTATTCTTTACTTTATATATTCAATGCGTCTTATTTTTCTATTATTTTATGGTTTGCTATGGGATTTGGAATGGCAGGCATTGGAATGTCAGTAATGCATGATGCCAATCATGGTGCTTACTCAAAAAACAAAAAAATAAATAATTTCTTTGGTTTTTTCATTACTTTTTTAGGAGGTAATTATATTAATTGGAGAATACAACACAATGTATTGCATCACACCTACACAAATATTTCTTCCATGGATGAAGATTTAGACTCCGGAGTGCTATTCAGATTTTCTCCAGAGCAAAAATTAAAAAAACACCATAAATACCAACATTTATATGCTTGGTTTTTATATGGTCTTATGACCATACAGTGGTCTTTCGAAAAAGATTTTTTACAATTAATTAGATACCACAAAAATGGTCTTTTAAAGATTCAAAAAAGAAATTTCTCTAAACAAATGTTTTTGTTAATTTTTTATAAGATTATATATTATGCTTATGCTTTGGTTCTGCCACTTATTTTTTTAGACAACTGGTGGTTGGTATTTATAGGATATTTCACAATGCACTATACTGCAGGTCTTATTTTATCTATTGTATTTCAATGTGCTCATGTAATGGAGCCTAACGATTTTAATTCTCCAAACGAGACTAGAGTTGTAGATAAAAATTGGTTTGTTCACCAATTAAATACCACTTGTAATTTTGCCATGAATTCTAATATACTTTCTTGGTTTATTGGAGGTTTAAATTTTCAAATCGAACACCATCTTTTCCCCAATATTTGCCACATTCACTATAAAAAAATTAGTAAAATAGTTCAGTCTACAGCTCAGGAATTTAATGTTCCTTACAAGTCTTACAAAAATATGTTTTCGGCTGTTCGTAGTCATTATAAATTCTTGAAATATTTAGGATCTTATAATATTGCATAATATCATTGAACAAAAAAACAGTTAAACTAAAACAATATTAATTTGTAAAAAATAGAAATTATCCCAACTATCAAAAATATAAAGTTCGATACAACAAAGCCTGAATTTGTGAAGGTTTTAAGGAAAAGAGTAAATACTTATTTTAAAGAAAATAATATTTCTAAAAATCATAATGCAGCTATGATATTCAAAACATTTTTCATGTTGGCAATATATATAGTCCCTTACGCTCTTATTTTAACTCTAAACCTTTCCACTCCAATAGTATTATTACTATGGGCAATCATAGGTTTTGGAATGGCTGGTATTGGAATGTCTGTAATGCACGATGGCAACCATAATGCCTACTCAAAAAACATGACTGTAAATAAATGGATTGGTTACTTCTTAAACATTCTTGGAGGTTATGATTTAAACTGGAGAATTCAACACAATGTTCTACACCACACCTATACCAATATAATTGGAATGGATGAAGATGTAGATGCAGGTATAGTGCTAAGGTTTTCAAATGATCAGGCGAAGAAACCTTTACACAAATTTCAGCACATATATGCTTGGTTTATCTATGGGTTATTAACGATTTCATGGTTGGTTAGCAAAGATTTTATTCAACTAATAAAATACAATAAAAAAGGCTTACTAAAGTCACAAGGTATTTCTTTTAATAAAGCGTTATTATCTATGTTTTTTTGGAAATCTATTTATGTATTTTTGATTTTAATTTTACCAACTTTAGTAACTGGAAATTTAGGAATTAATATAGCTGGGTTTTTCATAATGGAATTCATTGCAGGTTTTTTCTTATCAACTGTATTTCTATGTGCCCACATTGTAGATCAAACAGAATTTCCTTTGCCAAATAAAGATGGTATGGTTGAGAAAAATTGGTACGTACATCAGTTAGAAACTACAGCTAACTTTTCAAATTCTAAATCATTTTTCTCATGGTTTATAGGCGGATTAAATTACCAAATAGAGCACCATCTTTTTCCAAATATTTGTCACGTTCATTACCATGACATTTCTAAAATAGTTAAGAAAACTGCTCAAGAATATAATTTGCCGTACCATGCAAGTAATTCTTTTATTGGCGCTTTAAAGCACCATTTTATTCATTTAAAATCGATGGGTAGAGCTTAATTAACTTTTTATATTTTTAATTGCATTATTGTAATTTACAATCATATTCTCTTTTTTAATTAAATCATTTCCTCTTTTTATCCCTTTTGTGTAAGTACTCTTTATGCATCTTATATCAGTACTGTAAATTAATGTATTTAATAAGTTTGTCTCTGAAGAATTGGAAATTAAAGGGTGATTATGATCAATATCTAAAAAATCCAAATAACTTTCAATTTCAAAATAATTTGATTTTTTATTTCCCATTGCCTTATGACCATTATTATAAATAGCTTGTAAAGCAATCTCCCCAGAATTTGCAGATTTAAAATTTTTAAAAGTATCTCTGTTATTAGTCTTTAATCTATTTGTATAGTCAAGTAACCTAATTTCTTCAAACGGAGACAAGCCCACATTACTATCACTACCTATACACCAATTACCTTCTTGCTCTTGAAACAAATTATAATTAAATATTCCATCTGCAAGATTTCCTTCTGTAATAGGGCACAAGACTACGTTAGAGTTGTTAGAGCTAATTAATTTGGTTTCTTTTTCTGTTAAATGAGTTGCATGTACAAGGTGGTGATTTACCCCAATTTCAAAATTATTATAAAACCATTCAACGGGTGTTTGTCCAAGATACTTCTTAGATTCATTCACTTCTTTAATTTGTTCAGCAATATGAAGATGAAAAGGGTATTTGCCTTTATTATACTTGTTTGTTTCTCTCAGCATATTTTTATCAACTGCTCTTATAGAATGTACTCCAATTCCGACATTGCTTTTATATTTTTCTGCAGTTTCTAAAGTCTTTTCAAAAAGGTGAATATATTCTTCTGAATTATGGCTAATAAATCTTTTTTGTTCTAATTCATATTTCTTTTGAAATCCTCCTTTGTTATAAAATATTGGAATAAGTGTAATGTGAATTCCTACTTCTTTAGCAGCTATTAACAGTCTTTCTCCGAGCTCGCACACATTGGAATATTTACTTCCATCCTTGTCGTGGTGTAAATAATGAAATTCTGCTACACTAGTATATCCGTTTTTCAACATTTCACTGTATAGCATAGTAGCAATTCCCTGTAAACTATCTGGGTCTATGTTAAGAGCTAAATTGTACATTTCATTTCTCCAGGTCCAAAAATTAGAAGTTCTACTTTCAGAATGATTTTCGGTTAATCCAGCCATTGCATATTGAAATGCATGGGAGTGAGCATTTGGAATTCCTGGAATAGCCAATTGTACTTCAGTTTCGTAATCTTTTCCTTTGAAGTTCTCAATAATTTCTCTGATTAATCCATCATTATCTGTAGAAATCTTCACATTTTTTTTCCAGCCTTCTTGGAATAGTATTTTTTTAAAATAGAATTTTGCCATTATAATTGATCAATTAGTTCTTGGAATGTTGATTTAAGTAATTTTTGAATTTTATTTGCTTTGTTTTGGTCGTAAATAGTCTCATTTTTGGACATATATAAATCTTTAGACATTTCTAATTGTATAGAGTTAATTCCTTTTTCTGGATTCCCATGAAATCTTGTAATATAACCTCCCTTGAAGGGACGGTTCATCTGAACTTGATAATCAGATTTTTTTAAATTTTCTAAGGCTATATTAGTTAATTCTTTTTGACAAGACTTATGGTTGTTATTCCCAATAATTAAATCTGGAAATTCATTAGAATTTATGGTCGGTAAAAATCTTTTAATAGAATGTCCATCCCATACAATTAATTTAGAATGTTTTTTTAAAAACTTATTAATTAAGCTGTTTAGGTAAATATGGTAAGGGAAAAAGTAGGATTCAATTCTAGAGGAGATTTCTTTTTGGTCTAGTTGAAAGTTGTCATTATAAATATTGTTTCCATTAAAATCAGTGATTGGACAAACTGAAGTAATTATTCTACCATCACTATATAAAGGCTGATTATTTGGGTCTCTATTTAAGTCTACCACCCATCTATGGTAATTTGCAATAACTGTTGTAACACCCATTTCAGGAGCAAAATCATAAAGTTTATCTAAAAACCAATCTGTATCTTCCTTCAATTTAAGCTGTTTTTTTTTAAAAAAAACTACTTTTTCATTAGGGATAGATGTACCACTATGAGGAATACTTAATATAAAAGGAATTTCTTTTTTGGTAGGATAAATAACTTTAAAAACATTCATATTTTCTTAAGTATTTCAAAATTTTAACAAACATTGGAAATATATACTACTTAATTCACATTTCAAAAACTTAAATTAATATATATTTAGCATAAAATTTTATTAATGTACAAATCTGATGTAGAAGCAGCCGATGCTTTTTTAGAAAAATTCAAGACTCTTAAGACAGAAATTTCCAAGGTAATAGTTGGCCAAGAAGATGTAGTAGATCAAATTCTAATAAATGTATTTTCTAAAGGACATGCTTTATTAGTTGGAGTTCCTGGATTGGCAAAAACCTTAATGATAAATACAATTGCAGAGTGTATGGGGCTTTCTTTTAACAGAGTTCAATTCACTCCTGACTTGATGCCTTCTGATATTATAGGTGCTGAAATATTAGATGAATCTAGGAATTTTAAATTTCTAAAAGGACCTGTTTTTGCAAATATTGTTCTTGCTGATGAAATTAATAGAACTCCTCCCAAAACTCAAGCTGCACTTTTAGAAGCAATGCAGGAAAAAAGTGTGACTGTTTCAGGTAAGAATTATAAGTTAGACAGTCCTTTCTTTGTCTTGGCAACTCAAAACCCAATAGAGCAGGAGGGAACTTATCCTTTACCAGAGGCTCAATTAGATAGGTTTATGTTTAATATTTTAGTAAAATATCCAAGTTTTCAGGAAGAATTATCTATTATTGAAGGAACTACGGGGTCTTTATCTAAAAAGGTTGAAAAGGTAATATCTGCTCAGGAGATTATCTATTTTCAAGATTTGGTTAGAAAAACACCTATTTCTGCTAATGTGGTAGAATATGCTGTAAAGTTAGCTGTCCAGACTAGGCCAAATGAATCTATGGCAACTGAAGATATTAAGAAATATATTTCTTGGGGAGCAGGGCCAAGAGCTTCTCAGTTTTTAGTTCTTGGAGCAAAGTGCCATGCTTTGTTAAACGGGAAATATTCTCCAGATATTGAAGATGTTAAAGCAGTAGCAAAACCAATATTAAGACATAGAGTTGTTAAAAATTATGTAGCAGAAGCTGATGGAATGAGTGTAGATGGTATTATTGATAATTTACTTTAATTACCATTCAAATAAGTAGGTTACAACTCTACTCATCCATGGGTTTGATTTGCTTTTTTTAATAAGTTCATCTTTTAACTCTTTTTCTGTACTGTAATTTTTAATTTTTATTTCTGAAATAAGCTCATCAACGTTTTGATACTTCTCTTGGACTAATTTGGCGAAATAGACTACTCCGCCATCTTCTGTAGCTAATCCAAGTATGGTTCCAGGTAATCCATTAAAAGTTTCTGGACCTGTAGATGGAATAAGTTGATCTGTATACCAAGCATATATTCTGGTACTGTCATTTTTGTTCCATATTGCTCTTCTACAGCTGTATCCAGCAATATTTCTTTTTCTTTCAGTAATCTTCCAGTTTCTTTCTACTATATTATCTTTAACAACTTTACTTTCTCCAAAAAGGTTATAAATACATATCCTTTCTTCTTTTTCAAAATCTTGAACAACTTTATTTTTGGAGGTGGCCCAATCTGTTTTTGAAGGCACAGCAGATTCTAAAGGAAGAAAAATAGATTTTTCTGGCGAGAAGTGTAAGTTAAATCTGTCTATTTTTACTTTTTCTCCTCTTAACCATCTTTGAGATTCTGGCGAATCATATTTTTTTAAAAGATTGGTTTTCCTTTCAAAAAGTATTACTCCATGAGTAATCTGCGCAGAGAATTGTACGATATATAACAACAAAAAGTTAGATACTATTATTCTAGTCAAATTTTTCATCTTGAGATTTAATTTTGTTATTAAACTTATAGGTTACTCTTGCTAAGAAATATCTAGATATTATGGTTGTTTTATTGTCAATAATAATATTGTTTTGAATTAGTCTTTGCGCAATTATATTTTGGTTAAGGATGTCATTCCCTTCTATAGATAGAATTAGATTTTCTCTTTTGTTAAATCTTTTTTCTAAGGAGAAATTGATAATCAAAAAATTAATATCGTATCCATCTGATAGCTGTGAGTTAACGGTATACCCTGTTTCAGAAAAGAAAGTCATTTTCCAAGGTAATTCGAATTCCGTATCCAAAAAATAGTATTGGGTAACAAACGGTTGGCTGATTAAGTTAAGACTGTTAGTGGGCTTAGAATAGCTTATTTCTGCACCAATTTCTAAAAAAGTAGAATCTGTTTCCCACTCCAAAGAAATTTCATTGGATTGAGAAAGGGTAGTGGTAGTGTTTTTTATTCTATCAATTATACTATTGGTGATGTTGTAATTAGAAGAATTTCTTATTTGTATACCCATTGGAGTATTTCCTATTGGGATTTTTCCTCCGATATAAAACGATGTAAACTCATTAACGCTAGAATCCATATTTACAGTTTTGGATATAGTTCTTCCAAAATCATCATAAGTAATTTGATTAGAGAACGGATTCATTACCCTTCTATAGCTTAAATTAGACCAAATATAGCTTCCAGTTAATCCTTTCCAGTGGTTGTAAGACATGTTCAACTGGTGTGAGTAGTCTGGTCTTAAATCTGGGTTTCCTTCTACTATTTTGTTTGGGTTAGAATTATTCTGAACAGGTTGTAATTGATTTAAAGAAGGTTGTCTAGAGTTGGTTCTATAATTAAATCTAATTCTTTGAGAGTTGCTAAATTTATGTCTGTAATTAACCTGAGGAAGAAGGTCCCAAAAATTTAATGAATCTGTAAGTGGGTTATTGTTTAAGTCAAAGCTTCTTAATTGTACATTTCTCACGTATCCACCTATTTTTAATCGGTCTTTTTTATATCGATACACAGTATATATTCCTGCTCTGTTGGTAAGTTTAAAATTGTCAAAATAATTTGAAAATTGGTTGTCTATAATGTTGTAATCCTCTGAGTTCAAATCTTTGTTAAAAGTTTTTCTGTCCTGATTGCCAAGATTCACCTTGTAAAAATGCTCTAGTTCAATGCTCCACTTTTTGTTAATTGGCTCTTTAAAAAGAAATTGAGATTTATAGTTTTCAGATCTTGATAAAAATTCTTGGTTCTGATCAATAGTATCGTTAGAGGAAGTATTAAAAGTGTACTCGTTTTCTGTTAGATTTAATTGGTTTTCATCATTTTCCGATTGACTGTAAACAAAAGCATATTTAAGTAATCTATCTTTTTTCTTGAATTCTCTCTTTAACCTAAGTTCAGTTTGAAAATTATAACTATCAGATTGGTGATTTTGTTGAACAATCGAATTGGAGTTAATGATATTATCCTCTCCAATAAATACATTTTTCAAAGTATCAATGTTACTGTTTTTTGATGTGCTGTAGCTAGGTAAAATTTCCAAAGTTGTTATGCTATCTAATTTTATTTCGACTCTAGCATTTATTAGTTGGTCTACACTCTCTTGGTTAGAAGAATTTCTTTCTTCTACATAAAAAGTTGTATCTCTTAGTTGGTATTGTAAATTCCTGTCAGATCTTGCGTCTAAAGTAGATTGGTTATAGGTATAGTTGAATCCAATTTTTACTTTTTTACCGATCTTGTCTGAAAAAAATACTCCAGATTTAAAAGTTTGAGGAATTCCATTGTTATTATATCCATTCGATCCTCCCCACCATCCTCCTCGATTATCGTCACTAAAAAAATTGCCATTATCTGTGCTGAGTCCATATTTTTTGATGTCTCCGTATCCAAAATTTGCTCTTGGAGTATTAGAAGCTAAAGAAAAAACCGATAGTTTAAAATCCTTATTAAACTTATTAAAAAGAAGTTCTCCTTCATAAAAGTTACTAAAGTCTAATCCTACGGAAGCTCTTCCAAAATATCCTTTTTTAGCATCTTCTTTTAAACGCAAATCCATTACTTGAATGGTTTCTTCAGCTGTTTCGTCAGAATCTGTGTTCTCTTCTTCATAAATTTCAACACTTTCAATGCTTTTTGCACCTAGGTTTTTAGTTGCTATAGTAGGGTCGCTTCCAAAAAATTCATCACCGTCTACCAATACTTTATTTACTTCTCTTCCTTGTGAGGTGATAGACCCACTTTTATCTACTTCAACACCAGGTAGTTTTTTTAGTAGGTCTTCAACTACAGCATTTTCTTTTGTTTTAAACGAATCTGCTAAGAATACCAAAGTGTCTCCTCTAAAAAAAACAGGATCTTTAAAAGCATAAATAGTAACCTCGTTCATCATTTCACTTTTTTCTGGAAGAATCGTGTTGCTGAGATTTAAAGACAATCTATCTGAAGATGGAAAAAAGAAGATTATTTTATCATCATTTTTATGATGAGAAATTATAATTTCAACAGTATCAATGGGTGTGCTAAAATAAAAACCTCCATTTTCATCTGTTCTTTTAAAGTCAATCATGGTAGAATCAGAAAGTCTTACTAGCATAACAACTGCATCTTTCTTAGTAGAATTATTTAAGGTGTCAATTACATTTCCAAAAATGGTCATATTTTGACTCATAAAAGTCAATGGAAACGCAAGAAAAAATAATAAAATTATTTTTATTAAAATATTAATTTTCAATAATTTATATACTTTCATTTAATTTTTTTATTTAACTAATTCAAGTTTTTTTCAATAGTTCCATAAGCTTCAATATCAGAGCTTATTTTTTCTATTCTTACTTTTTGAATAGTATTGATCTTATTTTCTTCAAATGGTATTTTAACCTTTAAATAGTTTTCTGTAAATCCTATTAAGAAATTTTCTTCTTTAGATTCAAACAATACTTTTCCTTTATATCCTATATTTTCATTGTAAAATTGAAGCTTAAGTTTTAAACTTAATATCCTAAGTTGTTTACTTCTTTTTCTTCTTATCTCCATAGGAACAACCTCGTTCATTTTAGGAGCATTTGTATTTGCTCTTTCAGAATAGGTAAATACATGTAAATAAGAAACAGGAAGTGACTTTAAATAATCAATGGTTTTATTAAACTCCTGCTCACTTTCACCAGGAAAACCCACAATTACGTCAATACCTATACATGCATGAGGCATTAATTTTTTTATTAATTTAATTCTAGAAGAATAAAGGTCTGTAGTGTATTTTCTTCTCATTTTTTTTAGAATTAAATTAGACCCACTTTGAAGAGGAATATGGAAATGGGGGGCAAATTTATCAGAATTGTTTACAAATTCAATAATTTCTTCGCTAAGCAAATCTGGTTCAATAGAAGATATTCTATATCTAGAAATGCCATTTAATTCCTCTAATTCTTTTATTAATTGATAAAAATTCTCATTGGTTCCATTCCCGAAATCACCTAGATTTATACCTGTTAAAACAACTTCTTTTACTTCAGAATTGCCTATTTCCTTGGCTTTTTCGATAGTTTGAGGAATTGTGCCGCTTCTACTTTTTCCCCTAGCCAAAGGAATGGTGCAAAATGAACAAAAATAATTACAACCATCTTGAACTTTAAAGAATGACCTGGTTCTGTCACCTATACTGTAACCAGGATAAAATGTTTTAACATTTTTGATAGGCTGATTTAGTAGAATTGGCTTTTTTTTCTTTTCAATATTTTTTAAATAGTTGGCAATATTAAACTTTTCTTGAGCTCCTAAAACCAAATCTACTCCTACAATTCTAGATATTTCTTCAGGTTTTAATTGGGCATAACAACCTATAACAACTATAAATGCATTGGGATTATATTTAAGTGCCTTTCTTACGATATTTCTACATTTTTTGTCTGCTTGATCAGTAACAGAGCAAGTATTTATAACATATATGTCAGCACCTAACTCAAAATCAATTTTTGCATAGCCTTCATCCTCTAACTCTCTAGATATAGTACTAGTTTCTGAAAAATTAAGTTTACAACCAAGTGTGTAAAAGGAGCTAGTTTTAGGATTCATTTAAATTAACTAGATAAAATTGGCTCAAATTTAAGATAATTTATGAAAACAATTTGGATATTATTGGATTTAAGCACTATATTTGTTTAATATTTAACCGAAATAATTAAACAAAAAATGAGATTCTTAATACTTATCTTTTCATTATTCAATTTTCTAATTATGAATTCACAAAAATCTGTTCACGAATTTGATATCATCACCATTGACGGTACAACTCAATCATTATCCGCTTTTAAGGGAAAAAAAATGCTTTTTGTAAATACTGCTAGTCAATGTGGCTTTACCTCCCAATACGAGGCATTACAAAATGTACACAGCAAATATGGAAACAATTTGGTAATTATTGGCTTTCCAGCAAATAATTTTGGTGGTCAAGAACCTGGTTCTAATAGCGATATTAAAACTTTTTGCTCTAAAAATTACGGAGTTTCTTTTTTAATGGCTAATAAAATAAGCGTTAAAGGGAAAGATATTGACCCGTTATTCAAATGGCTTAATATTCAGAAAAATCAATCATTTAATGGGGATATTATGTGGAATTTTGAGAAATATTTAATTGATGAAAATGGTCATTTAATTAAAAGATTTAGAAGTACTACTAGTCCAAATTCAGATAAAATAATATCTCTTTTATAATATCATTAAGATTTATTAACATAAAGTTGATTCATTAATCCTTACATTTAGGTAAATTGAAACATGAATAATTTATCTGGGAAAAAAGTATTTATAACTGGAGGAAGTTCTGGTATTGGAAAAGCCACGGCAAATGAATTGGTAGCAAATGGAGCTACTGTATGTATTACTGGAAGAGACAAAGTTAAATTAGAAAACGTTGCTAGTGAAATTAACGCTATTCCTATACATCTTGATGTTAGCAAATACAACAGCATTGCGTTTAAAACACTAGATGCTTTTCATTCTATGGGAGGAATAGATGTTCTAATAAATAACGCTGGAATAGGTGAATTTGCAAAATTAGAAGATATTAAAGTTAATCATTTCGAAGCTACTTTTTCTACCAATGTTTTTGGTCTTACAATGTTAACTCAAGAAGTTGTTAAGTTTTTTAAAACCCAGCAACATGGTACAATTATAAATATTGGATCTAGTGCTGCTACAAGTGGATTTCCATCAGGTTCAGTGTATTGTGCATCAAAATTTGCATTAAGGGGGTTGACAGAATGTTGGAGACAGGAGCTAAGAAGAGATAATATCAGAGTAGTTTTAGTAAATCCTAGTGAAGTTCCTACAGCTTTCAATAATAAAGATAGAGTTGAAAGAGAAGAAAAAGAAAATAAATTAAGTTCTAGAGAAATTTCTCATGCAATAGTTTCTGTAATAAAAATGGATAAAAGAGGTTTTATTCCGGAGCTTAACGTATGGGCTACCAATCCATTTTAGTATTTTCTAACGGATGGTGATCTAGTATGCTTTGTTTTAGATAGTTTTTGTCTAAATGAGTGTATATTTCTGTAGTAGTAATGGATTGATGTCCTAGCATCTCCTGTACTGCTCTTAAATCTGCCCCTCCTTCAACCAAATGTGTTGCAAATGAATGTCTAAGAGTGTGTGGAGAAACATTTTTTTTAATTCCTGCCAGTTCAGTTAATCTTTTTATGATTTTAAATATCATTACCCTGGATAGTTTTTTTCCATTTTTATTTAAAAAAACATGATCAATAAATTCATCTCTCAGTTTTTGGTTTACTCTAACTTCATTTAAATAAACCTTTAAATGTTTGGAAGCAATTTTCCCTAATGGAATAAGTCTTTCCTTATTTCCTTTGCCTATAACTCTTATAAATCCCTCCTTCCAATATATTTCTGAAATTTTTAGTTCAATTAGTTCAGTTACTCTTAATCCACATCCATAAAGGACTTCAATGATTGCAAAGTTTCTTTCCCCATCAGCTTTGGAACGATCAATCTGTTGAACTAGCTCATCAACTTCTTTTATGGTCAAAAACTCTGGAAGTTTTTTTCCTGTTTTTGGATTTTCTAATAAATCTGAGGGGTTTTCGTCAACAATTTTCTCCAAAATTAAGAATTTAAAAAATGATCTAATACTTGAAATTACTCTTGACTGAGAACGGGCATTAATTTTTTGCTTATTTAGATGTGATAAATAATTTTGAAAGTCTTGGTAGGATAGTTCATTTATTTTTTTAGTTACTTTCTCATTATTAAAAAAGTCGTTGAGTTTTATTATGTCACTACAGTAGGCATCTACAGTATTGTTAGAAAGTGATTTTTCTATTTGTAGATAATTTTTGTAACCTCTTATATAAACGTTCCAAGACATTACACAAAAATAGTTATAATAATTTCTATAATTTATTTTCAAATAATTCTTGCTATAAAAATGTTTTTTCTATTTTTGCCCAGATTAAGGAGAGTTGGCAGAGTGGTCGAATGCGGTAGTCTTGAAAACTATTGTGCAGCAATGTACCGGGGGTTCGAATCCCTCACTCTCCGCTTTTAAAAATTAAACCTCGTTAATCGAGGTTTTTTTTTGCATAAATTTTTGGGTATTTTTCTTAATATCAAGTCAAAAAAATTAATATTTATTCATGAAAAAGAGAAATTTATTATTTAGAATTTCTGTTGTAATTTATTCTGTATTTACAATTTTATATATAATTTATTAATTTTTAAATAATATTAAAATAGGTGAGAAAGCTCCCGAATTCACCATCCAGCTGGTAAATGGAGAAAACTATTCACTATCCAATTATAAAGGAAATTACGTTCTGTTGTATTTTTGGGGTTCCTGGTGTGGACCATGTATTAAAAATGCTCCTGAACTAGTTGCAATTAGCGATAAATTATTCATCCAAATTTTTTGACACGGATTCCAAGCTCGAAATTCTTTCGGTTGCACTAGTAAAAAAGGTAAAAATTGAAAAGGGTTGTCAATAAGTTTGGTTTTAATTGGGAATTGCAGGTAGTCCAGTTACATCAATTAGTTTTAAATTCTCCTATTGCTAATAAATATGGAGTTTTTGAAATTCCTTCTAAATTTTTGATTGACCCTAATGGAAATGTCGTTCTAACTAAAACTTCATTTTTAGAAATATAGCAATACTTAGAAAAAAGATTAATTACTAGCATTGTGCAAAGCTAATTGCAACTTATTTGTATAATTTCATACTTTTACAAACATGCAAAAACCTTCTATACCAAAAGGAACCAGAGATTTTTCACCATCTGAAATAAGAAGGAGAAACTTTATATTTGATATTGTAAAATTAAAGTTTGAAAAATTTGGATTTTCTCCAATCGAAACACCGTCTATGGAGAAACTATCTACTCTAACTGGTAAATATGGAAGTGAGGGAGATCAATTACTTTTTAAAGTTTTAAAAAGAGGTGCAAAGTTTGATAAAGTTTTAGCACAATCAAATATTAAAAATATAAAAGAACACGATTTTTCCGAAGAAGCATTAAGGTATGATCTTACTGTACCATTTGCTAGATATATTGTTCAACATCAAAACGACATAGTTTTCCCATTTAAAAGATACCAAATTCAACCTGTTTGGAGAGCAGATAGACCACAAAAGGGCAGATATCGTGAGTTTTATCAATGCGATGCAGATATTGTTGGTTCTGAGTCTTTGGTTTGTGAGATTGAATTGGTATGCTTAATACAAGAGGTGCTTAATGACTTAAGTCTTAGAGATCATACAATAATGATTAACAATAGAAAAATTCTAGCTTCTCTTATAGAGTCCTGTGATTCAACGGAGTATTTTTCTAAAATCACAGTAATAATTGATAAAGTAGATAAAATTGGTGCTGAAAAAGTTATTCAAGATTTAAAAAACCATATTCCAAACCAAAATATCGCAGAATTGTTCGAAGATCTATTTAATCTTACAGATTCTCCACAAGATATTCTTCATTGGTTAGAAAATAAGCTAAAGGACAGTGAATTGGGCCAAAAAGGAATCCAAGAACTTAATTACTTGGTAGAAAGTTGTAATATATTGGGGGTGAATAATGTTAAAATAAACCTTTCCCTAGCGAGAGGTCTGGATTACTATACAGGTTCAATTTTTGAAGTTGTATTGAACAATAATTCGATGGGAAGTATTGTTGGGGGAGGTCGTTACGATAATTTAACTGAAGTTTTTGGTCAAATAAATCTATCTGGTGTAGGAGTTTCTTTTGGGGCAGAGCGTATATATGATTTAATGAATGATTTAAATCTTTTTCCAGACAATCTTAACACGCCTTCCAAATATATGATTGTAGATAAGTCACAGTCTTCAATTAATGGACTCAAATTATTACATTTTTTAAGGACTAAGAACATTCCATGTATTCTTTATCCAGACAATACCAAATTAAAAAAACAACTTAAATATGCACATTCCAATAAAATACCTTCGGTTGTTTTTATTAATAGAGATTTTTCCTCAGAAATGAAAGTTGAATTAAAGAACATGGATACTGGGGAGCAAAAAGATTATTTGTTAAGTGATTTATAATTAAATAATGAAGGAATTAGAATTTATTATATCCCCAGAAAAACTTACCCTAACTGATGTTAAAAATATTCTTTATAAAAATCTTAAATTAAAATTATCTAATAAGTCCATAGGAAGAATTAATACAAACCGAAATTATTTAGAGAGAAAACTGAATAGTAAAGACCAAGTTTTTTATGGAATTAATACAGGCTTTGGTTCTTTATGTGATACTAGAATCCCTCAAAACGATCTTAAGAAGTTACAAGTCAATTTAGTTAGATCTCATGCCTGTGGTTCAGGAAAAGAAATAGATTCTAAGATCGTTAAATTAATGATTTTAATAAAAATTAATGCGCTTTCATTAGGCTATTCAGGTGTTCATTTAAAGACAGTGGAGAAATTAATTTTTCTTTTCAATAATGATATTTTGCCTGTAGTTTTTGAATCTGGTTCTCTAGGCGCTTCTGGTGACCTTGCACCTTTAGCTCATTTATCGTTAACACTTATTGGCGAAGGTGAAGTTAATTTTAAAGGGTCTAAGAGATCTTCTAAAGATGTTTTTGAATCTTTTGGAGAATCTACTCTAGAACTAGATTCTAAGGAAGGTTTGGCTCTTTTAAATGGGACTCAGTTTATGAGTGCCCATGCTACCTATGCATATTTAAAACTCGATTCTTTGTTTAATTGGATTCATAAAATTTCTGCACTTTCTATTGACGCCTTTAATTGTAGATTGTCTCCGTTCGATTCAAAACCACATCTTTTAAGAGGATATAAAGGACAAAGCCTATGTGCTCAACAAATTTTAGAAAAATTGCACAAAAGTGATATACACCAAATTCATGGTAAGTCTGTTCAAGATCCCTATTCTTTTAGATGTATTCCCCAAGTTCATGGTGCTAGTTTGGATGTATTACACGATTTTGAAGCTAAATTAACTGTTGAAATTAATGCTGTTACGGATAATCCTTTAGTTTTTAATAAAGAAGATGAGATTATTTCTGCAGGTAATTTTCATGGTCAACCCATAGCAATGGCTATGGACTTTATGGCAATTGCAGCAGCAGAGCTTGGTAGTATTTCAGAGAGAAGGATTTACAAACTAATTTCGGGGACAAGAGGTCTTCCTGCTTTTCTTATTGGAAATCCTGGACTTAATTCTGGATTCATGATTTCTCAATATACTGCAGCTAGTTTAGTAAGCAAAAATAAAATTTTCTCTCATCCTGCTTCTGTAGATAGTATAGAATCTTCAAATGGACAAGAAGACCATGTTAGTATGGGCTCCATTGCGGGAGTTAAGTTGGTGGAGGTTATTGAAAATGTTAAAAGAATATTAAGTACAGAATTAATGACTGCAGCTCAAGCGATGGAATTTAGAAGACCAAGAAAGACTTCTCTGGAACTAGAGCTGATGCTTTCAGATTTCAGATCTAAAGTTCCATTTATTGAAAAAGACCAAGTAATGTATACGCTTATGCAAAAATCTGAAGAATTTATTTCTGAACAATTATAATTATTGCTTTATTATTTCAGAAAAAGTTTTTCTTTTAAGTATAAAATAATTCCAAATTGTAGATTTTCTAGAGTATCCGTTAAGTTCATGGAAATTTAATTTTGAAAATTGTCTCCTTTTAATATTCATTTTACTAATGCTAATAATATAGCTATAATGGGCTTTAATAATGGATAAATATCCTTTAAAGTTTCCTGATAGTACTAATTTGATTCCAGAAATATGATCTAGTAAAAGTCTTATTAGAATAAATAAAAATAATGGTATTTCTCCTTTAAAATTTTTATGAATCATCCATAAATTGTTTCTGTAATTCAAGTATGTTTTTTTTGGTGAGCTATATTTTAAAGTTCCTCCTCCAAAATGATAAACAGTAGATTCACTAGTATAAAATATATTTTTTCCTAAATTTTTTAATCGCCAACAAAGATCAATTTCTTCCATATGAGCAAAAAAATCTTTATCAAAACCACCTACCTCTTTAAAATCATTAGATTTGATAGCCATACAGGCGCCTGACGACCAGAATATTTCTGAATATGTATCGTACTGTTTCTTATCTAATTCTGCGTAGTCGAAAACTCTCCCTCTACAAAAAGGGTAAGCAAGTACGTCTAAAAAGCCTCCAGCAGCTCCAGCGTACTCAAAATAATCTTTGTTGTTGTAAGATTTAATTTTTGGTTGAACAGTCGATATATTTGTATTGTTCTTTAGAACTTTTATTAAAGGAGGAATCCAGTTTTTAGTAACTTCGATATCTGAATTTACTATTATAAAAAATTCTGCATTGATTCTTTTCAACCCTTCATTATATCCACCTGCAAATCCAAGATTATTTTTTAAATGGATGGTTTTTATGGATGGAAAATTGCTTTCTAGATAGAGTAGAGATCCATCTTTGGACCCATTGTCTATAACATAAATATCTGCATCTTTTTCAGAATGATTAATGAATGTTGGAATAAACTTTTCAAGCCAATTTTTTCCATTATAGTTCAATATGACAACTGCAGTTTCTATCTCTTAAGGATTTACAAAGAAAGCGTTGCTATTGCTTCCCCATTGGCTATCGTTGGGGTTTTGCATATTATCAACACTTCTTCCAGGGGTGTTTCTTCTGTGTAAATCTGTTTTCCAATTTCTATTAAAATATTCTCCCTGAAGTGTGGAATGAAGTGTTGTATATTCGTTAGATCCTAAATCAGGCATATAAAAAATAAACCTTTTATTATTAAACTTTCCAATTTTATAATAATGCCATATTTGGTAGGGATAGGCACTTGGTTCGTTTGGTCTATCTGTAATCGTATTTGGTGGACCGTACTTAAGAAATGTTCTTCCCATATCAGTTTCGTAACCTCTTCTTACCTTGGTTGCAAAAAGTTGATCGCTTTTTTTAACTTCAACTTTGTATTTAAGCCATCCTAATTCTGGATTTTCTGGTTGTCTATTTAGCCAAAAACTATATAAAAACTGTCTTTTTAAGGTGTCGCTGATGTTATTATTTTTTTTGTCAATTATATTTAATTCTAATCTAGTAGCAATTGGGGACAAACAATTAATGGATTCTGTAAGAGAATCTTCAGGAATACTAGAAACGAATGTATTATGGATTTGAACTGCATTTAATCTGTCTAGCCTCATGCTGTTTTTAAGATTTGTTCTTTGAAAATCTATTATTTTTTCGCAAAGAAGCTCGTTTTTTCTATCTTTTAGCTGAATACATAACTCATAATTTCCTGTAGGTAAATTATTTATATCAAAAACATTTAAAACAGGACAAATTTCTAGAGTTGGTACTTTTTTAATTTTATTGTATTGACCCGCTATTTTAACAGTTCCTTTAATTCTTATAAATTGCTTTAGTAATAAAGATGCAGAGCTGTCCACATTATTCATATTATATATTTCTAAATAATATGCTAATTTTTCAAATTCATCTCCAAAATAATTGGTTACTAATGGAATCATATGGTAACCAGACTTAGTAAGTTCACTTTTATTATTTTCTCCTTCCGTTTCTTTCCAATAACTATCCAATAGTTCTAAATCTGAAAAATAAGGTTCGTTAGAATCAATAATTGAGAATTCTTCTTGGTATTTTTCTGTATTATTAGTGTCGTTAATGTCCTTTATTTCTAAGTAGACGGTGAATCTGCCATTTGAAACTGGAAATCTTTGTAAGTCGATAATCCCTTGCTTTTCCACATAATCAGATTGTTCTTTAATAATATATTTTTCATGAGCAATTATTTGTTTTTTTTCGTTTTCAATATATTGGAGTACTTCAACTCCTTTGTCATTGAAATTAGAGTCTTGATTTTCAACAAGTGTATTTCCGTAGATAAATAAATAAGTTTCTATATAGTTACTCTCTGAAGAATGAAATTTCTTCAAATCAAAAAGAGCCTCAATTTGAGAATGTAGTGGATTAACTAAAAATAATGTAATTATTGCAAATACTGTTTTCATTGATACAAATTTAAGCTTTAATAAGTTAAAATTTATTAAAACTTAATTTCATAATCAATTACAATTAATAAATTGGAGTAATGAAGTATTATATTCTTTTGATTTTTTCTTTGCTTGATTTGACTGTCACTTCTCAGAATTTAGATTTAGAAAATAAAGATTCTGTTCTATTCGGTCAATATCTTCCAGATTTGGAAATTACAACTTCAAGTTCTGCTTTTGTTAAAAAATGGAACAGAACTAAATTTTATGTGAAAAGTGTCTACGACTATGCCAAAATTTGCTCTGCGATGTTGACTATTTTTGAGGATTCTTTGAGTAAAATTGAAGGAAAATATTCTAGGAAAAAATATTTATCTAGTTGCAATAAAACCCTAAAGAATGAATTTGCAAATGAGATTAAGGAAATGTCTATTAACAGAGGAATTTATCTAATGAAGATGATTTATAGATCTACAGGTTTGACAACCTATGAAATTATTCAAAAGTATCGTGGAGGAGGAACAGCTTTTTGGTTTCAAGCATTATGTTTGGTCAATGGTCAAGATTTAAAACGTGAATACGATTCCGAAAATGAAGATTTACTAATGGAAAGAGCCATTGGTCTAATAGATTCTGGAAAAATGACTTATTATAAAAGAGTTCCTTTGACAGATGAAGCTAGAAAAGCATTAAAAAAAAATAGAAGAGAAAAAAAAAGAAAGCAAAAGAAATAATTTAATTGCTGTGTTGCCTTTTGTTTTTTAGATTCTTATCAATTTTATATTCAATTCCTTTGTTTATAGGTGCATCATTAAGTACTAAATCATTAAGGTTTGGTTGTCCTGCATTAATCCATGCAGTATACCAAAAAGAACCAACTGCTTTTATTGATGCTTTTAATCTTCGTTCTTGCATATTATTTAGTCTATTGCTATATTCTTTGCTAAAATCTCTACTATATACTTTCATTGTTACCCGTCCTCTTTTTTCAAAAGAATATTTTCTATCATCTGGCCATTGCTCGGTTATTTCTTTTTCAATTGACAATACAGAGTCTACAGCAAAATAACTTTCTTGAATGAATTCCCAGGTTGTCTCTAAAGGCTTGTTTATATATTCTGCTTTTCCAGTAATTAAATCATATTCTTGAAAAAAAAGTTCTGGTACTCTAGATTCCCAAAAGCCATGGATGCCTTTTTGGTTGGTAAATTGTCCATTGTAGTTTTCTGTAGCATGAAGTGGGACATGGGCATCAGAAATGTAATGTCCTATTTCGGCAGAGTATTTAAGAATTCTAGATAGATTTTTTTCCTTAAATGCAGTAGTTAATTTATAAAGCATTAGCTGTATATTCCAAGGAGAAGTACCGTAAGTTTTGATAGTGTCTTCCGAAAACTTTTCTATTGCATCGTTCCATCTTTTTGGCATTACATCAAATGGATTTTCTCCTTTTTCTACATAGTGGTCTATATCTATAAAGTGCTTTTCGGCTTCTCCTTTTACAGCGTATCTTCTTTTATCTGGGTCAACGGCATGTTCTGTTAAATAATCTATATTTTTTTTATAAAATTGAAAAAGTTCAGAGTCAGGAATTGTAAAAACCGCTACACGATTTATCTTTTTGTGACCAAAAAAACCCCATCCTCCAAAAAAAGTATTGCAAATCCCCAATATAAATAATAAAATGGTAGTTTTCTTTAATGCAACCATTTCTAAAAGTCTCTTACTTTCACAGACCAAGTAAAGTTGAACTGACAGATTAAATTTGATCTTTCATCTATGCCTTGAGTAGATGCTTTAATAACAATAGGTTTTTTTGTCTCCATTGCTTCTTTTAGTTTGTCTTTTATCATTTTACCATCATTACAAACAAAACTTGTAATGCCAACTGCTTTTTTATTAAAATCTGCTTCACATTTTAAGGGAAGAGTTGAAAATGATGGTTTTTGGTTGTAAGTATATTGTAAAATCAAAGCAGCTGTACTCATTTCTCCAGCCATTCCCAAGACTGCCCAAAAAGTAGATTTAAATGGGTTTTTATTAATCCATTTAAACGGAACGGTTACAATACATTGATTCTCATTGAGTTTTTTAATTCTCATACCACTAAGAAATCCCATTGGTAACTTCCAAAAAAGATAACTCCTAAAGTAAAAGGATTTTACAGCAAGCCTTCTTATTCTATTTGTGTTTTCTGGTACCAATAATTATTATTCGGTTGTCTTAAATATGTAATTTATTCTATGGCATTGAGATATTCAAATCTCCATTCAGGTTTTTGAAAGTCTGCATGTAATTAAAATAAGTTTTCCCTATAAAAAAATCATTAATATAAGTAATCCCATACTTTTGAAGTATTTGGATTTGAGGCCAACTTGGTCTGTATTTGTGTTGTTCAAATCCATCTACTATAATATTTTTAGCAGGCGTGCAGTCGGGTGGGCGGTATGGGTTTATGTTGTATTTTAATGCCCAAAGGTCAAATAGTTTAAGATCTGGTGTTTTTAGACATTGTGAAGAATCGTATTTGTACAAGCAATCTTTAATCTTAAATTTCTTGAACATATTTTCGCCCGGATTATTTGCTTTAGATGGTTGTTTGCCCATCCCAATTCTAATAAATTCATTTCCTGAAATTAATCTTGTTTTTATGATTCTCCCATTAGATTCAGTAATAATTGCGTAGTTGATATATTGAGAATTACAATTGGGGTTTATTGAAATAGAAAGATGTGTTTTATATTGAACTAAAGGTTTTAGTGTTAAGCTATAAAAATCTGAAAATAAAGAGATTATTGTAAATATTAATATGTATAAATATTTTTTCATTTTGCACAAAAATAAACTATTGTACAAGTATAAAATTAGTAAATTATTTTTTAGGGTATTATTTAAACTTATAAAGTTTATTCGGAGTTTGACAATAGTCCAAGCTCTGATCATGAAAATCAACTTGTATATCTTCTTTTGAAACTTCAAAAAAAGAAAGACCAATCTTTAAACAGTCTTTATTCAATTGGTTTAATATTTTGTCGTATATACCTTTGCCATAGCCAACTCTATTTCCAAATCTATCAAAAACCAAAAGTGGAACTAAAATTACCTCAATTATATCCAATGTTTCTATTTTGTAATCCGTTGGTTCTGGAATATTCAGTTTTCCAATAGTGAATTTCACTGAGGGATTAAAAGAAATACATTCCCATTTATCTTTAGATTTTTCGTAAAATGATGTGAAAATAGCAGAATTGAAATTTATAGTTTTGTGAATATGCCACGTATTTACTTCCTTATTTTTAAGAATAGGATAGAACAAATGGACATTTTTTTTTAATAAACTAAAATTTTTAAATAAATGATTTGAAATTTTAATTGAATTACTTTCAATAAATTCCTCATTAAGATTTAGTCTTTCATATAGGGCACTTTTTCGTAACCTATTTTTATTTCCACTTGATATTGCAGCCAATAGATGGTTTTTGTATGAAATCAATTTCTTTTAAATCTAAAACGTAATCTAAAGCAAGTCTTAAGTCTTTACCATCTACCTTAGATTCGTTCCCTGGTCTAGAATCGTCTAATTGACCTCGGTATACACAGTTTAGTTTTTCATTAAAAACATTAAAATCTGGAGTGCAAGCTGCATCGTATGCTTTGGCAACTTCTTGAGATTCGTCATATAAATAGGGGAATTTAAATTTTCTTTCTTTTGCAAATAGCTTCATTCTTTTAGGATCATCATTTGGATAATTCATAATATCGTTACTGCTAATGGCGACAAAACCAATGTCTTTTTTTAAATAATCATTCGCTAATTCTACAATTTGATCTATAACATGTACAACATATGGGCAGTGGTTACAAATAAACATTACTACTAGTCCATTTTTCTTAGTAACATCCTTTAGACTAATTTTTTTATCTGTGACTACATCTGTTAATTTAAAATCAATTGCTTTAAACCCAAGTGGAATTTGATTGGTTAATGTTCTTGCCATTTTAATTAAATTTGATTTTATTTAAAGATAACCTTTACATCTAAAAAAGCATATGAAAAAACTTTTTATTTTTTATCTCTTACTATTACCTTTTTATCTAAAGTGTCAAACCAATGATTCAGTCCAAATTAGAGCATTGTATGATTTCAATTTAACGGAAGGGAAATGTTATGAAAATTTAAGGTCATTATGCAAAGATATTGGCCACAGATTAAGTGGTAGTAATTCAGCTGCAAATGCAGTAAAATGGGCGGAAATACTTATGAATAATACCAATTTAGATACTGTTTATTTACAGCAAGTAATGGTACCGTACTGGGAAAGAGGAAACTTAGAGAAAGTATATTGGAATAATAATAAGGGTCAAATAAGTTTTCTTAACTGTTCTGCATTAGGGGGTTCTGTAGGTACTAACGGAATTTTAAAAGGGGAAGTGGTAGAAATTACTAATTGGGCGCAATTGAAAGAATTTGGAAGAAGTGAAATAGAAGGTAAAATTGTGTTTTTCAATCGAGTTATGAATCCTACTTTTATTAGTACTGGAAATGCCTACGGAAGTTGTGTCGAACAAAGACACTTAGGAGCTTCTAGAGCTGCTGAATTTGGAGCTATAGGAGTCATTGTAAGGTCAATGAGCCTTAAGTACGATAAAAACCCTCATACAGGTTCTATGACCTATTTAGATTCCAATAATAGAATTCCTGCAGCAGCAATTAGTACTAAAGATGCACATGATTTAAGTTTAGCAATAAAAAAAAATGAGCTTGTAGAGCTAACAATAGAACTTTCTTGTCAACAACATGGCGATGTAATTTCTTACAATGTTATTGGAGAAATAAAGGGAACAGAGTTTCCAGAAGAAGTTATTTTAGTTGGTGGACACCTAGATTCTTGGGATATTGGAGAAGGAGCACACGATGATGGAGCTGGAGTAGTACAAAGTCTTCAGGTATTAGAAACTTTTAAAAAATTAGAAATTCTTCCTAAAAGAACTTTACGATGTGTGATGTATATGAACGAAGAAAATGGGAATAGAGGAGGAAAACACTATGCAGAAATGGTTAAAAAATTTGGAGAAAAACACTTATTTGCTTTAGAGTCTGACAGAGGAGGGTTTACCCCAAGAGGATTTAGTATAGATGGCACTAAATTACAATTAGAATATCTTCAAAGTTTTAAAAAACTATTTGAGCCCTATCAAATACATTTATTCAATAAAGGGTACAGTGGAGTGGATATAGGGCCATTGAAAAACGGAAAATTATGTTTGGTAGGTTTGGTGCCAGATTCACAAAGATATTTTGATTATCACCACTCAAAGGCAGATGTATTTGAAAACGTTCATAAAAGAGAATTGGAGCTAGGTGCTTCGGCAATTAGTTCTATTGTATATTTGGTTGATAAATATGGTTTGCCAGAAAGTGAATCAATTAAAAAATAATAAAATGGTAGATATTTTAGCTTTTGGTGCCCATCCTGATGATGTTGAATTAAGTGCATCCGGTACTTTAATTAAACATATTAATATGGGTTTTTCAGTTGGCATTATTGATTTAACTATGGGGGAGATGGGAACTCGTGGTACTCCCAGAGTTAGAGCATTAGAGGCAGAACAAGCGATGAAAATTATTGGTGCAAAGTTTCGTGAAAACCTAAAAATGCCTGATTCTTTTATCGATTTATCTAAAGAATCTATAGAAAAAGTAGTGATAGCAATAAGAAAATATCAGCCAAAAATTATCCTTTGTAATGCTGTTAAAGATAGACATCCAGAACATGGTGTTGCATCCAGGCTAGTGTCTAAAGCATGTTTTATTTCTGGATTAAGAAAGTACGAAACCTCTCTGGATGGTGAAGACCAAATGCCTCATAGACCTCAAAACATATATCATTATATTCAAGATGAGTGGATTGACCCTGATTTTATAATTGATATTTCAGATGAAATGGATCAAAAGATTAAAGCTGTTAAAGCTTTTAAAAGTCAATTTTACGATCCAAAAAGTAAGGAACCTTTAACTCCAATTTCAAGTAAAGAATTTATGGATTCTATCTTTTCTAAAGCAAACTTAATGGGAAGATATATTGGTAAAAGTCTTGGAGAAGGATTTACTACTGAACGACCAATAGGAACCAACAACTTATTTAATTTGTATTAAAACATGAAAAATTTTAAATATTTCTTTTTATCGTTAACTATATTCTCTTGTGTTTCTAACTCAGAATCAGTTTCAGAAGAATCTAGAAGGATTGATAGTTTACAATCCGTACTTAGTTCTAAAGATCAGGCAATTAACTCATTAGAATTTCAAAAATTAAATGACGATTCTATAGTAAATTTATACGCACTATACATTCAGAAAATAAAGGATAATATAAATGAAATAAATAAGCAAGAGCTCATCATTAACAACAAAAAAAATAATCCTGATTTTATCAACAAGGATACCATCGATATAATAAAATCTATTAAAATTCTTTCTAAAAAATTACAGGAAAATGAATCGATGATTATAGCATTAAATAATGCGGTAAAACTGGAAAAAAATAAAAATTCTCAATTTGCCTCCAAAGTAACAGACCTAAAAGAAGAAATTGCTCGAAGTAATAGGGAAGTTTATTATCTAAAAGAGGAATTAAACAGTATGAATGCTTCTTTTGAGGCCATTTTTAAAAAACACAACCTTCAGAATAAAAAAATAAGTGATTTAAACCAAAAGCTCAACGAAGTGGCTTATGTTATTGGATCCAAATCCGAGCTTTTAGATAATGGTGTTTTGACTAAGAGTGGAGGATTAATTGGAATAGGGAAGACTAGAAAATTGAGTTCGGATTTAAACACAGAATATTTTACTTATTTTTCAAAATATAATTTATTAAAAATTCCTTTAGGATATAAGACTGTAAGATTAATGACTTCACACCCTAGCAATTCTTACAGGTTAACTAATATAAATGAAATCATAGACTCTCTGATAATCATTAATCAAGATGATTTTTGGAGAAATAGTAAGTTTCTGGTTATTGAAGTGAAATAACTATAAAATTGCTTGTCTAATTTTTAGAGCTTTTTCTAAAATTGGAAATAAATGTTCTAGTTTTAGCATGGTGAGAGGATCACTTTTTGCACTTTTAGGATCTGGATGTGTTTCAATAAATAAACCATTAACCCCATTAGCAACTGCACTATATACGATGGAGGATATTAAAGAAGGATCACCACCTGTTATTCCACTAGTTTGATTTGGTTTTTGAACTGCGTGTGTGCAATCCATAATCACCGGAAAACCATGTTTTTTTAGTTTTGTTATCGCTGTTGCATCTACAATTAAATCATTGTACCCAAAACTATTCCCTCTTTCACAAAGCCAAACATTTTGATTTCCAGTAGACTGTACTTTTTCTATTGCAAATCCCATAGAGTCATGAGACATAAATTGACCTTTTTTAATATTTACTGGAAGACCAGTTTTGCCAGCTTCTATCAATAAATTTGTTTGCCTACAAAGAAATGCCGGAATTTGAAGATGATTAACATATTTGGCAACTTTTTTAGGTTCATGACTTTCGTGTACGTCAGTGATGGTATTTACATTTAATTCACTTCCAATAGATTGTATGATTTGTAGTGCATTATCATCTCCAATTCCTGTGAAACTATTGTTTTTAGACCTATTTGCTTTTTTATAACTGGCTTTAAATATATAATCAATAGACAGTTCATCACAAATTGCTTTTACTTCTCTAGCAATTTTCAAACCCATATGTTGGTCTTCAATTGCACATGGACCAGCTATTAATGTGAAATTTTTCATTCTTTTGCTTTTTTTCCTAAGTAGCCACTATGGTGTCTTTTGGCATATTCCTCTTTTGTGAATTTGATTTTTTTCATCATGCCAACTACCAGTAAATCACCAACAACGGTCATAACTGTTGTGGAAGTTGTAGGAGTTAGTCCAAATGGGCCAATTTCTTTTGGATTTCCTGTAAATAAACATTCATCCGACATCTTAGAAAGTGGACTTTTGTTATTTCCAGTAAGAGATATTAATGGAAGACCATTGTAAAGATTATCCGAAAGTTTCTTAAACTCTAAAATTTCTCTAGTTTTTCCAGAATTAGAAATTAGCAATAGAACATCGTTTTTTTGAATAATACCTAAGTCGCCGTGTTGCGCTTCACTAGGGTGAATAAAAACAGAAGGGGTTCCTGTAGAGGAAAGAGTAGTAGAAATATTCATTCCTATCTGTCCAGCTTTTCCCATTCCACTCACAATAACTTTTCCATTCATTCGGTGAACTCTTTTAAAAATAATGTCTAAAACATTGTCTATCACTCCATCAACAGGAATATTTTTAATTGCTTGGACTTCAAGTTCTATGTATTTTTTTATAGACTCTTTCACTACTTCAAAAGTAATAATTATAAATGACCTTTACTTGCATAAACTTTTCTAACGGAAATTAAATCTTCTAACGTATCTACCGGAAAAGATGGATAAATAGTTGTTCCAACTTTTATTTTACCTCCATTTTCAAGCCATCTAAGTTGCTCTAACTTTTCATTAATCTCGAGTTTAGATGGTTTTAATTGTTGAAATTTTTCTAATGCATTAATTGTGTATCCATATATTCCAATATGTTGATGAAATTCATATGTATCTTTTTTTCTTTCATCCTCTCTTACAAATGGTATGGCATGTCTTGAAAAATAAAGTGCATAATTAAAGGTGTCTTTTACCAAAAACACTTTGTCTTTTGGTAAGTTGTCAGAAAAATTTAACTTTTGAGCAATGGTTGCAAATTCAGTTTTAGAATCGTTAAAACATTCTATTAATTTGGCTATGTGATCTTTGTGCAATAATGGCTCGTCCCCTTGAATATTAATAATATAATTAAAGCTTTTCCCATATTCTTTAGACCAAATATCTACAGCTTCTAAACACCTACTGGTTCCATTTAAATGGTCTTTTTTGGTTAAAACAACATTGCCTCCAAAGTCATTTACTGTATCAAATATATTTTTATCATCTGTAGCTACTACTAAATTTTTCAATACTTCACTAGCCCTTGAATAAACGTGTTCAATCATGGTTTTTTCACCAATTTTCATTAGAGGTTTGCCCTTGAGCCTAGTAGAACTAAATCTTGCTGGAATAACTCCTAAAAAATCTGATGAACTTAATTTCATTGTCCTAAAATATATAATCTTAAATGATAACTTGAAATTTTACGCAATATTATAAATATATTGTACTGAATTTTAATTTTAAAAATTTTATTTGTGTCTATAAAAAAAGTTAAAAATTATATAAATACCAATCGAAGAGATTTCGCCGACAAACCATTCACAGAGAAAATGTCAGCGGAAAATCCAATAGATCAATATGGAGCTTGGTTTGAAGAAGCTATTAAAAGTGAAATATTAGACCCTTACGCAGCATGTCTCTCCACCGTAAATAGTAATAATGAGCCTTCTTCAAGAATATTGTACATAAGAGATTTTAATTCTAATGGTTTTATTTTTTATACCAATTACGATTCTAAGAAAGGATCGGACCTACTAGAAAATAATTATGCTGCTTTAAATGTTTTTTGGGGAGAATTGGAACGACAAATTAGGATTCAAGGAAAAATTAGTAAGGTAGACGATTTGACTTCTGATAAATATTTCAATTCTAGGCCAAGAGCAAGTAAGATTGGAGCTTGGGCTTCCAATCAAAGTCAAATAATTAAAGACAGAACTGAATTAGAGGATAAAATTAAGTTTTATGAGGAAAAATTTATGTCTCAAGATGTTCCAAGACCAGATAATTGGGGAGGATATTGTTTAAATCCAAAAAAAATAGAGTTCTGGCAAGGAAGACCAAGCAGGCTGCACGATAGAATTATTTATATAAAAGAGAATAACCAATGGGCAAAAAGCCGTTTATCTCCATAGTTAATCAATATTTCAATAGATTTCCTTTTAGAAAAATCAACATTGCCTTAGAACCTTCTAAAGATTTAAAAATAATTGTTGTAATACCTTCTTACAACGAGAAATATATTCAACCTACTATAGATTCTCTTTTTTTAAAACAAGACGATTTTTCTTTTGGTGTTGAAGTAATTGTTTTAATAAATAATTCTGAGTCTGATATAAACCAGATAAAAGAACAAAATCTGTTGACACTAAAGAAATTACAAAATCTTTCAAAAACTTATAGCAAAAGTAATATCCACTTGATTCCAGTTTTAATTGGAGATTTAGGTTCCAAACATGCTGGTGTTGGATGGGCTAGAAAATTGGGAATGGATCTTGCAACTCAAAGATTTAGAACAATTAATTTTAACGGAATAATTGTTGGCTTAGATGCAGATACAATAGTAGAATCCAATTATTTTAATTCAATCTGTTCTTTCTTTTTAAATAACAATTGTAATGCTGCTTCTATTCATTTTGAACATCCTATAAGCGGTGATTCATTTAGTGAAGTTCAGTTGAACCAAATTATATATTACGAACTCCATTTAAGATATTACAAGAATTCTATGAAGTACTCAAATTTACCTTACTCATTTCATACAATAGGGAGTGCTTTTGCTTTAACTGCTTCTGCTTATGCTAGACAAGGTGGAATGAATAGAAGAAAAGCTGGAGAAGACTTCTATTTCATTAATAAACTAATTAAAGGCGAAATTTTCGGAGAAATTAATGATACTAAAGTTATTCCTTCCCCTAGAATATCAGATAGAGTTCCTTTTGGAACTGGAAGAGCAATACTAGAAGGATTAAATTCCCAAAAAGATTTGTCTCTTACCTATGATTTTCAATGTTTTGAAATTATTAATTCATGGATAAATAGTATTGAAAATAAAGATTTTAACTACGGGAATTTTCCAGCAATATTAAAAGCTTATATGGATTATGAAAAATGGATTAAACACCATACCATGATGCTGAATAATACCAACTCTCATAAGAGTTATCTAAAGTTGTTCTACAATATATTTGATGCTTTTTGGATGCTGAAATTCATCCATTTTTTAAGAGATAATTATTATCCAAATACTAGTTTATTAGAAAATACCAACACACTTTTAGTAAAAATGGGTTATCCGACAATGGGTAATGTTACCAGTCAACTAGAATTTTTTAGGAAATTAGATAAAAAAAGGGGCATAACCCCTTAAGTAATATATATTAAATGAACTTATTTTACAGAATCAACCACTGCTTTGAATGCTTCGGGATTATTCATAGCTAAGTCAGCAAGAGTTTTTCTATTTAACTCAATTCCTTTAGCATTAACTTTTCCCATGAATTCTGAGTAACTCATTCCATGAAGTCTCGCTCCGGCATTGATACGTTGTATCCACAATGCTCTAAAGTTTCTTTTTTTTTGTCTTCTATCTCTGTAGGCATATTGAAGACCTTTTTCCACTGCATTCTTAGCTACAGTGTGGACATTTTTTCTTCTTCCGAAATAACCTTTTGCAAGTTTTAATATTTTTTTTCTTCTTGCTTTAGCGGCTACACTATTTACTGATCTTGGCATAATTTAAATTTTTGGCTCAAAGCGACTTGCATACTTATCTTTTTTTGACTTAAAGCCTGGTTCAACATTTAATAACCGTGATTATATTAAGCGCAAAGTTGCAACTTTATATTTTTCACATCTGATTTACTTACTAAAGTAGCTTTGGTAAGGTTTCTCTTTCTTTTTGTAGACTTCTTGGTCAAAATATGACTTTTGAAGGCATGTTTTCTTTTAATTTTTCCACTGCCTGTGAATTTAAATCTTTTCTTGGCACTGGAATTGGTTTTCATTTTAGGCATAACTTTATTGTTGTATTGTTATTTCTTTTTTGGATTAATGATTATAGTCATCTTTTTTCCTTGTAATTCTGGCATTTTTTCTAAAACACCATGTTCTTCTAACTCTTGAGCAAATTTTAATAATAAAATTTCACCTCTGTCTTTATAAATAATCGATCTACCTTTAAAAAAAACAAAGGCTTTAAGTTTAGCACCTTCACTTAAGAACTTAATAGCATGTTTTAATTTAAACTGAAAATCATGTTCGTCTGTATTTGGTCCAAATCTAATTTCTTTCAAAACAACTTTTACTTGTTTTGATTTCATTTCTTTTTGTTTCCTTTTTTGCTCGTATAAAAATTTCTTGTAATCAATTATTTTACATACAGGAGGGCTTGCATTAGGTGAAATTTCTACAAGATCTAAATCCATATCTTCTGCCATTTTTATGGCCTTGGATGTAGAATGTACACCTTGTTCTATACCTTCTCCAACAACTCTTACTTCTGGGACTCTTATTCTCTCGTTAATCCTATGTGGATCTTCCTTGATAATTCTTCCTCTATTGGGTCTTCTAGGTCTGATAATCCTACTTTTTTGTTAAGTAATTAATTCTTTAAAATCTAAGTTAATTTTATCATTAATGAGTTTTACAAAATCATTAATCTTAAATTGACCCAAATCTCCTTTTCCTTGTTCTCTTACAGAGAGAAGATTTTCTTTGGTTTCTTTTTCACCGACGATAAGCATAAACGGTATTTTGTTTAACTCTGCGTCTCTGATTTTTCTGCCTATTTTCTCAGCTCTTTGATCAACAAGACCGCGAATATCGTAATTTTTTAGAAGTTTTAAAACTTCTAGAGCATAATCGTTAAATTGTTCACTAAGTGGTAAGATAATAAATTGTTCTGGATTTAACCAAAGAGGAAACTTCCCTGCTGTATGCTCAATTAGTAAAGCAACAAATCTTTCCATAGAACCAAAAGGAGCTCTGTGTATCATTACTGGTCTATGTTTTTGATTGTCTGATCCAGTATATTCTAATTTGAACCTTTCAGGAAGATTGTAGTCTACTTGTATAGTACCTAGCTGCCAAGATCTATTTAATGCATCCTTAACCATGAAGTCTAATTTAGGTCCGTAGAATGCAGCCTCACCATATTCAACCACAGTTTTTAATCCTTTTTCGTCAGAAGCTTTTATAATTGCTCTCTCTGCCTTGTCCCAATTTTCCTTAGTTCCAATATATTTTTTATCGTCGTCTGGATCCCTCAATGATACTTGAGCAACAAAATCTTCGAATTTTAAAGCTTTAAAAACATAAAGTACTAAATCAATAACCTTTTTAAATTCTTCTTCTAACTGATCAGGTCTACAAAATATATGTGCATCGTCTTGGGTAAAACCTCTAACTCTTGTCAGTCCATGTAGTTCTCCGCTTTGTTCGTAACGATAGACAGTTCCGAACTCGGCTAGTCTTAAAGGAAGATCTTTATAAGATTTAGGAGATGCATTGAATATCTCACAATGATGTGGACAATTCATGGGTTTTAGTAAAAATTCCTCTCCTTCATTTGGAGTTTTTATAGACTGAAATGAATCTTCTCCATATTTTTCATAATGACCAGAACAAACGTAAAGATCTTTATGCCCAATATGAGGTGTAGAAACTGGTAAGTATCCTGAATCTGTTTGTGCCTTTTTAAGAAAGTTCATTAATCGTTCTTTTAGATCTGTTCCCTTAGGAAGCCATAGCGGTAATCCTTGCCCAACTTTTTCTGAAAAAGTAAATAATTCTAGTTCTTTTCCAAGTTTTCTATGGTCTCTTTGTTTCGCTTTTTCTAACTGTTCAAGATATAAATTAAGATCTTTTTGTTTTTCAAAAGTTATACCATAAATTCTTGTAAGTTGTTTGTTATTTTCATCTCCTCTCCAGTAGGCACCAGCAATATTAAGAAGTTTCACTGCTTTAATAAAACCTGTATTTGGTAAATGTGGCCCTCTACACAAATCTGTGAATTTTCCTTGTTTATAAAAGGTAATGGTACCATCCTCTAAATCATTTAAAAGCTCGATCTTATAAGGGTCTTTTTTTTCATTGAAATAGTCTAAGGCATCTTTTTTAGTGATTTCTTTTCTTTCAAAGGGATTTTTTTCTCTAGCAAGTTCAATTATTTTTTTTTCGATTTTTTCTAAATCTTTTTCAGAAATATTGTAGTCTTGAAAGTCAATATCGTAATAAAAGCCATTTTCTATTGGAGGACCAATAGCCAAATTAATTCCAGGATAAAAATATTCAAGAGCTTCGGCTAAAATATGGGCACTACTATGCCAAAGCGTAGATTTTCCACCTTTATCCTCAAAGGTTAATAATTTTAAATTTACATCTTCATTTAAAGACCTATTTAAATCCCAAACTTCTCCATTTATTTCTGCAGCCAGAACTTTTCTTGCCAAGCCTTCACTTATGGATTTTGCAATATCTAAAGAGTTGGTTCCTTTAACAACTTCTTTAATGGTCCCGTCTGGTAATTTTACTTTTATCATTTCTGCAATTTACAGACGGCAAATATAAGTAAATGATTTTCTCTTTAAACTTAGTATTTAAATAATTCCTTACTTTGTAAAAATAAGTTAGCATAACCAAAAATAATTCCAATGAAAAAAGTATCAATTTTATTATTAACTATTTGTGTTTCAATCTCTAACTTCTCTCAAAAAAAGGGAAAAGAACCCAAATCTGATTTAGCAAAAGTTAACTTATCTGGATTGAAATTCAGATCTGTTGGACCAGCTTTAACTGCTGGAAGAATATCAGATATTGCTGTAGATTCAGAAAATCCAAAAACTTATTATGTTGCAGTAGCTTCTGGTGGTGTATGGAAGACTATGAATAGTGGAAATACCTTTGAGCCTATTTTTGACAATCAATCTTCCTACAGTATTGGCTGTGTTTCTATAGATCCAAATAATCATAACACAATATGGGTAGGAACTGGAGAAAATAACAACCAAAGAAGTGTCGCTTACGGTGACGGAGTTTATAAAAGTTTAGACGGTGGTAAAAGTTGGAAAAATATGGGGCTGAAAGAATCTGAGCATATTGGTATGGTAAAGGTAGATCCAAAAAACTCTAATAAAATATTTGTTGCAGCATATGGTCCTTTGTGGAAAGAAGGTGGCCAAAGAGGTTTGTACTGCTCAGAGAACGCTGGAAAAGATTGGAACTTAATTTTAAAAACAGATGAACATACAGGAATTAACGAAGTGCATATAGATTCTAGAAATTCAGAAATTCTTTATGCAACAGCACATCAACGAAGAAGACATGTATTTACTTACGTTGGAGGAGGAGCTGGGTCTAAAGTTTATAAATCAGAAGATGGTGGAAAGAATTGGAGAGAATTAAAAAGTGGATTGCCTTCTGCAATAAAAGGAAGAATTGGAATGGATATTTCACCTTCCAATCCAGATTTTTTATATGCCTTGGTAGAAGCTGAAAATAATCAGCAAGGTCTTTATTTTTCTAATAATAGAGGTGAAAGCTGGGAAAAAGTAAATAAATATGTCACTAGTGGAAACTATTACCAAGAGGTTTTTTGTGATCCAAAAGATCCTAAAAAAGTTTTTTTCATGGACACGTGGTTGCACCACACAACCAATGGCGGTAAAACAGTCGTGAAGACTGGAGAAAAAAGTAAACATGTAGACAATCATTGTATTTGGATCAATCCAAATGATACAGACCATTGGATAGTAGGATGCGACGGTGGATTGTATGAAACTTGGGACCATGCAAATAACTGGCACTATAAACCCAATTTGCCAATTACACAGTTTTATAAAGTGGCTGTAGATAACGACTTTCCATTTTATAATATTTATGGGGGAACTCAAGATAACAATAGTTTGGGAGGTCCATCAAGAACAATTACCAATCACGGTATAATGAATTCAGATTGGTATATAACTAATGGTGGAGATGGCTTTGAGAGTGTTGTAGACCCTGAAAATCCGAATATTGTTTACGCTCAATCTCAGTACGGTTGGCTGGTTAGATACGACAGATTGTCTGGCGAGAAAGTTGGAATAAAACCAATGGCGGATGAGAATATAAAAGCACTTCGTTGGAATTGGGATGCACCTTTGATTATAAGCCCACACAATCACAAGAGATTATATTTTGCTGCAAACCAACTTTTTAGAAGCGACAACATGGGAGATGAATGGAAATGTATCAGCCCAGACATGTCAAGAGGAATAGATAGAAACCAATTAAAAGTAATGGGTAGAATCCAAAGCTCAGATGCTGTTATGAAAAACAAATCCACCACTATGTATGGTAATATTGTTGCTCTTGACGAGTCTATTTTGAAAGAAGATTTACTTTACGTTGGAACCGATGATGGATTAATTCATGTTAGTGATAATTCAGGTGGAACATGGAATAAGTACGATAATTTTAAAGGAATTCCAGAAAATACCTATGTCAATTCTTTAGTTGCTTCTAAACATAACGCAGATAGAGTGTATGCGGTTTTTAACAACCATAAAAAAGGAGATTTTAATCCTTATGTAATGGTATCTAACGATAGAGGAAAAACTTGGAAATCTATTGTTTCAAATCTTCCAAAGAGAGGTTCTGTTTATGATATTGCCGAAGATCATAAAGACGAAAATTTATTATTTGTAGGTACAGAATTTGGTGTTTTCTTTACTTATAACTCAGGAAAAGAATGGAAACAATTAAAAAATGGTTTGCCTACAGTTGCAGTTAGAGATATAGAAATTCAAGAGCGTGAGAACGATTTAGTTTTAGCAACTTTTGGTAGAAGTTTTTATGTTTTAGATAATTATTCTTCTTTAAGGCAATTAAAAAACAAGATGAATGCAAAAGCTCATATTTTCCCTATAAAGAAATCTCTCATGTACATAGATTCTAGACCATTAGGAAATAGAGATAAAGGTTCTCAAGGAGAATCCTATTTTACTGCTAAAAATCCCCCTGTAGGTGCGGTTATTAAATACTTTTTTAACGATACTTTAAAAACTCAAAAGCAAATAAGACAAGCATTAGAAAAGAAGAAATTTAAGTCTAAAGAGGATATTGAATATCCAACACTGAAACAATTAAAGATTGAAGATAAGGAAGACAAACCATATTTACTTTTCACCATATACGATTCTAACGGAAATGAAATTAGAAAGATGATAGAGTCTCCAAAATTAGGTCTTAACGAATTGGTTTGGAATTTTCGTCTAACACCACAAACAAATATCTCGCTAAAAACTTCTCAGCCTGGTAGATATTCTGAAGCTAGAAATGGCCCACTGGCTCTTCCTGGAAAATATTTTATTTCTATGCATAAAGTAGTTAATGGTAAATCTACTTTGATGGTTGAAAAGACTCCTTTTGAATGTGCTTGGTTAAATGATTTATCTACTCCTACAGAAAATAAAGAAGGATTATTGGCGTTTCAAGTAAAAGTAGATAGGTTAAGAAAAGCTATTGATGCTTCTGGCGAAGTAATTAATAAAGATAAGAAAAGGTTGAAGTTTATTAAAGCTGCAATTAAATCTTATCCAAACTTAGATATAACTTTACTAGAAACTATTTCTAGCTTAGAAGATACCATTGACGGTATTAATGCATTCCTTTATGGAGATCTTTCTTTAAGTAGTAGAGATATTGAACAAAAAGAATCTATTGCCTCGAAAGTTGGTATAATTATTTGGAATATGTGGAGAAGCAGATCTAACCCTACAAAGACCAATGAAAAACTATACCAAATAGCTTCCTCAGACTTTGAAAAACTCATTACTGAATTTCAAAACTTAGATAATTCTATTAAAGAAATAGAAAACTATTTGGAAAAGAACGAAGTTCCTTTTACACCTGGAAGAGGATTAATCTTAAATTGGAAAAAAGAATAACTAAAAACCTGTTTTAGAATAATTGTTGTATTTCTTTGGGTCAAATTCGTACAATATCGCTTTTCTTCCTCTAGAATTTCTTTGTACTTTCTTAACCTGTCTTAAGAAATCCATTTCTAAAATTCTTCTTCTAAAATTTCTTTTGTCAAACTTTTTAGATAAAAACGACCCATACAATCCTTCTAATTCTTTCATAGTAAATTGATCTGGCAATAAGTTTTTTCCCAAGGGTCTGTATTTCATTCTTCTTTTGATTCTTTTAAGACCCAAATCGATCATCTCGTTATGGTCAAGGGCAAGTTCTGGATTGCTTTCTAGATTTATAAATTTGGCTTTGTTTTCAACATTTAATACTACACTATCCTTTTCCAAATTTATTAGGCCATAAAATGATATATCGATAATTCTACCTTCAGGATGTCTATAAACTTTTCCAAAGGCATTTAGCTGCTCAACATAAATTTTATCGTTTCCTATATTTTCTTTAAGAATTTCTGAACAAACCTCTTCTAATGATTGATCATATTTCATCATTTTATTTGGAAGTATCAACGCATTTTTAAAAGGTTGCTTTTTATTAACGACTGTTAAAATTTTTTTTTCACCACCATCGTAGCAAAATAAACTTATACTTACGGAAACTCCGATTTCACTAAGGTAATTTAAATTATCCATTATAATAAGTGTAATTAAAACACTAAGGTAGTTAATTTATTATTCCTGAGCCAATTAGTTCATTATTTTTATACCAGCTTATAAATTGTCCTGGACTTATTCCTCTTTGAATTTCATTAAAGGAAACTTTTAAACCAAACTCATTTGAGGTAATTGAACAAGGTGTTAATTTTTGACGATACCTAATTCTAGAGTCATAAACAGTAGGAGTGTCCATGTCTATTTTTAAATCTTCTCTTATCCAATGAATATTTTCTTTATTCACAGTTAATCCATTTCTGTATAATCCAGGATGATTTTCTCCTTGACCCACATATATAATATTCTCTTTTACATCAGTTCCAATAATAAAAAGGGGTAGAGGAAATCCTCCGATATTCAAACCCTTTCTTTGTCCAATGGTATAATAATGGGCACCATTATGTTCTCCTATTACTTTGCCTATAGAACTAGTGTACTTAAAACCTTCAAATTTATTGGTAATATTTTCTTTGTTATAAATTGAATTATTAGAATCAATTTCTATAACTCTCCCAGTTTTTGGATTTAAAAATTGTTGTAAAAAAATCGGTAGTTTTACTTTTCCAATGAAGCAAAGTCCTTGAGAATCTTTTTTTTCTGCGGTATTTAATCCAATTTCTTTAGCTAATTTTCTAACCTCCTTTTTTTGCATATCTCCAACTGGAAAAAGAGTTTTGCTTAATTGAAATTGATTTACCTGACATAAAAAATAGCTTTGGTCTTTTGTGGTATCTTTTCCCGCCAAAAGTCTTTGAATTTTTTCCCCGTTAATTATTACCTCTTCTTTTCTGCAATAATGTCCAGTTGCAACAAAATCTGCTCCAATTTCAATGGCTTTTTTTAAAAATAAATCAAATTTTATTTCTCTATTACAAAGAATATCTGGATTAGGTGTTCTTCCATTTTGATATTCTAAAAACATATAATCTACTATTCTCTCTTTGTATTCCTTACTAAAATCAATTACTTGAAACGGTATTCCTAAAATTTCAGCTACTTGAAGAGCGTCGTTACTGTCTTCTATCCATGGGCAATCATCGTCAATAATCACAGACTCATCATTCCAATTTCTCATAAATAGTCCAATGACATTATATCCTTGATTTTTTAGAATATAAGCAGCTACACTTGAATCAACACCACCAGAAAGTCCTACAACAACTGTTTTCATTTATCAAAAGTAAATAGAATTCATCTTTTGTCCTAACATTGATTTTTTTGTTAAATTAAATTTATCTTTATTGCTCATAAAAATTGAATGAATTCAAACTTTCCAAATTTATTGAAACCACTTGATTTAGGATTTACCACCTTAAGAAATAGAGTTTTAATGGGTTCAATGCATACGGGTTTAGAAGAAGTTAAGAATGGGTATAAAAGAATGGCAGCTTATTTTGAGCTAAGAGCCAAAGGTGGTGTTGGATTAATCGTTACAGGAGGTATTGCTCCAAATTTTAGAGGTTGGGTTGCTCCATTTTCAAGCAAACTGACTTCCAAAAGAATTGCGAGAAAACATAGATTTATTACAGAAGCTGTTCATAAATACGATACTAAAATTTGCATGCAGATTTTACATGCTGGAAGATATGGCTATCACCCATTTAATGTTTCTGCAAGCAATATAAAATCTCCAATTTCCAAGTTTAAAACAAAAGCTCTTTCAAAAAGTGCAATTCAATCTACTATTAATGATTTTGTTAGATGTTCAAAACTTGTTAAATATGCTGGTTATGATGGAGTTGAAATCATGGGTTCTGAAGGATACTTAATAAATCAATTTATTGTTAAAAGAACCAATAGAAGAAACGATCAGTGGGGTGGAAGCTACCAGAATAGAATTAAGTTTCCATTAGAAATAGTAAGGAGAATAAGAAAAGAGATTGGTAAAGAATTTATAATAATTTTCAGATTGTCTATGCTGGATTTGGTAGAAGGAGGAAGCACATGGGAGGAGGTAGTTCAACTCGCGAAGGAATTAGAAAAAGTAGGTGTCAATATTATCAATACTGGAATTGGATGGCACGAGTCTAGAATCCCAACCATAGCAACTATGGTTCCAAGAGGAGCTTTTAGCTGGGTAACCAAAAGAATGATGGGAGAAGTAGGTATTCCACTAATCACTACCAATCGTATAAATACACCAGAAATAGCAGAAAAAGTACTTGCTGATGGACATGCAGATATGATATCTATGGCTAGACCATTTTTAGCAGATCCAGAATTTGTAAATAAAGCAATTGAAAACAAGTCTGAAGAAATCAATACCTGCATAGCTTGTAACCAAGCATGCTTAGACCATGCTTTTAAAGGAAAAGTAGCCAGCTGTCTTGTAAATCCTATTGCATGTCATGAAACAGAAATTATTTTAAATAAAATATCTAAAGTAAAATCTATTGTAGTTGTTGGAGCAGGTCCAGCAGGCCTTGCCTATGCTACAACTGCTGCCAAAAGAGGACATAAAGTAACTTTGATAGAAAAAACTAATTGTATAGGTGGCCAATTTAATATGGCTAAAAAAATACCTGGTAAAGAAGAATTTCATGAAACTTTAAGATATTTTCAGAAAATGCTTGAAAAGTATAAAGTAGATATTAAACTAAATACAATTTTTGATTCTTCAATGGCTGACAAATATGACAAGGTGATTTTAGCTACCGGAATAATCCCTAGAAAACCTAAAATCAAAGGTATTGACCATCCAAAAGTAGTAGGTTATATAGACGTATTGAATAATAAAGTCAATATTGGCTCTTCTGTAGCTTTGATTGGTGCTGGTGGAATTGGTTTTGATGTAGCTGAATATTTATCTCATAAAGGAGAATCTACATCGGCAAAGACTTCCTTATTTATGAAAGAGTGGGGGGTAGACATGAATTTCTCCTCCAGAGGAGGAATTGAAGGAATAAAACCTCATTTCTCAAAACCAGAAAGAAAAATTTATCTGTTACAAAGAAAGAACGGCAAAGTAGGAGCTGGATTAGGAAAAACAACTGGTTGGATTCATAGATTTTCCCTTAGAAATAAAGAAGTTAAAATGATAAATAATGTGGAGTACAAAAAAATTGACGAAAAGGGTCTCCATTATACTAGAAATAATAAAGAATTTGTTTTAGAAGTAAATCATGTAGTTATTTGTGCAGGTCAACTAAGTAATAATTCAATTTTTGAGTCTTCTAAGGCTATAAATAATAATACAGAAATTATTGGTGGTGCTTTTCTTGCTTCAGAGTTAGATGCTAAAAAAGCAATAGATCAAGCTGTTAGAAGTGCAGCTAAGGTTTAAAACAAGCCGTATCTTAAAATACTAAATAACGCTCTAAACCCATCTCTCCATCTTATCTTTTTACCTTCATCTACAGTTCTAGGATTATAGTTAATAGGAACCTCTTTCCATCTAAGACTTTTATTTTTGGCAAGTTTTGCAGTTACTTCGGGATCAAATGCAAAACGGTTTTCCTTTAAATCTAATTGTTTTAAGATTTTTGTAGGAATAAGTTTGTAACATGTCTGCATATCTGTTAGTCTTACTCCAAAACAAAAATTTCCTAAAGCTGTTAGTAGTTTATTGGCAATCCTATTTAAAATAGATTCTTTTTTCTTTTTTTTACTATTAATAAATCTAGAGCCATAAACAATTTCTGCTTCATCTTTTAAAACAGGTTCCAATAAATCGTTTATTTGTTGAGGATCAAGTTCTAGATCTGCATCTTGAATTATACAATAATCCCCGGTTACTATTTCAAGTGCTTTTTTAATCGATCCACCCTTACCAAGATTTAAATCATTTTCAATAAAAGTTATCTTGGAGGAACTCTTTTCCTTTATAAATCTTAAAATTTCTTTTTTGCTGTCGTCTATTGAAAAGTCATTTATTACAACTATTTCTTTTTTAATATCATTTTTGATAATTAAATTATTAACGGTATCTAATAACTCATAAATCGTAAGTGATTCATTAAAAACAGGAATAATAATAGAAAGAGATTTAATCAAATGGATATTTATTAATATCTAATATTTAATTTTTGGTAAATAAAATGCATTAACCAAGCTGGGCCAATTAATAAAAACTGAACATCTTTTAGAAAAGAAGGTTTCTTCCCTTCAATTTCATGTCCTATAAATTGAATAATCCATGAAACTACAAAAATAGATACCGAAACCATCCACAAAGAAACATTTAAATTATCTATAAGAATTTGGTTTTCTATCCAATTAGTTAAGAAAAGACAAAATATGGAGAACAGTGCCATTCCCACAGTTAACTTAGGAGATAGCATAAGGTAATATATAAATACAAATACAATAGAAATAGTAGCCCAATTGATGTACTTGTAATTATCAATGGTTAAGTTCTCTAACGGACCAAGAGGAATACACCAAACTAAAGCTACAATACTAAAAAATATGGAAGGTACACATAGCCAATGTATTAATTTATTGGTTTTATTTTGGTGACTTTCTCCATATTCAGCTATTAATTTTTCAATTTTTTTCATAATACATCCTAATAATTTTCAAAGTTTTTTATAAAAACCCACTTACTAGACTAGCTAGAACTACATATTAAATTTATGAAAAATAAATAGACTAATTTGATTCTGAAAACTTAATTGGTAACAACAATTTTTTCAGTATAGATTTTGTCAATTGTTTTTAATTGAATAAAATAAACATTTTTAGATAAATTACTTACATCAATAGTTTCTTTAAACTGACCTAGAAAATCTTTTCTTTCATTTAAATATACAACCTGTCCCAAAGTATTGATCATGGTTATTTCAATATCTTGTCTTGTACTAAGTAAAAAGACCAATTCAAATTGGTTAATAGCTGGATTAGGATATACCTCAAGCTGATAATCTTCTTGCTGGTAGATAAACAAATCTGAAAGTATCTGACACGAACCAATGTTTATATAAAGCTTGTATACTCCATTAGATGGATTGTAAATTATACTATCATTGGAAATAGGTTGTCCGTTTGCATACCATTGGTATTCAACTTTTTCTGTTGATCCACTGATATTTGAAATTAAATTTTCACCTACATTTTCAATAGAAACATCTATGGCATTGTCGCAAGTTGTGAAAAAAGCTTTAAAATTATAATTAGCATTTAGATTTGCACCTATAATTTCTGGTTGTTCAAGATCAGTTGTTGTAATGGAATTGTTCTCCCAATGAGAAAAAGTAAATCCAGAATCTGGAATTGCTGTAATATTTACTGGACATCCTCCATGGTATACACCACTCCACGGATAATTTTCTGGTGTAACAGTGCTAATGTTTATTTTCCCAGAGCTAGTTGGGGAAACATCTAGTTGAATATTTTTTTCTCCCTGCAGATTCAACGATTGATTTAGATGAATTCTAGCGGTATTAATCCTAGCGGTATTATAGTTAGAGATATTGGTTAAGGCGTTGTTCCATTGGGAAAACGAATTTAAACCACCTCCTTGACTAGACCACAAATTTATGTGGTCTGGTATTGCGGAAGAAATTTGATTTTTCAACCCATTAGAGACTTGGTTAAAATTAATTGGCTGAAATATTGTATTTATTAAATCGTCGTACCTGTTGGCAAATTGACACTTAAATTCATTATTTAATAATATTCGATTAAAAATTTGAGAATGTTGGCTGATAACAGTTGGAAATCTTGCGTAGTTTAAATAATTATCATAGATGTTTTGACCAAAATAACCAAAAGATGCATCTGTGTCATAAAGTACATATCTCCATTTTCCTCCAGTTGTATCTGGTCTCCAAATTTTTACATTATTTAATCCCCAAGCTATTCCCATCCAGTCCATATTTTGAATATAGGTTTGAGTTATGAAATAATCTATATAATTGTGTTTATCAAATCTAGATTCAAATAATGTCAAAAACAAGCTGTCATTGATTGGTGTTCCCATTAATAAATCGTATGATTTCATAAAATGATCACTTGTTCCAACCAATGCACTATCTCGGTTTAAAAGATCTACTTTATCGCTACTTATTCCATGGTTACTTTCTACATAATGTTCGTCAATTTTTTCTCTTATTCCATACAATCCCCAATACTCTCCATTTAGATAGACAATAGCTGGTTCGTATCCCATTCGGTCAATATTAGTTGTTTTGACAACTCTTGAAATTATTCCATCTTGAACTCTGTCATTCCATCCATGTTGTCCTCCGTTTCTTAAATTGAAATTATTAAACTCTGTAATATTTGATTTTCCAGGAATTAATGGATAGTCAATGCTCCCTTTGTAAATTGATTTTGAGTCAATCCGAAATGATTTTTGTGGTTCTGCTCTTGACCATCCACCATGGATTTCCAAATCCACCTGACTTTCAAATTGTTTTACTCCGTCTTTGTTAAAAAACTCTATTCTAGAAAATTTTGACCATGGCTTCCAAAAGTTACTTCCAAAATGTGGGTAATTATTTACATCTGCATTTGGTCCCATTACATAAATTCCTGTGTTCCAATCCCATAAATTATCATAATCTGTTATTATGGAAAATACTGGTAAATTGTGATTTAGCTCGTTGATAATAAAGGTTCTATCTGATACTTCGCTTGGAATATAATTAGAATTGGCAAATGATCTAGCACTAAAGACAGTTGATGAATTAAAGGATAATGAAGAGTTGTAAATTGGATCATTTTCATCTGGTATATCTCCATTTGTTGTATAACGAATAGTATTTACAGAATTGTCTACTGAGACATTTACCAAATTGGTATACCATCCTGAAGGGGGACTTATTACTGGTTTTTCTAGGATTCCACCATAGCAGTTACTATTGTTATTGGAAAGGTTAGGAGTTGGGGAATTAAAATAACACCAATTATTACTTATGTCCGGCAATCTTCCATAGGAAAGTCCATTAAACAAATCATTTGGAACAGAAATGCTATCTGATAAATTTCCTGATGCATTGCTTATTATAACAGTTTCTTCATTGGAAAGTTTAAAATTTGAATGCATATGAATGGTTGGTGGTATTAACCAACTTGGCAAGCTCTGATAATTTGTGTTTGTACTGATAATTCCAGCAGAAAGAAAGAAATTACTACTTAAATCTGAGGATGTGTAACTAGAATTATGTACTTGAATTGCCAATAAATTATTTCCCTGAACTAAAATATCTGAAACATCTTCGAAACTGAATATTTTATATTCAGGAATTCCACCAGCATATAAAACTGCTTCGTGGTTGTTATTGGTTATAGTATTAAAACTAGGGAAAAAAGTGTTGAAGTTATTGGATCTCATGATCTCAATTCCATTTAAATAAGCAACAAATCCATCGTCATAATCAGCATGAAGAGTAAGATGAGAAATGTCATTTATGTCTTGTATGTCAAAGGTTTTTCTTAAATAAATTGAAATAGTATTGGAGTTAATAATAGTGTTGTCGTCGTTGTCTCCGTACCCAAATCCTCCTTGGCCTACTAGCCAGGATTGGTCGTTGAAATTATTGGTATTCCAGTCGGCTGAAATAATAGAACTTCCAAGAGAGTATTTCCAATCTTCCTCAGCTTTTACTAATGATTCCCAATGATTGGGATAATTTAAAGACGATTTTCCAGATGCACAAATAATCAGTTTTTCATTGGGTGAAATGACATAATTTGGAAATTGCCATTTATAAAGATCTACTAGTTCATCACTTAAATAAAAATTATCTAGATTAAATGAGGTATTAAGAGGATTGGTAATTTCTATCCAATCTGTATTTTCGCCATATTCATCTAAATATCCCTTATGTGCACTTATTTCATTAATTACAATTTGACTAAACGACAACAAAGAAAAGAACAAAATGACATTTAAAATAAATATTTTTAAGATTAGTTTTTTCATCAAAGAAATATAAAAATAATTATCAAAATTTTACTAAATATTTCGTCTTAAAATTAAAAACAAGCTATGAAGGGGATGATAATCCCCTAAGACTAAAATAATTTACTATGAAAAAGATTAAATGGGTTAGATTAGATTGAACTAAGAGGGTGTTTGAATTTGTTGAAGTGGTATTTTTATTTCTTAAAAATCATATTTTTCATCAAGTTTTTTTAATTTTCTCAGAAAAATAGCATCATATAGTAAAAGGTATCCCCCTTGAAGAATTAATGAATTTCCATAACCTTGGTTAATAGAAAGGTCTTTATTAGATTGTTTTATTAAAAGTCCGGAAATCATATATGCAACATCAAGTCCCATATTAATTATTATACTTTTTTCAGCTTTTTTCTTCTTAAGTGATAATTTTTGAATATTCCAAGGTTTACGTTGGTCTTTATGTACTAAAAAATGACTCATCCCCACAATTCCTGCATTTAATAAATTCCAGTTAAAATTCATTTGATGAAAATAATCGTTGCTTGATACATCGCCAACAAAATTATTTCTTAAAACCTTAAAATTCTTTCCTAGGAAAGGACTTAAAGCTAAATTTCCTACTGACCAACTTGATAAAAGTAACAAGGAATTTTGTTGAGTTTTATAAAAATCTTTGTGAAATGACAAACTGTCTTGACTGTTGATTTTTTGATTTAAAGTTGAAATTAATATGAAAATAAATAATATTTTAGTTCTTTTCATTATGGATATTTTTCTTTTCTTAATGTTGATAAAATAAGTATTAGTATACCGACTGGCATTAGCATAACACCAAAAAATATGGCAGATGATCTTAAAATTGGATGAATGTTGTGTTCTAAACTTTTTTTCCAAATCCATCTGGTTGCAAAAATATCACCAGCAACCATATGAGTCCATGTTGCTGTTATTCCTGCCTTAGTAGAAAGAGACTCAATAAGTCCAACCAAAAAACCCTGATCATTAGAAAAACTTTCACCAAACTTTAATAAGCCATCTGGTGAAATAATCATCACAATTAGCCAAAGAATAATTGGTCCGAAAAAAAATAAAGGTTTAGACAACAACCTCTTAGTTTTATCTGCCTTTGGCTGTAATAACATTGCAAACCAGAAAGGACCTACCCAAAAAGTTGATAAAATAAAAACAGCTTCGAAAACATTCATTATTTTTTTTATTCAAATATATAAATTTTTGTTTAACTATTTGATATGATAATTAAACAAAAAAAATTTTAATTTCAAAAACTTTTTAAAAATTAAGTTTTAATGACAAATACCAATACAAATAAGGATATTTTTGAAGTTCCTAAATGGAACTAACAGCTTAATAATATAGGATGTAGCTACAAATTATCACCAAATTTGTTAGCTATTAAATGTATATGATTTACTTTAAATAAGTTATTACCAACACTTGTAGAGAGGAAGGGATTCGAACCCTCGTAACACTTTTGGTGTTAACACGCTTTCCAAGCGTGCGCCTTAAGCCACTCGGCCACCTCTCTATTAATTTTCACAAATATATAGTTCTTAAGAGATTTGTGTAAAAAATTACGATAATTATTTTGAAGATTCTTTTTTAATTCTTTCATTTGCAGACCTTTTGTTTCGGGGTGTAGCGTAGCCCGGTTATCGCGCCTCGTTTGGGACGAGGAGGTCGCAAGTTCGAATCTTGCCACCCCGACCAAAATAAATTAGCTCATTCTAGGATGGGCTTTTTTTTTGCTTTCTTGGATTTTAATAATCTATTTTGATAACTTCTATTTTCCATATCTTTTTATTAATTTAAATGCCTAATCTTATTTTAACGATGAAAAATCTACTATTTCTATTTTTATTGTTCTTCTCTTTTATGGCCAAAGGACAAAAAATTTACTCTGTCAAATATGAAAGCAGGGCAGATGTAAAAATTTTTGTGGTAGACTATGAAAGTAGAGCAGATTTGTTGGTCCATAAAGTAAAATACCAAAGCATGGCAGATAAAAACGAAGGCAAATGGTTTTTTGTAGATTACGAATCTTTAGCAGATAAAAAAATATTTTTTGTTGATTATGAGTCTAGAGCAGATCTTAAAATATTCTTTGTGGATTATGAGTCTAGAGCAGGATGGAGAGAAAATTCTAAGAAGCATTTACTTTATTAATGGCTAAAAAAAATATTCCCAAAATGGGACTTTCCCAAGAAGATTTATTTAACGAAATGGATAACTCTATGGACTCAGACATTGATTGGAAATCTGGTAAAACATTTGGTGCTGTTTATTATCCAGGTGAAGGATATTCAAAAGTTATTTCCAAAGCATACGTAAGATTCATACATGAAAATGCTTTTGACCCACAACTATTTAGTAGTATTCTTACTATGGAAAATGAAGTTGTAGAACAAACAGCATCTTTATTTTCATACGAAGAAGATAATTTATTTGGTAATGTAACTAGCGGAGGAACAGAAAGCATATTCTTGTCTATCCTTTCTGCTAGGAACTGGGCCAAAAATAATAAGGGAATTAAAAATCCTGAAGTTGTTCTTTCTTCTAGTGCCCATCCTGCATTTTTAAAAGCAATGCATTTTTTAAATGTAAAACCAGTAGTAGTTCCTACTAAAAAAGACTTTTTATTTGACTTAGAATCTTTTGAAAAAGCAATAAACGACAATACTATTTTATTAATTGGTTCTGCTCCCAATTATCCGACGGGAATGATGGATCCAATAGAATCACTCTCTAAATTGGCTGTAGACAATGAATTATTATTGCATGTAGATGCTTGTATAGGTGGTTTTTTATTGGCTTATCTTAAAAAAATAGGTAATAATATACCTTTATTCGACTTTAAACTAAGTGGGGTAACTTCTCTTTCTGTGGATTTGCATAAGTATGCATATGCACCCAAAGGATCTTCTGTTTTACTCTATAGAAAAGAAGAGCTCAGAAAAGAACAATTTAGTGTTTATCCAAATTGGGAAGGCGGTATTTACGGATCTACTACTTTTTTGGGAACCAAACCAGGGGGGATTGTAGCCTCTACCTGGATGGCTCTCAACCATATTGGCGAAGACGGATATGTAAAGCTTACCCATAAAACAATGGATGCTACCAAAGTTATAAGCGATTATATTCAAAAGACAAAAGACTTAAATCTAATAGGAAATCCTATTATGAGTTTATTGGCTTTTAATAGTAAAAAACACGATATCTACCATATTGCAGATTTGTTAAGTGAAAAGGGCTGGTATATAGGAAGAATTCAAAATCCTCCAGGAATACATTTGGTAGTATCACAAATTCATTCAGATGGAGCAGCTAAGGAATTGGTAATGGATTTGGAGGAGATTATAGAAAAATTAAATACTTCTGCAATTAAAAACAAGTTGTCTAAATTTGGAGATAATTTGTCTGTAAATGCTGTTAAGTCGTTAGGCTATAAGAGTCTAAAAAAGGCAGTGATAGCTTCTACTGGGAGTAAAAATTCCAAAAAAAAATTGATTTATGATTTAAAGAGCAGTCTAGATTTAGATCAAAGCAACGATTTGTTTAAATCTATTTTAAATCGTTTCTATCAGTGATTTTTTTAAAGAGCATGATACTTTCTATGTGGGAAGTATGAGGAAACTGATCTACCAGAGAGAATTTTTGTAATTCGTAGCCCATTTCGTGGAGCGTTATTAAGTCTCTTGCTTGAGTGCCGGGGTTGCAACTTACATAAATTATCACCTTTGCATTTAGTCTAATTACTTTTCTTAAAGTCTTAGGGGCTATTCCAGCTCTTGGTGGGTCAATTACTATAGAATGTATTTTATTTTGGTATTCGGGATTGTTTAATAGGAAATTACCTACGTCTGCACAAATAAAAGTAAGTTCGGATAAGTTGTTTTTTTGACTGTTTTCTAGAACATTTTTTTTGGCATTTTCAATAGAGGAAGCAACAATATCTACACCTACTACTTTATTATTGGTGTATTTTGCTATGAGTTGTCCAATGGTCCCGGTACCACAAAACAAATCCATTATAATTTGGTCTTTAGGTATTTCAGCTTCTAAGAGATAGTCTATTACTTTTTGATATAATTTTTCTGCACATAAGGGATTGGTTTGAAAAAAGCTTTGCATACTAATTTCAAAATTCAGTCCATTGATGGTTTCTTTTATGGTAGAGTTTCCTGTAATAAGTTTACTAGAGCCTTTGTCTAGTTTCTCTCTGTCGGCTACATCGTCGTTGGTGGTATGGATCAGTCCTGCCAAACGCTCTCCAAGAATTTCTTTGAGATAACTTCCAAAAGCAGGAATGTTAAATTTATTTAGGTATTTGGAAGAAGTTACTAAGTTGAATAAAAGCTGGTAGTTAGAAAAGCTTTTTCTAACTACCAAATACCTGAAAAAACCTTCTTTTTTTGGTGGGTGCCAGGCAGGTAGTCCTGTGCGCTGTAGATGGTTTCTTATGAGAGAAAGTTTAGTATCTAGTTCCTGGTCAAAAAGGCCAGAGTCGGCATCTAGGTTTTCCACCATCCACCAGGTACCTTTTCTTTTAAAGCCAAGGTTGAATACATCGTCTTCTACCACTTCTTTTTCAAGGTTGAAGCCAATAGAAGAAAAAGAATATTCCATTTTATTTCTGTAATGGTAATTAGATGGGGAAGAAATCCACTGATCGAAAAGGGAATCTATGTCTTTAATTTTTCCAATTTTAGTAAAAACTTCTTTGGTTACTTTAAGCTTCATCTTTTTTTGTTCTTCAATTGGAAGATTTATGTAAGGCGATCCTGAAATAGGTTGGTATTTGGTAGTTTTTTCTAGTGGAGAATGTTGGATTAATTCAGTAATAGTTCCTTCGGCATAGTTTGGTTTTTTCTTGGTGATTTTTACGTTTGCTATTTGCCCTTTTATACCATGTTGTACAAAAACAATGTAGTCTTTTTCTTCTGTATTTAGTTTGGCAATTCCTTTTCCTACAAAAGCATAATCTACAATTTCAAGTTTTATAATTTCTCCTTTTTTTATCATTTAATTAAAATTATATTTGAATAAATAACTTAAATTTTGAATATGACTTCTAAGATATACTTTTATAAATTTTCCACAATATTAACAACTTTGGCCTTAACTTATTCTTTGAATGTAATCTATTCTCAAGATTTAAGTAGTTATGTAAGATTGTCTGGGGAGATTACCAATCCAAATAGTGATAAGATTACCATTAGAGGCAATGGATATATAAAAGTGATCGATATAAATACCAATGGTACTTTTGATGATACATTGGTTATAAAAGAAGGAGATTTCACTTTCTATGATACTAAGGAAAGCACTGATATGTATTTGGCTCCGGGATACCGTCTTGATATTTCATTTGATGGAAAGGAGTTTGACGAGACTTTAAAATATAGTGGAATTGGAGAGAAACCAAATAATTTTAATGCTAGTTACTTTTTATTCAACGAAAAGAATGAATTAGACTACGAAACTTATAAAAAGATAGAGAACCAAGAGTATTTCGATTACGAATTAAAAACTTATGCTTTTATAATTAAATTTCTTAACGAGTCTGAGATAGAAAACGAGAAATTTCTTGAGAGTCAAGTAGACAAGTTTCGTTTTCAAATGCTTAATAATCTAATTACTAAGTTGGGAGAAGATTATTTTGCTGGAAAAACCAAGGCTATTATTACCCAGTATTTGGATAAAGAAATTGATAAAATAGATTTCAAGGATTCTTTAATGTTTGCCTCCAATAATAACTATAAATATTTCTTAAATTCTTATTTTGTTTCTGGGCTAACTAATGGAGACTTAAAGACCTTGGAGCTTTACAACGAAGAATTATTGGAGATGCAAAAAAAATCTATTGTAACTACTTTAAAAAGAGGCATTTCTTTTTACAATATGGATAAGCTAGATGTATACTACCAAACTATTGTAAAGCTAGTTCCAAATGATAAGGGCATTAACAGAATTAATGAAAAATACGATAGAATAAAAAATCTTAAAAAGGGAAGTCCTTCTCCTTCTTTTAATTATCCAGATTCTAGTGGAAAGAACATTTCTTTAGAATCTTTAAAAGGAAAATTGGTGTATGTAGATGTTTGGGCTACATGGTGCGGACCTTGTAAGGCGCAGATACCATTTTTAAAGCAGTTGGAAGAAAAGTATAGAGAAGAAGAAATTGCCTTTGTAAGTTTGTCTATAGACCAGATTAAAAACATCTCTAAGTGGAAAGATATGATTGTAGATAAAGAATTGGAGGGAATTCAAATTATTGCAGATAAAGCATGGCGATCCAAGTTTGTTACCGATTATGTGATAGAGGGTATTCCAAGATTTATTTTAATAGACAAAGATGGCAAATTAATGGATCCTATGGCCCCAAGACCAGCTATTTATGTAGAAGGGGAGATGCAACTTAATGAAGAGATTCAAAATATATTTGAAGACAATATTTAATTTAATATTTAATTTTCCAAGTTCTTAAATAGGTCTTTAAATTCCGACCAAAACTTATCTAGTAGTAGAAGGTGTTTTTCAAAAAACTGAAAAGTCTCTGCCCAGGTGTCTTTGTCGTATAGGTTTACCCCACTAAGGGTGATGCTTATTCTAGCACATTTCTTGCCGTATTCATTCTCCTTTTCTCTATTCCAGTGCCAATCTGGGCCAAGGGTATTTTTAAAAACTGTTTTCAGTTCTAGAAACTGATCATAAAACAAATTTCTTAGGCTCTTATCTTGCTGTTGCAGGTCTATGTAAACTTCCGCATATTTGGTTTCTAGAGAAATTCTAAAATAAATTTCTTTTACTCTTGTTGGATAATTGAGCCATTTTATTTTGCGAGTAGAAGAATTGTTTTTGGACATGTACTTTCCGAAGCTGGTGTAAAAAAGTGTTTTTATTTCACGTTTATGTTCCTTGCTGTACATTATTTTATAAATATTTTATTTCTTTTTAACAATTGCTCTTTTTTTTAATACATATTAATATATTTGTTTGTTATTTATAATCATTCTTAATAAGACTTGAAAAAAAATATTGTAATAGCAGACAACTCCGAACTTATTTTAAATGGGTTAAATTGTATTTTACAGCCAATGGTAGGTGAGAGAATAGTTTCTTTTACCAAATTTACCCCGTTAAAAGAGTATTTAAAAGTTACTAAAAATATTTTACTGATTATAGACTATACCTCCAAGGGTTTTTCTTTAAATAAGATAGTAGAATTGAAAAACAAGTATCCGAAGATGCTAGTAATGGCACTTACTCCTTATACCAATGCGCAGACTATTGTTAAGGCAGTAGAGGCGGGTATAGAAAGTCATATAAAGAAAGAATGTTCTGTACAGGAGATAAAAAATGCGTTCAATGCCACTTCTAGTGGTAGTAAGTTTTTTTGTAACGATATAGTAGCTCAGATGAGAAAGGAAAATATAAATCCAAAAAATATTTCTTTTAAGTCTTTGGATCCCAATCCTGTGAGTTTGAGCGATAGAGAGCTACAGATAATACAGTTTATTGCAGAGGGCTATACCAATTCTCAAATTGCAGCCATAGTCTATTTAAGCAACCATACGATAAATACGCATCGAAAAAACATCATGAAAAAATTGGGTGTAAACAATACTGCTGGTATTGTAATGTATGCGGTAAAGGAGCAAATGGTTACGCCTAACCAGTTCAGCTTCAAAAAGTCTAATTTGGTTTAGTTGCTAATTACTAGTAATATTTATTTTTTTTATCATGGTCATACTAATGTTTATTAATAAAACTCTAGATTGAATTGCCTGTTTTCCTCAAGTCTTTTTAATTTTCTTTTATCACTTTTAACGATATTAATAAGTATTATTTCTCCCGTTTTGCAATGGCAAGCAAGACATAGCTCTACTTTCAAAGAATCAAATTCTGAGGAAATATAATTTACCTCAATACTTTCTGCCGTTAGGTATTCGTAAATCCCTTGTTGATAGCCTTCTGTAGTAAATGTATCTAAGGTAATTTGACTGTCCCAAGGGTTGGAACACCCTGTTAAATCCCATCGCATAGTTACAGCCTCGTTTTTATTGCAAGCACCAAACATTACCACAGCTGTAAATAGATATATAAATAATTTTACTTTTTTCAATGAATAATATTTATTTCCCCATTCCAGGAAATACGTTGAAGGCAGTACTCTTCATTTCGTTCTCATTGACATGATCTGCATCTTCAATAGCCTTGTTAAATCCCTCTATCATAGACTCTATAAAATCTTCCTTCTCCATATTTTCATATACTTCCTCTTCTATAAAAAGTTCTTTTAACTTTCTATTTCCATCTAGTACAAACCTTACCTTTCCATCCAATGCATCGCCTTTCACATATATGTTTTCCAGTCTTTTTTTAGAATCTTCTACCGCTCCTTGCATGTCCTGCAACTTAGACATCATGTCATTCATATTTTGATTTCCAAACATTATTCTTTCTTATTGCTGTTATTTATTTTACTATTTCTTTCCTTCTTTTCCCTAAAATCTTGCATATTCCACTTATATAGTTTGTAGCCAATGGTAATACCACCAATAAAAATTGCAGCTACAAAAAATGTGATAAAAAAATCTCCTGGACTCATCTAAAAAATATTTTCTTTCAATAGCATTTCTAACTTTATCCCTCGAGAACCTTTTAACAGTACCAAACTGTTTTCCAAACAATCCTGTTTCAAAAACGGTATTAGTTCCAAAGTATCTTTAAAGGTAGTAAACCCACTTCTGGTTTTTTGATAGCACCCACCAACCAAAATGGCCTTCAAAGATGTATTCTCTAGATAATCTATTATCGCCTGATGCTCTAACTCAGAAGAAGAACCAAGCTCAAGCATGTCTCCTAAAATTACTAATTTTTGGGAACTTTCTATTTGGTTAAAACTTACTAAGGATTCCATAGTAGAAGTTGGATTGGCATTATAACAATCTGCTATAACCGTATTTTTAGAAGTTTTTATCAGCTGAGATCGGTTGTTGGTAGGTGAGTAGTGGGCAATAGACTGTTCAATATTCTCTTTAGAGACCTTAAATATCTTCCCCACACAAGCAGCCGCTAGTATATTGTTTTGATTGTAAGCACCCAGCACATTTGTTTTCACCATATTATGTTCTTTTTTTTCTATAGTTAGCTCCATTTCTAAAGTAGGATTCTGTCTTATGACTTTTCCTGTGACATCTGCATTAGAAGACCCGTAAGTAAATTTATCTATATCTTTTCCTATATAGCTCGTAAGTACTTCATCTTCCTTATTTACTACAACTGTACCCTTATTTTCAATAATAAAATCGTACAATTCAAATTTTGTTTTCTTGATAGTCTCCAAATCTCCAAACCCTTCCAAATGCGCTTTTCCAATATTGGTAATAATTCCATAATTGGGAAGTGCTATTTCTACCAGCTCTTTAATATCTCCAATCTTACTAGCGCCCATTTCTATTACTGCTATTTCATGCTCTTTGGTTAGTTGAAGAATAGTCAGTGGAACTCCAATATGATTGTTGAGATTGCCTTCAGTGATTAGAATATTGTATTGGCTTGTTAAAACTGCTCCCAATAGTTCTTTGGTAGTAGTCTTTCCGTTAGTACCTGTAATAGCAACTAATGGAGTATTTATCTTTTCTCTATGAAATCTAGCTAGACTTTGTAAAGTCTCTAGTACGTTTTCTACCAGAAAAGTCTTTCCTTCAATAAAATATTTAAGTTCGTCTATAACCGCATATTTGGCACCTAGCTCTAGAGCCTTTTCTGCAAACTTATTGCCGTTAAAATTAGGTCCTTTTAAAGCGAAAAATAGATCGTTTTTAGCAATGTTTCTCGTGTCAGTTGTTAACTTTTGATCGCAACTTAAAAAAGCATTGTAAACTTGTTCTACCATTATTCTCCAAATCTATCCATTACCGCAGTAGTAACTCCAGTAGATGAAAATCCTCCATCGTGAAATAGATTTTGCATGGTTACATATTTAGTCAAATCACTAAACATAGAAATACAGTAATTGGCACAGTCTAAAGAACCTGCATTTCCCAAAGGACTCATGTTCTCGCTAAAATCTATAAACTTATCAAATCCACTCACTCCACTACCAGCCGTAGTAACGGTAGGAGACTGAGAAATGGTATTAACTCTTACTTTTTTAGAAGTTCCATAATGGTAACCAAAACTTCTTGTAATAGATTCTAATAGAGATTTTGCATCTGCCATATCGTTATAGTCTGGGAATATTCTTTGTGCAGCTATATACGTAAGTGCAACCACAGATCCCCATTCACTGATAGCATCTGTCTCAGAAGCTACTTGTAGCACTTTGTGCAAGGACATAGCCGAAACGTCTAAAGTCTTTTTATACCATTCATAATTTAAATCTGTATAGTGCTTCTTCTTTCTAACATTGGGAGACATGCCAATAGAATGTAGAACAAAATCAATTTTCCCCCCCAAAATTTCTTGAGACTGACTAAAAAGATTTTTAAGATCGTCCAGAGAAGTAGCATCTGCCGGTATGATCTGAGAATTTGTTTTTTCTGCCAAGTCATTTATAGCACCCATTCTCATTGCTATTGGTGCATTGGTAAGGGTAAATGTAGCACCTTCCTCATGAGCTCTTTCTGCAACTTTCCATGCAATAGACATATCGTTTAAAGCACCGAAAATGATTCCTTTTTTTCCTTTTAGTAAATTATAAGACATATATAAATTTGTTTTTTTTCAAATATAGAAATATACATTAATAAATTTTCCTACATCTTTGAAATACTGTAGTTTAGATATTCACAATGGTTAAGAATTATTACAAAACTTTAGGTCTTTCTTCTTCTGCTACTAAAGCTGAAATAAAAGTTGCTTATCGAAAGCTAGCAAAAAAATACCATCCCGATAAAAATAAATCTAAACAAGCCAGTCAATTATTTATTGAGGTAAATGAGGCATACGACTATCTGTCCAATGAAAATTCTTCTTTTCAAATTGTAAATACAGTAAAAACTTCTCCTAGAAAAAGATCTAAATATTCTGACGAAGAACCTGAAAAAAGAATGGAGTGGGCTAGAAAATATGCTAAGTATAAAAAAATTAAAGAAGAAAGAATTATGGAACTTGAATTTTATAAAATTCACAATTCCAGTCGTAAAAAGATTATTAATTTAATCAATTGGGTAAGTATTAGTGTTGCATTTCTAATTTTAATGGATTTTAAAATTCTTCCAACTAGTTCTATCAAAGTAGATTTAATTACCAATTACATTGATATGGGATCTGAAAAACTTGTTTTGAAATTTAAGGATATAGACAATAACAATTTTAATTTTGGTGTATCACTAGATGATATTAAGCATATCAATGCTGCAAAAATAAAAGATTATTCTACTCAAAAAAGCAAAATTTTAAGACAAAATACGCATATGTTATTAAATATTAACAATGAGATAATTACTATTGATAATCACTTTTGTGTTTACAAGGTTTTTTACTTCTACTTAATTATTCTGCTGTTACCATTAGTCACTATTTTTTCCAAAGGACCAAATACGTTACATATATTATCTAGTTATGTAATCTCTAGTCTTGCTACGATAGGTATAATATTTCTTTTTCTTACCATTCTATTATGAAATATATCTTCTTATTTCTTTCCTTGATTTTTCTTTTTTCTTGTGATAATCAACCACCAAAGTATTACTACTCAGATAAATCCACCACACAAATTAAAGTAGATTCGTCTACAAAAAAAGCAATTAAAAAAGTAATTAAAAAAAAAAATCTCTTGACCAACCAAAATGTAAAGCAAAAACTAACAGATTTTGGAATTAAAAACAAGGAAGAAAAGGTGTTAATTCGAACTGAATTTGGCGATATTAAATTAAGACTCTACAAAAACACCCCCTTACACAGAGCAAATTTCCTTTTATTAGCCAAAAGAAATTTTTTTGATTCGACGATTTTTTATAGAGTAATTAGAAATTTCATGATTCAGGGTGGAAATAGCGATAAAAATAACATGCTCCATAAAATGGCTAAAATCGGATTGTATAGAGTTCCACCTGAAATTAAGCCAAAAAATATTCACAAACGAGGTGCTCTTGCTATGGCAGTTCAAGAACAGTATTATAAAGATCCTTCAAAAATAAATTTATCTTCCAGTCCTTATAATTTTTACATTATCCAAAAAGGTCCTTTAACAGACAGTTATATGGATAAAATTGAGACAAAGTACAATATAAAAATACCTGAAAGCAATCGTGAAATTTACCGAAAAATAGGTGGAAGTCCCCACTTAGATAATGAGTATACTGTTTTTGGTGAAGTAATTTCTGGACTTTCAGTTGTAGACATGATTAGTAAGCAAATTACCAATGGTAAAAATCGTCCATTAAAGAATATTTATCTTTCTGTTGAGGTGTTGGACTAGATTCGTAAACTTATTTTTTGAAATCTGTGTAACTTTTATTTTTTTTTGTAGTAAAAAGTATGAGAATGATTCTAAATGGATATTAAAACAAACAATAATACAGATTTTAAGACATCTGAACAACCAGAAAAAGTCAACAAAAAAATAATTTTTTTTATGATTTGCGCGATTGTTTTTGGAACGCTATCCTTTGTGTCGTATGAACCTGCAGAAGGTTCAAAAAATGATTATTCTGTTGCATTAATCAATAATTCCAAAACACCCTTAGAAAAATCAAATAAAACTTATACCATTATCAACAAAGAAAAATTAAATTTTAATTCTACTTCTAACAAATTGAGTAATAAATCTAACAATACAAAAGTATCTGATAATCAATTTGCCTTAATTGTCGGTACATATAAAAAAAAATACAATGCTATTATTTTAGAAAAAGAGATGAAAGAAAAAGGTTTTAAGGATTGTAGAATTATTGCTAACAACAATTTGAAAAAATACTGGGTAACTGTAGATTTATATAAGGATAAAAATGATGCCAAAATTGCAAGAGAAAAATATTTAATAGATGGCTGGATAAAACAAATTTAATTAAGAAATTTATCACAATTTGCTTTTGTTTTAATAATCATTTAAAAAACTTGTAGCTAGTAATTCCATCAGTACTATTTATTTTTAAAATATAAAAACCATTTGTTAGAGAAGAAATATCAATGTGGTAGCTAAAACTATTGCTAACTATTTTGTTCAACAATATTTTTCCTTGTAAATCATATATATTTAGTTCTAATCTAGAGTTTTTAAGATTTCTTATTTGAATTTGTTTATTGGATTTAGAAATTTCTATAGAATTTTCATTATTAGGATGGATAGATGTAGGTTGATTATAAATTAGTTCTATATCATCAATTAACAATTCACTATTTTGAACAGCTATCGTACTATCACCAGCACTTATTACACAAAGTATGTATTGTGGAGAATTAATAGAACTTAAATATTGAAAAGGAACACTAAATCTTGACCAAGAGTTATTGGTTGAGAAAAACTTTTTCTCTGCAACTGCAATCCAATTTGAAGTATTATTTGTTGGTATTTGAGTAGATCCAGAATGAATTAAAACAGTTATTTCGCCAATATCACTTCCTTGAGGAGAATATTTATACCATCCTGTTAAACTATCTGGATAATTTGTGAATTGTTGGTTCCAATTATCACTTGTTTGGTCTGTAAATACATATGCATTGTCAGGGTTAGTTGAAGCATGAACTCTACCATTTGTTAAAAGTCCATTGGCAACAATATTTACAAGAGTTACATTTTTATTAGTTAGTTTAGCAGAATAAGAACCTGAGTGTGCATCTGATGACCTTTCTATTACTTGGGGAGCAAAACCATTTAAGGTAGGAGTATCAGATGTTTTTGTTGAACTCCAGTCAATAGGCTCTTCAGTTGGTGTTCCAATGTTCTCCCAATTTTCAAATCCATTGTTATCAAGTTGTTGTGATAATATTAATATCACTTTAACTTGAATTAAAACTAGTATAATATATTTCATAATTCAATTTAATTTTATTCCTACAGGACAGTGGTCAGAACCCATAACGTCATTTAAGATAAATGCGTCTTTAACCATATCTAATCCATTTTCAGAAGATAAAAAATAATCTAGTCTCCAACCAACGTTTTTTGCTCTTGAATTAAATCTATAACTCCACCATGAATATTTAATTTCGTCTGGATAAAAGTGACGAAAAGTATCCGTGTATCCTTTTTTAATAAAGTTACTCATTCCATCAATTTCAGTTTGTGTATATCCAGGAGTTTTATTGAAATTAGATTTTGGGTTTTTTAAATCAATAGGTTGATGGGCTACATTTAAATCACCACATAAAAAAACTGGTTTTTCTTTTTCTTTGTTTTTAATAAAATTTAAAAGATCCTCATCCCATCTCGCTCTATATTCCAAACGGTGCAAGCCACTTCCGCTATTTGGAACATAGGTAGTTATATAGAAAAAATAGTCATACTCAGCACAGATTAATCTTCCTTCTTGGTCGTGTTCTTCAATACCTAATCCGTAAGTAACTTTGATAGGTTCTTTTTTAGATAAAATTGCTGTTCCGCTATATCCTTTTTTTACTGCACTTGAAGAATAAATATGGTAACCTGTTACATTTTTTAAAGCCTCTTTTACTTGATCATCCTGAGCTTTTGTTTCTTGAAAACCAATAATATCTGCATTTATATACTCCAATATTTCAGAAAGACCTTTTTTTTCTACTGCTCTAATTCCGTTTAAATTCCAAGAAACTAATTTCATTTTAATTTTTTTTATAAAATATATATCATGAAAGTATAAATTCTTTTTTAATCAGGTATTTTAGCTGCTTATTAATTTTTATATATGAGTTTTAAAGAATACAATTTTAAAAATAAGAGAGCTCTAGTAAGAGTAGATTTCAATGTTCCTATTGATAGTCAGGGTTTGGTTACGGATGATACTAGAATAAAAATGGCTATTCCTACTATTAATAAAATCCTGAATGGTGGTGGAAGTGTTGTCTTAATGTCCCATTTAGGTAGACCAAAAGATACACCAAGTCCAGAGTTTTCTTTAAAGCAAATAGTAGGTACTTTAGAATATCTTTTAAAAAGAAAAATAATTTTTATTTCTAATTGTATTAGTAATAGTTCTTTTGATACAACCAAAAACCTTGAAAATGGAGAGGTTGTTTTATTAGAAAATTTAAGATTTTATAAAGAGGAGAAACTAGGGGACAAAGATTTTGCTTCTAAATTGGCCAAACATGGAGATGTATATGTCAACGATGCTTTTGGCACCGCACACAGAGCACATGCTTCAACCTCCATAATTGCAGATTATTTCCCAAAGGATAAGATGTTTGGCTTTCTTATAGAAAATGAAATTCAAGCTGTAGATAAAGTTTTAAATAGTAATTCTCACCCTCTTACGGCCATTGTTGGTGGTGCTAAAGTATCTTCTAAAATCACTATTATTTCTAAGTTACTAGATAAAGTAGACCATCTTGTAATTGGTGGTGGAATGGCCTATACATTTATTAAATCTCAAAATGGCTCTATTGGAAAATCTCTAGTAGAAGATCAGTATTTAGATCTTGCTTTGGAAATATTAAAAGAAGCCAAAGATAAAGGAGTTCAAATTCATCTTCCATCAGACTCTTTATGCTGTAAAAATTTTAGCAACGATTTGCCAATCCAAGTTAGACCAATCAACCAAATACCAGAAGATGAAATGGGACTAGATATTGGTCCAGTTTCCATCAAGGCATTTAATGAGTTAATAGTAAAATCCTCTTTAATACTTTGGAATGGTCCAATGGGTGTTTTTGAAATGTCTAATTTCCAAAATGGAACCTGTTCAATTGCCCATTCTATTGTTAAAGCTACAGAAAACAATTCGTTTTCTTTAATTGGTGGTGGAGATAGTGTTGCAGCAATTAACCTTTTTAAACTCGGCAACAAGGTTAGTCATATTTCTACTGGTGGAGGTGCAATGCTAGAATATCTAGAAGGAAAACTGCTTCCTGGAATAGAGGCAATTAATAATTGATTTTGAGAGTTTTATTTGTTGTATACATACTTTTATTTTTTACTGCATGTGATGACACTAAAAAAAGCTGGGTAAATAATACAATTTTATCTGAAAAAAATATATTGGCAGTAAGCTCAATAAATGTCAAAAGCATATTAGAGAAATCTGAATTTGAAAATATTGAAAATATTACTGATGAGCAAAAAATAATTTTTAACGCTATTAAATCCTCTTTTATTAGCAAATATTTAGGTTTTGATATTGATTCTCCACAAAAATTATTTATTGTTTCTCAAGAAAATAAATTTAATGCAGCTGCTTTTTTAGTAGGAGAGATAACCAATAAATATATTTTTAAAAAAAGTATTAAAAGTTTTTTAGAAGAAGATAGTTTTTCAGAGGGGTTTCCAACAATTTGTTTTTCTGAAAAGTACAATCTTACCATTGGATTTAATAGTTCTCATTTTATTGTAGGTTTTTCATTAGATAAGAATTTTACGCTAGACAAAATAAATTCTTATTTCCAATCCAAAACGGTAAATAACAATAACCATCTTTTATCTGGACTCTTAAATAAAACAGATGACTACGCATTTTATATATCTAATTCAAATATGGTGGACTTTATTAATTCTATAAAAACCCCATTTATTAAATCTAAAATTACCAACTATCTAAATATAAATTTGTTAACAGAAGATTTTATTTTAGATATGAATTTTTTGAATGGAAAAATTGATGTAAACACCTTACATTCTTATAGTTCCTCTAATATATCTAATCTTAGTCCAGTAGATAAGAAGTATAGAAACTTTTTAACCAATAACGACTCTTTATTGTCCTTTGGCTTTGCAAATATTCCATTAAATAAATTAGAAAAGTATTTTAATCAGTTAATTAAATTTACTTGGTATTTGGAAAAACATGAAAGCAGGTTGGATTTAAGTGAGGTTCTTCCTGCATTGGACGGAAGTATATCTTTTTCTTTAAATAAATCCTTAAATCCCTTAACAACTAAAGATACAAGCTGGTCGAAGAAGGCAGAAAACAACCATTCCAAACAAAATAAAAATGCTATTTCAAATGATAGGTTAGATGAAAGTGAGGACAATTGGGACGATGATGATTTTTTTCAAGAAGAAGAACTTGCTGAAAATTCAAATATTACAACTCCATATATTATTAGTTTGGGTATTGGAGAAAAACAATTTTTAGTAGAGGTCTTTCATAAAAACAATTGGGAACTAAAAGAAGATAAATTATTGAATGTGAATAATACATTTTTTCTTTTTAAAAGCAATGTTTTACACTGGTCAAATAATTTACAATTAATAGAGTCTATCGATAAAGACAAAACTAAACCTTATTCAAAAATTAAAGAATCCCATTTCCAAAATCCTGTTTATATGGAGCTAGATTTTGAAACGATAATTATGGCTTATTTTCCAAAAATTATTTTAGAAAACATCGATGAGAAGTATAATTTACATCAGATTTTCTCTAATATAATTCTAAATTCTTCTAAAGATGGATTTCATATAGAGTTTGGCTTAAAACAAAAGGATAAAAATGCACTTCAATTATTTTTAGAAGCTATAATTGAAAATAAAACTTTAGAAAATTATTTATAAGAATAAATAGCTTTTCTAACATTTCCATATTTTTCTATTAAATTTTTAGCTTTTTCATGTCCAATATTCAATTCCTCCATCACCATTTTCTCTGCTCTAGAAACTAGTTTGTTATTGGATAGTTGCATATCTACCATTTTATTTCCTTTTACTTTTCCTAGCTTAACCATAATAGAAGTTGAAATCATATTTAGTATTAGTTTTTGAGCAGTTCCAGATTTCATTCTAGTGCTTCCGGTAATAAACTCAGGTCCAACAATTGGGACTATGGAATGTTTAGCAATTACATCCAACGGACTCCCAGGGTTACAAGTTATTCCACCTGTAATAATTCCCTTTTCGTTGCATTTCTTAAGGGTTCCTAATACATATGGAGTTATTCCTGAAGCAGCAATTCCAATTACACTATCCTTATTGTTAATATTAAATTTTTCTAAATCTTTCCATCCTTGGTTTTTATTATCTTCAGCAAACTCTACTGCTTTTCTTATTGCGGAGTCTCCTCCCGCTATTATTCCTACAACAATGTCAAAAGAAACACCAAACGTCGGTGGACATTCACTTGCATCCACAATTCCTAATCTTCCGCTTGTTCCTGCACCTATATAGAATAATCTTCCACCCAATTTCATTTTAGGGACAATTGCTTCCACCAAATTTTTAATGGGTTCAATTACTTCTTTTACTGCAGAAGCAACTTTTTGATCTTCTAAATTTATTTTATTTAAAATTTCAATTACTGAATTTTCTTCTAAATGGTCATGTAAAGAATCTTCTTCAGTTATTTTTTTAAAATCCATAATTGTTTAAATAAGAATTTATTTGTTGAAAAATTAAGTTATACAATTATTGCTATTATCTATCCTTATTTGCTAATTTGTTGAAAAAATTATAATTTAAAATGAATTCATTAAAAGAAGGCGATTCAGCTCCAAATTTTTCAGGAACAGATCAGAACGGGAACCAAATAAAATTAAGTGATTTTTCAGGAAAAAAACTCATTCTTTATTTTTATCCAAAAGACGATACACCAGGTTGTACAAAAGAAGCTTGTAATTTAAGAGACAATTATGAGGAATTAATAAACAATGATTTTGAAGTTATTGGTGTAAGTGCAGATAATTCAGCCAAACATTTAAAATTTATAGACAAATATGAACTACCTTTTTCATTAATTGCAGATACTGAAAAAAAGGTTATAAATGCTTATCAATGTTGGGGACTAAAAAAGTTTATGGGAAGAGAATACGATGGTATCTTAAGAAAAACCTTTGTTATAGAAAACAATACAATAGTTAAGTTATTTGAAAAGGTTAAAACTGCCAATCATTTTCAACAAATTATGGGGGCTCTAGATTAGTACGTAAAATGTTTATGTAGTTAATTGTGAAATTAGTAGAAAATTAATACAAAATGGAAGAAATAAATAAAGAAAAACTAAAAGCATTACAAGTTACACTAGACCGTTTAGACAAGTCTTACGGCAAAGGTTCTGTAATGAGAATGGGGGATGAACCGGTAGAAAAATTAGAAGTTATAAAAACAGGATCTATTACTTTAGATAGAGCATTAGGTATAGGAGGTTTACCCAAAGGTAGAGTGGTAGAGATATACGGTCCTGAATCTTCTGGTAAAACTACTCTAGCAATTCATGCGGTTGCAGAAGCCCAAAAAAATGGTGGAATTGCAGCTATTATTGACGCTGAACACGCTTTTGACCAGTTCTATGCTAAAAATCTGGGAGTAGATATTGAAAATCTTCTTATTTCTCAGCCTGATAACGGCGAACAAGCTTTAGAAATAGCCGATAATTTAATTAGATCGGGAGCTATTGATATTTTAGTAATTGATTCTGTTGCTGCTTTAACACCTAAAGCGGAGATTGAAGGTGAAATGGGTGACAATCAAATGGGACTCCAAGCAAGACTAATGTCTAAGGCACTAAGAAAGTTAACCGGTTCTATAAGTAAGGCTAACACCTGTTGTATTTTTATCAACCAGCTAAGAGAAAAAATTGGTGTCATGTTTGGTAACCCAGAAACAACTACTGGTGGAAATGCCTTGAAGTTTTATTCTTCTGTAAGAATTGATATTAGAAGATCAAGCGCTATTAAAAATGCAGATAAAGTTATCGGAAACAGAACTAGAGTAAAAGTTGTTAAAAATAAAGTTGCCCCTCCTTTTCAGCAAGCAGAATTTGATATAATGTATGGGGAAGGAATTTCCAAAACAGGTGAGATTATTGACCTTGGTGTAGAAATGAATATCATTAACAAATCTGGTTCCTGGTATTCTTATGGTGACACGAAATTAGGACAAGGAAGAGATGCTGTCAAAGAAATACTATTAGACAACCCAGAGCTTTCAGATGAGCTAGAGAACAAGATTATAGATCAATTAAATAGCTGATTTGAATTTATATTTATGGTCCTTCGGGCTCTTTTTTAAAAAACATGAAAAAATTACTTTTCATTTCATTTTTTATTATTGGTTGTAATACTAACAACAACAATAAGCCTCCGGTTGTTGAAAATAAACCAGCCATAGTCTATACAAATTCTAATAATGCACTTTATGAAATTGATAAAGAAATAATTAATAATCCTAAGAGTCCTAATGTATATCTTAAAAGAGCACTATATTATCAAAATAAAAGAAATTTCAACTCTGCCTTAGAAGATATAAATAGAGCTTTAAGTATAACACCAGATCTTTCATTTTTGAAATACCATAAAGCATCTATTTTATACGAACTTGCAGTTTTTAAACAAGATATTAGCTTGATTGATGAATCTAAAATCTATTTAGATAATTGCATAAATGAAGACCCTGATATTATTCCAGCTAGATTATTGAGGGCTAAAATTTTTCTTTTTGAGAAAAAAACAGAAGAAGCTATGAAACTAGCAAATCAGGTTTTGAAAATTGATAAAAGAATTGCTGAAGCCTATTTAATTAAAGGCATGATTTACCATTTCTTAGGTAATTCTAATCTAGCATCTTCTTCTTATCAAACTGCTATTGAAGTGGATCCTAATTATTTTGATGCTTATATTCATATGGGGATGTTATCTGAAAGCGCAGGAAATGATATAGCAATTGATTATTACAATTCTGCAATCGAGATAAATTCATCAAGTATAGAGGCTCACAGAAATAAAGGTCTTTATTATCACTTCAATGAGAACTACAACGAAGCAAGAAAAGCATTTAAATTCATTATTCAAATAGATTCTAATTTTGAAGAAACCTATTTTAACATAGGAAATACTTTCCTTGGAGAATACAATATTTCAAATAATGATTCAATTTTAGACTCAGCCCTACTATATTATAACAAAGCTATTTCTATAAATTCGTTTTATGTTCAAGCAATTCATAATATTGGAATCTGCTACGAGATTAAAAAAGATATATTAAAAGCTAAAAGTTGTTATGTCAAAGCAATTGAAATTGACAATAATTATAGTCCTTCCTTAAAAGCACTTAACTCTCTAGACTAATTAATAAGATCAATTAGTCTATCAATATCTAGAAATCTTCCTTTTTTGACATTATTAAGAACTATAATAGTTTGATTTTTATCCATAACTTTTATAAAATAAGATCTAAATCCTTTCCACCATCCTGTATGGTAAACAATCTTACCGTATTTTTCATGTTCTTTTAATCTAAATCCATATCCGTAGTTTTTATTGCCATTTCTTTCAAAATTCATCTTACTAAAAGCTAATTTCTTTAACGAATCTGAAATAAAAATATTTTTTTCTAATGCTCTGTCAAATTTAAGTAGATCTTCTGTAGTAGAGTAGACTCCCTTGTCACCAACAACACCATTTAAGTAGACATCCTCCCATGGTATTTTATTTTCATAACCTTGAGCAGGTAAAACGAGTTCCTCAAAATTAGTACGATCATAAACAGTGCTGGAAAACATACCAGAGGGATTAAAAATATATTTCTTCATATAATCCTTAAAACTTAGTCCAGATACTTTTTCTACTATTGAAGCAAGCAATAAATAATTGGTATTACAGTAATAATATTTATGATTTGGTTTGTAATTTATCAATGGAACAATATTTGAAATAATATCTATAACATCTTGGTTATTTATAGTTAAGCTTTTATCTGGCCATATACTATCTGGCGCATCACAAAAATGTGTGTATTGGCTCATTCCAGACCTATGACTCAGTAGCTGATGAATTGTAATTCCATTATATGGAAATTCAGGAAAGAACTCTTGAATAGTGTCTTTTAAATTAATTCTATTTTTTTCTATAAGTTGTAAAATAGCTATTGAAGTAAATGTTTTAGAAACAGAGGCTAACTGAAAAGAATGCTCTTTGGTAAGAAGTTCTTTTTTTCTAAAGTTGGAATACCCATAACTTTTTCTGGTAATTATATTTCCATTTTCTGCAAATAAAATATTTCCATTAAATTGATTCCTTGAAAATTTTTTTTTGAAAAAAGAATTGATTTTTATTCTTCTGTTGTCATTTTCTAAAATTTTGAAATTTACTTTAACCGTGTCAGTAATTTTAGACTTATCTAACTTGGAGTAAATACTTTTTTTGCTATTCTTACAAGAAAAGAAAGTTATAGAAATAATAATAAATAATAATGATTTATTCTTCAAAATTTGATAAGAAAAGTATGTGATTAATTAAAAATTATAGTCTTTGAAGATCCTCAACATGTTCTCCAATTCTTCTGTAACAGGAAAGTTTATCTTTAAAAATAGAAGCTTTAAAAATAGACTTGTTTAACAGCATTCTTACACATTCTTGAATTCCTTCAATTATGGATGGGTGAGGATGTACCATTTCTGCAAGTTCATGAATATTTCTATCCATTTTCATTAGAAGTCCTACACCTTGAATTGCACTAGAAGCATGTTCTCCAACTGCTCTCATTCCTAAAATTTTCATTTTTTTATCATCTGTTACAATTATTTTAAAAAATCCTTCGGTCTTCCTCATTGCAATTGCTCTTGCAATACAGGAATAATCTAGCTTTACTACCTTAACTGGTATATTTTCTTCAATACATTTTTTCTCATTTATCCCAACAGAAGCAACTTCAGGCTGAAGAAACATGATAGTACAGATATTTTTATAGTTTAATGGGTAATACTTCTTAGAAAATATTCTCTCCACAGCATATCTACCTTCCAATTCTCCAACATTTACTAAAGAAATATGTCCACTTGCATCTCCAACAACATATATATTTGGAATATTAGTTTGTGTATTTATATCTCCTATATGAACTCCTCTTTTACTTAGAGTTACGCCAGCATTTTCCATTTTTAATCCGTCAATACACAATTTTCTTCCAACGGACAATAGGGCTTTTTCAACTCTAATAACTTCATTTTTTCCATCTTTATATGAAAGTTCATATTCAACTTCTCCATCTTTAACTTCCAGTCTTTCCAATTGTGCTTTATTGTGAATAGTAACCCCTTTTTCTTTAAGGTTTTTACTAATCATTTCTGAAATATCTGAATCTTCAAATGGAAGTATTCTATCTGATCTATCTATTAAATATACTTTAGTCTTTCTAAAGTTTGAAAATATGGTAGCATATTCACAACCTATCACTCCAGCTCCAACAATTACCATCGATTTTGGAAAGCTTTTCATATGATCCACCCCATCACTAGTCATAATGATTTTTTCATCGACATCAATATTTGGAATAGTTCTTGGTTTACTTCCCGTAGCAATTATTATGTTTTCAGCATATATAGTTTTACTTTCCTCGGTTGACTTTTGGATTTTAATGTGGTGATTGTCGATAAAAGTTCCGAGTCCACGTTCATATTTAAAAATATTATTTAGGGCTTTTGATTGCAGAAGTTTTAAATGACACGAGTATTGAAATTTTCTATCAAAAGTTGAGTCCATTAAAGTCTTTTGAGTTTCCTCCCAGCTCATATCAATTGCTTTTCCACCAACAGATTTAATACCTTCATTAATTGTTCTTAGTTTTTCAGACAATTCCCACATTGTTTTAGAAGAAAGAGCCCCATTATAAAGTCCTGCTCCACCAACCTTATCCTTTTCAATTAATAGAGTTTTCTTTCCGAAGTCTATCGACCTCATTGCTGCTGCATATCCAGATGGGCCTGCGCCTATTATACATAAATCATATTTTTCCATATAACTGCTTAAAAATTAAAAAAGACGTATTCAAATAATTTATAATTTAAAATTTAAAGAAAATTGTGGAATCAAATAGTTTGAAACTACATTATTTTGATTTAAAGGTTTGAAATTAAAACTTAAGTTGTCGCTTATATCAAATAAAAACAGGTGGGCCTCCACATTTGCATCAATAATTTGAAGTAAGTATACGCCTAAAAATGATATTATTGAAAAATCTCTTAATCTCCTGTATTCATCTTGAATTAGTTTGAGTTGGTTACTAGAATATGTAATATAATTTACGGCTGGATTACCATTCTGTCTGCTTAGTCTTTCATCTTTAATTGTTCTAAATTCTTGATGATTAAATTGAATTAGGTAAGTAGTAGTACCCAAGCCGCCGTAGATTATTGGCAATTTCCACCACAATCTATTATGCAGATTTAATGGCTTTATTTTGTTGTTATTTATTTGGCCGCTTCCAGGTAAAATAATAGAAAAGATAGTGGAACGATAGGTGAATTTATCTTTGTCTAAAGTATCGTTGGTTTGTGCAAAACAATTAGCATTTGTAATAATTAGTAGGTATAGAACAATTCTAATCATTGATCAAAGTTGTCAAGTATTTCATTTAACTGATCTTGATTTTTAAAGGAGATAACTAATTGACCCTTGCCATTAGTATTTTTCTTAATTTTCACATCAGATTTCAATTGAAAAGAAATATTATTTTGCATTCTTAGTTCGTACCTACTTAAAATTACTTTTTCTTCTTTCTTTAACTTCTTTTTATGATTCATTTCCTCTGCATCTCTAACGGTGAGACTTTCAGAAACAATTTTTTTAAAAGCAGTTAATATTTCACCTTGACTATTAAATGACAACAATGCTCTTGCATGTCCCATAGTTATATTAGAATCCCTAAGTGCTTTTTGAACCTCTATGGGAAGTTTTAATAGTCTTAAATAGTTTGAAATTGTAGATCTATTCTTACTTAATTTTAAACTTAGTTGTTCGTGAGTTAAATTGCATTCATCAATTAGTCTTTGGTAACTCAATCCAATTTCAATTGCATTTAAATTTTTTCTTTGAATATTTTCAACAATTGCCATCTCTAGCATTTCTCGATCGTTTGCAATACGTATATAACAAGGTATTTCACTTATTTTAGCAATTTTACATGCTTGATATCTTCTTTCTCCAGAAATAATTTGAAAATTATCTCTTCCTATCTTTCTTACTGTTATAGGTTGTATTACTCCATGCTCTTTTATTGAATCAGTTAATTCTAATAAAGACTCTTTCTCAAAATCTATTCTTGGTTGGAATGGGTTTGGAGTTATTCTAGCAATGTTAATTCTTGAAATTATACCAGCTTGCGCATTGATCTCATTTTCTGGTTTGGAAGTAATATCTGTCTTTGCGTTTTCTAATAATGCACCTAAACCTTTTCCAAGAGCATTTTTTTTAGAAACCATTAACTTCTATATTATTTTCAACTTTATTAGCAGAACTCTGAGTTTGGTTCTTTTTGATAAGCTCTTTAGCAAGATTTAAATAATTTACAGCTCCCTTACTACTTGCATCGTGCATTATTATGGTTTCTCCATGACTGGGTGCTTCACCAAGTCTAGTGTTTCTATGAATGATAGTATCAAAAACCAATTGTTGGAAATGAATTTTAACTTCTTCAACAACTTGGTTGGATAGTCTTAATCTAGTATCATACATGGTTAATAGAATACCCTCAATATCTAAAGATTTATTTAATCTACTTTGAACTATTTTAATGGTATTTAAAAGTTTTCCCAATCCCTCAAGAGCAAAATATTCACACTGGACAGGAATGATAACACTATCGGATAGTGTTAGTGAATTTAATGTAAGAAGACCTAAGGAAGGGGAGCAGTCTATCAAAATGTAATCGTATTGATCAGACAAGTGCTTGAACATTTTTTGAAAAATAAATTCTCGGTCTCCTAAATTGATCATTTCTATTTCAGCACCAACTAAATCAATATGCGATGGCAGAATATCAAAATTTGGACTTTTAGTTCTAAGAATTAAATCTTTTGGATTTACACCATTTATAATGCAATCGTATATACCATTATTAATTTTTCTAGGCTCGAATCCAACTCCAGAAGTAGCATTTGCCTGAGGATCTGCGTCAATTATTAAAGTTTTCTTGTCAAGAACTCCAAGACAGGCTGCAAGATTTATTGCAGTAGTAGTTTTTCCGACTCCACCTTTTTGATTTGCTATTGTAATAATTTTACCCATCTATAAATTTTAATTTCTTTTTAATTTAACATAAATTTAGGATTATAACCTTTTCCAAATCTTAAATCCAAATTCATTTTTAAACAAAAACGTGTTTAAACTATAATTAAATGGTTGCTTGTCAACAATATGGGAAGAAATTAATGTCGATTAAAAAACAATTACTTGAAAATCAAATTGTTATAAAAATAATACAGGGATAATGGATGTTGAAAAAAAGAATTAAATAGTTAAAAACATGTTTTAGTCAACATTTTTAAAAGATTTACTTTCCAAAGAATCTCTTTTGTCAATAGGATTCTCTTCATTAAGAGAAACAATTTTATCAACAACCTCGATTAATCCATCTTTAAATTTGTCAAAATCTTCTTTATATAGAAATATTTTATGTTTCTCAAAGTGAAAGTTTCCTTCTTGGTCAAACTTCTTTTTGCTTTCAGTAATGGTTAGATAATGATCGCCTGATCGAGTTGATTTAACATCAAAAAAATACGTTCTTTTACCAGCTCTTACAGATTTAGAGTAAATTTCATTTCTGTAATTTTGATCATTGCTATTTTCCATTGTAAATATTTGTTGTTTCTATTCGCAATATAAATAAGATTTTATTTCTTTCTAAAGTTTGAAGAATATTAATTTTTATCAAGTTGTTGTTTTTTAAAAATATCAAAGTAAAACCCTTTGTTTTTTAAAAGTAAATCATGGTTACCTTGTTCTATAATTTTTCCTTCTTCTAAAACTATTATGTGTGAACAATGACTTAGGTTGCTTATTTTATGACTGATTTGGATGGATATTTTTTTATTTGTTTGCTCGTAAAGAGAATTTTGAATTTTTTGAGACGTTTTAGCATCTACAGCAGATAAACAATCGTCAAAAATTAGTAATTCAGGATTTCTAATAAGTGCTCTTGCTATTGCAATTCTTTGTTTTTGTCCACCAGAAAGCGTTACTCCTCTTTCTCCAATATTAGTTTTAAATGAATTACTAAATTTTTCTATTTCATTAAATAAATCGGCTTTTTTTGAAGCAATTACAATTTCCTCTTTTGTGAAATCTTCATTACTAAGTCCAAATGCAATATTATTCTCAATGGTGTCTGAAAATAAAAAGACATCTTGAGGAACATAACCAATTTTTCTTCTGAAATTATTTAACTCAATTTCCTTAATTAAAGTATTGTTAATCAATATTTCACCCTCGTTAGGTTCGTAAAGTCGACATAAAATTTGCGCAAGTGAGGATTTACCAGAACCTGTTTTGCCGAAAATTCCAAGACTCATTCCTTGTTGTAATTTGAAATTTATATTTTTCAAAGCATAATCTTTATTATCTGGGTATTTAAATGATACATTTTTAAATTCTAATTCAACTACTTCCTTTATTTTTTGTTCTCCGACATTTATTACCTTTTTTTGAATATTAATAAACTCATTAATTCTTTTTTGAGAAGCTGCAGCTCTTTGAATTAATGAACTTACCCACCCCACAGAAGCAAATGGCCATGTTAGCATGTTTATGTAAAAAACAAATTGAAGAATATCTCCGTAGTCTAATTCATTATTAATAGTTTTCATTCCACCCAGATAGATTGTTATTACTGTGCTTAAGCCAATAAGAAATATGATGGAAGGAAGAAATAAGGAATTTACTACTGCAAGACTGAGAGAAGCTCGTTTATAATCTTCTGTTTCTTTTTCGTAAAGATTAGAAAAATGTTTTTTTCTATTGTATGCCTTTATAACTCTGATTCCAGAAAATGCTTCTTGAACAAAGGAGGAGATTTTTGATTGTTTCTTTTGTGTTATTTCACTCTTTTTATTAATAATGCTACTCACAAAATAGATAATTAAAGATAGAACTGGTAATGGAAATAAAACATACATAGTTAGAGTTGCATTTTTATAAATCATAAAAGTGATAACCATTACAAATAAAACTATGACATTTATCGAGTACATGATTGCCGGTCCCAAGTACATTCTTACTTTGGTGACGTCTTCACTAATTCTATTCATAAGATCTCCTGTTTTATTGTTTTTATAAAACGAAATTGTCAGTTGTTGGTACTTAGAAAAAATTTCATTTTTTAAATCAAATTCAATATTTCTCGACATTACAATAATGGTTTGTCTTGTGAAAAATAAAAAGACTCCTTTTAAAATAGCAAATAGCATATACATTAGAACAAGCTTAATACCTAAATCCCATAAGATTAAATTATTGGAATCCTCATTTTTTTTCTCCACATATTTTAGTAGTTCATCTGCAGCTTGGTCAATTATTTTTGGCATGTATACCCCAAAATAATTTGAAAAAACTATAAATACAAAACCTAGAATTAGGTGCCATTTATATTTTAAAAAATATTTATTAAGGTGAAAAAGAGACTTCAATGGACTACAAATATAATTACTTAAAATGAGTAATTATATTTTTCAATTTTATATCTTCAAAATATTATTTTTGTGGATTATTTCATCAAATATAAAAATGGAAAATAAATTTATTAAAACAACTTCAATTGATAATACTATTTCAAATGATTTTTTTGGAATGAATCATGAAAAAATTTTGTTTTGTCAGGACAAAAAATCCGGTCTCAAGGCAATTATTGCTGTTCACAATACCGTTTGCGGTCCAGCATTAGGTGGAACTAGGATGTGGAACTATGTGAATGATCAAGCTGCATTAATTGATGTAATGAGACTTTCTAGAGGTATGACTTATAAAAACTCTATTTCTGGTTTAAATTTAGGTGGAGGAAAGGCAGTTATTATAGGAGATTCAAAAACACAAAAATCTCCAGAATTATTTAAAAAGTTTGGTGAGTTTGTAGATTTACTTGGTGGTTCTTACATCACTGCGGAAGATGTAGGTATAAACCCTCAAGATATGATTCATGTTTATGAAAAAACTAATCATGTTACTGGATTGCCAGGAAAAAAGGGAGATCCTTCTCCAATTACTGCCTATGGAGTTTATATGGGTATGAAAGCAGCTTTAAAATTTCAAAGTGGTTCAGATAATCTAAATGGTAAAAAAATTCTTGTTCAAGGAATAGGTCATGTAGGTCTCTATATAGTAGATTACTTACACAAAGAAGGTGCTGAAATTACAGTTTCTGATATTAATTCTGATTTAGTTCAAAAGACTGTTGCAAAATATACCTGTAATTATGTTCATCCAGATAAGGTTTACGATGTAGATATGGACATATATTCACCATGTGCGCTAGGGGCTACAATAAACGATACTACAATCAATCAATTGAAATGTTCTGTTATTGCTGGAGCTGCAAACAATCAGTTATTGGACGAAAAATTACATGGCGAAATTTTATTTCAAAAGGGGATTGTATATGCTCCTGATTATTTAATTAACGCTGGTGGTGTAATGAATTGTTACGCTGAAATTCACGATATTAGCGATGCAAAGGTGATGGACATGGCTGGAAATATTTATCAAACTACAACAGATATTTTAACAAGTTCAAGAAATGAAAATATTCCAACTTTTCTTGCTGCCAATAGACTTGCAGAAAAGAGAATCAATGATGAATATGAAAAGCTTAAATAAATGTTGAATAGAAGACATATAAGAATCAAAGTACTTCAAGCATTTTATGCTTTTTCACAGTCCAATAATGACGATTTAGTAAGTGGAGAAAAAGAATTCATGCACAGTATGAAAAAAATTTACGATCTATATATTTATCTTATTCAAATTTATATTCCTTTGAAAAGACTTGCTAACATTAAAATAGAAGAAGCAAAAAGATCTTTTTTAGAAAAAGACAAGCATGTTTTTAATAAAGCATTCGTGTCCAATAATATTATTAATTCTTTAGAATCGTCAGATCAACTTAAGAAAACGGCATCAGATTTAAAAATTAATTGGGAAGGAGTAGAAGAGAATGAGTTGATTAAAAAACTATATAAATCCATTTATAAATCTCCCTCATTTCAGGACATTTTAAATTCAGATAGTTCTGATTTTGACTCTGAGAAATTTCATTTAATTAATCTTTTCAAAGATGAGATATGCAATTTTGAATTAATGCATCACTTTTTTGATGAGAAAAGTATTTATTGGCAAGATGATTTAGATCATGTATCCTCTATGGTTATAAAAACCTTTAAATCAATAGATACTGATTTAAAGTTAAAAGTCATGCCGTTGTGGAAAGAGGATGAAAAAGAATTTGCATTAAAATTATTTAGACAGGCTATTTTAAATAAATCTTCCAACGATGGTATTCTACAGAAGTATTCAAAAAATTGGGAAAGTGAGAGATTGGCAAAAATGGATTCATTACTAATGAATTTAGCCATTACTGAGGCAAAAGAATTTTCTTCAATCCCATTGAAAGTTACTTTAAATGAATACATTGAGATATCTAAATTCTACAGTACCCCAAAAAGCAATGGATTCATTAATGGTATTTTAGATAAAATTTTTGAAGATTTCAAAAAAGATGGTAAATTAAAAAAAGAAGGCAGAGGCTTAATTGGTTAATATGAGAAATTATTTAATATTATTATTGTTGATTTCTATTGTTGCTTGCGCTAGGAACAAGATTAATAATTCCCAACAAATTACTGCTGATTTAATAAATCCAGTAAATCCGCCAATTATAAAATTTCAGGAAGAAATTTTTGATTTTGACACAGTTGCACTTGGTTCAAAAGTCGAGTATACTTTTACTTTTAAAAACGTAGGAAAAACACCATTATTAATAAATTCAGTGAAAGCTGGTTGCGGTTGTACAGTTCTTAAAGGTTGGCCAAAAACACCTATCAATCCTGGTGAAACAGGTGAAATACCAGTTGTTTTAAGTACTTCAAGAACTGGTTTCAATAAAAAATATATATCTATTTTAGCAAATACTAGACCTGCAACAAATCGATTGTATTTACAAGGATTCGTAGCCGGTATTTAACTTTAAAAATAATTAAATGAACAATATATTTTTCCTTCAAGCTGCAAATGGTGAAGACACTAGTGGAATGCTAAATATTGCATTTTTAGTAGCAATATTTGTTATTTTCTATTTCTTTATGATTAGACCACAGAATAAAAAAAGAAAAGAATTACAAAACATGAGAGAATCTCTTAAGAAAGGAGATAGTGTAGTTACTATTGGTGGTATTCATGGAAAGGTGGCAGAAGTAAAACAAACTACAATTGTCCTTACTGTAGATGCAAATACCAAAATTAAAGTGGATAAATCTTCTGTTTCAATGGATGAGGCAACAAAGTTAACCGAAGAAAACAAACAGTAGATCAATGATTAAAGTTGGTTTAACTGGTGGTATTGGATCAGGCAAAACAACTGTTTCTAATTTTCTTTTAGATTACGGGATTCCAGTCTATAATTCTGATAAACAAGGAAAAATTTTAATGAATACCAACTTAGAATTAAAAAATGATATTGTATCCATATTTGGTAAAAGTGTCTATGATAATGGTATTTTAAATACAAATTTACTCTCTAGTATAGTCTTTAGTTGTCCTAAAAAAATTGAACAATTAAATAATTTAGTCCATCCCAAAGTAGAAGAAGATTTTAACCAATGGGTAGCTAAAAATATTAAAAAACCAATCTTAGTCAAGGAAGCTGCAATTTTAATTGAAAGTGGAGCTTATCTAACTATGGATAAAATCGTTCTTATAGTTTCTGAGAAGTCTACTAGACTAAATAGAGTTTCTAAAAGAGATAACACAGATTTAATATCTATAGAAAATAGAATAAAACTTCAAATGCAAGATGATGAAAAATTTAAGTATGCAGACTATGTAATAGAAAATAACTCCACCTTGAAAAGTTTAAAAACGGAGTTAATAAAAGTTATTAATAAAATTAAAGAAGAAAGAAAAGACTAAGCTATTTTATCCCCAAAAAACATAAGCAATAGCAATTGCTGAAATGATGCCAATAAGATCAGCAAATAATCCAGCTACCACAGCATATCTAGTATTTCTTATTCCAACAGAACCAAAATAAACGGCAAGAACATAAAAAGTTGTTTCTGTAGATCCTTGAAGAGTTGAAGTTAATTTACCAACAAAAGAATTTATTTGAGATGCATTTTCTCCCCATGATTCTACCATCATTCCTCTTGCTCCTCCACCAGAGAGTGGTTTCATGATAGCTGTTGGTAAAGCTTCAACAAATTGGGTGTTTTCTAAAAATAATCCAAAAAAACTGCCCATACCATTAATAATAAATTCCATTGCTCCAGAAGTTGTAAAAGCACCAATGGCACATAACATTGCAATTAGGTATGGTATAATTCTAATAGAAATATTAAAACCTTCTTTAGCTCCTTCAATAAATTCTTCATAAATATTTATCTTTTTTCTTAAGCCTAGTAATATGAAGCTTATTATAAATGAAAATATAATAGACCCAGAAGCTACAGATGAAATAATTTCAATTTGATTTTTATGATTAAATAAATACCAAATTAACAGTCCTATTGCCATTGTAGCAGAACCCAAATACGCTAAAATTGTTTTTTGAAATAAGTTGATTTTTTGTAAAACAGATACAAATATTAATCCAGCAATTGTAGAACAGTAAGTTGCAATCAATATTGGAAGAAATACATCAGCTGGATTACCAGAAATATTATTTTCTGCCATTGCAGTAGCTCTTAGCGCTATTATACTTGTTGGAATTAATGTCAATCCAGATGTATTTAAAACTAGAAATAAAATTTGTGCATTTGAAGCTTTATTTTTATCAGGATTTTCCTTCTGAAGTTCTTTCATTGCTTTTAAACCCAGAGGTGTAGCTGCATTATCTAATCCTAACATATTTGCAGAAATATTCATAATTATAGCTCCGTGTGCTTTTGATTTTGTCGGAATTTCAGGAAATAGTTTTGCAAATAATGGAGTAAAAAGTTTAGATAATATATTAATGGCTCCACCTTTTTCACCAATTCTCATGATTCCTAACCACAAAGCCATTATCCCAGTAAGACCTAATGAAAGTTTGAATCCTAATTCAGCTCTTTCAAAAATAGAATTTACAATAAGTGAAAATATTTCAGGATTTCCTGAAAGTGTTTTAAAGATTGCTACAATAAAGGCTACAACAAAAAATCCAACCCATATATAATTTAATGTCATGTTAAATCAAATAAAAACTTAGTTAAATTTATCAATTGTTTTGTTATTTAATAGCAATTCTTAAATTTAGTTTTTAAATATGTTAATTAACTTAATTCTTAACATTTGTTAATTATATTTTAATTTAAAACCCTATCTTAGTGTCGAATAAACACTATTTTGTTTTTTTAATATTAATTTTTGCTGTATGTCTTCGAATAAGAAATTTTATAAGCTGTTTATATTATCCTTTTTAACTTTATTTTCTTTTTATTTTAATGCACAATCTTCAATTATTACTGGTTTAGTTATTGATGAAAATAAAGAAACTATGCCTGGAGTTAATGTTAAGGTTCTGGGTAAAGATGGTGGCACATCTACTGATTTTAATGGTAAATACGCAATTGCTGTTGATTCTGATAGTGTAAAATTAATTTTCTCATTTATTGGTTACAGTAATTTCATAACAGAACTTAAGGGTAGAAATAAAATTGATGTACAATTACAGCTTTCAACAAAATCTTTAGACGAGGTAGTTGTAGTGGGTTATGGGAAAACAACAGTAAAGGAACTAACTGGTGCTACTGTTCAAGTTAAAGGGGAAAGTATTGAAAGATTAAATATTCCAAGAATGGACCAAGCTCTACAAGGTCAGGTTTCTGGAGTAACAATAAATACAAATTCTGGATCTCCAGGTGGATCTTCTAGTATTAGAATAAGAGGTCTTTCTACATTTGGAGATAATGATCCTCTTATTTTAGTAGATGGTGTAGTTTATGATTCGGAAGGTTTAAATGCGTTAAATCCAGGAGATATCGAATCTATTAATGTGTTAAAGGATGCAACTGCTGGTATCTATGGTGTTAGAGCAGCTAACGGAGTTATAATTATAGAGACTAAAAAGGGTAGAAAGGGAGCTAAGCCAAAATTTGAATTTGGCACCTACTATGGAATGCAACAAACTACTAAAAGCTTAGACCTATTAAATGCTGCAGAATATGCATTGGTGAAAAATGAAATGTTTATAAGAGGAACAGGTTCTCCTATTTTTAATAATACTGATCTTAAAATGGGAACTAATTGGCAGGATACTATTTTTCAATCTGCTCCAATTCAAAGTTTTAACCTTGGTGTAACAGGAGGTGGTGAAAATTCTTCTTTTTCTATTGGAGGAAACTATTTTTCACAGGATGGAATTGTTGGAGGAGATAAATCTAGTTTTGATCGATACAATGCTAGGGTTAACCTCGTGAATTCTCTAACAGAAAAACTTACATTAAGTAGTGTTTTGTTATTTACTCATGAAGAGAGAAAAGCACTTCCAGAAAATGGAATAGGATCCGTTCTTTACAATACTATAAATGCTTTTCCAACTAGGCCTGTAGTTACTGCAGATGGTAATTATGAATATTTATTGGAAGTAAGTGATATTATAAATCCAGTTGCACAAATCGCTAATACACATAATAATTCAGCTGTAAATAAATTAGTTGGAAAACAAGAGTTTGAGTACAAAATCAACAAGAATTTGTCATTCACCAATAGATTAAGTTATAATTACGCTTCTGTAGATAATAAAACGTTTTCACCATTAGCCTGGTATGGAGCTGGTAAATACGCAAATTCTGCTATCAATGCAAATCTTGACCCAGTGCAGGTGGAAATTGCTGAAGATGTTTTTATTGAAAGAGGAGCTAGTGTCTTTGAGCAGAGAGCTACTTACTTAGACTTGAATTTTGAAAGTTTTTTAAACTATTCTAAGACAATTCAGGACCACAATATAAAAGCTACTTTAGGATCTTCTGTTTTTAGTAGAAGAGGAGATGTGTTGAACGGTACTGCTTTTAATATACCAAATAATTCCATTGATTTTGCAGATATTTCTGCAAATATGGCTCAGAACGGTTACTTAAACAATACAGGATCTTATGAATTTGAGGAAAGATTGTTATCCAATTTTTTGAGAGCTGAATATGGTTTTAAGTATAAGTATATTTTTTCCGCAATTTTAAGAAGAGATGGTTCAAGTAAATTTGGTCCAAATAGTAGATTTGGTTATTTCCCATCTTTTTCTGGAGCATGGATTGTTTCTGATGAAGATTTCTTTAATGTTGGTCCTATCAGTTTTTTAAAAGTTAGAACCAGTTATGGTATTTCTGGAAATGATCAAATATCCAATTTTGCTTACAGAGCCTTACTTAACGGAGAAGGTGTTTATGTTTTTAATGATATAATTACACCAGGTGTAGCTATTGGAACAGCTGCAAATCCAGATTTAAAATGGGAGACAACTAGACAACTTAATTTAGGTATTGATCTTCAATTATTTAATTTATTTGACGTTAGCGCAAATTATTTTATCAAAAATACCAATGATTTATTATTTAGTCCAGATGTTTCGGCCATCATAGGTTCATATGGACCTGGCGGTTACCCGCCAATTATTAATGCAGGTGATGTCAGCAATAAAGGATTTGAATTCGAATTTGCCTACGCTACAGATTCAAAGAAAAATGCAGGTATGAATGTGAACTTTAATTTCACTTATATAGATAACAAGGTAAAATCTGTTCCACCTGGTGTTGATTTTCTTCCAGGAGCAAGCTTTGGAGTTGGTGGTAATACAGCTAGTAGATTTGAAGCTGGTTTTCCTATAGGATATTTCATTGGCTATCAAACTGATGGTATTTTCCAAACTCAAGAAGAAATTGATAATTCAATAGTAAATCAGGCAGGTGCACAAGTTGGTGATTTAAGATTTGTAGATATAGATGGAGATGGTGAAATAAATTTTAGTAACAATACCGATAAAACAAATTTGGGTTCTCCAATTCCAAAATTCATGTTTGGTTCAGTTTTAGGGTTTAATCTGTTTGGTTTAGATATTTCTGCAAACTTATATGCCTCTTTAGGACATAAGATTGTAAGAAACTATGAAAGACAACAACCCTATGCAAATCAATTGGATTACGTATTAGATAGATGGACTGTAGATAACCCTTCTAACGATGTTCCAGTTGTTACAACTTCTATAAATAGAAACGGGGTTTTCTCAGATTTTTATGTTGAAGATGGTTCTTATTTAAGACTAAGAAATATACAAGTTGGTTATGTTTTGCCAAAAAAAACATGTAAAAAAATTGGAACGGATTATGTTAGATTCTATGTGGCTGCAAATAATTTATTTACAATTACTAATTACATGGGCTATGATCCCGATATAGGGGCAACTCAAGGAACTCTTTCCGGTGGAATGGATTATGGCTTTTATCCTCAGGCAAAGACAATAATGTGTGGTGTTAATATCAAATTTTAAAATAATGAAAAAGATAAATAGATTATTTACTACAATTATTATTTCTACATCACTTTTAGTTGGGTGTAGTAAGTTTTTAGATCTTGATCCTCCTTACACTCAAGATGCAGAGAATTTTTTTCAAAACGAACAAGATTATTTAAGAGCTCTAACTGGTGCTTATGATTTACTTCAAGGTATGTTTGTTTCTTATTGGATAGGAGATATTGCATCTGATAATTGTATTGCTGGTGGAGAAAGTGTCACAGATACAGAAGGGTTACACCAGATTGAAAATATGACACATGGAGCAGTTAATGATGAGTTGAGAAGTATTATGAGGTTCAACTACTGTGGTATTGGTAGATGTAATTTTATTTTAGAACCAAAAGAAATTGAAGTTGATTTCTCCTCAAAGGCAACTATTCTTGCTGAAGCTAAATTTTTACGTGCTTTTTATTATTTTGAATTGGTCAAATTTTTTGGAGATATTCCTTTAATAGTTGACCAAAGATTAGGAGTTCAACAAATTCAAGAGTTAGAAAGAACACCAGCTAGTGAAGTTTATGCTCAAATTGAAAAAGATTTAAATGATGCTATCGCTATCTTGTCTTATAAGTCAGAATCTACTCATTCTGGTATTAAAGGAAGAGTTGATAAAGGAGCTGCATTAGGATTGTTGGGTAAGGTTTACTTGTATCAAGAAAAATGGCCATTGGCTAATCAGACTTTTAGTATTATAATTAACAGTGGAAATTATTCTTTATCTAACGATTACAGTACATTGTTTTTAAAAGAAAATGAAAATAATAGTGAAACTATTTTTGATGTTGAATATTCTGATCAAGAAGGTGGTAGTTATGGATGCTTAATATGTTTAGAGGGAAATCTTACAGTTGGTTACCAAGGTATAAGACAGTACGACGGTGAGCAATATGGAGATGGAAATAGTTATAATCTACCTACTCAAGATTTATACGATTTTTTTGAATACCAAGATTCTAGAAGAGAAGCAACTTGTCTAAATATTGATGATTTTATTGCCAATAACTCACAAGGAACAACTTATGGTGTTGGAGCTGGAGGACATACAGGATTTTACAATAATAAATATATTAAATCTAGAGAAGAAATGTTGAATGGAATTCCTGATAATGATCTTACAAGTGGTGTTAATTATAGAGTTATACGTTATGCAGATGTTTTATTAATGGCTGCAGAGTCTTCAAATAAAATAGGTGACGATTCAAAATCATTATTATACTTAAATATGGTAAGGCAACGCGTTGGATTATTTGAAAAAACCTCATCTGGAGATATATTGTACGAAGATATTTTAAAGGAAAGAAGATCTGAACTGTCTTGTGAAGGACATAGATTTTTTGACTTAGTAAGAACTGGAAAAGCTGCAGATGAAATTAATGGATTCGTAGTTGGAAAACATGAACTGTTTCCAATTCCTCAAGATGAAATTGACTTAGCTGGTGGTAATTGGCCTCAAAATCCTGGATATTAAAACTTACAAGTAATGAATCAAAAAACTTATCTAAAAATAATATTATTTACATTCCCTTTTTTACTTCTTATAAATTGTGGTAAAGAAGGATGTACTGACCCTGTAGCACATAATTTTGATCCATCTGCAACAAAAGATGATGGCAAATGTTTTTATGGTCTAAATGAGTCTTCAGCATCTTTTATTTTTAACCCTACAAATAATCCAAATGTTGTTGTTTTTAAAGCTGACAATCCCGATGTTGAGTGTTCATGGGACTTTGGAAACGGAACTGTAGGTAGTGGAGCTGTAGATACTGCAGAATATCCTTTTGCAGGTGATTTTACTGTGACTTTATCTATATTTAATTCTCAAGGAGATGCATCTAGCTCTCAACCAATAACAATAGATTCAAATGATATTAGTTTATTTGATAATCCTTTGCATCTAATGTTGACAGGTGGTATATCTGGTCCAGGTTATAGAACCTGGCATTTAGATTCCGCTTGCGATTATCACTTTGGTGTTGGACCACCAAATGGAAGTACACCAGATTATTGGCATGCAACAGCTAATGCTAAACCTGGTGTAGGTTTATATGACGATAGATTTACTTTTTATTTAGTAGGTTTTCAATACGATTTAGTTACTAATGGAGATATCTATGTGCACAATACTCTTGGACCTAATTTTGCTGGTGCATTTGAAAACCTATATGATTGGACAGCTCCTTTTGATGATATGCTAAATGAAAATTGGGATTTAACTACTGACTCTATTTTAACACTATCCAATGCTGCACCAATGGGTTTTTATTCAGGAGTTAGTGAGTTTCAAATCACACAATTAAACGATACTTCAATGATTGTCAAATATGGCCATCATGATGGGACATTGGCTTGGTTTGCTAGATTTGTTCCTGATGGTTTTATAACATATTGCCCTTAAATTATTACTTATGACTAGAAATCTTTTTTTATTATTTATTTTGGCATTAAGCTTTTCCTTTTTGCAGTGCGAGAAAGGATGTACAGATCCTACAGCTGAAAATTACAATCCAGACGCCAAGAAAGACAATGGGTCGTGTTATTATATTAATCTACCTTCAAATCTTAATTATACTATAACCAATGCTGCAAATAGTGGATTGGTTGAAGTATCAGCAACTGCTGCAAATGAGAATTTTTTCACATTTGTCTTTTTAGATGGTACAGATTCTTCAATTGTTAATTCTGTTAATGGACAAGCTAGTTACTCTTATTTTAATTCTGGTACTTATAAAATTAAAATACGTGCAAATTTAGATGAATATCAATTTATTGAAGTGATTGATAGCGTTACTGTTTCATTTAATTCTGGAGGAGTAAATAATACTGGTTATTCTACGCCATTAAACTATCCAAATTACACCTTATCATGGCAAGATGAATTTAATGGAACTAGTTTATCTTCAGATTGGACACACGAAATTGGAAATGGTTCTGGGGGATGGGGAAATAATGAGTTGCAGTACTATAGACAACAAAACACTACTGTAGAGAATGGTTACTTAACTATAAGGGCTAAACAAGAAAATTATGGAGGTTTTAATTATACTTCTTCAAGAATTATAACAAAGGGTGATTTCTTTCACAAATATGGAAGAATTGATATTAGAGCTAAAATTCCTTATGGTCAAGGATTATGGCCAGCTTTATGGATGCTTGGCGAAAACATTTCTAGTGTTGGTTGGCCAAGTTGTGGTGAAATTGATATCATGGAGATGATTGGTGGCAATGGTTACAACGATCGTACTGTTCATGGTACAATTCATTGGGAATCGAATGGTCATGCTTCTTATGGAGGACACAATTCTTTAAGTTCTGGAAAGTTTGCGGATGAATTTCATGTTTTTTCTATTATATGGAATCAAAGTTCTATTACTTGGTACAGAGACGATATTCAATACCATACGGTGGATATAAATAATTTAACTGCATTTCACAATAATTTCTTCTTTATCTTTAATGTTGCAGTTGGTGGGAATTGGCCAGGTAGTCCAGATGCAACCACAGTATTCCCACAAACTATGATTGTAGATTACATAAGAGTTTTTCAATAATATATATATGAAACATAATAAATTATTAGTTCTATTTTTAGCCATCATTTTGATGGCTTCTTCTTGTAAAGAAAGTAATGTAATAAACAATTCTAACCTTAGTACAATAGATAAAAAAATTGATTCCGTATTGTCATTAATGACTTTGAAAGAAAAAATTGGTCAGATGACTCAGATAAATTTAACTGTAATTGCAAAGGGTCCAAATAAATGGGCTTCTAATGATACCATGGAAATTGATTTTCAAAAGGCAAAAAAAGCCATAGTTGAATACCATGTTGGTTCTGTTTTAAATACTGTAAATAATCTTGCACAAACCCCAGCAACTTGGTATTCTAACATTTCTGACATACAAAATATAGCAATGGATAGTACTAATATAAAAATCCCTATTATTTATGGAATTGATGCAATTCATGGAGCTACTTACACAGATGGGGCTACCATGTTTCCACAGCAAATATCTACCGCTGCAACTTGGAATCCTCAACATGCTTATAATATGGCTTTTGTTTGTGCATATGAAACAAGAGCATCTGGAATTCCATGGAACTTTTCACCAGTATTAGATTTGGGTATAGATCCAAGATTTCCAAGACAATTTGAAACTTTTGGAGAAGATCCTTTATTGGTAACAGAATTTGGAAAGGCAATGATAGCTGGTTACCAAGGGGGAAATAATAAAGTTGTTAGAAAAACTAAGGTAGCTGCCTGTATGAAGCATTTTACGGGTTATCAGGCAACTATAAGCGGAAAAGATCGGACACCGGCTTACATTCCAGATAATGTCCTATTTGAATACCATATTAAATCATTCAAAGCTGCCATAGACGCTGGAGCAAAAACTGTGATGATAAATTCTGGAATTATAAATGGAGAGTCTGTTCATGCAAGTTATAAACTACTTACTGATATTTTAAGAAACCAATTAGAATTTGAAGGAGTTATTCTTACTGACTGGGAAGATATAAATAAGCTATGTGATAGAGATAAAGTAGCTGTAAATAGAAAAGAGGCAATTGAAATGGCTATTAATGCTGGCATTGATATGTCTATGGTTCCCTACGAATACGAAGAGTTTACTGATTTACTTTTTGAGTTGGTAGAGGAAGGCAAGGTAAAAATGTCAAGAATTGACGATGCAACTAGGAAAATTTTAAAATTAAAATTTGAACTAGATTTATTTGAAACTCCAGTTACTAATTATAAAGACTATCCAAAATTTGGTAGTGAAGAGTCTAATAAATTGGCTTATGAATCTGCAGTGGAATCTATTACTTTATTAAAAAATAATAATTCAATTCTTCCTTTAAAAAATGGATCCAAAATATTAGTTACCGGTCCTAATGCAAATACAATGAATTCCTTAAATGGAGCGTGGACTTACAATTGGCAAGGTAAATATACAGACATGTATGTAGACGGTGTTCCTGCAAATTTAATGGCTACAGTAGAAAAAGAAGGAAATATGAATAGCAAAGCAGTAAAAGATAATTTAAGTCCTAAAGCATATAACACTATTTATGAAGCACTTTCTAAGTCTTATGGGGAAGAAAATGTTTCTTTTCTTCCTGGTGTTTCTTACAAAAAAGATGGATCTTTCTATGATATGACTGAAGATGATATCCAAAAAGTAGTGGATGCAGCAAAATACCATGATTATGTCTTATTATGTTTAGGTGAAAACTGTTATACAGAAAAACCAGGAGATTTAAACGACTTAAATCTTCATAAATTACAGCTTAAGCTTGCTAATATGCTTTCTAAATGTGGGAAACCAATAATTTTGGTTCTTAATATTGGAAGGCCAAGATTAATTTCTGAAATTGAACCATTTATGTCTGCAGTTCTAAATATTTATTTACCAGGAAATTTGGGTGGAGATGCTTTAGTAGATGTTATTAATGGGAAAGTTAATCCATCTGGAAAACTTCCTTATACGTACCCAGCTTTTCCTAATTCTCTTACTACTTATTATTATAAGCCGTCTGAAATTCAAAATAATTCTCAAGGTGCTTATAACTATGTAGGAGAGTTAAATAATTTATATGAGTTTGGTTATGGCTTAAGTTATACCAGTTTTGAATATAAAGACATTACTCTAGAAAATGATTCTATTAGTTCTGACGATTCTTTAAATATATCTCTTACTGTTTATAATTCTGGCGATGTTGACGGACATGAAGTTGTTCAAGTTTATGTTTCAGACTTATTTGCTTCCATCACACCTGATAATAAAAGACTGAGAGCTTTTGATAAAGTTTTCATCAAATCAGGAGATAGTAAAAAAGTTTCCTTTACTATCTCTGCTAAAGATTTTTCTTTTGTTAATCTAGAAAATAAATTTGTCCTTGAAAGTGGTGACTTTACAGTGCACGTTGGTGGGAATTCTAAAGACCTTACTTCTTTGAACTTTTTTGTAAGGTAAATTAATGAAGCGTTTATTAATTCTAATAACTTTTGCTGTGATTTCATGCAGTAACGAGAAATCAGAAGAATTACCTGTCAATTTGGTTTGGGAGGATAATTTTAAAGGGTCTAGTTTAGACACTAATTTTTGGAATATATATGTAGGAAATGGTTGTCCAGAATTATGTGGATTTGGTAATCATGAATTACAGTATTATACCAATCAGTCTTCAAATCTTAAAGTTGAAGATGGTAAACTTACTATCTCAGCTTACTATGATACAATTTCTTCACTATTTACTTCTGCAAAAATTACCACAAAAAATAAAGTTGATTTTCAAAAAGGATATTTAGAAGTCGTAGCAAAATTACCCAATGCTACAGGTTCTTGGCCTGCAATTTGGATGCTTCCAACCCTAAATAGACCCTTAAATTGGCCGTTGGATGGTGAAATTGATATTATGGAAAACGTAGGCTATGATTCTTGTAAAATCCTTGGAACAATTCATACAAAGGCTTATAATCACACGATAAATACTCAAAAGTCAGACAGTATAGTAATAAATTCAGCCCATCAAGATTTCCACACCTATACTATTAACTGGACGGATTCTATTCTAGAGTGGTATGTAGACTCTGAATTATACAATAGTATTAAAAGATTGCCCAATGATCAGCAAGAGCAATGGCCATTTGATAAGTCATTTCATTTAATACTCAATCAAGCAGTTGGTGGAGACTGGGGTGGTAGGTTTGGTGTGGATACTTCTTCTTATCCTCAAAATTTTATAATCAAATCTGTAAGATTATTTAAAAAAATGCCATTAAAATAAGCGTTAAATTGTTTAATATAGATGAAATATCCTATTTAAATGAATTGTAGAATTGAAATTATATACAGCCAAAAAGATAAATTGCCAGATAAAATATTGCAATTAATTTTTGAGCTTAATCAGAATAATATTCCTGCTTTAGGTTCATTGAATAATTTACAGAAGGTTCAGGATATTTACAATCATTCCTTATTTGCTAATTTAGTTATAGTACAAGAAAAATTTGCTGGATTTGCATTTGTAATGGATCATAAAAGTCAATACCAGTCCCTTAATTATAAGTATTTTAAAAATAACTTTAAGAACTTTTTATATATCGATAGAGTTGCTTTTGGAGAGAAATTTCAAAGAAAAGGTTATGGCACTAAGCTTTACAATGAGATCTATAAAATAGCTGATAAATCAAATCTCCCATTATGTTGTGAGGTAAATACTATTCCATTAAATAAACAGTCCTTAGATTTTCATTACAAGTATGGGTTTGAGACTCTTGAAAATGTTCCTTTTGGCGAAAAGCAAGTGGCTATGCTTTGTAAGTACTAGAATTATTTATAAACTTCTAATTTTTCTTTAATTATTTTATCCTTCGAACTTATTACTATTTGATATATACCGTTGCTAAAATCAGCTAAATTTATTTTATAGTCATATTTACTTCCGATTATTTGATGAGATAAAACCATATTTCCAATTACATCATAGATTTCCATTGTAGATGCACTATGGTCTAGTGGCAGTACAATGTTTACATATTCACTAGACGGATTAGGATATACTTTAATTTCTTTTTTATCGTGTTCATAGGTGCTTGTAACTATAGATCCTTCTGAAGATTGTAATACATATTTAGTATCTACATCTTGTATCCAAACTGCTACTCCAAGATTTTGAAAATCTTCAACACTGTTTTCAAACGTATGATCAATAGGCGTATCTGAATCTGGAGGTAAATTATATAACCCATTGAATGTGTAAGTTAAGTTAACTGTTGTTGGGTTGTTTGGTCCGGATAAATTTGAAAGAACTGTACCATTAGCGTCTGGTATCATTTTTTTCATAATATTATAAAATTCAATTTCTCCATTAACAGATGAATTGTTGTAGGTGATTTTTTCATAAACTGCTGTATGTAGTACTAGATTATCCCATATTCCAGCTGTATTGCAAAGAGGGTCAATGTTTACGGAAACATCAATTGTTTGCCCTCCAACAGAGTATTCAGCTGATAGATTCATAAAGGAATACAAGTCTTTCCCATCTTCAAATTCTTGTTGTGTGAAACCAATAGGATTTAATTGAACAATTCCATTATTTACAATTCTGGGGACTGTATTTACAGAGTAATATAGTCTTCTTTGTCTACCCTCAAGAGTATAGTAAGGATCTCCTGGTGAAGGCCAACTCATGGGGTATTTTACAAGAGTATAATCATTTTGATTAGTAGATAAAATATTATGCAAGTCTATATTTCCAGTTACTGAATATTGGCTTGTGGAACTTACAAATGTTTCTAGCAATGGTATTCTCTGGCTTGATATGTCAAATACGTGAAGATTTTTGTGTAGTGTGTCATTTGAATTATCCATGTCTGAAATACCGTTTATGGAGTCTGCCCAAATTGCAATATCGTAGGTTCCTGCATTTGTAGGATTCCATGGTGTATTAAAAGAAGCAGTATCGTCTTGGTAAATACCAATATTTAAATTTGAAATATGTTCTGTTACTGTGTTTCCTCCATTTATAGAGTAGTTTATTTTCATATTGCTAATGGTGTCAATTCCCAAATTTCTAAATACTCCGTTTATTGAGTAGGGCGCATCATTTAGGTGTAAATATGGAAAACTAACTAAATCTACTCCACTTACATCAATAGAATTTTGAGTTCCATAAATAAACTCATAATAATGATTATCATCTGGAAGAGCACTACTTCCAGCAACATTTGCTAAAGTAGGAGAACCACTTACCATAGTAGCAGTGGTTGCATCAATTTGGATTCCTGCCGTTACTTGTGGAGTAGCAGCAGAACTATGCCTTTGATCTACAATGTAAATTTTATCAGTACCTTCTTCTAAAACAATAGACCAATAACTCCAGCTACCAGCAGTGTAGGAAGTAAAGAAAATCCAATGCTGTTGAGAACCTGGTGTACCAAAGGTTTTAGTACAAATATTATCGTTTGTACCAGTTCCTTCAATTCCCCAAATCATTACAGAATTATCTGGAATTGCTGGATCAGGTAATGCCGCATTGCCAGATCCTGGAACCGCAGTTGCAGTTAAATTTGAAAAAGTAAGAACACCTGTAGAAGAAACTTTATATTGGATAACACTAGATCCATTAAAATTAAATGAGAATGGTATAGTTTCAATAGTAGACCATGTTGGGGAATTTTGACTTGGTCCTAAGATTACTGTCCAAGATTGATCCAATCCGGAACCGCTTGGATATTCGCTGTCTCCATTAATACCACCAGGGTTACCAGCAGCAGAAGCAGGGATATAATAGTACTGAGAAAAGGAATAAGAGGTACAAAACAAGATTCCAATAAAAAGAGTAATTAATTTATTCATTTTTAATATTTTACGTGCTCAATTAATTTATTAAATATAATTTATTTTTTAATTTTTTTTAAAATATAAATCGGTATATATATTAAAAATCCTAAAAGAAACCCTGATAAAGCACTTATAATAAAAAGAACTATTCTTGGACTGGAAGAGCTTATATTATATAATTCGTTAACAAAATAAGGGTTATTTAACTGATATGTTTTATAAAAAAGTATTTGAACAATTGAGCAGTCAATACCCCATGAAATACCAATTATTATACAATGTAAAAAAATATATTGTGATAAATTATTAAATAGATAAATTGAAGTTAAAAACCCAGTAAATAGCCAAATAAAGGGCTGACTATTTTGACTCCATCCTAAAACTGAGAAAATCCCCATAAACACACCAAAAAGGCTAGTTTGTATTATGATTTTTCGGTTTATGTCTTTAAAATCCATAAATATTTATCATAAATGCTTTAATTTACTAAATTATAACCAATTATGAACTTAATAGAGCTAGTCAAAAATAGTAAAACCTCAATTGTCGATGTAAGAACAACCGAGGAATTTGCAAATTCTAGAGTTAATGGTTCTATAAATATTCCTTTAAATCTAGTTGCTGATAATATTGAAACATTAAAAAAAATGCAGCCTTTAGTATTGTGTTGTGCAGCTGGAGTAAGGAGTGGGCAAGCCATGGAGTTTCTTAAATTTAATGGACTAGATCAGGTATATAACGGTGGTTCTTGGCGAGATGTAGAAAACGTACTTAATAGTTAAAATGAAAATTAATTTTTTAATATTTATATTTTTATTAAACTTATACTCATGTGTTAATTCTAATAATTTTGATCCAAACTCTATCTCTGCAAACGTTTTAGATGTTGAAAATCGTCAGATGGCAAGACTTTTGGTGGATAGTCCTGGAGTTTTATTAGATATTAGAACCCCTGAAGAAGTAGGCAGAGGGTTTCTAGAAAATGCTAGTTTCATTAATTTTTATGATGAAAGTTTTTTACAAAAGGCGAGTTGGATTAAAAAAAACCAACCAATTTATATTTATTGCCATGCAGGTGGCAGAAGTTCTAAAGCTGCTGAAATGTTATTGGACTTAGGTTTTAAAGAGGTTTATAATTTAATTGGTGGATATAGTAAATGGTTGGAAGATGGATATCCAGTTGAAAATAGTTTAAAAGAAATTATAGCACCTAATGATAAGTTTTTTAGTCTTGAGAATTTAGAAGGTATTCTACAAACCAATCTAAATGTTATTTTAGTTTTTAAGACTCCTTGGTGTTTGCCTTGTAAAAAATTAGATGCTGTTTTAGATTCCTTTACAGAGATTAGACCTAATTGGGTAGTTGTGAAAATTAATATGGATTCTAACAAGGATTTAGCAAAGAATTATGAAGTTAAATCTGTACCAACTTTATTATTCTTCAAAGAAAGTAAACAATTATCTTCTCATGTTGGCTTTATTAACCTTGAAGATTTGTTATTTAAAATAATTAAATGACATTATGTCACTTTTATTTTATTTTAAATGACATTTTGTCTACTTTTTATTTTTCAACTGGACTTTATATGACTTTATAGCATCTTTTTTAAAAAGGTATATCAATTGATATATTCATTTTGTATTAACAATATAACAATATAAAAATGAAACTATTAAGAAAATATGAAACACCATTTGAAGGAATACTTAACAATTGGTTAAACGATGAATTTATTGGCATACCAAGTATTGATCACTCGATTAAAACACTTCCGCCAGTAAATTTAATTGAAAGTAAAGAATCTTTCACTATAGAATTATCTGCACCTGGATTTGATAAAGATGATTTTAAAATTGAACTAGATAATTTCAATCTTTCTGTAAGTTTAGACATAGATGATAAAATGAATGAAACTATTCAATATAACAAAAGAGAGTACAATTATTCTTCTTTTAAAAGGTCATTTAAATTGGCTAAATATTCAGATATCAAGAAAATTGATGCTTCTTATGTCAATGGAATACTCAAAATACAAATACCTAAAACTAAAGAGGCTATTCCATTGCCAGTTAAATCAATTAAGATTTCTTAAGACTAAAAATTTATCGTTTCTAAAGACGGGGCTAGCTCCGTCTTTTTTTTATGCAGTTAAATCAAATAATGCAAATAAAACACTCCCAAAAGAAAACATTATTACCGAATTCACAATGGTATTGAACTTTAGATCCTCTCTCTTATATCTAGATATAAAATACAAAGGAATATAAACAAAGTTAAAAATCACTATTGAAGAAACCATTAAAACTGTTGCCCAAGGCCAATACATTAATTTAAATATAAATCCAACCATAAGTATAGTGCCTAGTACTATACCAATTGAACAAATAAACTTATCTAAGAGAAGACTAACTTCTTTGAATTTTAGGAAAATTAAAAGAGGAATAAAAATAAAAGCAAACGAAAAAGCTCCCAATATAATCATTACGGAAGCACCTGGCCAGTGCATTATTTTAAAAAAAGATCCTAAAAATGTAAATATTGTCGAAAGTAAACCAATCAAATAAAGTGTTTTTTTCATAATTCATTTTTTTTAACAACTTACAAAAAAAATCCTTTACAATGGCTTAGTTAATCTTAAGAAGTCGGATAGATAGACCACCATTTTTTTTGAATACATAATGATTCATGGTGCTTTCTTGGTCATAATGAAGAGGTCTTGTATGACCATAATCTTGGTACGCATCCTCAAAGCACCACCATCTGCCTATTTCCGTTATGTATTCAAAGTTTCCATTACTAGTTCTTACACCACCAGGAAGACCACTAAATCCACTTTCATTAGTTGCATTCAAATTTGGAATTTTCCAATAGACTAAACTAGTGTCTTTCATCTTTCCACCTGCAGTGTTTGCATTTCCTAAATAATTTATTAAGTTGATCCAATCTTCTTCATATGGAATTTTCCATCCAGCAGGACAGATTTTACAAGGGAATGAATCGTAATAAAGAGTATCTAGTATAATATTCTGATCATTTCTAATATATCTTTCTACTGGAATTGTATCTCCAACTAAAGCATGGTAATTGTATAGTTTTCCATAAATGTCATTATTGACTAAATCATTGTTGTAATAACACCAGGAACCAATATTAGAGTTAGCCCAAGAGACATCCGAAAGAACATTATTTATAGGACTTCCATCTGAGTATTTGGTTGTTTTTAGATTTAAAGTGGTCCACTCTTGTCCATTTCCAATTATAACACTAGGATAAAAATTGCCATCAATATCTGTTACACCGTTCCCTTGTTGAAAACTGATAGAATTCGTTTGCTTTGAATCTTTTTTACAAGAAATTAACAAGAAACAAATTAAAAAAACTAAATATTTTCTTTTCAAACTTCTATTAATTTATAAATAGATAACTAAACCCAATAGATCCAAAATACAAATCGTTCTTTAAACCTTTCCCAAAATAAGCATCTAACTGCATTTTATCATTTAATAAATAAGAACCCCCAAAATCAAAATTTATTGTACTTGTTTTAGAAAGTAAGTTGTAATTCCAATTACCATAAAATTCTAAAAAACCTGTTATTTTTGAATTAAAACTATTGCTTAAAAAAACAGAATAATTAAACGAATTATTAGTGTTTAATTTTGCTAAATTATGACCTAAAGTATATCCAACACCAAAATTGTCCGTAATAGAATTTCCACCTACTAATTTTGTTAAGGTATTTTGATTGACTGAATCAAAAGTAACCATTGATAAAAATGCCAATTGAAAACTTTCGTTTCCTATAAGTTGGATTTTAATACCAAGCTGTATTGGACTTATAGATATTTTATTTTCTATAGGAGATATTAATAAGTCACTTGAAAATCTAAATTCAATTTTATCAAATGCACCATATCTTAATAATAAATTAGGAATACTAGAGGAATTAACCTCACCATTACTATATGAATACATTAATCCAGATTCTAATTGAAATGCCTTATGGTAAAGAGTATAAGAATTATCAGTCTGTGCACTAGGTCTATCTGTTGCTATGGATTGAGAGAAACTGAAACTATAAACAAATATAAATGTTATAAAAAAATATCTTTTCATGT
>Ga0315315_10000006_pt1 | contig 168816 bp, 172 predicted proteins | sample M140m3416metaG_FD_203699 | JGI IMG/M metagenome (GOLD analysis project Ga0315315, IMG submission 203699) | Ammonia-oxidizing marine archaeal communities from Monterey Bay, California, United States - M1 40m 3416 | ecosystem: Environmental > Aquatic > Marine > Intertidal zone | place: USA...
GTCACACTAGAAGACCCTAAAATAATAGAAGATAAAGAAGATAAAGAAGATAAAGAAGAGGAAGAAGATGATAAAGAAGAGGAAGAAGATGATAAAGAAGATGATAAAGAAGATGATAAAGAAGATGATAAAAAAGATAAAGAAGATAAAGAAGATAAAGAAGAGAAAGAAGATAAAGAAGATAAAGAAGAGAAAGAAGAGGAAAAAGAGGAAGAAGAGGAAGAAGACCCTAAAATAATAGAAGAGGAAGAAGACGATAAAGAAGACGATAAAGAAGAGGAAGAAGACGATAAAGAAGAGGAAGAAGACGATAAAGAAGAGGAAGAAGACGATAAAGAAGAGGAAGAAGACGATAAAGAAGAAGATAAAGAAGAGGAATTAATATCAAACCAGGATTTAGAAAAATCTTGTATTGATTTGATTAAATCTTTAAAAGAAAGTGTAAAAAATTTGACTTTAGAAAGTAAAGAATATCAAAAACTTTTAAAATGTGTAGAAGAAAAAAATAGGAAAGAAATAACAGAAAATAAAATAAATACTAGTTCATTATATCCAAGTTTGGATGACGCGAATTTTAGTAAAAATATAGCTTTGAAAAAGGAATTCAACGATGTAAAAATAGAAAAAAAAACAAGAGAAGAAATAGATAATTTAGAAGAAGAGTCAACTAAATTATGTGACCCAACTATTGATTTTGAATTGGAACCACATCAAATGTTTGTTAGAAATTTTTTATCATTCCAAACACCATATAATGGATTATTATTGTTCCATGGACTTGGATCAGGTAAAACATGTTCATCAATACAAGTATGTGAAGATATGAGAACATATTATAACCAAATTGGTATTAAAAAAAAAATTCTAATTATAGCCAGTCCTGTAGTCCAAGAAAATTATAAATTACAATTATTTGATTCACGAAAATTAAAATTAATAAATGGAATTTGGAATATTAAATCATGTACTGGAAATAAATTTATCAAAGAAGTGAATCCTATGAATATGAAAGGGTTGACAAAGACAAAAATAATTAGACAAATAGATAAAATAATAAGACAATCTTATGAATTTATGGGATATATTGAATTTGCTAACAAAATAAATAAACTAGTAAAAAGTAACAAAGGTAATACAACTGATCCTGAAAAGGCAAAAAAACGCAAAATATCAGCAATTAAAAGAGAATTTTCAGATAGATTGTTAGTTATTGACGAAGTTCATAATGTTAGATCATCAGCTAAAAAGGGAAAAGTAAGAAAAACTATACAGAATTTGAAAGAATTAGTAATGTATTCTCAAAATATGAAATTATTGTTATTGACAGCTACACCGATGTTTAATAATTATTCAGAAATTGTTTGGTTAGCAAATTTATTAAATTTAAACGATAATAGATTTCCTATAAATATTAGTGATGTATTTAATAGTAATGGGACTTTTTTGATGGACGGTGACGAAGAAATTGGTAAAAATTTACTAATTCAAAAACTAAAAGGTTATGTAAGTTATGTTTCGGGGGAAAATCCATTTAGTTTTCCATATAGAATTTGGCCTTCTGAATATAACAATCCAAATTCATTAAAAAAATTATTATCAAGTGATGATTGGGATTACCCTAATACCCAAATAAATAATTTGGAAATAGATACTCCAATTCAACATTTAGATTTAGTTATAACGACATTACACGAAGAACAAAATAAAGCGTATAATTATATTATTGCAAAAAGTAAAGAAAAATACCCACAACTCAACGAACCAAAATCAGGAATTCAATATACTGTTATTGATTCTCCCGAACAGGCGTTAAATATTATTTATCCACATGAAAATTTAGACGATGGGACAATAGATTATAAAGGATTAATTGGTAAAACAGGACTTCGAAGAATAATGCATTATGACAAAGAAAGTAAAAAGAAATTCAAATATTCACAAAAAATATTAAATAAATTTGGTGCTATTTTTAATAGTGATGAAAAAGAAAACTCACCTCTTAGAAAATATAGCGCAAAAATATATTCTATAATTGACACAATTAAAAAAAGCGAAGGAATTATATTGGTTTATTCTAGTTATATTGATGGTGGATGCGTACCTATTGCTCTAGCTCTTGAAGAGATAGGAATAACTCGTTACGGAGATCAAAGTAAATCTTTATTTGAAAAGCCACCAACACCATCAATAGGGAGATATGTCATGATAACAGGTGACAAACAACTATCTCCTTCAAATAAAAAGGAATTAAAGGTATGTACTGAATCTGGAAATATAAATGGAGAAAAAGTAAAAGTAATTATTATATCTAGAGCAGGGTCTGAAGGGTTGGATTTTAAAAATATTAGACAAGTCCATATATTAGAACCTTGGTATAATATGAATAGAGCAGACCAAACAATTGGAAGAGGTGTAAGAAATAAAAGTCATTGTAATCTACCCTTTTCAAAAAGAAATGTTCAAATTTTTTTATATGGTAGTCAGCTTTTAGATAGCAAAGTAGAACCACTTGATTTATATGTTTATAGATTAGCTGAGAAAAAATCCATACAAATTGGAAAAATTACGCGATTATTAAAAGAGATTGCTGTAGATTGTTTGATTAATATTAATCAACAAGACCTTGTAGAAAACAAAATGAATAAGCAAGTTCAATTAGAACTATCAAAAGAATCACAAAAAATACAATTTAATAGTGGATATAAAAATAATAGTATTATATGTGATTTTATGGATTGTGAATATAAATGCGCGCCTAATTCATCAATAGAAACTGACGATATAATAAAAGATTCATATTCACAAAGTTATATTATTATGAATTTAGATAAAATATTAAAACGAATCAAAACTCTGTATAAAGAACATTATGTATATGATAAACAAGAACTTATAAATAGAATTAACGTTGGTAAAACTTATTCGACAGAACAAATTAATATGGCTTTGAATGTTTTGACTACAGATAAAAACGAATATCTTATTGATATGCTTAATAGAATAGGAAAATTAGTTAATATTGATACTTTTTATCTTTTTCAACCAATAGAATTAAATAATAAACATATTTCTAATAATGAAAGAAGAATACCACTAGATATTAAAATAGCCAAACTTAATATTAAATTACCAATTGAAATGCCTCATAAATTAACTAATAAATTAAAAGATACTACAAATATAGATATATTATTAAGATTACAACAAGATTATAATAAAACATTATTATTTAATAAAAAATCAAAGAACAAAAGCTGGATAGAAGCTAGTTATTGGGCTATGAAAAGTTTAGAAACATTTAATGGAGAATATTTCAATAGAACAAATCTGGAGAGATATTGTCTCGAACATTTATTTGATATTTTAAATATTGATAAAAAATTAGCTATATTAAATTCATTATCTATAAAAAATGATGAAATAACCCAAGATTTTAGAGATAAATTACAAATAGTTATTGATAAATTTACAATAACAGTTTCTAATGACAACGGAGATGATATTATTGGGGTTGTTTGTGTTGACTATAAAAAAAGATTCCAAGGAAAAAGGTCAAGGTTTTTTTGGTATATTTTTATTTTTAATAAAATTACAAAAAAATGGACGGGTGATAAGAAAAAACAACCAAAAATAGCAATTGAAATGTTACAAAAGTTTGGTAAAATAAAGGCAAAAGAGTGTAATAAATATCTTATTGGGTTTTTGACACATAACAAACCAAAGACATCCATTATTTTTAAATTAAAAACCAATATGAAGGGAACAGGGCAAGCGTGTCCTACATCCGGAGAAAATAGAAAAGATATTATAAGTAGAATTAATAGATTATTAAGGGAATTGGGTGATAAAACAGATAAATACAAAATGAAAGAAAAAACGAAAAGACAAGACAATAGTGTTTATAATACACCAACCACCTTAAATAAATATCCTCTTGATGATGCCTGGGAGCGGAATTTTGTTGGTCTGAAAAAGTCTGGGCAGAGTGAAAAATCAATACACATGACAGACCAACAATTATGTATTGAAACCGAATTTATACTTAGATATTTAGATGAAAATAAAGCAACATATGGTAAAAAAAGATGGTTTTTTTCTACTATTGAAGATATATTAAATTCAATCAAAGATATAGAAAAAAAATAAAATTGAAAATATGTTAAACAAAAAATATCATATAATATAAATGAGTACTTCTACACACAAGAAATCTGGTAAAGGTAAAATTAGAAAAAATAAAATCAAAAAAGGAATATGGATGAAAAATGTTTTGACACGTAAAATACTATTACCCTTCTATAGTGTTGGAAGTAATATAAGAGAAAATATACAAGAAAAAATTGAAGAAAGTTTGTACAATAAATGTTCCAAGGAAGGATATATCAAAAATAAATCAATTAACATATTGTCTTACTCTTCCGGTCTAGTAGAATCAAATAATGTAATATTTGAAGTAATGTTTGAATGTGAAATTTGTCATCCAGTAGAAGGACAAATAATTAAATGTCAAGCAAAAAATATTACCCGAGCAGGAATAAGAGCTGTATACACAAGAGAAACGCCAAGCCCTGTTACAATATTTATTGCAAGAGATCATCATTTCAACAACGAATCGTTTTTGAAGGTAAAGGAAAACGAAGAGATTACTATTAAAGTTATAGGCATACGTTATGAACTAAATGATGAAACTATAGCAGTTCTAGGAGAATTAAAAAATAAAACTGGGACAAGAAAAACTAAGCTAACCATTTTGGAGGAATAAACATAACTCTTAAAAAAATTTATACTTAAATATAATTTTTTTTCCATTCTATATGAATGTAGAAAAATTAAACGGTTTAAAAAATGTGGTAGACAATTTGGATAAAACACACCATTTAAAAATTTTTAAAGTATTAAAAGATAATAATGTTATATTTTCAGAAAATAGAAATGGCATTTTTACAAATATGAATTCGTTTAATGAAAAAACTATTAGAGATATAGAAATAACTCTACAATATATAAAGAAACAAGAGAAACACTTAAAAGATATTGAAACTATCAAGGATGATTTAAAACTCGACTTCTTTATACAAAATACTAAAGAAGTTAAAGACAAAACAACTAATAAAGTTAATACAAATGAATACTAATATTGTCAAATTACTCGAAAAATACGCATTTGATAATCAAAATATTCATAGATTAATGTCCGGTGAATATTTTGAAAAAAGTATCGAAAAAATAAATAAAAAGATTATACAACCGGAAATTAAAAAACATGATGATTTTTTTGTCCCAGAACAAGAAGATGGATTATTTTGGTGTTGGTTTATATTTGTTTATGGATTTAGTGAATATGAAATTCTTAAAAAAAATAATTTTGTTATAGAAAAAGAATACAAAATTCAATTCATAGATAAATTGCGAAATAACAAAAAAACATTAAAAGAAATGAAGGTTAAACTTTCCGATATAGAAGGACATCTTGCAAATGACTCCACCTTAAATATAAATTATTTAGAACCTATGCTAATCTTAGATAACTATAATTTTGTGTATATGAACGATAAATTTTACTATTCAAATATAAATATACCTGGAAGGAAGAGTTGTATAATTAAATATTTTGAGGGACTAGATAAATATGGATTATTTTTAGAAGAAGACAAATTATTTGATTATACAAATAAACTATTGTTAGTTGAAAGTATTAAAAAACCTATAAAACCTATTTCAAATTATAAAGCACAACAAATAAAGGATATATGTAAAAAATTAAATATAGATATTATGAAAACACCTACTAAATGTAAAACAAAAAAAGAACTATATAAATTAGTAATTGAAACTATATTATAAAATTGATAAATATATAAAAATATATGTTATTATTATATAATTATGACTGAAAAAACACCAAATGATTTATTAACAGACTATTGCGATATATATTTAGCAGCTGAAAATAGGAATTATCAAGGAGATGAATTAGAAATTAAATTTGGTACAAAGCATTATAACCAAATAACAAAAATAGATTTTGATAATATAATTCAAAAATTAAAATCATTAGGTTTTGTTAAAATTCAAGAAAATTATCATTTGAATATTATAAACGAATATATAGATGAAAGAACAGGTAAAATGAAAGATTCTAATATAAGAACTACAGTTAAAGGTCTTAGCAATATACAAAAATATTGTAAAGAAAATATAATTCACGAAGATAAACTAAATAATGTTACTTTTCTACAAAAATTCAGGAAAAAGGAAAAAAGAGACGGAGATACCTTAAGACCTATTGATTTTCACGATTTTCAATTTAGAGTTAATTATAAAACTGAAAGAGATTTAACACCCAAAAATCAAGAAAATCTTAGACCAGAAATAGCTCAAGCTTTGGATAGTTGGAAGGATACCAAAAAAATTTTTAGGTTTATGAAAAGATACACCTTTCAATTAATAACTGATACACACGAATACCCTTACCAATTTGATTTAAGTATTGTTAAAACGAACAGACAAAAAAGATTAAATAATGGACGAAAAATATTCATTAAAGAATATAGTATTCAAGATGCCAACGTATTTAATGAACCCGAAAATTATGAAGTTGAAATGGAAATAATAAAAAATTACACAAAAGAGATGGATACAAATACTCTTTTGCGTAAAATTAAAAAAGGCATAAAAATTATTTTATCAGGGTGGCAACAGACAAACTTCCCGATTTCATATTTAGAACAAGATATGGTTAAAAAAGAATATATGCATTTAATTCACGGTAAAGAAAATATGCCTAGAGGAAAGGACGGTCGTCCTAGAAGAATGCATTCGGGAGATTTTATTGGACCTTCATCTGTAAGTTTAGAAACTACAAACATTATACCCATAGAAGTTGATTCATCTGTCCCAAATATTAACAGGCCTTATACAGTAACAGATAAGGCCGACGGTGATCGTAAGTTATTATTTATTTCAAATATTGGTAAAATATATTTTATTGACACAAATATGAATATACAATTTACAGGAAATGTCACAAAACATAAATCTTCTTGTAACACTATTATTGACGGCGAACACGTATTAAACGATAAAGTTGGAAATTTTATTAATTTATTTCTTGGATTTGATATTTATTATTTAAACAAAGAAAATACAAAAGGTTTTCCTTTTATGAATGTTCCTGATACAGAATTAAATTACGCAGATAAAGATATGGCAAAGGATAAATTCAGGGGAGATTTATTATCCGATACTATTTCTAACTTAGATTCTCATTGTATTATCAATAGTTATAAAACGCCCCTTAATATAAAAATGAAAACATTTTATTCAAACATCGGTAGTAATATATTTAAAGAATGTAAAAAAATATTAGATGGGGTAAAAGAAGGAGTTTTATTTAATTATGAAACAGACGGACTTATATTTACACCTTGCGATAAAGGTGTGGGTTCTTCAAAGGTCGGTGAAATAACACCATCTAGAAAATTTAGATGGGACTATTCATTAAAATGGAAACCTCCGAAATTTAATACTATTGATTTTCTTGTAAAAACAAAAAAAATAGAGACAGGGGAAGAATATATGGGTAATATATTTACGGATGGAATTAATGTTTCCAAAGATAATTCCCTTAATCAATATAAAACACTTATATTACATGTAGGATTTGATGAAAATAAACATGGATTCTTAAATCCGTGTGATGATATTATAAATGATAAATTTCCAAAATACAATGAAAGAACTTCATATAAAGCTATGCCGTTTATTCCTTACGATCCTATACCACCATACCCTATTTATACAAGTAATATTATTTTGAATAATTCAAATAATCAAATGGTAACTGAAGATAAAAAACAAGTATTTCAGGATGATATGGTTGTTGAATTTAGATGGGAAGATCAAAATAAACAAGGATGGCAATGGGTCCCTATAAGAGTACGATTTGATAAAACTGCCGAATATCAACGAAAAGGAAAAATAACTTGTAATGCGTATTCAACAGCCGAAGGTGTATGGAGGTCTATAAATAGACCAATTAATGAGTCTATGATTACTTCTGGATTAAATATACCCGATACAGTTAATGATAATATTTATTATGACAGAAGCAACACACAAACAAATACACAATCTTTACGAGATTTTCATAATAGATACGTTAAAAGAAAATTAATTGTATGTGTTAGTAAAAGAGGAGATACACTACTCGATATGAGTGTTGGTATGGGTGGCGATTTACAAAAATGGATTGATGCAAAATTATCCTTTGTAATGGGTATCGATTATTCAAAAGATAATATCCATAACAGAATAAAGGGGGCTTGTGCTAGATATTTAAAAATGAAAAAAAAATATAGAACAATACCTGGTGCTTTATTTATACAAGGAGATTCTAGTTTGAATATTAAAAATGGACAAGCTTGTACTAGTGAAAAAGGAAAACAAATTATGAAGGCTCTTATTGGTGATTCCGCAAAAGACGAAAGTGTTTTGGGTAAAGGAGTTTATAAAAGATATGGTATCGGGAAAAATGGATACAATATTATTTCAAATCAATTCTCCATTCACTACTTCTTTAAAAATAGAGATACATTTTATAATTTTATAAGAAATTTAAATGAAAATTGCAAGGTTGGTGGATTATGTATTGGAACTTGTTATGATGGTGGTAAAGTTTTTAGGAAATTAGAAGGAAAATCACCAGGAGAAAGCGTTTTCATCAAAAATGATAATGATACAAAAATGTGGGATTTAAAAAAGTTATATACACAAACAACTTTTCCCGATGACGAATCCTCATTAGGATATGCTGTAGATGTATATCAAGAATCTATCAATAAAACATTCACAGAATATCTTGTTAATTTTGACTTCTTTATAAGAACTATGGAAAATTTCGGATTTGTACCTATTAGCGATACTGAAGCTAAAAGTATGGGATTTCCACAAGCTATTGGATCATTTGAAGATTTATTTGATACTATGAAAAGCGAAATAGAAAATAGAACTATTAAAAAAGTAAATATAGGAAAAGCCCTGAATATGAAATCGAATGAAAAAATTATTTCGTTTCTTAACAATTATTTCATATTTAAAAAGGTAAGAAATCCTAATGCAAAAGAAATAACTGATACATTATTAACTATAACTTCCGCACAAGGAGATTTGGATCAAGAAGAAACACAAAGTATTAATAAGACAGAAACAAAGTCTAAAAGAGTAGTAAAAAAATATAAAAAAAAATTAACTCTTCCAAAATAATATAAACAAAACGAGATAATATATATTATGACCTATTATATATTACCACAAATAGAATATAAAATAAGAGATTCAAATGTCAAAATTTGTTTTAATAAAAAAAAAAAAGAAGATAAAATATACAGCTTACAAAAATATTTATCAAAAATAAAATCTTTAATTGATAAACATATTACTGATTGGGATATCGTAAAAAAATATACAAATCCATATGAATTCGTCCATACAAACATTCCAGGACAAAAGGTTAGTGTAAGTAAATATAAACCCATTTCTAGGGCCTTTTATAAAATTATGGAGATATACAATTATCACGATTTATTATCGTCCGATACACCTATAAAATCATTTCATTTAGCCGAAGGACCGGGAGGATTTATAGAATCTACCGCATATATTAGAAATACAAAAAACGATATTTATAACGCTATAACACTCCTTGATAAAAATACTAATATACCTGATTGGAAAAAAGCAGAACATATTATTGATAAATATAAAAATATTAACATCGAGTATGGTGTTAACGAAAAAGGAGATTTATACAATCATAAAAATCTAATCGCATTTAAGGAAAAATATAAAAATAGTATGGATATTATCACAGCAGATGGTGGGTTTGATTTTTCAGGTGATTATAATAATCAAGAAAAATGCGCGTTTCGATTAATATTTACACAAGTTACTTATGCTATTACAATGCAAAAACTCAACGGACATTTTGTTTTGAAAATTTTTGATATGTTTGAACAATCTACCAGGGAGATAATATATTTATTGAGTTGTATGTATGAAAATGTTTATATTTCCAAACCATATACTAGTAGATACGCTAATTCTGAAAAATATGTTATTTGTAAAAATTTTAAATTTAGCGATACAGATGAAATTTCAATTAAGTTTATAAATACACTTAAAATTTTTGAATCTGTTGATTTTAATAAATATAATATTACATCCATTATCAATATACCGGTTCATTCTTATTATAAAAATAATATAAAGGAAATTAACTCCATTTTAGCACATCAACAAATAGATAATATACTAGCAACAATTAAAATTATAACACATAAAGATAGAAAAAATGATAGAATACATTCATTAAAAAACAACAATATTCAAAAATGTATTAACTGGTGTATGAGTAACAACGTACCATATAATAAAAATTATCAATCAAATAATATTTTTTTAGGTGAAAGAACAAAAAGTTTTAAAAATTTTAAAAGATGATAATATATATATGTCCGCACATACTGATTTAATTTATGTATATGAACTAACAAAAAACGCATTAGAAAATATAAAAGATTTAGAAAAAAACATGAAAATATATGGAAAAAAAAATATGACGCGGAAAAAACATACTAGAAAAAAAAGAAAAATTAGAAAAAAATATTAATGTTTAGTAATTATATAATGGTATCTAAAACAAGACGAAGAATTCGCAAAGGAGCTGGTAGAAAAAAACTTGCTATGACACGATCAAGAAGATCGTCTCTTAAAAGAAAACGCAAAACTTACCGCAAACGCGTCAAGGCCAATAAAACGGGTTGCAGAGGAAAAAGAATAGCCGCATGTAAAAATAAATCTGGTTGTAAAGTTGCCAAGGGTAAAAAACGCGCCTTCTGCCGTCGTTCTGGTAAGAACCGCAAAGCTTAAATAATATAGACATCGTTAAAACTTTTCATTCAATAATGCTATTGTAACATCTTCTCTTTTATTAATTGCTAATACACCCTTTATCCTTCTGTTAATTTCAGGAAAAGGAATATTAACAATTAATCTCTCCCCTTTACTTATATATTCTTTAAAATTCAGATATAACTTTTTCACAGGTTCATATTTAGTGTTAAGTTGATATTCGTTCAATTGTTCTAATACGTGTTTTACTTCAGATTGTCTCTCTTCTTTGCTTCTGTATTCCGGTGCTTTTTTTTCTTTTTTAGTTCGTTTTTTTTTATTACTCATATAAAGTAATAAAAAAGGTTAGTTTTAAATAATTATATATTCATTACCACAAAAAAACACCATCACCACCCCCACCTTTACAATTAATTGACCAAGTTGTTTTATAATCCTTGCATAAGGTACCAAAAGACAATATATAACAAATACCTTCCATTATTGCTTGAAAACACCCGCCAAAACTACCACCACCTTTTTGTTTTTTATTTTTATGCTTTTTTTTATGCCTAAACGCGTTTATTAACATTACAAATGATATGACAATCAACAATACATATGAATATTCATGATAATCTATTTGATTCATTATATATATTAATTTATATTTTATTTTCTTCTTGAACTAGGAAATACAACAGTGCGAGAATTACGTATAGATGTATAATCTCTAGTACTTAATTGATTATATAAAAGATTTGTACTTGAACTTCCAGACCTTAATTGATTTACAGTATTTATAAAAGGGTCCTCTCTAGTAGTTTCACTTGTTGATTGAGATGCTCTACATAATGGACAATTATTTTGTTCTCTTAACCATGTATTGATACAATTTCTATGAAAATAGTGATTACAATTTAATGATTTTTTATTACGATTACTTATTGCTTCAAAACATATACTACAAGTGATTGGTTCTCTTAAAACTACATTTTCACTGGAATAATTTCTAACAACATATGGTGATAGTGATGTCTCTGTAAAACGAGATGATCTATCCCTTGCTAAAGGTGATGGGTAGTCCGGCATCCCTAGTTCTGTGTGTAAGCCTGCTTTTCTTGCCAGTCTTGACTGACTTACAGCCATCATTTTTATTATTTTTTGTGGTGAAAAAGTAAATTCACCAAAATGACCTCCGTTAGTCATTTCTCCAGTAAAAACCCCCCTTTCATAATCTTTTATTGAAAAATAGTAATTACCTGACGGAAGATAATTACCATTTTCATCATATATACTTCTGATTGTACTAATGGCTGTATCTATTTTGCGTATTGACATATAATTTATGAATTTATTTTATTTTCTAGGTCTTAATTTATTTTTTTGGAGAGAATCCGCAAAAAAAAAATAACCCAAAGTCCTATATATCTGATTATGGACATTTAATAAATGTCCATTTCTCCAAATTCTATAAAAGTTTTTTCTGAAAAAAGGTGCAAATATTGCGTTAGACCATAATGTAGGGTGTTTTTAGAAAGTGATTTTTAGAGTTGTGACTGAAACTTTTTTTAACAATATTTTTTTCACAAGAACTTAGAAATATTTTCTGGACATTATATAAATGTCCAGAAAACTCGCCACAAAAAGTGTTAAAAGTGTTAAAAGTGTTAAAACTTACTATTGTGAAATTTGTGACTATAATGCGTCACAAAAATGTCATTTGGCAAAACATTTAGCAAGTAAAAAACATCAAAAAAACAGTGACCAAAAGTGTCCAAAGTGTCCAAAAAGTGACCAAAATGAACAAAATGGATTTTTTTGTAAATACTGTAATAAAAAATATAAGACCAAAAGTGGTTTATATAGACACATAAAAAAATGTAAATATAAAGATACGGTAATTCAAAAAAGTGTTAAAAAAGTGTTAAAAAGTAGTAATTCTGTGGATGAGAAAGATAATTCATATTTAGAAATAGCACAACTTAAAAATCAAATTATAGAAATGAAAGAGGATAAAATTAAAATACAAGAAGAAAGAATTAAAAATTTAGAAAAAACAAATGAAAAGTTGGCAGAAATTTGCACTCAAGTAGCTAGGACTAACGCAACTACTAATAATTTTAATAATTGTGGTAACCAAAACATTTCTATTAAGGTATTTTTAAATGAAAATTGCAAAGATGCGCTGAATTTGAAAGATTTTGTTAATAACATCAAAATAACTCTAGAAGATTTAGCATATACAAAAGATAACGGATATGTTAACGGTGTTACAAATATAATTAAAAAACAATTAGAATACTTGAAACCAACAGAAAGACCAATACATTGTAGTGATACAAAGAGATTAAAATTCTATGTAAAAGAGAATAATATATGGGGAAAAGATGAAAATAATAAGAAATTAGATGAAACGATAAGGGATGTTAAATTAAAACAATGTAAAACAATAACAGAATGGGAGAAATTAAATCCCACGTATAAAGAAGATCTAAAACTTATGAATGAATGGCAAGATATAATGTCAGGTGTTAGCGAAGGGGATACTGGTAACCCAAAAAAAGAAAAAATTATTTTAAAAAAGAAAATTGGTTCATGTATAGATTTAAAAGATGCTATGGAAAATGTTTAAAATTTATCTTGAAAATAATCTTGATTTATAAATGATACCATGGAATTTGTCATATTTTTTAGAAAATGCCATTTAGATTTGTCCAAACACTTTATTAGTTTTTCTACTAGTTGTGTGTGTGTGTATTGACTATCAATATGTTTGAATACTGTTTTTTCATAATTTTTATTGAAATCCGTAAAACACGAATGAATTGCCAAATTAAACCTACCTGATGTTAACATTTCCTTAAAACTTGGAATAGTTTTCACTTTATCTTTTATACATAGTTCTCTTTTTTGGGTATAATATTTCGCAAAATAATAATATACAATACTTGGAAATATAAAACATACTCCATGTGTGTCTTCCTCCTGTAAATTAACACCATAATAATTGTGTTTATCCGTATAATCATAAATAATATTTGAATTATGTTTTTTATTACAATAATTTACAATTGTTTTCATAATCAAACAGTCAATAATATCTCCCTCAAATGTTAATTTTTTTACACGAGTTCTTGATATAATTGTTTCATAATATGTATTTTTTTTCATAACTTCACCATGTGGATTCATATAAAACATATTATACTTGTTTTTAACAGGAACTAACATTGCACAAGTTCCGTGAGCACAATAACCATCTTCCTCTCCCCTATCTAAACAATAGTCTTTACAATTAATATTTATAAAGATGATTTTTCTGTTTTCCATATCTTCAACAAGTTTTTCTACTAGCATATCATAAATTACAGTATTATATCTACCCTGACAATAACCCACACAAACATTTTCATCTATATACTCTTCTTCTTTTTCATTTTTCATACTTTCGCAAAATTCCTTGAAATTTATATCGGCAGCAATATATGATAGTTTTCTTGACATTTTTTTTTCAAAAGATGTTCTTTTGAGTAAATGTAAAATTTTATTTGCTGGACTAATACATTCAGTAGTATCAATACCTATTTGGTCTGATATTCTGAATATATCTTCAAATTTTGATCTCTTGTTTATGAAGTCAGTAAAAGGTAGCATATTTTTGATATTTATTTATATTAATATTGATTAATATAAATTCAATTTTTGACACCTTAAAATTACGAATTCACCCATCAAGGGCAACTTTGTTTCATACCATTTATTCTACTTGTATTACAAGGAAGACCATTAGTTGGTATTAATGGAGGAACCTCACTAGTTCGCATTAATGAAAATAATTTTGTACTTCTACCAGGGGCTACATATTTACTGCATTCTTGACCGTTAATACAATTATTATGAGTTGAAAATCTTGAATTTCTTTGTCCGCCCATTTTAGCATTATATTTTAATCTTTGAGTTCTATTTCTACTATTAACACTTGTTCTAGAATTATATCCAGGATTGGCCCATTTTCTAGTTGCTGTAGGTATTTTTTGTTTTTGAACATTTACACTCGATATTGAACCGGGTATTTTATATGATATTTTACAATTCAAAGAGTCTGGTGTTTCAATATTATATGAATTCACTCCTGAAAGATCTTGATTTTCAGGTAATATACCAAACGCATTTTGTTCGTATAACTTTCCAGCACCTTGTAAATAATTTTTATAGTTTCCTCCATTATTTACATTTCTAAATCCAAATTTATTCACTAATCTTGTTTTTGTATAATTTGTTTTTTTACAATTTTCAGTTGCAATTCCATTATCATCGAAACAACCAGATACATCTATATTTTTGATTACTTTTTCATTTTTAATACAAATTGTTTCACAGCTATATGTTTTTCTATAATGATTATACGGAACTCTATAAGGCGTTGGTTTTCTTCGTATAGATAATTTTTGTTGTTTAGTTGATTGACACCCTTCTAGTGGTTTATAATTATCTCTATTTGTATTTAGATTGGTTATAGTTCCGTTGATAATTTCCGTTCGCGAATTTTTATATATTGGTGCGAATCTATTATTGAATATAGACATTAAACGAAACGTAGCCGAACCATTAAAATTTTTACCCGTTTCACACGTTCGACTTGCTTCACAAACTTGTTTTCTATTTAACATATTAATATAGTATTATAAATAAAAATACAATATTAATTTAATTTACATTAAAAATTGCGGACAGTTTGTAGGACACGTACTTCCACCGTTTTCTATTATTTTACCCGTGTTATATCTTTTGTTACCCGACGAACCTCTTGTTCTAGCTAAAGCATTAACTTGAGTATATTGAGGTTCTGTATGGTCTGCATTGAACAAAGCAGTATATTTAACTTGTGCGTTATTTTTTGTCGTATATTTTGGCCAATCTTTAGTTCTAGAAGTTTGTAGATTACCTGTCGAATAAACACCGTTACATGACTCACCGTATGTTGTTGTTACTCCAGGTTCACATTTAGTAGATCCCTTAATTGTATCTAATTTAAGTCTAGTAATTCTATCACTAGATTCTACAGCACCCTGTGTAGCGAATTTTTTATTATTGTATCTATATATTGTTTCACTCGGATTACAATTATCAACTCCAGTACACTCACCACCGTATCCTGGCATCTTTTTAGGATTTGACATATATGTAGAACTTGATGGTTTTTGAGTTGAAAGTTTTTTAATTTGTGTATCTTTTCTTCTATTATTGATTAATTCTCTATATGAATATGAATATCTTGTTGCTGTTTTTATACCAGACAGACCACTATTTTGTTTACCTGCTACATTTGGCTGCATACCACTTCTAATTACCGGTTTGTTTGTTCTTGTATAATTTCCAGATTTAGATTTTGTTGCGAATTTATTCCCACCATCCGTTAATGGTATAGTACTTGTTGATATAGACCCGTTATCAAGACAATTTGTAGATTTAGGGTCTAATAAAGCATATGTATCTTTATATATTTCTGTTGTACTCCAACAATTTGAATTCCCTTCTCCTGGTATTACACCTTGACTATTCAAAGTTTTTCGGTATCCTTTTAATGGTTGCCTAAAAGGTGCATAATATTTTCGTTGTGTCTGTTGTTGTTTTTGGCTTACACCCGTCCAACGTCCATTAGCATCTTTATTATTACTACAAGCACCATTAGAAACACAATATGTATCCTTTACTCTTGTATTAAATGAATTTTTGGATAAATAATCAGTTTTTATTTTATTCATTTTCGGCGGATTTGATGGATCAAACTTGATTCTATTTTTTAAACCTTGTCGCATTTATATTATTATAAGAAAAAATAACTTGATAATATAAATAATGATGAAATCGAAACTATTTTTAGGAATAATATTAATAATAACAATAATTTCAAGTATGTTAATGACTGTTACAGAAGGGGCTTGTAACTATAATGATGGGGGAGGTATAGGCGGTTCTGGCGGAGAGAGTTGGACCAAAAAATGTTATGGGTTTATTAGTGGTTCGGGAGCATGTAAAAAAGATTTTGGTGATGGTTGGGATTTTGCTGGTAAAGAAAAAAAATGCAAACACGGAGGATTTGATGCTCATTATTTATGTAAAAAAAAAGGCGGTGCTCCAGGTTCGGCGGGAAGTAGTGGAGCACCTGTCACAGGTAGGACAAGTGAAGCTTGTGGAGAGGCCGGTATATATGAAAACGAAGAAAGATTAAAACAAGCAGAGTCTAAATTAAATGAATTGAAAAAAATAGCCGCAAAAGTAAATCAAGGTATTGGAATGAATGGAAATAGAAAAGGTATATTTGATAATCTTAGAATGGCAAAAGAATTAGCAAGTGCTGGAGGTGACGGTGAAGGAAGTGATAAAAACCCTGCTTGTGAAAAGTATCCTAGTGCTTGTGGTAGCGATAATGGCGGGTTTCCGACTATACCAACAGATGCGAATTATCAATCAACTCTAAGGGGTTAATAAAATCTTATATTAATATAATAATGAAAATACTTATTATATTTATAAATTTCATCTTAATTACATTAATATTATATAATGTATTGAATTCAAAAATAATAGAGGGATTATCAGGTTGTTCAGGTAGCAACAAAAATGCGGTTTATAGACAACAGGCATTAACCAATAGATTATTTAGCGAATTAAACAAATTAAAGGCTCAGTACGGTCAATTAAATATTCAAAAAACGAGGAACACCTCTTTAATTAATGTAAATAAAATGAGAATGAAATCAGCAACGAAAAGCATTAATGATAGTAAAAAAGAAAAAGAAAAAGAATTAGACGATTTAGAAAGTTCGGATAGTGTTCCTGGAGCAGCTAAGTTGGCAACCGGTGATGGTGGTGCTGGAGGGTTTGCTGCGGTTATGAAAAATAGTAAGGACTCGGTCTAGCTAGGTGTAAATTCAACTATAATATTTCCTAATTCTATTTGATTTAAAATATTTGCATATCTGTGTAATGGATTTTCTTCATATGATAATATTTCTTCTTCGTTTTCATTAAAATTTAGTGTTTTTATTATTTTTTTGTGTTTTTTTATAAGTTGATAATAAACAATTGGTTCTACCATACTAATAAATGAAGCAAGGTTTAAAAAAATAATGGATCTATCATTAAAGACTAAAATATAATACCAAATAATAAATTGTAAGGTAAAAAATAAAGATGAAAAATAATCCTTGTTAATTTTTTTCAAATATAGTTTTTTTCTTTTTACACTTTTTACAGTTGTGTAATAAAAATATAAATAATAAAACATATTTTGAATAAACATAGCATAACAAAAATAAAATATTTGAGGTGTTAAATCATCTTCCTTAATGTATGTAAGCAACGAAGGTTTATTTAAAGTAACGTTGAAATTTAACATTTTAATTGCTAAATAATCAGTATTTGCGTCCAATAACCAAAATATAGACCCAACACCTAATGCAGTTATATATTGAAAAAAATAAATCATAATTGGATTCTTTACCTTAATAAAAATATCTTTTTCCATCGGATATTTATATTGAAGAGTATATGTTTCGTGACACTCCATACACATTTTCCATCCTTCTGCTTCTCTATTAAAATTTCTCCACGTATTTAAACATGATTTATGAACGTATTTACTTGTACCTTTGCATAAACAAGGTGAAATGAAGGGATCGTCATACGATTCTATTTCAAAACAAATGCGACATTCTGGTATGTCTTCTAACATATAGTATAATTATATAAAATTTAAGAGATTCAAATGCGTCAGTTAATTGGTTTTTGTTATTAAATTTGGATATTGGAAATTTAAGAGATAAATAATTTCGATGTAAATTATTTAGGAATTATTCGTAATATTTAAATAATCCACATGTATTAATTATTTTATATGGTAATTTTTTTTTGTCTGTATAAGTTATAATGACGACAATTGATTTTGATCTAGGGGGACTTAATGTCTCAATCAGTCACGACCTGCTAAATAATCCAACGTTCGACTCTGCTCCAACCGAAACAGCTTTGGCTGCAAACGTTAATATTCGGCTTCCATGGGCAACCTCTCAGGGGGATTGGGACACTATGTTTACATACAAAACAACAACTGATGACTTTGTGGATACAGCGACATCAGATATACTTTACACAAGTGATTCAACAGGATGGTACACCGGTAACTTAATGACAGACGTGGGGGTCAGTTCGGGTGGAGTTGCAGGCACGGGACTTACAGCAGGGACAAAAGGCGTAGCCGTCCCTCCGGAGATGCCGTTGCAGTCCACAGCAACAATTATATCGGAAGATTTGTTAGCGCACATAGCATACGAAATTTTTGGTCAAAATCTAGGTCTCGATATGTTCTCGAACGAGGCCGCCATGTTGGCGGACCTGCAGAGGGTGACCACCGGCTCGTGTATGGCAGATATTGAGGAAGCAATCAACCTTTTATTCGCCGCATCCCATACCGCAGGGCTTGCCGGCACAAAAGATTCAACTAACTTTGCACATCACATTCTCACAGGTATTATGGCGGAAACAACAGACAGAAGGGCTACGGCTGTTGCAGCCTACGATGCGGGTGGTGGTCAGGGGGTGGATCACAAAGTCCCTTTGATCGCGGGTGATACAATTTCTTTTAGCATAACAATCCAACCAACATTTGGTGCCAGTGACATAAACGGAACAGGGCATGGTATAGGTACTCAAACCGTGCGTCCAAGAATTTATAAAGTCACACTAGTATTAGAATAAAATCCGTAAGTTTCAAGCAAATAATATTTAATTTATAAATTAAATATTGTATAAATAAATCACACAACACTATAAGTATGAGTAATTTAGAATTAAATATTAGAGAATACACACATGAAGATTTGTTGGGATTATTTGGTATTAACAATCCACATTTAGACAATATTCAAGAAAAGTATAGGGCAAAAATGACAAAAGTGGGACAAATGGAAGATAAAGCTTTGAAAAAAAACTTGGAATCATTTTTAAATCAAGCTTATATTGCGATTATTGACAAAAAAAACGAAGAAAAATCAAATACTGTCACTAGCCATGATATTATTAAGATTGAAGAACCCAGTACAAATTCAACATTCTCCTTAAAATATCCTTTAGGGAATATTAACCCTATTAAAAGAAAAACAACTACCCAACTTATTTCGATAGATTCATTATTTAGAAACTTGAAGTTGTATCCCCAAAGCACAGATTTTATTGTAAATTTACCAAATCCAATTGAAAATGCCATTAACATGAAATTAGTTTCTGCCGAAATTCCAAACTCTTTTTCTCTTTATTCTGAAGAACGTGGTAATAATAAATTAACTATTAGCATGAAAGTAAATGATGTCTACAACGTGCCGTTGGATATAGTAATAATAGATGGTTCTCCCTCTTTTATAACCTTAATCGGATATATTAACGATATTTTGGATTCACAAAGAAACGCGTATTCTTTTTTGATATGCGGTATTGATAACATTTCGGGTAAATTATTTTTTAGATTTAAAACAGTAAAAGAAATGACTACTTGGACAACTGTTTGGTATGATGGAGGAGGGACCTCAGTCCCTCCAGATAATAAACCTCCTACATACGATTATGTGATGCCAGGTTCGGAACCGGTGTTCGACGCCACGGGCTTGTCGATAAACGAGGGATACGTACCTGATACCAGTGAAAAAGAAACCTTTCAACATAATACGTGGGATGCTTCGATGGCCAACGTAACTTACAAAATTGACTTCAATCCAGGTGAAACAGAATTAATAAAATCGTTAGGTTGGGCAATGGGTTTTAGAGAACCAACGTCATGGGTTGGGTTTGCGGATACCTTTGAAAGGGGATTTATTACATATCACGGATATTTAGCAGGAAATACACCATATTCTGATGCGGAAGATGATTACATCTTTTTATATATAGATGATTTTGTGGGAAATTATAATGATAATTTGAGTTCTGCTTTAGGTGATGATAATTTTTTTTCAAAATCGTTGATAGCAAGAATAAAAATAAGTTCGGCATTTTATATGGTAGAATTTGTTGAAAATGCCGGAACTTTTTTAGAAAAAACGAGAGATTACTTTGGTCCTGTAAATATTAAAAAGCTGCATTTTAAATTAATAAATAAATTTGGCGGTTTAATTGATTTAATGAACTCAAATTTTTCACTAACCTTAGAATTTGAGAAATTATATAGTAGTGTTAGAAATTAGAAAATATGTATGTATAATAAATGAGTGAGAATCGTTTTGATACTACACAATCGGATGTCGCAGCAGCCTCAAGTGCCGCATCATCTGAAGCAACCGTTAAAGCTACCCTCCAAGCATCACGACAACTTTCTGATAAATTAGAGGCGTTAACCAACGCCATGACTAACGCACAAACTCTTCAAAATGAAGCATTTGGAAATGTATTAAATGGGTTAGTTACACAGTTAAATGTAAATCAATCCTCAATAACAGACAAGTTATCAGCCGCCGATGTTAGTATGTCTAATTCTATGGTTAATGTGGTTGAAAAGTTATCGATGGCAGATGTTAGTATGAATATTCGAACGAACGATACAATGGATAAACTTGGTATTATTATCCAAACTTTAGCTTCAAGTTCTGTCGGTTCTGAAAACAATTGGAGTGAAATAATAAATAATTTGAATGTGAAATCAAATGAAACACAACAAACTATGGTTGAATATATTGGCAAGTATGTTGTAATACCGTTGTATAAACAAAGATTGAATGATATTTCTACGCTTTATCATCACTTTTTGGAGAAACAGGTTATTTGTAAAATTGAGCGCTATTTGCTACTTTTCAGAACGGGTGATTTTTCCAACCTTATTATTGAATACACTTTAAATGAACATGAAGAAATGTCTAATGAATTATATCGCATCAAAAGGGAGGCATTTAAAAAGTTTCTTAGTACGTCTCCTGGTGCCACGTGTTTTAGTGATATGACTATTGAGGCGGTTTCTAGTTATAAAAGCTTCAGAAAAATTGTTTCCTGGGGATATAAAACGCTCGATGGGTTACGTAAATCAATATTATTATATCAATCATACATTCAAGTTGAAGGGCGACTTGAAGTTGCTAAAATAGATTGTGAAATTTTAAATAACTCTGAATTGTTGGTAGATTATATTACTGAACTTAATAAAGAAACGAAAACTCTGTTTGAGGCTTCTGTATCTCCAACCATTATCTCTCCACAAATCAAAATTCAATATCAGGAATATATTAATAGGTATGGTGGCACATTACAATTTGAAGCAGAAAAAATGGCGTTGGTTATTCGAGATTTGATAGCACAAGGATTAATGCCAACACCACCAAATGTTGAAGTGTGTAGTAGTTCAGATGCTTTTTCTTCTTCTTGCACGGACGGAAACACTTCAGGTGGGATGACTTCGGACGGAAACACTTCAGGTGGGGTGACTTCGGACGGAAACACTTCAAGTGGGGACTCCGATAGCAGTGTTTATCCAATATCAAGTGATGGTTTGTCTGATTATGAGCAAGATTGTGATAATACTTCTTTTACATATTATGTATATACTTCTAATCGTTACGATCCAAGCACAAATCCGGTGAATGACAAATATTATTACCCTCTTTATCTTAGTAAAACAGATGCGTTAAACGCGGTCGATATAAGTCATAATCAATATGACGCGTCAATAGATGTACTAGGTCACGAATATACAGCTAATAATATACAAGACGTGTCAGGTGTTACAGCTAGAACATTTGATTGGTTATATCCAGGAGAGAAGGGAGACACAACACCCACCGTATTTTGGCAACCAAATTCTCATTCATATAGAGCTGTTGGGACAATATATTTCCCACCAACAGGTCTTGAATATATTCGTTATACAGAAAATACTGTTGGTTTGTGAATAATGATCCAGAAATTTAAGGGTTAAACATTATCATAAAAATACTACAAACTGGTGTTTGGAATATATTGTATATTTGTAGAATTATTTAGTAAATAAATTATTTAGTAAATAAATTATTTAGGAAATAAATTATTTAGTAAATAAATTATTTAGGAAATAAATTATTTAGGAAATAAATTATTAGGAGTTGTTTCATAATATTTTATATTACATTATTGTATAATGAGTGATATATACTATATTTGGGGATGGAAAACGAGAAAATCGGTGAATACCAATAGCTTTGTACCTTCTAACTCCGGGGGATTTATACCAAGAGCACCAAACACTACCGCCAACGATTCCCGAGAGGTGACTTGGTCGGGTGATGGGAACAACAGCCCGGATAACGCCGGGAGACTGATATGTCTGTTGCGTGGATCAAGCACACGCAGTATGGAGTGGAATTATTTTGATGTCGCAGATAAGAATCCGCATTATTTCACAAAATATACATTCGCGAATCCACAGCAACTTCAGGGCAAGGGTTATTTCAACTGGATCTCAGACAGTAATCACGATTTTGCGGTTGCGCTTCCGGGAGATCCATCCACACATCAAATAAAGCTGCAAAATCCAGGAAGCGCGACACTTAGCAATCTTTTTAATAATAGCAACGGGGATCATTCACCGACGTGGATAATGGCTAGACTAGAACATAGTGCTAATGATGAAACCTTAAACAGGTCGCCAGCACCAGCTACCCCAACAACATCTGCCGATGTAGATGGCCAGATGACATATTATTTTTGCGTTTTAGATAATAATGTTTCGCCTGCTGTTCCAAAGGTTTTAGCTGCTTTTAAAGGTCCCAAGGGATATGCTAATAGTTGGGCGAGCTCCACCGCATTGTCGTCGCAACCGAGTGCGGGGTTCTCGAAAGCACGGGCTGCTTTTGGAGATAACCAAAACCCAGATTTTAATGAGTCGGAACTCTACCTGTCTGGATTTAACAACGGGTTTAATCCAGCCGTTACGGAATTAATAGGGGTAGTACCAAAGACTACTTCTTCTGCAAATGTTGGTGTGTTGGAGGGGGATGGTTTTTATTTTACCAATAAAACTTCTACGGGTGGTGCATCACCTGTAAGCACCACAACTGGAATCCCAGAATTACTTACCGAATTAGGTATTGCGGGGGATTATATTTGGGATCCAACTTCGACGATTGGGTCAGGCGCCCAATCTTCTCTTGTACCTGGAAGATTTCGACTTCAAACACCACCAGAAGATACGGATGCTGCTGCTGCTGGGGTTGGTAGCGCGGACATTACTGCATTGAAGACAGGTACATTTACTCCAACGAGTGGAAAAGTAACTTTAGACAGTACTCGTAAAGCAAAACTTAAAACATTAATTGATGGAGCAACTACTGCTGCAAATAAACGTAACATACGTCGTAGTGTTTTAAAACTTCTTTTCGCACAAAATGCAAATGTAAAGAAAATGGTAATCCCAAAAGAGGATTTAGATCTTCCAGTCGGATTTACTAAACCAAACGTTGTAGTCGTCAAATCCGGTCAAGAAGAGGCAATTGCCATTTCAGATCTTGGTGCCGATGAGGGTTTCTACTCCGTTCTTAATGACGGTGAAACATTTAAAGTAACAACAGCTAATACGACACTTACATTCACCAGAACCGACGTTGATGGAGCCGAAATTTATGGAGTTGCAGCCACCACCTGGTCAAAACCGAGTGGGTCTGCTATAATCATTAACAGCGATTCCGTAACTGGGACGTTTACTTCCGCGTTGAATACCGGAACACTTCTTCCAGATGATAAAGTTATTATTGATGGTCGTCTTTTCATAATTGGTTCCGTCGCCGATGGCGGCACGAGTGGTTCAGGTGCGGATCCATACGTATATCCTATCAACTCGTCTGTTCCTGTGAAACTTCCTAATAAGTGTGCAACCTATCGTATGTTTGAACAGGGAGACAACTATGTGAATGTAGAGGTGGGTCGAGCGACCGACGACCATCAAGAGCGTATGATAGAGTATGCGGAGAAGCTTACTCCCGTCACACACAATATTGTGTGTGATGGATACTTTTATCGCAAGGCGTTTATCTCTGCTGAGGGTCATACGCTTTCAGTTGACTATACAGACAAAAAGGTGAGATGTAATAGCGACGATATTAAATTTTTTACAATTAAACAATCCAAAAAGAAATTTAGTTGTGGCGAATTCAGTGACGACAGTCACTGTATGACAGTAGCCTGGGAAACCAAGGAGGGTAAGAAAATCCATACGGAAATAATGTTTTTCCCAAATCCACACATTGAGAATGGTATTAACGTTATTCCAGAAACCACCATAGATTCAACAGGACTGATAGTTACAAACTACAAACCAAAGTTGATGACAATTCCATCTATTTCAACCGAAAAGTATTGTAAATTGTGGAAAAGGTTGAGGAACACAAACAATAAATTTCAATACAAAAGCATAAAAGGAAAGAACGAGAAATGGCATAAACATTAAGTATCATAAAAATACTACAAAATTTGAAGTATTTTTATTAGTAATGACAGAAATATCTAAGGCACTCCGTCGTTTGTAATATTTCCTTGATACTCTGTATCATTAATAACACTATCATTTGGATGAACGTTGGAACTTAATTTTACTAAATCATTTGTTAAATATAAAAGTAGGCGATATATTCTGGGTTCTACTGAACTAGTTAAAGTAAAAAATATAGAGATGGAATCTCCTTCTATAAAAGGGACAGACTGAAACCCGTCGGTGTCTATTATTCCACTACTAATATCATTTGGGTTGCAAACTAATCTACCTGGTTCAAAATGTTCTATTTGTTTTAAAAATCTCCGTGTTAAATTACTTTTATCAGTTATTGTGTTTGTCATTCCAAGTCCAGAATTATATGCTGTTGTCAATACTTGTTCTATATTGTTTTTATATAACCACCCTATTTCTTCAATTTCTCTTTTCAGTTCTTTTACATTTGAAAGTAAAAAAGCGGCAGATGAATTAGTGAATATTTTTTCTGCCAAATAAAATATAAAATCATGTTTAATTAATTGGTTACTACTTGAATCAGTTCGTATTATACCTTCTGATAAAGATGAACCCATCATTGCGTGAACCGGATTAATGTCAGGATATAAAGCTGACAAAACATTATATGAAATATCTGCCTGAGAATCATTAAACACACTTGTATTCAACGAACAATCAGCAATTGGGGTGGCGAATAAAAATACGGACCTAATTAAATCCAACGATACGTAAAATAATCCTGTCGCACAATAAGTAACGGTACTTGTATCTGGTTGTTGTGTTATGATGTCTGGTTGAGGAGTCACTAAATCTGGTTGTGGGGTATAAAATCCGGGTACTTCTGGTGTTCCTGCTATATATTCCTGTCTTGCTATTCTAAAATTCCAACCAGGTTCAGTAGTACTTCCATCACTTTTAAAATATATCTTGATATAACGAGCATCTACTACATACCAAGTATTAACCCAACTACTATTATTATTGCCTTTAATATCTGTTCCTGAAGAAGAAGGAAATATCCAACCACCTCCGGTTCCGTATCCACCATTTGTCGCATTCCAACTTGATCCCCAAAATGTAGAAGGAGATTGAGAAGATGACTGGTATAAATATTGAGATAACGTACTATCTGAATTTGATAAATTATTTGTATTTAATCCTGATATGGTATTGGATGCTGTTATCCCAAGTCTATCATACATAGAATATGAGTTATGTTCCGTTTCAAATGAAATAGGGTTTATCATTATTTTATTGCCTTCTCCTGCATCAAATATAATACATCTACTATGACTTGTAGTATAATCACTTGATAAACCCCCATCGTCAGCAAAAGTTCTATAAGAATTTGTTAATACTATATTTGCTGGGGAATTAGCATAATCATAGGTAGTCGTTAATAATGTTGTGATACCATCACTTGTATTATTCCTATTTATAACTTGGTCTGGTACTGCTGGTACAGGGGGAGTATAAATATCTGGTTGTGGTGTGATTAAATCTGGTTGAGGCGTGATTAAATACGGCGAAGGTGTTATTATGTCGGGTTGTGGAACTACTAAATCTGGTTGCGGTGTTGTTACTGTATATGCTGGTTGTTCTTGTATATGTTCCTGTCTTGCTATTCTAAAATTCCAACCAGGTTCAGTAGTACTTCCATCACTTTTAAAGTATATTTTGATGTAACGAGCATCTACTACATACCAAGTATTAACCCAACTACTATTATTATTGCCTTTGATATCTGTTCCTGAAGAAGAAGGAAATATCCAACCACCTCCGGTTCCGTATCCACCATTACCACTTACCCAACTTGATCCCCAAAATGTAGAAGGAGATTGAGAAGATGATTGGTATAAATATTGAGATAACGTGCTATCTGTATTTGATAAATTATTTGTATTTAATCCTGATATGGTATTGGATGCTGTTATACCTATTCTGTCATACATATAATATGCGGAATGTTCCGTTTCAAAACTAACTGGGTTTATCATAATTTTATTACCTGTTCCTGCATCAAATATAATACATCTGCTATGACTTGTAGTATAATCACTTGATAAACCTCCGTCGTCGGTAAAAGTTCTATAAGAATTTGTTAATACTATATTTGCTGGGGAATTAGCATAATCATAGGTAGTCGTTAATAATGTTGTGATACCGTCACTTGTATTATTCCTATTTATAAATTGGGCTGGTATGGCTGGGTAGTTCGTTATTATATCTGGTTGTGGAACTATTAAATCTGGTTGAGGTGTAATTAAATCTGGTTGAGGTGTTACGAGGTCAGGTTGAGGTGTTACAATGTCGGGTTGAGGAGTGACTAAATCTGGTTGTGGCGTTACTAGGTCGGGTTGAGGAGTCACTAAATCTGGTTGTGGGGTATAAAATCCGGGTACTTCTGGTGTTCCTGCTATATATTCCTGTCTTGCTATTCTAAAATTCCAACCGGGTTCGGTAGCACTTCCATCACTTTTAAAGTATATTTTGATGTAACGAGCATCTACTACATACCAAGTATTAACCCAACTACTATTATTATTGCCTTTAATATCTGTACCTGATGATGATGGAAATATCCACCCACCTCCGGTTCCGTATCCACCATTTGTCGCATTCCAACTTGATCCCCAAAATGTAGAAGGAGATTGAGAAGATGACTGGTATAAATATTGAGATAACGTGCTATTTGTATTTGATAAATTATTTGTATTTAATCCTGATATGGTATTGGATGCTGTTATTCCAAGTCTATCATACATAGAATATGAGGAATGTTCCGTTTCAAATGAAATAGGGTTTATCATTATTTTATTGCCTTCTCCTGCATCAAATATAATACATCTACTATGACTTGTAGTATAATCACTTCCCAAACCCCCATCGTCAGCAAAAGTTCTATAAGAATTTGTTAATACTATATTAGCGGGTGAATTATTATAATCATATGTAGTCGTTAATAATGTTGTAATTCCATCACTTGTATTATTCCTATTTATAACTTGGTCTGGTACTGCTGGTACAGGGGGGGTATAAATATCTGGTTGTGGTGTTATTAAATCTGGTTGGGGTGTGATTAAATCTGGTTGAGGTGTTATTAAATCTGGTTGAGGTGTTATTAAATCTGGTTGAGGTGTAGATGAATATGTTTGTAGTGTAAAATTGCAAGTACTCATAATAAATAATCATATTTTATTATTTTATTTAATCCAAAAAATTATTTAAAAAAAAAATTTTTAAATATATTATAATGTCTGAACTAAAAAGAAGGGTTATACGAGAATACAAGGAACGAAAGGCTAAAGAAAAGCAAGAAAAGGAAAAGAAAGAAAGAGAAGAAAAGGAAAAGAAAGAAAGAGAAGAAAAGGAAAAGAAAGAAAGAGAAGAAAAGGAAAAAAAGAACAAAAAGAAAGAAAAGGAAGAAGAAAAGGAAGGGAAAGAAGAAAATACCACACATGAAAATTTTGAAAGTGATAATGAAAGTGATAATGAAAGTAATACTGAAAGTGATAAGGATTGACAAATTAAAATTTATTGAAATAATATGCAACAACCCATATTATCCAAAAAATAGACGATTTCAAATCAAGATAAGAAAATATTGCTACGATGAGTCCAAGTATAGCATCAATTGTTACTCTTTTCCTAAGTTTTGATTCTAAAAACGGAGGGTAAATAAAATTATACAACGAAAATAGGACTATACAAATAAAATTAAATACAACTATTTTGTTTGAAAACATATTCGCAACTTTTTTAATTTTTTTTTCATTTATAACTACCAATAAAACAGAAGTAAAGATAAGAAACACAAAGGGTAATTTATTCATGTTAGTGGTGATTAAATCCATATAATAAATACAAACAAAATAATTTTCTCTCCATTTCTATTTTGTAAAAACATTTTTGGAGAGAAAAACAATATAATATAATTATATATATAATTAATGGGAGATTTCTTTAAAGATGTAGCGGGTGGAGTTGAGAAAGCACAAACTGGTTTTCTTGGTCCTACTTATAATTATGCCAAACAAATAAAATCACCTAGTGAATTAGGTATGAGTGGAGATGGAAATATGAGTGCGCTCGCAAGAGATGTTGCTGGATTAATAAATTATACCGAAGTTTTAACTACTGGTAAAAGTAGAGCACAAAGAACTTCTGGTCCTTTAGGTAATAGATTTTATTTGAAAACAGGCGGCCAATGCAAATCAGCAGACGGTCAATTACATAATAGATGGATCTATGTAAATAACATACCTACAGGGTCAATACCGGGTATTACCACTCTTACAGGTTCAGCTCTTGGAGATTTTAGGGGGTTAGTTCCTGGGACTATTGAAAATTTAGGTCATTTAAATCCTTTAGCCCTTTTTGGTGGATTTATGCAAGGGACCAATCCTAAATGTAGGCCATTAAAGTTACCTGGATCAGGTGGCACCGGGACAAAATATGTAGCTGATGCTGATATCGCAAATTTAAGTCCTTGTTTATTTGGAGGGAAAAATCCGGTGAGTAAGAAAAGTTTGAGTGGCTGTGCTAGTGGATTTCAAAATATTAATGATATTATGGGTGGTTTAAAAAATACATTTGAAGGCGATGAAACTTTACAAGATAATCAATTAGCTAAGGTTTATAATGTAGGATTTAGTGCGCTTTTAATTTATCTTATGTATCATTTAGTAATGAAAACAGGAGATTAAGTATTATATTAATATATTTATAAATATGATACGTATAACAAAAAATGCTATTTCACAATTGAAAAAAGTTGCTAATCCTGATATTTTATTTTATTGTAAATCTGGGGGTTGTAACGGGTTAGAATATATTTTAGAACCAACTAATAATCCTGATAAGGCAGATAAACAAAAAATAGATACAAATACAAATATTTGGTTGTGTCATCGGTCAACTTTACATTTACTTGGAACAAAAATAGATTGGTTAGAAGATACGATGGGTAATAGATTTATATTTACAAATCCTAATGCCGATGCCTCTTGTGGGTGCGGTAAAACATTTAGTATTCAATAATTAAAACCAAAAATGTTGAACTGATTGTTGTTGTGCGATTAATACACCGACAATATAAAAAATAATTCCTATAAATAAATGTGAAAATTTACCGAGTTTATAGTTTAAGCCTAAATGGTTTATAATTAATGAATGTGGAGAATCATCACTAGGTGGATATATACCCCAAAAAATAGCGTTTACCATTAATAATGATGTAATAATGATTCTTAACATATAAATGTATATTAAGAATTTAAATTAGATATTTATCGGCGTCTTTTTTTTGTTTTCCTTTTATTCTTTTTCGATTTTCTACCAGCACGTTTTTTTCTTGTTTTTCTTGATTTTTTTCTTTTTCTTGTTCTTCTACCTCCGGCGGGTAGATAATAACTTCCTGCTCTTTTTTTACGTTTTCTTGTTTTTCTTCTTCCACCAAAAGTTACTGTTTTTATAGCTTCAAATTTTTCTGGGTTTTCTATTTTTTTTGATATTGATTGTAAATTTGTCTTGGTTGGTCTATTGTAAATTTTATGATTATTGCCATGGCTTGTATATGCGCCATACTCTTTCTCCGGTGGGTTTTCTTTTAACCACTTGTCTCCTTGTGTCGAAAATGGATCAAAAATTTTGCCTTCACCTCCGGTAATGTTTCTGTTCATAGTCTCCTTATGTTTATCCTTAAAAGCAATAAATCCTCTTTCAGTATCTTCTCCGACTCTTTCAACTTTTTCCTTTGCAAGTAGGGTTGTCTTCTTAATTGTACCAGCACCTTCTGTAAAAGCATCCAAAAAAGTTCGTCCGCCTCTTTTATTTCGCATTTTTTTATACTTTCTTCTTAACATTCTTATAATATAAATTCATATAAAAATTATATTATATATTTACTTGCGTCTGTGGCGACGAGATTTCTTTTTGTGGCTTTTGCGGCTTTTGCGGCGACGACGGCTCTTGCGTTTGCCACCTTTTTTTGATTTACGGTGTTTACGTGATTTTCTCTTGCGTAATCTTTTTTTAGCTCCACCAACCTTGGAGACTAATCCTTTTAAAGTTTCTTGAACCGCACTAAGTGCCTCAAGTCCTGCTGCTTTCATTTGTCTTCCATCTTCTGCCATTATAATATATATTAAGATAAAAATAATATATACTATTTAAAATTTGACGCGTTTGTAAAGTTCTAAAGCTGCTAAACCTCCGGCTATTTGGGCGACAACATATGGTGCTAAATCTTTCATATTAAGTTTTCCAGCGGCAGCCATCATGACAGAAACAGCAGGATTGAAGTGTCCTCCTGATGTTTTTCCAAGAATGAAAATAACAGCCATAAGTGCTAAACCAATTGCAACACCATCGCCTGTTGCTAAAATAACATAGAGAAAGAACATTGTTCCTAAAAATTCTGCTATAAGTTTATTCATCATCATTATAATATAAAAAAAGAAATTAATTCAGACCTGGTTTCTTTGGATTATTCAAAGAAATTCTATCAAATACATTTTTGAAATAAATGACATCGCTAGAACTTCCTCCACGCCCAGATGTTTGTCCGGCAGGAGAAGTATAATCTCCAAATAATTGTGCTCTGCGCGATTTAGCATCGTTACCAGAAGAAGCATTTTCAACTGTTGCGTGAGCTCCTCTACTTGTTCCTCCTATACTTTGCTTTCCAGTATTACCACGAGTTCTTGTTTGTAACTTTTTTATTCTTGCAATTCTACTAGATGTATCTGTAGTTGGACCAGGTTTTGCCGATCCACCATTTCGTATATCACATGTTTTACCTGAAGGCATTTGGACACTTGAGTGAGCTCCTCTAAATGTTTGTCCGCTTTTACAATTTAAATTATTGTTGACTAAGGAAAAAGAATTTCTCCAATCCATTAAAGAATTATTACCTGACATTATATAATATAATCTAATATAAAAAATTATCCAAAGGTAGATTCTCCAGCATAATTAATATAAAGAAATCCATCTTCTGATTTTTCTTTATGATAAATTGTTGCTAAACCAGTTGAACAAGGAACAAGTTTATTATTTATAAATAAATATAATGCTTTTTCTGGTTCCAATTTCATTCTTTTACGAATAACAAAAATAAAATTTCCTAATGATAAATCACCAGGACAAAGATATTTTCTTCTATCTACTTGTGGGACATTCATAGACATTCTTTCGCAAATTACAGGAACTCTATTAGGGTATTTATCTATTATCCTTTGTGATTCATTTTTTCTTTTTTCAAATGTATGTCTTGTTTTAAAATCGCTTTTATCAATCTTTTTATTTTCTTGTCTATGCTGATATGCTCTTTTAGCTTTTAATAATAAATCCATATGAATAATATATATAATTTTTTTTTAAATATATTATTTATAGTGCTTTTTTTTAGTTTTTTTATTAACACCAAAGTATCATCACATCCGCCTATATATTTTCTATTACCTGTCCAAACAAATGGACAGGTTTTATGTGATTTTGCTTTATTAGAAAATTTTATTCCATCTTTTTTTTTAAGCCAATTTTTATATTTTAATTTTGTGGAAAATTTAATATCAGTTACATTAGACTTACCAAAAAAAGACTTAGCAGCCCGACGCGCTTTAATATAATAATCACAACTAGGATAACCAACGATTGTTATCTTTTTTGGTTTTTTCCGTCTAGTTTTTTTTTGTTTTTTACGAGTTTTCCTTTTCTTTTTTTTTGCTTTATATTTCTTTGTTTCCCCCCCTCCTTTATGTGAAGATGTTTCCCTATCCAATTCATCCCACATAACCTTATAATTATTTTTGGTATGTTCTGTCCATGGGATATAATATTTATACATCGTTAATTCATCGTTACAAGCTTCAAGTTTTTTATCTAACTCTACATTATCCTTTGCTGTACTAATATATTCTGCTTCTAATTCTTCTCTTGTATATTCATTCATTTATATATTATCTAAATATTATTTAGCTCTGGCTCTCATTTTTCTTCTTTTTCTCTGTAATCTACGCACCCTTTTTTTTCTCCACTTCCATCTCATCTTGGCAGTTGATTTCTTGAAAGGACAACTGTGACTCATTATATAATAGTTAAAATTGAATATTTTATATTGTTATTAGATACTATATAAAATGACTAAAAACTTCTTATTAATAGATGGTAGCTATTTTGTGTTTTATAGATATTATGCATTGATAAATTGGTTTAAATTAGCAAAAAAAGACCAAATTATTGATAAGGATAATCCACCTTGTAAAAATGAAGAATTCGTAGAAAAATTTAAAAAAACCTTTATTTCTAAGGTTGCGGAAATAAAGAAAAAACTAAAATTAGACAATCCTATTATAATTGTTGGGAAGGATTGTCCAAGACAAAACATTTGGAGAATGAAATATCTCTCCAGTTATAAAGCAAATAGAGTTTATGATGATTCATTTTTAGGAGGTCCATTCTTTAAAATGGCGTACAACGATGACCTATTTATAAAAGGAGGTGCTAATAAAATAATGAAATACCCAGAGTTAGAAGCAGATGATTGTTTGGCTATTATGACAAAAAAAATTAAAACAACATTTCCCCATGGAAAAATTACAATAATAACGAGTGATATGGATTATTTACAATTAGCGTGTGAAAATGTTGAATTATATGATTTGAAATATAAAAAATTAACTGAACGCAAATCATCATATGATAATGCTGAAAAAGACTTGTTTGTCAAAATATTAACAGGCGACAAAAGCGATAATATTAAGGGTGTATTTAAGAAATGCGGCCCTAAGACAGCTTGTAAATATTTTGATAATAGGGAATTATTTGAAGAAAAATTAAATTCAGTAGAGGGTGCTATGGAAATATATGAGTTAAATAAAAAAATAATTGATTTTAACGGAATTCCAGAAGAATTGGTAAAAAAATTTCTAGAAAAGTATAATATTTAATTAGATTCAAGAGACGATATTCTTTTATCTTGTTCTTTAATAATATTAAATACTAAATCAAATATATTTTTTAATCTACTAATGTTATAATGTGTTGTAAAATATGAAGAACTTTCTGCTGTGTAATTATTTATATTTTTTTCCAATAAAATCATATTTTGTGTTCTATTTTCTCTTTCTTGGGTTGTATGTGTTTTTATATTATCTATTAATTCATTAATAACAAATTGTAAATTATCTAGTTTTTCTATTTCCATTTAATATTAAAAAATATTTAATATTTAACTAATTACGTATAATATTTAATTAGACCAAGTTGATACAGCTACATCGTCCCAGTTGTGATTAGGGAATGTTACGCCTTTTGTAATTGTTCCCATAGTGTCATCGTGTTCCCAAGGTTGTTCCCATCGTTGTCGTGCTTTTGTTGTGAGAATTTCAGCTGTATTTTCTTTATCACAAATAAAAGCGTTGTCTTCGTCTGACATTACTTGCCAAAATCCGTCACTTGCAACTACTACTTTGTATTCTCCCTCTTCGCGTGCAATTTTTTTTGTTTCAAATCCAAGTTGAGCAAAATGTCCTTTATGACCAAGACAACGGGTCATATTGGTCCGTTCTGAATTTATTTTAATTAATTTAGCTTTTTTACTTGTCATTACAGTAGGGGAAGTGGCTTGAATATCCCAAGCATCTTTTATTTTAAAGTTATCCGTTAGCTTATGTTTTTCTATATCTTCGGTGTTATTGTAATCGTGGTCTTTTGTCTTCCATACTAATTCACCATCCTTGTATATTTTGGCACTAGAATCACCAATCCAAGTAACTTCAAAATATTCTGGTGTAATCTTTACACAAGTAAATGTGGTTCCAATACGATAAGTGTTTTCCTTGATATTACATTTATCCATCAAATTTTCACGCCACCCGATATCTGAACTGGGACAAATGTTATCAAGAAACTCACTCCAATTAATGTTAGCGAACATTTTTGTATAATAATCACTCTTAGAACCACTTCCGTGACTGTCAGCTACTACAACGAAATCGAATGGGTTGTTTTCATCGGGAGTGTGTGATCCAGAAGTTGCAAAATCTTGCCTTGAGGTATTTTGTATAACATGATGAGAATATGTTGATGGATTTAATAATTGTGTCAACGCGATTTTTGATGCGGTAAAATATGCCATTGTTATTTCTTTTAATACATTATTAATAAAAAATTTTTTATTCAATTTTCTTATTCTGTTATAATTCTGGGCGCGATATTCATACTAATTAATTCTTGAAATAATAATTTACATGCGTATGGGATTTCAACTTTATTAAAATCAGTTCTATTATTACATGTTTTACATACGTGTATTTTTTTCTCTTCATTATAAACCGCAATTAATCCGCATTTATTACATGTGAATACTTGAAATGAATCACTACAATTATAAATTCTATCTTTTGTAAACCGACTTGCACCATGTGAAATCATACAATCGCGTTCCATCTCACCAAATCTTAATCCGCCATCTCTGCTTCTACCTTCTGCTGGTTGTCTTGTTAATACTACCATAGGACCAAAACTTCTACTGTGAACTTTATCATTTACCATATGTTTCAATCTTTGATAAAATGCTGGACCGATAAATATTGATGTTTCTAATTGTTCACCAGTCATTCCATTATATAAAATTTCGTTTCCATTTCTTTCCATACCTAATTTTTGTAAAACCCCACAAACACTTTCAATAGATTGTTCTCCAAAACTAGTACCATCTCCAAATAATCCCAAATCTAATAATGCTTTTCCGAGTAATGTTTCCTTTAATTGTGCTATTGTCATACGAGAAGGGATAGCATGAGGATTAATGATAATATCTGGCCTAACACCGTTTATAGTTGTGGGCATATCCTGTTCGGGAATAACTAACCCTATAGTGCCTTTTTGTCCATGTCTTGAACTAAATTTATCGCCGATTTGAGGTTTTCTATAAACTCTTGTTCTTATTTTGGCAAATGTATAACCGTCACCATTTCTATGAATATAATTTTTATCAACATAACTTTCTTCTTTTGTTCTATATACTCTACTTTGGTCACGGTATTTAATAGTTTTTGTATGGTCGTTTCTATTTTCTTTAATAGGAACAACTTTACCAATAATAATATCTCCGTTTTCTAATAATGTGTTTTCGGGTACAACACCAGCATCTGTTAATTTATCATAATTTGCGAATTTCATACCTTTAGTTTTACTTCTATCTGCTTTGCATCTAATTTCTTCATCTCCTTGAATCTTTTTATCTTCATCTTTTTCTGTATGATAAATAGTTGCTCCAAATAATCCTCTGTCTAGAGATCCTTGATTGAACAAAATACTATCTTCTTGGTTATATCCAGAATAACTCATAATAGCTACAATTACCATATTTCCGGAAGGTATATTATTTAATTTAATCATATTCATTAATCTAGTATCTACTAGAGGACGCATCGTATAAGTTTGTACGTAAGCAGTTTTGTCCATTCTATGTTTAAAATTAGTTACATACATACCCATCGCTTGTTTTCCCATAGCACATTGATACGTGTTTCTAGGAGACTGGTTATGTTCTGGGAATGGGATACAACTAGCTAAAATACCGAATATTGTTGATGGATGAATTTCACAATGAGTGTATTTATAATGTTTTGTTTTTTCAGCATTAAAGCTTTTATGGTTTATAGCAATTAATGAACTGTTTTGTTCGGCTGCGTCAATATATTCAATTACAGATTCGGGTATATTATGATTAACAAGTAAATCATCCCATTTTAATTTTTTTTTAATAATTTTGTCAGAAATATCGGATGTAATCAACAATTTATTATTCTTTACTTTATATATTGGTCTCATAATTCTACCTGCGTGATTACAGATATGAATTTCTTTTTCACGAAAGTTGAAAACAACACTAGTGTATATATTAATAATACCTTGATATTTTTTTTTCTTCATATATAAGTAAAATTTGTATGGATCTTCAACTGTACCTAACCAATTACCATTTATAATAACTTTTACCTTTCCATAAAGTTCTTCAAATGTAAAATCTTCTAATGGTTTAATAAATTTTTCGATAACATCGTAAATAGGCTGACTTAAACTTGCTACAGATATATGAGCCATATAAGCTAAATTTTTAACAACTCCAACACTTTGACCTTCTGGTGATTCTGCTGCACAAACCATCCCCCATTGAGTGTTATGTAATTTTCTAGGTGGAATTAATTTCCCACTTTTATCAATAGGGGTATTGATACGTCTAAGATGACTTAAACTTGAGATATAAGTTAGCCTGCTTAATACTTGTGCGACACCTACTTTATTTGAATTTGTATTTTTAATACCAAAATCTCCTGTAGCCAAAGCCCTTTTAAGACCATTTTCAATTGTAGTAGATTTTATAATTTTGTAAATATTTGTTTTATTAATAATAATTTTGTAATTATCAGTAGATTTCCAAGAACCATTATTAATTTCTCTTACGGTTTGTTTTTGCATATCTTTTACAAGTTTGTTAAAATAATTTCTGAATAAATTATTTAATAAAACTCCACAAAGGTCAAGTCTTTTATTTTTATATGAGTCTCTGTCATCTATTTTTCGCCATCCAAAACTGGTTTGTAATAGTTTGTTGGTCATCAATCCCATAAAATATATTTTTTGAACCTTTGTTTTACAATGTGGATACAAATCATTTTTTAAGACATTTTCAGTAAATTCTGTTTGTTTCGCCAATCCTTCTTCTTTTGTCATATTAATAGGTGTAAACATAGCCTGATTTACAATATATGTTAATGCTTCTTCTTGTGTATTATATTTTTGTGCTTCGACAATACAGGCTTTCAACGCAAATAGCATTCTTTTCATAGATTTCTCCTTGATATTTAAAAGAATATATTTACAAATATCACTATCAGATAAAATTCCTAGAGCTCGAAATACAATAAATAATGGAATAGGTACTTTAATTCTTGGAATTTGAATATAAATACAATGACCTGCCCCTGTGCTTCTTGCTGCTATTGTAATATTAATTTGTTTGGGTGAAATACATCTATCATCTGGGATAGATTTTATTTCTGCGAGCCAATTCCATTTATTATTATTTTTCTTAACATTGAAACACATAATGTTATTTTCTGCGGCTCTTTCTTGTGCTAAACAGGTTTTTTCACTACCATTAATAATAAAATACCCCCCCCCATCATATTTACACTCACCTGTAATATTAGAATCAAGATGATTATATTGTTTTAATACACAAATACTAGATTTTAACATAATAGGGAGTTTTCCTATATGAATTCTTGGTAATTTTTGATATAAATTTTCTATTTTTTCCATATTTTCACCATATCTTTTTATGATTTTGATATTAATATCAAGAGTCATTCCAGAGGCATATGTGAAATTTCTCAATCTAGCTTCCTGGGGAAACATTATCTTTGTAGCCCCATTATTTTCGTGTATTTGAGGTCTTTGTAATTGAAAATTATCAAATGTGATAATCATTTCTAACGAATATAATCCTGTTTTTTCATCCTTGTCATGTTCTGAATGAATAGTTACAGGATTAAACATTTCTATAGTTTTTTTAATTTGATAATTTATAAAATTATTATAGGATTCTATCTGGTGTCTTACTAGACGTTCCAAATGTTGTCCTTGAAAATATGATTCTATCACTTTCCAATTTAAATTTGTATAATCAATAGGTAAAACATTCATGTGTTTTTGAGATGTTCGGTTCATTTTATCATTCATTTAAATGTATTATGTTTAATTCAATTTACTTCTAAATAGTTTTTGAAAATATAATATATATTATATATAATGACAACTAAAACCCCTGGTAAATCATCAAAAAATAAGTTAGAACATATCAAAGATATATCAAAATCTTTATTATTAATTAAATGGCACAACAATAATGTATGTAACCCATATATTCTTTCCCTACAACAAAGTAAAAAGAAAAATAATATTAACCAAGATAATAGTAATAACGAGTTAATACATACACAAAGAAATATAAAAACAACAGACAATACATTAAATATGACTATTAATAGTATTTTAGATACCTTGGAAAAAAATAGAAAACAAAATAAAAGGAATACGGATTTTGAAAATTTTACAAAAACACTTGACGATAATTCTAATAATAAACTAGTAAAATATATACCATATAATGGAATTTATCGACCTGAAAATATTTATAATAACAATCTAGAAACCAAATCTTCTTTATTTACTTATAAATCTGACGTTTTTTCTGTGACAAATAGACAAAAACGTCGAAGTATATATTATCCTAGACCTCCCCCTTCTATGTTACCCCAGTTGCCTCTTTTACCTCCTTTACATCCTCCTCCCACATTTGAAAAAAAAATGGTTAATATTCAAGTAGAAATAGAAGGATTGGATGATTTATTACAATTAATTGAAGATTATCCTTTAAAATTTGATGTAGAATACAATATTAATATGGAAAGTATTCATAATATTAAAGAGCCTTTAATTGAACTTAAAAATATGATTGGAATGCATAAGTTAAAAAACTCTATTGTTGATCAAATTTTATATTTTATACAAGAATTTCACAAGGTTTCTAATACAAAAAATAATGATTTTATGCATACAGTTATATACGGTCCACCCGGGACTGGTAAGACAGAAACAGCAAAGATAATTGGAAAAATTTTTAGTAGATTAGGAATATTGAGTAAAAAATATTTTAAAAAAGTAACTCGAGCAGATTTGATTGCAGGGTACTTGGGTCAAACAGCAATAAAAACTAGAGATGTTATAAAAGAAGCAAAAGGAGGCGTACTTTTTATTGATGAGGCTTATGCTTTAGGTAATCCAGAAAAAAGAGATAGTTTTGCCAAAGAATGTATTGATACATTATGTGAAGGATTAAGTGATAATAAAGACGATTTAATGGTTATTATAGCAGGATATGAAGAGGAATTAAAAAATTGCTTTTTTTCCTATAACCAAGGTTTAGATTCAAGATTTACTTGGAGATTTAATACAGATGATTATAAATATGATGAACTATTTTTAATATTTCAAAAAAAAGTAAAGGATATTGGTTGGAAATTAAATGATAAAGTAACTAAAACTTGGTTTATAGACAAAATGGATTATTTTAAATTTTTTGGTAGAGATATTGAAACACTTTTAGCAAAAATTAAAATAGCCCACGGACGCAGAGTTTTTTGTTTATCAAAAGAAAAAAAACTTACAATCACACTTAAAGATGTAAATAAGGGGTTTGAAATGTTTATTGACAATAACGAAGTAAAATCTAGAAAAGATTCTAGTATAAAAGACATTTTAAACCATATGTATGTATAAATGTCATATTAAATTTCTATAATTATTAATATGAATCAAAAAAAAAGTATTTCGATTAATCCTAGTTATTTCAAAATTGGAGGTAAAAAAGAAAAAAAGAAAAAGAAAAAACCATCATTTAAAAATAAATTAAAACCAAACGACATTAAAAAAAAACTAATTGCCAAAATAAAAGCTCATCAAAAAAAAGAAAAGGATAAAGAGATAATCGACCATGAAAAAGAAAATAATACATTTAAAAATGAATTCCAGGAAACGCTGTCTTATCTTGAAGATATGAAAAAAAAGAAAAAGGAGAAAAAACAAAAAAAGAAGGAAAAAAGAAAAAATAGAAATAAAACTCTTAAAAAATCAACACAACAAGCTGGATTTATGTCTCAAACAACTGATAATAAAATAGATATTAACCCAATGAATAGTAATAGTAGTAACAGTAGTAATAGCTGTAACAGTAATGATGGTATTAATTCTATACTACCTGACCCACCACACGGTTGTTTAAAAGGAGGTAAAAAACCTACTTGGAGACAATATAACAAAACATTAAAAAAAAATAAAAATGAAATTCTAAATGAATATACAATAAAACCTGATTTCAATCTTAGTTCGCAATTCGAAGAAAGATCAGTTAAATTAGAGAAATTAAAAGATAAATTTAGAGAAATAAATAAACCAAATAACCCCAAAAAAAAAAAAATTAAAACAAGAAGAATACGACGCAAAATAACGTTGGGTAAAAATAAAAAGGGGGGATTTGTAGGTGTATTGGTAAAAAGTAAAAAAACACGAAAAAATGTAAAAAAGGAAGTTGATGTATTAAAACACAAATCAATTCATGAAGTTAAGGATTATTTAAGAAAACATAATTTAACAAAAATTGGGAGTAGTGCTCCCGATCATATATTAAGAGCTACTTTTGAAAACGCATACTTGAGTGGTAATATTAGTAATAATAATTCGGATATTCTTTTACATAATTGGCATAAAGATGAGGAAATGTAGATATTTAATAATTAGTTTAATTAATATTAATAAAAAATAAATTATTATATATTATGTCACTTATTTATCACGGAGATAAAAAAAGAAATAATAGATTTTGGGTATATCCAAAAGATAAAAATTTAGAAAACACCCAATGGGATACTCATGATTTAGATAAATATTGTCAAAATTATAAATTTTGTCATACATTCATAAATCAAGGAGTACATGAATATGAATGTTTGGGTTGTAAACAAGAAACTGATGAGATATTAATAGCTATTCTAGCAAAAGATAAATCTGCTTGTCTTCCATTTTATTTACAATGTATTTATAATCAAGATTATGACAAGAAAAAATTACATTTATATATTAGAACAAATGATAATAATGATAATTCGGCTGAAATATTAATGCAATTTATAGGAAAACATGGGAAAGAATACGGTTCTGTTTATTACGATGATAGTAGTCTTTCTCCAAAAATAAAAAAAATGGCACATAGGGATTGGAATCCTCATAGATTTGAAATATTGGGACAGATACGACAAGATTCAATAGAATATGCCAAAAAATATGGATGGCATTATTTTGTTGCTGATTGTGATAATTTTGTTACTCCAAACACGATTAACGCTATGGTAACAAATAAAAAATATAAAGTATTGGGTCCAATGTTACCTACACAAACGGGCTATTCTAATTTTCATTATATTGTCGATAATGACGGTTATTACGCACATCATGATAATTATATGAAACTTTTACACAAACATATGGTAGGTGCCCATCCAGTTGAAGTTATTCACTGTACTTATTTTATTAATAACGATACATTAAAAGATATTAGTTATAATGATGGTTCAAGAAGACATGAATATGTTGTATTTAGTGATGTATTACGTAAAAAAAAAATAAAACAATATTTGATTAATGATAATTTTTATGGAATGCTAACATGGCATTTGGATGAAAATGAATTAAAAAAGGATCTTCAAGATTATTGGAAATGGGCTTTACCTTCTTTTAAAATATCAGATGATTATTTTTAATCTACTATAAAACCATAAACTTTATATATTTTTAATTAAAATAAAAATATATTTAATATTTTTTTCTTGTATTTCTCTTTTTTCTTAGTTTTCTCTTTCTTTTGGTCTTTCTTTTGGTCTTTCTTTTGGTCTTTCTTTTGGTCTTTATTTTGGTCTTTCTTTTGGTCTTTCTTTTGGTCTTTCTTTTTCGGTGTTTTCTTCTTCCACCTCCTAAGTTAGCAGGCAATAACCCATTTAAAATTTCATTTGGGTCTGTTTCTGTTAATAAACTAGTCAATAAACTATGTGTCCTTGTTTCTTGAATGGATCGCTTGTCATACTTCAACCATGTTTTGGGAGGAACACCAATATAGTCTTGTGCGGACGTATAGTTGGTCTTTGTTTTCTTACCCGAACGTGCGGCATATAGACTTTGCTTCATTTGGTCAGTCAATTTATAAGATAACCAATTTTGTAGGTGGGCTAATAATCTAAATATGCGTCGATGTATTGTTTCTTTTGAATTATCTTCTAGGGATTTACCTTCTTTATCTTGTACTCTTTTGTTACTCTCCGGCATGTCTCTTTCTAACACAGACACTTTCTCTTTAAGATTTGGATATAAAAATTTCATTACAAAATCTATTTCATCATTATTATTATCAATATATCCTTTTGTCTTTAATGAATTTAAAATTTTGTTCTCCTCGTCATTTACATTTTTTGATATTTCTATTAAATCCGAACTAGATAAGAATATTTTTGTTTGTTTAATAGATTCTTCTGCCAAATTTTTATTATTATTTTCAGGATTAATATTGGAAATAGATAAATATTGATCTAATTTATCAAAAACAAACAAAAAATTATTTAGTTTTAATTGTATGTCTGTGACTTCTTCGTCTTCATCTGCCTTTTCTTCTGCTGATTGTTTATAATTTATAGGTGTTGATAATTTAATTATTGATTTTATTAATTGGTCTATAGATACCCTTTCTTCATTTATATCTTCCTTGGGGAGTTCATTTATTTTTTCCATCAATAAGTTTAACTCGTCAATAATATCATTTAAAAATTTCTCTATTTTGATTGAATTATCATTTTTAAGAAAATTAAAAATTTCTTTATTAAAATTTTTATTTTCCCTTTTAACATCAGTTTGTTTTTTTGTTTTATCACTATCAATACCATCATCAGATGTTGATTTTTCGTTTTTAATTAATTCATTTAATATATTTTTGTCTATTTTTGTACATCTTTCTCTAATTTTTTCTTTTAATTTATCTATATCACCTTCAATATTTCCACCAACCATCTCACCCTTTTTAACGAGATCCTTATATTGGTTTAAATAACTTATAAATGGTCCATCAGGAACGTTTTCAATAAGATAATTTAATCTAAACCCATCCTGCAAATTGTTTTTATTATGTCTCCAAAAATTTGGTGAAATATTTTTTATCATTTTTTTAACAATTTCCTCATTAGTGTTATCGTTTATCATTTGTATAGCAACATCTACAAACTTTTCTCTTGCTTTAGTTGTCCAATTTCTAAAATGTATTATTTTATTCACGGAATAGTTTACAGTATCTTTTTCTATGGCAAGATTAAAAAAACTATAATTGTCTTTATCAACTTTTTTTGAAAAACACACCAACTTAGCTTTGTTGTTAGTGTCGACATAAAAATAAGGATCGAATTCTTGGGGTGTTATTTGTTTTCCACGATTTTTTGTGTCGTATTTCCTTTTTTTTTTTGTTGTAAAATTTTCCCAGAGAATATCAACTTGTTCAACTTGTTCTGGTTGTCCTTGTTGTCCTTGTTGTCCTTGTTGTCCTTGTTGTTCTGGTTGTTCTGGTTGTTCTGGTTGTTCTGGTTGTTCTGGTTGTTCTGGTTGTTCTGGTTGTTCTGGTTGTTCTGGTTGTTCTGGTTGTTCTGGTTGTTCTGGTTGTTCTGGTTGTTCTGGTTGTTCTCCTCCCTCACCACCGTCACCACCTTCCTCTGTCTCCTCCCTCAGTGCCACTGCGACCGCCTCTTTCTCGAATAGCTCTAAAATTTTATCTTTTATTAAGTTGAAGTATTTCACTGTAAAAGCTTTAAAACTAGCTGGACTTTCACTATATAATATACCTTTTACTTGATAATTTTTAAACGCAGATTCTTGAAGAAAAAAAGAGCCACAATTATTTAAAGTTGAAAATAAATCTAAAACTCTACTGTGTAAGTTTATTAGGTCTTTATCAGATGATGATGCTACTTCGTCGTTTTTATAGTGTAATGGCTCTTTTTCAGGATATCTAATATTATAACTGGTCCCTAATATTGAGTTTATAAACGAAGAATAAGCCAGGTATATTCTTCTTATTCTTGGTTCTGTTGTTAATAATACGGTTTGCCCTGGACTATTTGGAAGAGATTTTATTAATATTTCATATGCCGCCTCAAAATTATTCAAAAATATACCAGTTGAATTTGAACCATGTGTAGTAGATGATAATAAATTTATAGTCCTTGTTTGTTTTCGAGGGGAGATTAAGTTACAATTTTCATTTTTAATTTTTAAATAAATCGTTAATAAAATAAAACCATAAAGTTGTAAAAATAAAATATGTTGAGGAAACAAATATTTTTCATCATTTGAATCAGTAGTTTCAAAAACCCAATAATTATCATTTTTTTGAGAATTCCATTCAGTTGTGCTTACATCTGATAATGCCAAATTTGGAAAGTCATACCCCCCCCTTTCTAAAAATTCACCATCTGGAAAAACATTATTTAAAAGCATCTTAAGGTTTTCTTTATTAACCACCTCTTTCTTTTCCTCTTCCTCTTTCTTTTCCTCTTCCTCTTTCTTTTCCTCTTCCTCTTCCTCTTCCTCTTCCTCTTCCTCTTCCTTTTTCTTTTCTTTGGTCCCTCCCGTGTCATCACCCTCTGTTGTATCAAAAATTTCTATTATATTTTTCCCTGGGTCATATATACATTTACATCTAAATCCATAATAAACCATATCTTTAAGGAAACTATCAAATGTCACTAAATATGCTCTTTCAAATACTGCGTCGGTTGCTCTTTGTATATCTCCTGTTGTTTTAATTGCTAACGCTACAGTATCTATTAATCCTGTTGGGTATTCTTCAAAATCAATTATTTTTTGCGCTATCCAATTACCCTGTTTGTCCTTTGGTAAATCTTCATTTATATGCTCTATCATATCAACTACTTCTATCCAACTTCTTAAACTTTCAAGATTTGTCTTATCCATAGAAATATTTACAAATGCTCCTAATATTAATTTTAATTGAAATATTAATTTGCATTGTGTGTCTGCCAAAGGTGCGATTCTTTTATCCATAGAAAACATTGATAGAATGCTATCATTTGTAGTTTCTTCGGATATTTCCAATCCAATTTGTACTAATAACTTGAATAAAGAGCCTACACCGGGTGTTTTTGTTGTTTGTAAAATAGTTGCTTGATAGTGTTTATCTTTTAACAAATCGTAACACGAATCTACTGAATTATTACCTTTAAAATAATGAAACGTCATTGAATGTGCGTATAAAGGATAGTCCAGTTGATTAATACTACTTGAAAATTTTTCACTATTATATGCTATATCTACAGTATCTCCACCTTCGTTATCATCTTGGTTATTATCTTTTTTCTTTTCATTATTTGATTTTTTGGAAAAAGATTTAGAATCGGTTATATATTTTTTATGAGTGTCTTTCATTATTTTATTAAATATTCCTGTTTCTGTTTCTGTTGGAGTAACAGAGTTTTCCCCGGGGGAGGTTGTGGTGTAATCAATAGTCTCTACTTTGGTTTCGCCGCCAGGCGTGGCAGTTATTGTTTTAGGGTCAGGCGTGGCAGTTATTGTTGTAGGGTCAGGCGAGTCAAACATCTTATTAATAACTTCTGAACGTGTGATATCAACATTTGTTATTAATTTTTTTTTTACTTCAATAAATATCCACCCTCCTTTTGATTTGTTTGTCTTTGTTTTTGGCAAACAAAATAATGGATATATAAATGGATTTTGAAATTGTTTTTCGCCTACAAGTTTATTTAGTGCTGATATTGTTCTGGGTATCTCTTCTGCTGAATATACAGACGCGTCCGCCATGGCACTTTGGGCACCAACAAAATTTTCATTTCCTGGTTCATCACCCCCCGTAAATCTATGAATGAGTTTTCCTTTTTTTGAACTATCTACAACTATTCGTATATGATCTTTGGGGGATTGTAAATGACTTTTCCAAGATTCATAAAAATAAGTTAGTTTTTCGTTATTTAAATCTTCAGCAGATATCTCTTGGTTTATTTGAGAATTATATTTATTATCGTTTGCTAATTGATTTTTTTTTAACGACCCCCATATTCCGCTCATCCCTGAAAGTGTTGAATTATTATCCAATCCTTTGACTATATTGATTTTATTATATTCTAACCAATTTTTATCTGCTAAGTAACTAGTGTCACCGAATGATGTTAATATTTCATTTATTAATGGTGATTTCATTGTAAAGGTATCATTACCATATTTAAAAGTTGTTTCTTTCACTTCTTTTTTAACTAAATAATGATGTTGAGTATCTGGTGATACATGTATTAAATGTCCTTTGTCATATTTTAATAAAGGCATCGGATTTCCATCGTCTTTGTCGGTTATTCTATATTCATCTGTAGGAACTTCTGAAAAGTTTGGAAAATCTTTTTTATAATACATCGTACCATAAAGCCTTAAAATAGCAATATGAGAAAAGTATTTTTTCCAATTATTTGCGGGTTTTGTATATTTTAACAACGAATTAAATACCCTTACTCCCCCTACTAAATCATGTTGATTATCTATAAATAAATAAGTCATCCAAAAAGGGATATTATCATTTTTAATACGCATAAAATGTTCTTGGGTTTCAATTTGTAAAATCCCGTCTTTGTGAAAAAATAAGCCAGGGTTAGTTAATATAACAGGGTTTATTCTTTTCAATATGATTTTATCGCGTTTACTTTGTTTTAAAAAAGAAACTATATTATCTTGATATTGTTGAATGTTTTTTTTTCCATTTGAAAAATATAAAAAATCATAATGAGTCATTGCTACTTTTCCCTCTGTGTCCCTTGTGTATATACCAAAAAAAATTATAGTACTTGTAATATTACTAACAGGGGCGGTAGTTATAAATATAGGAATACAATTTTTGTATTCAAATCCATTATTGTTGTATCTTTTAAATAAATATTCAATTAATTGTTTGTATAAAAGATATATTCTCGGAGAGAAAAATTTTGAAAAAAAATCAGTACTAATTTGATTGAGTTGAGATAATTTTTGTTCAACAGGAGCAACATCAGGAGGAGCATCAGTATCCTCCACCTTCTTCTCATCACTATCCTTATCACTATCCTCATCACTATCCTCATCACTATCCTCATCACTATCCTCATCACTATCATTATAGAGGTTCTGTATTAAATAAGTTTCCAACTTCTGGATCTCGATATTGGTGTGCGGTATATTTTCGGTATTGTAAAATAACCCACCGTTATTATGGTCTACATCGGAAATATATTTTTTTAAATTATCTGGTTGTTGTAAAAAAAGAGGTTCAAAAAAGATTCGCGGCACTCCTTTTTTTTGTATTTTATCAATAGATTCTACTCGGTTTGTATTCAATAAACGAAAATTTTTCGCCAATCTTTTTTTTTTTCCTTCTTTTACACTATGTATTTCATCTATTTTATATCTTAATTTGTTAATTAAATCCATATATATATATATTATATTACTATATTATATTACTATATTATATTACTATATTATATAATGGTAAAAATTACTAAAGACGATATACTTTATTATTTTCAAAATTTTAAAAAATTACCATCTGGATGGGATATGAAAAAAATAAAAAAGGCTCGAAAAAAAATTAAAAAGAAAAAGGAAGGCGATATTGGTGAAAAACTAAAAAAGGGTGAATTGGGTTCATTTATTACAAGACTTATGATGATTGTTAACGAATTAAGAGAAAAAAATCTATCAGGGGATGAATTGAATGATAAAATAGACAGTTTGTTGAAAACACCATCACCGATATTATCTCCATCTCCTGAATCACTCGGTTCTCTTAAAGGGTTAGATGATGATGAACTTGAGATGGAACTTATAAAAAGACATAGAGAGGAGATGGTAGATGGTTATTATAAAAATCATCCGGATGAAAAGCGCATAACACTGCGTTCTGTATCACCTGTTAGAAATTCATCAAAAGGTTCAAAAAAGAGAAAGAAGAAAAGAAAAAAGACAATTAAAAAAAAATATAGAAAAAGTTTAGCAAAAAAAAATAAGAAAAAAGGTAAGAAAAAAAGTAAGAAAAAAGGTAAGAAAAAAAGTAAGAAAAAAAGAGGAACTAGAAAAAAACGTTGATATAGTTAAATAACTAATAAATGCTTTTAAGTAAAGATATTTAAAGTATCAAGTGATATTTAATACATTACTTGATGCCAACAAAGAAAAATAAAAAGGATAAGGATGATAGAATGATAGCTGATTATTTTAAAAATTTAGATAAATATCAATCTGAATTTGGAGAAAAAACCATATTATTATGGCAATGTGGTGGATTTTATGAAATTTATAGTTTGAAAAATGAAGAAAAAAATGAATATTTAAATCCATGTTTTGAAGATTATTTAAGAATTACTTATATGAACGTAGCTAATAAAAATTTATCGGTTGAACGCGAAGGTGTGAAATATCCTGTAAAAATGGCAGGATTTACACATGCTGATTATTTATTAGAGAAATGGGTAAAAATATTGACAGATAATGGTTATACTGTTGCTGTATGGGAAGAAAATGGTACAATTCCTGGAAGTTCAAAAAAAACTAGAGGGTTAGATAATATTTATTCTCCTGGTTGCAATTTTAGTGTAGATAAAAAAGAAGAAGATACAAATAATATTGCTTGTTACGTTATTAATAAATCATCCGGTTTTAAAAATAAAAACCCAACTATTTATTTTGGTTGTTCTGTTATTGATGCTTTTACAGGAGTTGTCAGAATTTTTGAACATCATATTCAAAAACAAGATATTCATAATACTACTGTTTTTGATGAACTAGAAAGATTTAATGCTATTTATAATCCAAGTGAAATAGTGATTATTCATAATTATCAAGAAGAAAGATATATCAAGGAGGTAATACAATATGCGGATCTAGATACAAAATCAGTTCATATCATTAATCAAAATAACAACGAAGATCATTCTATTCAAGCTAATAAATGTGATAACCAATCATACCAAAAAGAAATTATTTTGAAATTTTATGATGATATTAATGATTTTCATTCTTATATGAAATCTTCCCAATTAGAAGAAAATCCATTTGCTTTAAAAAGTTTATGTTTTTTACTTGATTTTATCTGGCAACATAATGCCAACTTAACTAATAAATTACAAAAACCAAGATTTGATAATATCGGTGATAAATTATTACTAGCTAACCATTCATTAAGACAATTAAATATTGTTAATATTGGCGGACAAAAGGGGCAATATTCTAGTATTGAATCACTTGTTAATAAATGTGTAACTCCTATGGGTAGAAGATATTTAAAGGATAAAATTTTACATCCTGTTACAAATATATCTTATTTAAACGGTCAATATAATATGATTGATTACTTGATTAAAAATTGGGATAAATATGAATTTTTACGCAAATCATTTCAAGCAATTACTGATATCGAACATCTATATAGAAAAATTATTTTTAATAAAATCTCTCCAAATGATTTATTTAATTTTAATAATAATTTACATTGTATAATTGATATTCATAAAATATTGAAAACGGATAAGGTTATGATGAAATACATTAAAAATAATATTGGAACAAATATTGAAGATGTTTGTACAAAATTAATTTTATTGTTGGAGAGAAATTTAAACATGAAAATGTGTGAAACTCTTGTAAATAATAAATTTGAAGAAAATTTTATAAATAAAAATGTAAATAGTGTATTGGATCAGGCAAGTGATGAGTTTGACGAGGCAGAACTACTTAAAAATAAATGGATTGACACACTAGGTAGTTTATTATATAAAGTAAAGGATAGAAACTCCAAAAATGCTATTAAGGTTCATTTTACAGATAAAAGTGGTATGTATTTTTATGCTACTCCTGCAAGATGTAGAGGTATTCAAGAAAATCTAACAAAAAATTATAAAGACAAAAACTATATAGTAAATGGTTTAGACTTTTCAAGTTTAAAACATTCATCTGGCGGTATAGGGAACAATCATAAACTTGGTGGTTCTGGATTAAAAAAGTTCTACAACAATTACGCCCAAAAACTAGATAATATGAAGGAACTTTTAACAAATGTTTATACAGAATTCATTATTTCTCTCCGTGAATATAATAATGAAATGAATGATTTTGTAAAATATGTTTCTAATCTCGATATGTTAGTAACAAAAGCATATGTTAGTAAAAACAATAATTATTGTATGCCAATTATTAAAGAAAAAGCAAAAAAGGCGTTTATCAATGCAAAAGACATAAGACACCCACTTATTGAAAAAATTCAAACTGACGAAACATATGTACCTAACGATGTTTCTATAGGTAAAAAAAAGAATGGTTTGTTGATTTTTGGCACCAACGGTGTAGGTAAAAGTAGTATTAATCGTTCTGTAGGAATATCTGTTATTATGGCACAAGCGGGTATGTTTGTCCCTTGTACGAGTTTTGAATATAAACCATATTCAGCTATATTTACACGTATTTTAGGAAATGATAATATTTTTAAAGGTTTAAGCACTTTTACTGTAGAAATGAGTGAGGTATCAACATTTATTAATACTTGCGATGAAAATAGTTTAATTTTAGGAGATGAAGTTTGTTCAGGAACAGAAACCTCAAGCGCTGTGTCCATTTTTGCTGAAGTATTGTTATGGTTAAATAAAAAAAATGCTTCTCATATTTTTGCTAGTCATTTTCATCAATTAACTACTATGAAAGAAGTAGTAAGTTTAAAGAAGCTAGCAATTAAGCATATGTCAGTTAGAAATATTAATGGAATTCTTCATTATACTAGAAAATTAGAAGATGGACCTGGAGAGAATATGTATGGTATTGAAGTATGTAAATCATTTGATTTTCCAAAGGAATTTATTGAAGAAACTTATAAATTAAGGAATAAGTATAATAAAAAATTATGTGGTACATTAAATAAAAAAAAGTCAAAATATAATTCTAAAAAGTTAAAGGGTGATTGTGAATTTTGTAAAAGAGAAGGTATTGATATCCATCATTTAGAGCCGCAAGAAAAAGCAGATGTTAATAATTGGATTGGAACGATTCATAAAAATCATCCAGCTAATTTAGCAAATATTTGTAAAGATTGTCATAAAGAATTTACAAAAGGTAAAACTATTCACAGAAAAACAAAAACAACTGAAGGATACAAAATAGTTGAACAATGCGTTATTTTTAGCAACAATTAAAAAAAATATTTTTATCTAAATTTATATTATAATATGCCAGGAATGAAAAGATCAAGAAGACGTAAAAGTCGTAAATCAAAAAGACGCAGAGGTGGATTCCTTAAACCTAGTGATGTAAAGAAATGTAAGGCCTCAGGCGTTAATTGGACAAAATGTGCCGATCATCTCGCAGAGGCCGCAAAGGCAGCAGCAAAAGCAAAAACAGCTATGCCAGCAGCAGCAACAACAGTAACACAGGCATTGGCTCTTAAAAAAATGGCACCAAAATTAGGGCAATTAAAGAAACAAGCTACTGCCGGAGTTGCGTTAGCAAAGCAAGGTGTTAAGGACGTAGAAACAAGAACTAAATTGGCAAAGATGCGTGTACCTTCAGATTCTTCCGGTGGTAGACGCAAACGCCGTCGCAGCAAACATCGCCGCAAAAGCAAAAAGGGAGGTCGCAAGTCTCGCCGCAAGTCTCGCCGCAAGTCTCGTCGCAAGTCTCGTCGCAGCAAACGCCGCCGTTCCAGCCGCCGTTAATTAACTTATATATAATGAAAATTTAATCCTAATTCATTATATATGACTCAACAAGATATAGTAACTCAATCAGGGTATTTTTTATGGAAAAATAAATTATACATATTACTTGTTATTTTGACATTTGGTGGATTAAGCATATATGTCGCAATAAATAATATTAAATTTGAAAAAAAGAAAATGAAAGTTGCAAGAGTATTGGTTGTAGAAAAAATGTCAACAGCTCCTCCAAGTTTAGAAGAATTAAACACAACCGTTCAAAATCAAACATCTAATAACGAAACATGTAAAACATTAAGTGATAAATCCGGATGTACGGCTTTAGGAGGATGTGTTTGGGTTACATCCAAAAATAATATTAAAAAATGTATGGCAGCACAAGCATTAGGAGCAGGTTCAACCGCTGCTTTGGGTAGTGATGGACCAACAGATATGTGTTATTGTGCTAAAGATGGAAAATTAGTTCCTTGGGAAGAATATTACTATTTAGATGGTAGTTCTATACAATCTAAAGCGGCAAAACCTTGTACGGCAAGTGGTGATAGCTGTACTTATACAAATTAAATTAAAGTAAAATTGATTTAATAATATATAAATAAATAATATAATAAAAATGATCATCCCAATTAAGTGTTTTACCTGTGGAAATGTATTAGCCGACAAATATTTATATTATGTAAAAGAAGTGCGTAAAATGAAAATTAAACAAGGAATTGATATGGAAGAAGTTGTTTATTTAGACAATAACAAAATTAAAAAAACACCTGAAGGAATTATTTTGGATAAATTAAACTTAACCAAAATGTGTTGTAGAAGACATATGCTAACACACGTTGATATTGAATAAATATTTATTAAATTATTAATTTTAAATCTAATTATAATTTATATGGCATTTACAAGAAAATATAAAAGAAAAGTAAAAAAGAGAAAAAAACAGAAAAAACAAAAAAGGTCACGTAGATATAATAAAACAAATAAAAGAAGAAGAAAAACAAAAAGAAAACGGCGTAAAAAGAATACAAGAAAAAAAAGACGCAGAAAAAGACAAAGAGGTGGATATGCTACTTATAAATGTGACTCACCGTCAAATATGGGAGAAATATATACAGGTATCAAGTTGAATACCAATCCTTTTTTACCAGATCCAAGAAATGGTAATACGAATATGAGAGGCAATCAAAAGGGAGGTAGCTTTATGAATTCTATTGGTTTAGGAGATGTATTATTAAATTATTATAAAGGAACAGACGCAATATCAAATCAACCTATTAGATATAATGGTGGAAAACCTTTAATAAATGCTGATCCTATGAACCAACCAGGATTAGAATCCCCGGTTGCGTCTAGAACAACTGCCAATATTCCTAATTTTTATAATACAGCATCACAAACAGCGGCAGCAAATACAATATCATAATTTTTATATTTAAATAATATATAATGAATTCATTAAAATTATTTAATTCTTTGTGTACCCCAGCTCAACTTTATTTAGGTATGTCAGTTCTTGCTGTATTTACTCAATGTTATCAAAATGTTGGAAATCCAAATGTGTTCGCTTGTGGATTAATGAAAGCAAGTACACCCATTAATAATATATTCTATATTGCCTTTGAAGTATTATATGTATTGGGCTGGACTTATTTACTTAATATTTTATGTAAAAAAGGTTATAAACAACTCTCTTGGTTATTAGTTTTATTACCTTTTATTGCTATGTTTATCTTAATAGGTCTTGTAATTGTAACATTACAAAATAATTAAATTAAAAGAAATTATATATATCTTTTAATTTAAATTTTAAAAAAAACGCTTATGATATATTATATGAATCAAACAGATATTTCTTGGAAAACAATAGACAAGTATTTTAAAGATAATGAAAATATTGTTGTAAAACATCATCTTGATTCTTACAACGCCTTTTTTTCACACGGTATAAAAGAAATTTTAAAAGATAGAAATCCTCTTAGAATATTTAAAGATTTAGATCAGGAAACAAAACTGTATAAATATGAATGTAACATATTTTTAGGCGGTGAAAATGTAGATAAAATATATTACGGAAAACCTATAATATATGACGATTCTAGAGAACATTATATGTATCCAAATGAAGCAAGATTAAGGAATATGACATATGCTTTTACAGTACATTATGATGTTATTATGAAAATTAAGATTTTAATAGATAAAGAAGATGGTTCAACGGGTAAAAATAAATTTCAAATACACGAAGAAGTTTTGGAGTTTAATAAAGTCTATCTAGGTAAATTTCCTATAATGTTACAATCGAATATGTGTTTATTACAGGGTATTGCTCCTGAAGCTAGATTTAATATGGGAGAATGTCGAAATGACCCAGGTGGGTATTTTATAATTGGTGGTAATGAAAAGGTGATTGTTTCGCAAGAAGGAAGAGGTGATAACTTATTGTATATATTAAAAGATATTAACGATATTTATTCTTATGCTGCTGAAATTAAATCTGTAAGTGAAGACGCGTCTAAACCTAAAAGAACACTTTCAATTAGAATTATTAAAGAACAACCATCTCAATCCAATAATCAAATTGTTGTAAATATACCTCAAGTAAGAAAACCTGTTCCATTATTTATAGTTTTTAGAGCTCTAGGTATAATATCAGATAAAGAAATTATACAAACCTGTTTATTAGATATAGATAAACACGAAAATTTAATTGATTTATTTATACCTAGCGTTCATGATGCTGGTAACATATTTACACAACATTCGGCTATAGCATATATTAGTTCTTTGACAAAAGGAAAAACCAGATACCATACATTACAAATTTTAATGAATTATTTTTTACCTCATATTGGAGAATTAAATTTCAAAACAAAAGCATTTTATTTAGGTTATATTGTTAAGCGACTTTTAGATGTTTATACAGGTCAAGAAAAACCAACAGACCGAGACAGTTACGAATTTAAAAGAATTTCAGTTACAGGTAAATTAATTCACGATTTATTTAGCGAATACTATAAATTACAACTTGATAATATTTACTTGAAAATAGATAAAGAATTTTTATATAGAAAAAATAAAACAGCTTATCAAGGCTTAGATTTTAGAAATTTATTTTTAAATAACAAAGATCTTTTTTTTAAAGACAAAATTGTTGAAACGGGGTTTAGAAAAGCATTTAAGGGAAATTGGGGAGCAACAGCCCATACAAAAAAACCAGGAGTAGCTCAAGAATTAAATAGATTATCTTTTTTTGGATTTTTATGTCAGTTAAGAAAAACAAATTTATATATTTCAGCTGATGGTGCAAAAGTTATAGCACCAAGACTTTTACATTCAACACAATATGGATTATTATGTCCCATTCATTCACCAGATGGAGGAAATGTAGGACTGCATAAACATTTATCTACTTCTACTATTATTACAAAAGGATGTTCGGGAAGACCATTTATCAAATATATGAGAAAATTAAATATCAAATTACTTGAAGAATGTTCGTTAAATTATATGAAACATACTACCAAGGTATTTGTCAACGGTGCGTGGGTAGGATGCACTTCAGATCCCTTAAAAATAATTAATATTATGAAATTACATCGACGTAACAAAATGATTGATATTTACACTAGTATTACGTTTAATATTAAAAGAAATGAAATATCTATTTGTACTGATGCTGGTAGACCAATGAGACCATTATTTTATTTAATGAATGGAGAGATTTCATTTGAAAGAGAGAAAGTTTTGGAAGCTTATAAAAATAATACAATTAGTTGGAGTAATATAATTTATGGATTCAATAAACAAGACAAAGATATGTTGGAAGATGAATGTAAGATAAATATTACCCCAAAAACAATACAATCTCTTGTTTCAAACGCTTCAGTAGTAGATTATCTTGACGCAGCAGAAACAAATGGCATCCTTTTAGCTCATTCAAATGACAAACGCGATGATTTTGTTAAAAAAAAAATAACCCATTGTGAAATACACCCATCATTAATTTTTGGATTTATGGCAAATCAAATTATTTATCCAGAAAATAATCCATATCCTAGAGATGCTTTTTCTTGCGGACAATCTAAACAAGCTGTATCGCTTTATAATTCAAATTTTCATACTAGATTTGATAAATCTAGTTTTGTTTTAAATTATGGTCAGCTTCCTTTAACAAAAAGTAGATATTTAAAATACGCTACACAGGAACAACACCCATATGGAGAAAATGCTATTGTTGCTGTTATGTGTTATTCAGGGTTTAATGTTGAAGATGCTGTAATTATTAACGAAGCTTCATTGAAACGAGGATTATTTAGAACTACATATTATAATACATATCAAGCTTTTGAAGAAATGGAAAAAATGGGAAGTATAAATATCGAAAAAAAATTTATGAATGTAATGGAAAATAATGTTATAGGTTTAAAAGCAGGTTATGATTATCAACAACTAGATGAAACATCAGGTATTATCAAAGAAAACACAATTGTTACAGAGAAATCTGTAATTATAGGTATGGGTACAAATAGTATTACAAATATAGATACTTATATTGATAATTCTGTATATGCAAAAAAAGGACAAGTTGGTATAGTGGATAAAGCATTTATGACAGAAGGAGAAGAAGGTAAAAGAATAGCAAAAGTTAGAATTAGGGGCGAACGGGTTCCTCAAATTGGAGACAAATTTTGTTCAAGAGCAGGACAAAAAGGAACAATTGGTATTATTATGCGTGAATGTGATATGCCTTGTACAGCAGACGGAATAAGACCGGATATTATTGTAAATCCACATGCTATGCCGAGTCGCATGACAATAGGTCATTTGGTAGAAACATTAACAAGTAAAACGGCGTGTTTATATGGTGGTTTTGGAGATTGTACTGCTTTTACAAATAAAGGACCAAAAAACGTTCAATATGGTAAAATGCTAACAGAAGAAGGTTATCATTCAACAGGAAATCAAATATTATATAACGGAATGACAGGAGAACAATTAGAAACGGAAATTTATTTTGGACCAACATATTATTTAAGATTGAAACATATGCCAAAAGATAAAATTAATTATCGTGCTAGAGGTCCTAGAACAGCTTTAACAAGACAAACCGTTCAAGGTAGGGCAAATGGTGGAGGATTAAGAATAGGCGAGATGGATAGAGATTGTTTAGTAGCTCACGGTATGAGTTCTTTTATAAAAGAATCCATGATGGTAAGGGGGGATGAATATAGTATGGCTATTTGTAATAAAACAGGTTGTATTGCTGTATATAATGAAGCAAGTAATATTTTCTTAAGTCCTATGGCAGATGGTCCTATTAAATTCGCAGGAAATCTTGTTGATGATTTAAATGTTATTAATATTAGTAAATTTGGCAGAGATTTTAGTATTGTTTCAGTTCCATATGCTTTTAAATTATTAATGCAAGAATTACAAGCGATGAATATTCAAATGAGAATTATTACAGAAGATAATGTCGACCAGTTAATGTCTTTAACAAAAGGTGACGATATAGAAAAGCTAACAGGTGGTCCTTCTACTGATAATAATACATTTTATAACGTGGAACAAGTAAGAAATTTTGTGAAAGCGCAAAATTCTAAACTTAAAAATAAAGAAGAACTGGTTGTCAAGGAAAAAACACCAGAAGAAGAAATTAATACTAATCCAGAATGGGGTGATGTTCCTGATATAGAAGAACCTTATAATTCAGGAACAAATGTTAATATCAAACTTGGTGAAAAAAATCAATATAGATTTAAAAAAGGAGAAATTGTTGTATTTAAAACAGACGAATCTAAAATTAAATATAAAATTATTGAGTTCGATCCTGTCGAAATGGCATATATTACACAAGCAATAGAAGGGCCTTCGGAAGGTAAATATAGAGATTCTCATATTGATGATCTTGAAACCCCTTATGAACCTATAAGTCCAGATTATGGACCCGACGATAATAGTCCTTTATCCCCATCGAATGAATTCAAACAATATTCTCTAAAACATAGAAATACAGCTGGAGAATCTACTCCTACAGACTCTATTCTTTTACAACCAGGTGAAGAAGATGAATACACAGAGGAACAAATAAAACAAACATGGAAAGATGATACTGCACAAGAAGTAAGAACAGAAAGCGACGATACACCCGTGTATGAAAAAGATTTGGGAAGTGCGGAAGAAGCCAAAGAAGAAGAAGCTGAAAAAATATTAGAAACAATAACTTCGTTAAATGAAGAAAAAACAGAAGGGTTAAATTTATTATTACCAGAAGAAGAAATAAAAGAAGAGGACAAGAAAGAGGATTCTAATATAACCAAGAAAATAGTATAAAATTTTATATAAAAAAATATATATAAAATTGAAAATATATAAAATTAAATATAATAATATATAGATAATGAGTAAAAAAGCCACAAATAGTCAAACAATTTCAAAACTTTTCAGTTCTAGAAAAATTATTTTAGATTTAGCAAAAAAAAGAGGATATGATGTTGAAGATTATGAAAGTTTTACAATCAACGAAATTCAAATTTTAAAAGAAAATAAACAGTTGGATATGTTGCTTGAAAAGGTAGAAGATGGGGAAACAAAAAAGATTTATTACAAATATCATCTGGGAACTAAACTAAGAGGTCCTCACGTTCAAGATTATATTGAAGATTTATATCAAATAGAAGAAATATTATCTGTTGATGATAATTTAGTAATTGTAACAAAAGATGAACCAAATATCGCATTAAAAAATCTATTGCGCATGGAGTTCACCCAAAATAAATATTATGTTAATGTTTATAATTATCACAATTATTTGTATAATGTATTAGAAAATGATCTTGTTCCAGAACATATTATTATAAGCGATGAAAGAAAAAAGGAATTAGCTCAAGAGTATAATATTATATCTGAATCTCAATGGCCGGAAATATCAAGATTTGATCCTACTGCTTTGGCTATAGGAATAAGACCGGGTCAAGTAGCTGAAATTAACAGAAAGAGTCCTACAGCATTAGAAACCAAATATTATAGACTATGTGTTTCTGGAGGGTTAAAATAATTTATATATATTATATAAGATGGGTATAGAACCAAAACAATTAGAAGATAAAATTAAAAAATTAAGATTTAGATGGAAAAATTCAACAACTCAGTATATATCAACATATCCTGATTTTGCTTTAGGATTAGACAAAGTTCAAAACTCGAGAGCTTATCAATCTGTATTAGCAACAAAAAAAGATATAAATATATTACAAGCTTCATTAAAGGGGTTATTAGATACAACCGGTAGTTTTATTAATTATCAAAGTGGTAAAATAGATAAAGCAAAAAAAAAATATGATGATTCAAAGTTAGACTTAGAAACAGCAGTAGGTAATAATAAATCAGGGAAACCTATGAAAATAGATAAATATAATGAAAATAGTAAAGCTTATATATTAGCAAGTTATTATTCAATAGGAATCTTATCAACAAGTTATTTTATTTATAAACAATTAAAACAATAAATGTTTTTCTATCATTAGTTTATAAATAAATGTTTAAACAAGGAAAAAAATTTAAAAAAGATCAAAGAAAACATAAATCAGTAGTTGAAAAATATAATTTAAATTTAATCTCTATATCTCAATTAAATATAGTAGATAATTTGAAAAGCAAAAACTATGCAAATATAAATGAAGGATTTTCAGTCGAAATGAATCCTGTCGAACAAAAAAATTTAGAAGAAAAAAATAAAATAACAACTTTAGAGGGATTATTTAATAATAATATGGGTCAATATATTACTTTATATAGAACATATTTGAAGGAATTAGCATCTAGACAAAGTTCATTAAATACAACTTTGAAAAATAAGGTAGTTACTTATAGCGGACAATATTTTTATATAAATAATACAGGGACTATCAGACAATTTACTGATGAGTCTTGGAAAGGTAAAGATAATAGTTGTCCAGATTCAACTAAATCGTTGAGTCCAACAGAATTTAGCAAATTATCTCCTGGTCCACCGATGACTACAGGAGAGTTATGTAGAAGTGGGGGATATAACGCAAAAGATGCTGATAATGGCACAACTGCTTGGGTAGATAATTTAGGTTATAAACATCGTTATAATGATTTTATTAATAGACATTCTACTTGTCCGAAAGAATCTGTTACTATTACAGGAATACAATATAATGCCATACCTCAAGGAAATGTTTATGGTTCATCTGATACGTGTAATACTATGAGTTTAGATTCTCCAACTTATGATAAATTAGTAGTGTTGAATCAAAAAATGCTAGCAAATGTTACAGCAATGAAAGGTGAAGTTAATAAAATGGCGTCAGAAGATATTACAATTGATAAAAATATAGACAAGCAAAAATCAATATTGACAAAAACATACAAAGATTTGTTAGTAGAACAAAAAAAATTGCAAAAAGTAAAAGCAGATATTCAACAGTTTAGAGGAGGAGTTGAAGGTCAAAATTTATCTGTTCCCTCCGTACAAATGCATCATGCTATATGGACGATATTAGGAGGAGCATTTATTGCAACAATTATATATAATTCAAAATAGGGAATTAACTTTTTTATATCTATATATTAAATATAAAATGGTTTTTAGCAATCTTTTAAATAGTTTGACTGGTTTATTAACACCTAAAAATAATAAAAAACAACAAATGAATAATCAATCCATTAATGGTGAATTGATAAATGAATTATCTCAGGGGATGGTATTATTACAAAATAGAAAAAATAAATTAAATACATTACAAAAAAGAATTGGATTAATAGAAAATTTAACAGGATTTACAGAAGGAAAACAAAGATTACAGACAACTTCGCAAAAAGAATTAGAATTATTACAAAAAATGGAGAAAGATTATAATAGACAATTAAGTCAATATTCGACTAGTTATAAAGCATTTATGGGTGAATATCAAAGAGGAGTTGTTGATGTAAAAAAATGCAAAGCTAAGTGTTTAACAACTATACCAAAGAGTGATCCAGCTTGGTCAAATAAACGAAAAGCTTGTCAAGCAGGATGTGATTTAAAAGGGCCATATGTTTCAAAATGTGAAGATACATATAAAAAATCAAGAGTAGGAGAAACTTGTACAGAGGCTACAAAAGGTAGATGCTTAAATGGGCAAGTAAATTTAGGACAAGATGCCGATGTAATTAGTAGTGACTATGCTGATACAATAGGTACAACATTAAAAATTGGGTGTTGTGATTGTGGTGGAGGAGCAGGAGGTCCGCCTTCGACTATGATGCGAGGAAAAAAAATATTAAGTTGTAATGAAATACCTAATGCATTTGGTTACACAGGAAGGGATGGTAGTTATATGACTGCTTCTTGTATTACTGCTAGTGTTTCAAGTGAAAGAGAAAACGCAAATTTACATACAAAATATTCACAATTATCTGCTGAAAATGAAGAATTGATAAAAACAGCCCAAAATATTTTTGATAAAATTACAGAATTAAGCAAAACGGATTTAACAATTCAGCAAAAATTGGATGGTGAAGACTTTGATTTAAAAAATAAATTAGCAGAATATGGTAGTGTGTATGCTGATCTTATTTCTCGTAAAAGTAAAAAAGAACAAACTATGGACGGACAATTAGAAGATGTTCGTTATAAAGAAGATAGCCAACAAATACAATTATGGATATGGACGGGTTTAGCAATTTTAACAATTTTATTTGCTATCCAACGAATGAGAAAATAATTTTATAACCATTTAATATATATAATGGGAGACTTTGCAGGTACAAATAATCCAACGAATATGGATGGCTCATCTATGTCAGGAGACCAAAGGGGGCAATTCGCCCAAAAACATCCTGCTTTATTAGGGGAAAAACACCAAGTAACTGTAAAAAATTTAAAAGATTTACAAGACGTTGAAAAATATATGTTTAACAATCTACAATCTTTGAATAAATCATCACCTGATTCTATTCAAGAAAGCGAAATGATAAAAAAACGATTAGATGAACTAAGTACAACAAGAATGGCTTTGTTTAAACAATTAAAAACCATGTATAAAGATCAACAAAGACAAACATCTGATAGCAGAGGTAATCTCGTGGATCAACTAACAATGACACAAGTTGTATCTAATGAATTAGATAACGCAAAAAAAGAATTAATTGCTTTAGAACAAGAAAGATTAAATAAAAAAAGATTGGTTGAATTAGGTGAATATGAATATGATAGATATAGGTCACATAAAAATATATTAAAGGTTGTTGTCTATGGATCTCTAGCTATATTACTTTTTGTAATATTAATGGGGCAACCTTGGTTTCCAGCATATATAGGTGTTATTTCTATTTGTTTAATAATTGGTCTTGTTCTTATAACAATAGGAGGTAGAATGTTAAATAACTTTAGTAGAACTAATTTATTTTGGGATAAATTTGATTGGTCTGGTGTCCCGGGAGGAGGTTCTACAAACAAAGGTGTTAAAAAATCATTTGATTGGAGTTCTTTATTTAGCGACACGTGTAAAAATATAGAAAGCGGAGTAACTGGTGCTAAAAATTCCTTGTTAAATATTAAAGAAAAAGCTAATGCTTCTGGAAAGGTAAATATTAATGTTATGAATTCGGTTGAATCAGCTACAACACCAGAAAAATTTGGAAATATTGTAATGCCAACTCAACCAGCAAGATTTGAAACATTTCAAAGTGTTTTATAATTTTTAATATCTTATGATTATATATTAAAAATGCAAGCACAGTTAAAGGGTTTAACTAATATGGTAAATGTTATGAATCAAGAACAAGTATGTGATGCGGAATGCCAAAATAAGAGGAAAGTTGACAATTTACGAAAAACATATGTAAAAGCAAAACAAAATGCAGAAAATTCTAAACCAAATTTAGAAAGAGCTGAAAAAGATTATTATATGGCTTCGAAAGGTGGTGAATACTATTCAAAAATGCAAGAAAAAAAATATAAATCAATCGCAACAACTGCCGTGTCATCTTGGAATAAAAATGTAGAAGATACATTAAATGATATTGATAATAAATTAAAATATTATAAGGGATTGTTTTCATACAAAGATAATGTTACTATGGTATATTCTAGTTATAATGATAAATATACAAATTTAAGTGAAAAGATTAGTAGTACAAATAATAAAAAAAATATAAATTATAGGTTAGCTTATTTTTATGATTATAACACATCAATAGTTAATTCAGTCGTTTGGTGGTTAAAAGTTATTTATTGGATTTTTTATGTGATTATGATTGTATTTTTTGTTTTAAAAAAACAATATAAAAACCCACAAAGTTGGCCATTTATTTTAGTTGTTGGGTTATTTCCTATCTTCTTTGAATATGGTATAAGTTGGAATAATCCATTTAAAAATGAAATATCAAAATTTCCAAGTATTTACGAAGGGATTTTTAACGGATTTCGACATCAAAAAATAGACAATATTTATTTTATTTTCTTTACATTAATTGTTTTAACAATATTAGTATTTTCATTTTTCAGTAAATTACCATTTCAAGATAATAGTATTCGTGTATAATTGATAATTTATATAGTAAATAAATCTATATAAATTATGTATGTTGTTAATGATTATAAACCTCCAAAACCATTTTTTAAAATGTCTATTAAGGATTTATTAAAATATAATAAGAAATGTCAAAGGATTGACAAATACTTGCTTTCTGGAACAAGAAAAACAAAAAAAGGTGGGCGAAAAACTAGAAATAAAAAAAATAGAAAAACTAGGAAAAGAAAAAAAAGAACAAGACGAATTCTCTCCAACAATGAAAAATTAAAAGTAATTATTTAACAAAAAGAATTACCAACAAAAATCATACCAACTAATCCTAACGCAAATCCCAAATGATAATTAAATTGCATCGTCTTGTAAATATCTAACCAAGCTTGTTTCTCTTCATCATCTTTTAAATGTAATACCATATAATCACTTTTGGGGTGTAATATGTAGAAAAAATAATTTACACTAAATGACGTGGCTAATACAAAGCAAATATTAACTAACTTATTAACCTTAAACATTTTATTATTATTAAGAACAAATAATGCGAAAAGAGAAATTATAAATCCTAAACCAAAGCCTTTAAGATAAATATTTTTCCTTTCATTTGCGATAGTAACGTATCTTTGTTTATTTTCATTACTTAATAATTGGAAAAGAGGATCTTTAAGTGTGCTTTTATCAACACGCAAAGAAACAAAAATACTTGATATTACAAAAGCACCTGCTACAATACAAGAAGTTGTACAAACCATTATAAATATTAGAGATATATTATTATTTATAATAATTTAAAGTTCTTCTAAAAAAAAATGGAGAGAATTTATTTACACCTTTGAACATTTAAAACGCAGACTAATTTCTATATCCCATATTCACTAATTTCTATATTCCATATTCACTAATTAATATATATATATATATATATAATGGCATCATTGATACCCTTTGCCCCAGAAGTACCTTCTCGGTCCACCAATCCCTTTGACAATATACCGACTGCACAAGCTGTAGATGTAGAAACATTTACAAGACAAAAAAGACAAGAAATCAAAAATTGTATGGAAGAATGTAATCGATTAAAAAAAGAGCTGGTGCAAAAAAAACAAGAAATCAAAAATTGTATGAAAGAATGTAATCGGTTAAAAAATGAGCTTAGTGACCTAAAAAATTTATGTACCCTAGGAGGAGAGTGCGTGTGGAATCACAAATGGCTTGGATCTCACGGAACAAAAACATGTGGTAAATGTGGAAGAACGGAGATCGAAATGTATAAGGGCGGTCGTAGAAGGCGAAAATCTAAAAAAAAGAAAACAAAAAGACAAAGAAGGAGAAAAAAGAAAAAAACAAAAAGGAAAAGAAAATACAGAAAACAAGGTGGAACAAAATCAAGTAAGAGGAGAGCAAAAAGGAATAGAAATACAGAAAAAAGAAACAGGAGAACCACATCAAAAGACAGTAGTGACCGACGCTGGCGGGAGAGAAATGATCCGGATAAAACTTTAAGAATGCTCAGGAACATGAATTCAACAGCCGGACACACCGAGATTCCTAATATGATTTATCCCAATATTTCAAAAATGTCTCCCAAAGACCGACGAGCATTAACTAGTAGAATTGAATACAATAAGCGATTCGGACAAAAAGGAGATGATGAAATTATGGATAATGCTAGAGTTGCTTTACCCGCAATCCCTCAAAATCAAGGGGTGAGTCAAAGGAATGTACTTGAATTAATTGGGCATCAAGGTTTAAATGTCTCTCAAGATGAAGAAGTCAGAAGATTAGCTGCTCGACTTTATTTAGCAGCCTATGATGACAGTGACCTTGGATTGACATTAACTCAACCATCTACAACACCCCAACAAAGACAAGCTATTTTACAACCACTGCTCCCACGTCGAGGCACCACCTCTAACGGAGAAAATTTACCGTTGCCTCTTAGAATTATGAGGAAGGGCCGCTATCACAATCTAACCAACAATAGGTATCCTACAGGCGTGAATGGAGACATAGATGAAACAGATAATATGTTCTGGCCAACAACCAGAGAACAAATTTTTAATTTTATAAAAACCACCCCAACTCTCGAGGAACTAAGTTTTTTTGGATTATAATACAATATAAAAAATAAAATATTTTAAACAATATTTTATTTTCAAGTTAATCTGAATGATTGTCTTCCATTTCATCTTCACTATCATAAGCTTCATATACAATTTTGTATCCATACCAGGCTCTATTTCTTTGTTTTCCAATATTTTTCTCTAATTGTTCATATAATTCAGTAGCCTTTGGTGGTCTTTGTTGGTAATTAGTTTGATACCATTCGTTGAAATGATTTCTAATCTCTGTTTTCTTAATTTTATCATCTGCTGTTCCTTTGATAATATTTTCATTAATGAATTGTCTCCAAAAGTTCTCTTTTTCTTCATATCTTTTTGAAGCTTCCAATACCATAGGACAATCTTTGACAATTCCTCCTGTTTGATTTACTCTTTCAATTAAAATAGATGTAAATACTTGGACCCATTTTGGTAATTTTTCCTTTAATTTTAAATCTTTTATGTAAATAGGTCTTTCTTTATCATCTACCAATCCTTGAGCCTTTTTAATTTTATAATCTTCAAGATCAACAAACTCTGATCTAAAATCTACTTGACGAATTCTTCTCCATGTTCCCTTATCAGTAGATTTAATAGTAAATAAATGATTAGTACAACATGTTAATTCAAACTGAGGGACAAATTTAAGCATTTTTTTGGCATACATAGCTCTTCCTTCCATTTCATCACCGCCTGTCATCTGTTTCATAATACCTTCATTTAATTCATCGCCTTGACTTGGTTCATCCATCGAAACAAATCTTCTCCCTTTTAATTTTGCGATTTCTGGTGTTGGACCACCAATTGATTTTCTTTTTTGTGTTAGTAAAGCGATATTAATTTTATCAGCATAATCACCCAATACAAGATTCATTAAATCGACCCAAATAGATTTACCATTACCACCAACTCCTGTATAAATTATAAATTTTTGATTTATATTATCACCTATAAGCGTTGATGCGGCGTGATCCCACATATATTTTCTTAAATCTTTGTTTGGAAATACTTTTTTCATAAAATCATCAATCTCCGCCTTGATTTCAATATGTTCTCTATTTTGAGGATCAAACGCGAGATAATTTGTTTTAGTGGTAAATGATATATAATCTTCTGGTAGTCCTCTTCTAAAACATTTTTGTTTAAAATCATAAACCCCATTATCAAAACCTAACAATTGTTTATTTTCATCCATTTTACTCATCATTTCTTCATTATAAAATTGCTCTTGACATTCTCCCATAACTGCTTTTTTTTGATTATGTGTTTTTAACTTAATAGTAATTCTATTAAAAGAGGATGCGTTTTGTAAGAAGCCTTCTCTTTCTGCTGCTGAATATTCTTCGTCGGTGCTTTTATCTTTTTCATCTTGTGCTGCTTGTTGATAAAGAGATTCAACTTCCTGGGATAATTTAATTCTTAAACCAACACCACCATCACTCCACTTCCACCTATGACCGAAATATTGAAACCATTTTTTTTCAACCATACTGACACAAGCAAATTCACCCATAAACAAATTTTTTGCTAATATAGCAATATCTGTGTCATTTCCCCCACCTGGTAATGTTTTATAAACAAGTTGTTCAATCGAATTATCATGGATTTTTTTATATTCTTGGGGATTTACACCTTTTGCCCAATAATGAATAGAACGAAATGTAAATCCTTCGTCTTTCATATTTTTCCATTTATTATACATTTCGGGGATTGTATTCCAGTCAAATTTATTAGATTTGGTTGAAAATTTTACCCATGTCCAAAATAAGAAATCACTAGAAGTGTTATGTAATGCCCATCCAACTTCTAACCATTGTTTAAATGGATTATAATAATTTTCATCTAATAATAACGTAATTTGATGTAATTCTTTGAGATGATAATCTTTCAAATTTAAACAATTCATAGTATTATTGATTAATAAACTTAATTTTCCATGATTATCTGGCCACTCAATATTATTCAGTCCTGGTAAAATTACCATCGAAGATTTGTTATGTGTAGATTTTTTTACAATTTTTTTCTTGATTTTTGTTATAGGTTGTAATTTATTTTTATATTTTGGATAAATTTCACATACTTTCACATCTGAGAATTTTATAAATTTTTTATTTTTTGCGCTAACTATGGGAAGCAAATCTTTAATATTAGACATAGAGTTAATCTCTAATGAATATGGTTGGTCGGGTACAAAAGTAAGATTATATTTATTTTTTAATTTGTATGCTTCACAACCTGGTTTTCTAGATCCCCAAACTTGCCAATTATTTCTACCTGAACTAATACATTCATCAAATATATCTTTGGGTTCATTTACACATCTTAATCCTTCTTCCCCAAACAATCGCATTTCTTCTTCTTTTTGCATAACAATATCTCGTAATAACATTTGGACGTTATGTTTCATATGTATTCCAAATACTAAATGTAAGCCATCTTTAGTTTCCTTACCTTCTTGAACTACAATATTATCTTTTTGAAATAAATAAACAGGAACTGTAGTTTCCTCCTTAAAATCAAATAACTCCTTAATTGCTTCACAATATAATTCAATAATAGATAATTTATCTTCATCATCGAAAATCCTTTCGGTAGTCCCTTTACACAAACGCATATCAATATCAACCAATAATGTTCCTCCGTTTTCTAAATCCTGGGTTTCAGTTAAATATTCTTGATTTTTTTGTACGAAAACGTGTTTATAATACAATTCATAAAATTTAATCAATCCTTCTTCTGGTATATGATAATTTCCACCATAAATAATATCTCCATTCGCATCTTTACCGCCTATTCGTGTATGTGTACTGGGTTTGTTATCAGGATTGTTATCCTTCTTGATTTGGTGTAATCGTAGAAATGCTGGCAAGGTTCTAACAATTTTTGTCCCGGGCATTTTATAATTCATAATATATACCAGATATTTTAAATCAATTTTGAAAACAAAACTAATTTTAGATTATTAAGTTTTTTAAATAATAAACTATTATTATCATATATGGGTTGTAAAATATTATTATTGAATAATAATATAAATATTTCTAAATATATTATAAATATATTATGACTGATAGTAGCAAAGTTGTTATGAATAAAAAAAGTCGCAGACGATTACAGAAGGATATTGTTGATATTATTAAACACCCATTAACAGATCACGGTATTTATTACGCACATGACGAACAAAATATGTTGAAAGGTTATGCTATTATTTTTGGACCAAGCGATACTTTATATAGATATGGTGCATACTGTTTTGAATTTAAATTCCCTACAAATTATCCTTTCTCACCACCAAAATTAAAATACATGACTAATGATGGATATACTAGATTTCATCCCAATTTATATAGAAACGGAAAGGTTTGTATTAGTGTGTTAAATACATGGAAAGGCGAACAATGGACTTCATGTCAAACAATTAAATCTATTTTACTAATGTTGGTAACTCTTTTTCATAATAAACCTCTTTTAAATGAGCCAGGATTTTCAGAAAAACATAGATCATTTATTCCATATAATAATATTATCAGGTTTAAAAATTTGCAAATTTCTTTACTTAGAAATTTAAACCCTGAAAAATTAGATGCAAATCTAGGTCATTGTAAAGTATTTTTCCATATATATAAAAAATATATTGATGATAGAAAAACCGAAATTTTAAACTACATAAAATTGTTAAAGCATACTCACGATAAAGAAGAAATCAAGGTAAATGTTTATAATATGAAATGTCTTATTGACTATGAAACTTTAGAAAATGAATTTATCAAGACTTTAAATTAATTATAAAATTGAAATAAATATATATGATTATATAATATATATAAAATGCACTTCTGTCCAAAATGCGGTAATATGTATTATCTACAACTTAAAAAAGATGATGAAGACCAACTAATTTATTATTGCAGAAACTGTGGTAATGAAGACGAATCTTTAGTTACTAATTTAAATAATTTGTATGTTAGCAAGACAGATATCAAAAAAGAAATTAATTATAAAAACTCAATTAATAAATATACAAAATTGGACCCAACATTACCAAGAATCCATAATATTGATTGTCCCAATCAAGATTGTATTTGTAATAAAGATGAAACTAATGAAGGTGATGACCCTGTAGAAAAAGAAATTTTATATATACGTTACGACGATGCAAATATGAAATTTGTGTATTTATGCGCTCATTGTAATACTGTATGGAATACACAAAGTAAATAAAATTGAAAACAATATAATAATAAAATTTTTATTATATTATTATAAATGAGCGCTGATTTAGAAGAAGTTGATGTCCAACAACAATTAAAAAAAGCTGAAGAAAGTGGGGATGACACAGAAAGTATTGTTTTATCTGAAAAATCTGGTTTAGACACAGACGATGAAGAAGAAGAAATCCAAGTAAATGAAGATATACTTGATGATGTAAAAGAGGGACAAGAAAACGATAGTTGGAATTGGATGACAGATGACACAAACGATAAAGAGATAAAACTAGAAATAATTGATAATAAACCTTCATCTACTTTATTATATAATGATAACTCTCCTTTGATTGAAGGTGACATACCTGAAGGATTGCAAGAAGAATTTGATAAATTAGACAATGAAGACTATGAAGACGACGATGAAGACGATGAAGACGATGAAGACGACGATGAAGACGATGAAGAATATAATGAAAATCTTCGCAAATTAGAAAATGATATCAATAAAGATTATTTATATTCTTATCATCCAGAAACAAAACATATTAATTACAAAGAATTATTAACATTATCTAACGTTACTAGAAACAAAAAGGGTATTATTATTGATCCATTACATCAAACAATTCCTCTTCTTACAAGATATGAAAAAGCAAAAATTCTTGGATTAAGAGCTAAACAAATTAACCATGGGGCAAAACCGTTTGTAGAATTAACAAAAGATATTATTGATGGACACACGATTGCTTTCATGGAACTTACTCAAAATAAAATTCCATTTATTATTAGAAGACCCATGCCTAATGGTGGGAGTGAATATTGGAAAATTAGCGATTTGAAAAATATTGATTAGTTAATATATGAATATTAAAATTTTTTAACGATCTGGTCTAAACCTTGATCTAGACAAACGTACATATGTTTCTTTTTTAGACATTTGATTTGTAGTATTAGAGTATATATTGTTAGATGATGATATTCTAGACCTCTGATTATATAAATTTAAACCTGTGTTATTTACATCTAGGCACCCTCCACCACATGTTTTATTATCAAATTGATCAACTTGACCTTCCAGTGTATTTATTAATAATGGTCTGAAAAGTTTCAAGTTTGTTGAGGTTGTGTTAAATCTTCCATATGGAAAACGATTATTTTTACAAACAAAACAATCTGAAGTTGTAAAACCGGGAATGTCAAGTTCTAAGTCATATGGAATCCATTTAAATTTACCAATAACCGTATATCTAAATTTTTCATATACTCTTACATCTGTATCTATATATTGATACTCATCGTTTTCATTTAAATCCGCGATTGGTTTATCATTCAAAACAACTTTAGATTTACCTGTTGAAATATTATATCTAGAAATAGTCCAATAAACATTACTTTCTTTGTCCTTCCAATTTGGATCCCTTGAAAAATCAAAAGACTCCCATGTTATAATTACAGAGTTATTTGAATCTATCATATCAAGAGCATTAGTTAAATTATTTACCGTTACTATTATTTCTCCATTTGTTTGTGTTATTTCCGGTAAATCTACCAATAAAACTTCAACTCCATCTACCGGGTTCATTTTAGTTCCCGCATATATTTTATTATTACTCACATCGTTATCCCACGCTGAAATATGAATAGTAAATATACCATTATACGATGCGTCTGTTGTTTGCACATTAATTTTTTTTCTCATTTTATCCAGCAATATTGTATTAACTTTATATTTTTCCTCCGACTTTGCTGTATAAGGCACATTAATACCATCATTTGATGTGGTCGGGGAATTTCCAGAATAACCGTCGGTGTCTCCTATAAATGATTCACCACTTGGTCCAAAAGGACCTGGATTTGCAGATAATTCAATCACAATAGGTGATTGATTCAATTGATCATTATCGGATAGATCTTGCCATCCTTGAACTTCAAATATCAAATCAGAACCATTCAAATTACTAACAAGTGACCCATCCTCCGTTCCGGCATCAAACTGGGGCGATTCATTTTTACTATTAATCAATATATGTGTTATTACTTTTCCGCCGGATAGATCTTTTAAAGACAAACTTAATATATCATACACCATCGAAACTTTTATTTGATTTTCCCATGTCTTGAAATAGGAATAATCAGCTGCTGCTGGTGATGGTGTTGCTATTATAGCCTTTTTTCTCAAAGTATTTATTTTATCAGGTAATCTCCAATAATCAGGTATAAAATTATTTCCTAATTCTAATGGAGATGGAGAATAAAATATTGCTTCAAAATTATTGTCTCCCCCGCCAACCGCTTCAGTATGTTCTTCTGCCGCGTTAGTAATTTGAGTTTGACCTGTAGACGGAGTTAAAACAAATATATCTTCGTCGGTCTCTTTCGAATTACCAGTTATACCATATACCTGTGGAATACTACTTATATCAATATTTTGTGGAAGAATAGAGTCTGTTATATCGACGTCGTTGGTGCTTCCCTTTACAAATATTCCCTCAGGATTATATACTAATTTTTCTGGTCTTATTTTTATTACACTATTCAAAGAACCATCAAAATAAAAATTTGTTTCTATTGAATCACCCAATTTACTTTTATTGTAATTTATATATCTGTAAGGTTCATAATTTTGCGGGACAAATGAAATGTTGAATTCTTGTTGGGTTGTATCATCATTATTATTAAATGATTTAACTGTATAGGGGGTCTCCTTTCGGTCATCTCCAGATTTTGCTAAAAAATGAAGTTGAAAAACATTAAAACTAATATCATAATTTTTAGATATATCAGTTATAATTTCATTCAAACTATTATCCGTACAATTAAAAGAAGCATCTATATGTGAAAATCCCGAAGCTATATCTGTAAAACATATAGATTGCATAGAAATATCATTTGTGACAGAATTCACAGAATTATTATCCCATTCTAAAGTTATTGTTTCTTTATTTCTCTTTGCGAATAAATTATCTTTTCCCAATGGATCACAAACTCCACTCATATCAGAATGCCTAAAAAATGTAGTGACACTACCAATATCCTGTCCCATTATAAAAGATATTTTAAACGATTTATCATCATCAGGAGGAATTAATAATTTATAATACACTCTAAAATAATTTAAATCTGTTAATGTTAATGGGGTTGAGAAAGCATTAAGATAATTATTACTACCTATTACAAAATTATTTATTGATACAGTGTTATCATTTTTGTTTTTGGAATAATATGGATTTTTTGATTTTCTAGGAAGATCGATTGTATTTGGATATTGTCCATAACCACCGCCAATAATTTCATTACTTGTGTCGCCTCCTGATAAATCAATCCAATTTGTAATATATCTTTTAAAAGTGTTGTATCCGTCAAGTTTTCTTACCCGTAGCTTTCTTGGACTCTGTAAACTACACCATAAAATATTATTTAATTCATATGAACTAGTATGACTATCACCAGACCAATCGTTAGTAGGGTCACCCGTTGATAAGTTTATAAAATTTTTCCATCCTTCTGTTTTGTGGTATGGTGTTGTATTAGACATTTTTGTTTGAAAATCTTCAATACCAAAAGTATCACCATAATAACAATTGGATAAATCGCTCGTTGAATTATCACTATACCATCCACCAATTAATTTTACTACAGTAGAACTTTTATCACTGGACCAATTTTCTTTTATCTGTAGTCTTTTTGGCCCTCCTTCAATACTACTTAGATTTGTCAAAATATTGGTAATATCCATTCTCTTTTCGACAACATCGGTATCTCCTGTTTGTAATCCTGTAATAATTTTACAAGAACTTTCTCTCGAACTATTAAAATTTGATAAATTATTAGGAATAGCCAAATAATTTTTAACTGAACTATCCTTTTGATAAATTGGTCTGCTTGTACCAGAATCATTAATCATAAAATAATCAAATGTAAAGTCTAACATACCCTTTGGACCAATAATATCGCATTCATATTCATATTGAACTAATGATGCCCATTTTGTATATTCTTGTGTGTTGGAGCCATTCCATAAATTCCAATTTCCCCCCCTTCCAGAACCATAATCTTGAGTATTAAGGTCAATAAAATCGGTTTCCTTACTACTTTTTATTCTTAATGTCATAAAAAAATTCCCTGATAGACCTGTAATATTATTTGAAATATCTTTACAACCACTTCCATCAGTAGGTTGTAATCCAGAACAGTCTAAAACAATAATATTTTTATTTGCTGATAAATCTACTAACATGGTTTCATTACCACTAATATCAGAACCAGAAAATCCTCCTTTGTCGGCTCCAATACAAGACCCCCATAAGGGCCAGTTACCACTCACATCGCCATCAGTCTTTTCTCTACCAACATCAAATAGAGGAAATCCCCATATCCATCCTAATTGTTTTCCCCCTGACAGATCATTATAAAATCTATAATTACCACCGGATTCTCCGCTAGGAATGTTTTGGTAATTATTAGAATCAACGGCTTTTGGTGTGTGTGTGTCTCCATTATTTCTATAATATAAAACAATTGTCTTTAGTTTAACAGTAGGTAATTTATTAGGTTTTTTAATTATTTCAATCCATTCACCGGCGCCGTCTGGATATTGTCTAGAGGAATCGTTGAATGGTAACTTCAAATTAAACCCATGAACTTTATTAAATATCGTTGTCATTTATTTTATATAAGAATATAAGATAAATTTTTGTAATTATCGAAAAGCATTTTTTCCTCCCATTCTAATAGCTCTAGCATATCTCATATTTTGAGAACCTTTAAATGTACTAATTTTTGCTTTTTTATCCGGTGGGTGTTGCGAAACTTGACTACTACAATATCGATCAGGAATATTATTTATGCATAATTTATTATTATAATCGGTGGATGTATCGTCGGCGTTAATTCCTTTAACTTCTACACATGTTTTACAATTGCCAAAAATACTATTTGGTACAGCCATAGAAAATGTAGGGGTGTTTACTGTATACTCCTGTGTCTCATTAATTCTAACTTTCCAGTAAGAAAAGGAGGAGGGGGGCCAAGAAAAAGTTGCTGTTTTCCCTAGAGGACCGTTTTTTACTATATTAACAGATATTGGACCAATACTCATAATATATATATACTTATATTATTTAATCCTTAAAACCAGAACTATATATTCCAATACACCTACATCTTTCAAGTACACCTATAACATCTTCTCAATAAGAATTATCTCTATAAATATATGGAAATTTAATTCTTCCAACGATTCCCACAATTTAAACAAGTTATGAAGGTTGTCATAGGTTCATCGGCACTTCGTGTTTGAAGTTGATAGTACGTGCATTGTCTTTTCTGGCATTTATAACATTTGAATTCGTCGGTAGCTGCTGACATATCTACTTCTGTGAGATTTTTATCTCTTTTAATCTTGGCATCTACTAGTTCTTTCCAAATTTTAGGATTCATTTCTTGATGTTTCATAAAAGCTAAATCACGCGCACTAATTTTTTTCTTTTTAAAATTATTAAGCAACTTTTTATTACATGTAGATAATTTTGGATTAATATTATTATAAATACTTCTAAATCTATTAATATATAACTGGACGAAATATTTATTGTCCCATTTTCTTACAATTTTTCTTTGTTTTGACTGGCATATAGTATAGTTAAATACTGCTTTTTCAAGATTAATAGATTTATTTTTATTCTTAATAAAACTATTAAATTTAGTTCTTAAATTTTCACGAAATTCTGTGGGATTTTCAACTACAAAAGCCATTATTATGTATTAAAAATAATAATGTTTTATATTGTTTCAATTTTAATTAATCACTATCAATATAACTTTCCTCACTTAGCTCTGAACCAAGATCACTTTCATAATCATCTTCATCGGATTCTTCGTCTCCGTCGTCGTCTCCATCGTCGTCTCCCTCTTCAACATCGCTTTCTTTGCCCATAATATCTTCTTCTTCGGCATCATCGGTTGATGAATGTGCTTCTTCCTCTTCTTCTTCCGTTTCTGGTATATATTCTTCATCCTCTTCTTCATCGTCTGATACAATAAACCCCCCTTCCTTAGAATAACCTTGTTTTGTTTGCAAATGTTCGGGAATTTCTTCTTCCTCACTGTAACTATCTTCGTCTCCTAAATCTTCAAATCCTCCAAATAATTTATCATATAATTTATCCCAATCTTCAAGTGTTAAATTAACAGCATTATCATTTTTTAAAACTTTGTCTGTGTGTTTTACTAAAATCATATTTCCAAAATAAAGTTTATCATCTACCGGAGGAGGTAAATCATATTTATTTTCACTATTTGCTCTACCTTTGTCTTTTGAAAATAGAGTAACATTATGATCAGTATCAAATTTCCAAGAAGTTCTTTTCTCAAAATGTTGGTTGTTTCTTAAACTACATTTCTTATATAACAGTTCTATATCAAAATTTTTGATAGTACTACATTTTACATTTCCACCTTTATCGATAACAATTACTTTTACCATTCTTGTATTGATTTTATCAAATCGGTTTAAATAGTTTATCAAATATATTATTAGATGCAGAAATATTATATTCCTGAAATTAATTTAAGAGACATAAGAAATAATAATAATCTATTCAAAAATTTGGAAAAAAAATTTAATAAAACAAGTAGTAAAAATAGTATTATAATTTCTCGAAATGGATATTATAAATATGATAAAGAAAAGCTATTAAAATATAAATTGATAGAAAAAGAGAATAAAATAGAAACAAATTTTCTTAAAAAATATAGTTTAATTGGTATTAACCAATATGAAAAAAAAGTAAGTGAAGTATTTTCTGTTCCATTTGAAAGCAAACATATAATATTAGAAAAAATAAAATTCAACGTTGGAACCAGTAATCATTATCTAGTAATTGAAAGAAAAAATGATAAAATAGTAGATTTATATTTTTTATCTACAAAGAAAATAGATGAAAACTGTAAATTTTTTAATAAAGATGTAAGTTCATTTATTGAAATGTTAATATTGAAATAATATATATATGTTATTTTGGATAATCCAACAAACAATAATTTCCGTTGTTTTAATTATAAGCGTCCATTATATTTATATTTTTTTCAAGAATAATCTTACTATTCCAAAGACAAAAGATTTAGTAAATAAACCAAGAGAACAATATAAAAAAATATATAATTCTTTAAAAAAGGGCAAAGAGGATAGTAAAGAAATGAAAAACGAATTAAAAAATTATTTGAAAACTTTAACAGCTTCTAAAATTAAAAAAACAGAAAACAAAACTGATGAAATTCAAACCGCTGAAAATATTTTTTCATCCGATAATTTTACTAGTTATTAAATGTATATAGAGATATTTCAATAATATTTACAAATGAAATTAAGTCTAAACGATCAAACAAATATACTCAAACATTTTCCCAAATTGGAACTTTCTTATGAAAAAAAATCACATAAAAAAGTTCATTCCGATATATGTTTAACAATACCAAAAGGCAAAAAATATTTTGCCTGGTTTAAAACGTATAAAAGAAATAATGTGTGTTTTTTATTAGAAATAGATAGACGATATAATTCTATTGAAAATATTATGATAAATGTTTGTTGTTTTGACAAGAGTTTATGTAGCGGTGAAGGTACTATTTTATACGGTACAATATTTTATATAGCGAAAAAGAAATTTTTTAATATTGAAAATATTTATTATTCAAGAGGATATAGTTTAATACATTTTAATCAAAACAAAAAATTAAGAGAAATATATGATATTATGAATAGATATATAAAACAAGTTACTTATTTAAAAAATTCAATCAACTTTGGAGTTCCTATTATTAAAAAAAATGTATATGAATTAAAAAAGGCTTTACCTAGCTTACCTTACGATATCTATTGTATTCAACATAGATTACTATATAATAACAAGCCTTTTTTAAATGAACATGTTAGGATAGAGCATAAGATATGTAAAATATTTTTAATAAGGGCAACAATTATTGATGATATTTATGAACTATATTTTAAAAATGGAGAGAAATTAGAGAGATATAAAGCTGCTTGTATTCCTAATTATAAAAATAGTGTAATGATGAATTCGTTATTTAGGACAATCAAGGAAAACAATAATTTAGATTTATTAGAAGAAAGCGACGATGAAGAAGAGTTTGAAAATACTGCTCTTGACAAATTTGTTGATTTAGAAAAAGAAATAAAAATGAAGTGCGTTTTTATTAAAAAATACGATTCATGGCAACCACTTGAAATATCTAAGGATAAAATCTCTCCAAGAAGAGAAATAATATGTTATAAAAAATAATAATACAATAATATATATAAATGAGTTTAGTTAATTCAACAAATAGTCAATTCAACCAAACAAGCGTAAATAGCAAACAAGGAGTTGTTTGTACTGGTCAAACAGGTGGCGGTTTTGGATCAACAAATAATTCTTTAACGCATTCAGCCAATAACAATTTGGGTAAAGGGTATCCAGCACCTATAAAATATACCAGTTGTTCAAAACAATCAGGAGGAGCTCACGATTATGACAACGATTTTCCTGGACAAAGTTATGGTTTTACTAAAGTTGGAGCAGGTATAGCCCAACAGTTTAAGGGAAGTTATGCTCCTATTACGGTTACACCTAAAACAAATATGTGTGGAGGAAAGAAAAGAAGAAAGAAAAGAAAAACTCGCAAAAGAAGAAAATCAAAGAAACGAAGAAGAAAAAATAAAAGTAGAAAATCTCGAAGAAAATCTCGCGGTGGAAAAAGAAGACGTGTACGAAAACGTTCTCGAAAACGCACACGGAGAAAACGCGGTTCTGGTGCGCCACCCGTGCCACCTAGACCCGGTATGGGGCGTAAAAATAGAACTCAACGCCGAAAAAGAAAACAAGGAGGAGGTTATTCACAATACGGTAGTAATATACCAATTACACCAAGTTATTCGTCCCCTAATCCATCGTCTATGCCATGGGCTACCGGTCCTGGAAGCATTTCCCGCCAAATGAATTGTAGAGATAATTATAATCATTATAAAAATTAAAAAATTAAAAAATTAAAAAAAAAATTTATTATTAGATAATTATTATTAATTATCTAATTTCCAATCAAACATACTCCTTGTAGTAATTTATCTTCGTTTTTTGTTTTACTAAAAGCTTTTTTAATTTTATTAATTGGGTCATATATCGTTTCCCAATCTCCATTTTGATATCCGTTCATATTTGTTTGAATTACCTTAAATTTTGATTTTCTATAAAATGTTTTTCTTTTAGTAAAATGTCTTTGAAATAAACTATGTGAATCAACTATATCAACCACAACTGCCTCATTATGTTTTTGTCTTAAAATTCTACCAACAGATTGTCTTACATCAACCTTTGGTGTTGCCATAATTAGAGTTGTTAAACTTTTAATATCTAGACCCTCTTCTGCCATAGCATATGTAGCAATTATCACTTTTTTTCCTTCACTAATTTTTAAATCTTTTTCTTTCATTCCACCTACATAATAACCCACAGTTGCTATTGTTCTATGTCTAATAGCATCGTGTAAATATTGTAATAGTTTTTTTTGATGGGCTAATATCATTATTTGTTGATTTGGGTTTCCTTTTAATAAATCAGATAATACTTTCAATATAAACTCACTTCGATTATTAAACTCACATAATTTTTTTACCATCGTGGTATATTTTATTTGACCTCTCCAATCTGTTTCTATTTTGTTGAAATCTTCATCGGTTGTCTCATAATTTATCACTTTTACCAATACATTATCTTCCCCTTTACGTTCTAATTTACATACTACATCTCCCAAAAACCACTTTATTACCTTTGATAACCCATCTTTTCTATTTATAGTAGCAGATAGTCCTAATGAATATTTGGTTACTACTTTATAAAATGCTTTACTAAATACCTCTGCCCCTAAATGATGACAATTAGATACAACCGGACCATCTATATATTCTTTATCGCTACCTATTACAAAATTGTGATTATCTTGCACTTCTATATCATATACGTATGGTTTTTTACATCTATTAGTCCCTTTATTTTCAAAATAATTCACACTTGTTACTTTTAAATAACCATAGTCTTCATTTAATGCTGGAGATATTATGTTAGTAATATGTGTTTTATCATATTTAGATATTATTAAATCGCCTATTTTTAATTTATTTGCTTCAATATAGCCGTTTTTTGTTAATATTTTATGTTCCGGTGTACAATTTATAACTCTTTTTGACATTTTTATTTTAATTAAATCTTTCCTTTCTTTTCTCCAAGCATAACTCATATATTTATATTCAAACTTCTTTGTTATCCTATTAAAACTTAATATTTTCGGTAGTACGTCTTTATTCTTCCACTCTTCATATAAACTCCCTATATTTATTAGACCATTTTCTGTATGTATTTTAGTTTTATAAGGAAAACACTCATCGTAAATACTAAAACCATACTCCCTGAACATATCTTTAGGATACTCCTTCATACTTAAACTCTGAAGCATACAAATTACTATATCCTTACCTTCGGTATCTATTGTTTTTGCTTGGATTTTACCTACTTTAGCATCAGGTAAGAATTGTTCGATTCTTTCTATCCACTGACGAAGCAGAAATTCTTTATGGACTATAATTAGTGTTTTTAATTTAATTTTTGAAATGATATTTAGTGCAAGGCAGGTCTTGCCAAAACCTGTATGAAGAGCTAATAATCCACTATTTTTTTTTTTAATATGCTTCATAAATTTTTTCACGACTGGTTTTTGTTTAGGTCGCAACTCTCCCTTAAAACTGATATTTATTTTTTTACCATCATCTATTCTTATCTCATCTGGTTCACCATAGACTTCCATACCGTAAAATCTAGGAACATATATCTTATTTTTTGATTCTCTATATACAGGAAATGGTTGGGGTTTTGATAATGAACTTTTAGGAACAAAAGGTTTCACATTTAATTCTTTTCTTAACATTTGTTGTTCTTGGACGCTTATATTTTTTTTATATATGGTGTATCCCTTCCACCCAATATATGTAGCAATTTCATCGTCGTCCATATGTAATAATAACACATACTTATTTAGATAATTTTTTTCAATTTTACATAATAAAAAATATATTATTATGATATATGGAAAAGTTTTTAAAATCACTAATAAAAGAAAAACATCATCTCGTTTTAACTATATTACTAACTGTTTTTATTTTATTTGATATTAAAGTTCCTCTTGTTCTTGCTGAACTTGTAGATAATCCTATGGGTAAAATTATTATCGCTGCTCTTTCCTTATGTTTATTATCTATAAATGCGTTAGCCGGGGTAATTGGATTAATAGCCGCATATGTCTTAATTCAAAGATCGGGTGATTCAACTGGAACTATTGCTACTCAAAATTATTTACCAACTGAAAAGAAAAAAACTAGTCACCTCTCCGCTATGAATCAATTCCCTGTTACGGTTGAAGAAGAAGTAATTGGTAAAATGTTACCGTCTACAAATAAAAGAGATTTAACACCTCCTGAATTTAAACCAGTGTTAGATGATAATCACGATGCCGGTCACTCAAATTAAATATAATTTACAATTTTAAATAATATTTAAATCTCAAATCAATAATCACCGCTCTTAGTACTACTTTTCATCGATGAAGAAGTCGTCGGACTCGGATTGTTTTTTTTACTAAAAACATAATGCAATAAATATCCTAATAAACCTACAACTATCATAGCAGCAATAGTAATTAAAATCCAAACGAGGTATGTGTTTGGCCCGTAATAACCATTATCTAATACAAAAGCTTTATCTTTTTCTCCACCTGTCCCGTCCGAAACCCATGATTTTTTAGATCCTGTTATGGAGGTTCCATCCACATTATTAATAGGCGTACATGTCATTGGCCTACCTTGAACACCTCCACTTTTTTTTCCAGGTCCGGAGGTTGTACCAATATTATTAATTTGTAGATTTTTAGGAGGACTTTGATTTGGAGCATAACTTGAGGGAACAATTATTTTAGTTAAAGCACGATAATCTTTACTTTTCATAGTTATTGCAACATTTTTATGAAATAAAATGATTATATTATCTTCAGCACAACCTCCAAAATCAAAAGTGCCATTTTCATATATTGTAAACGCTGCTTTTGGTATTACATCATTCAACGTAAAATTACTAACATTTATTGAATTACTATCGTTTTTTTTCAAACCGGCCAAAAAAGGCATAACCTGACTAAACCATTTAGCAGATAATCCTTCTTTTTCACTAGTTACTACAGGAATACAAATATATAAAGTTTTTCCACCACCTGTATGAGTTATAATAAGTTCAGCATCAGCCTTGAAACCATTATATGAATTTAAAGACGGGGCATACATTCTTACTCCTGTAACTGCCAACGATTGTCCTACCATATCACTATTTATAGTATTATTACCATCATAAGCTAATATGTCTAAATATGTATTTTTATTTGTAACAGAACAAGAAGATAGACCATAATTGTATTCTAAATTACATTTGGAAGAACATTGTTGAGTTATACCGGTTGATAAATTTATTGGAGCATTTGTTGGGCATGGCATTATTATATTATATCAATAATAAAAAAATATGTTTTTATTTATATAAATGTTATTAACTAAAAAGAAATTACATAAAATTAGAAATACTAAATTACAAAGTAGAAAAAGATATAAAAAAAAAAGAGGTAAAAGAAAAAGACGTAAAAGAAATAATAAGAGTTTTAGAAAAAGAAAGCCGTTAAATTTAAGAAAAAAAACACTAAAATATAAAAGAAAAATACAGAAAGGAGGAGCTAACCTTAATTGGGCTATCCCACTTTCCTATCAACAGAAAAACAGAAACATCACACACCCTAATGAGCCCAACGACGAGTATATAGATCATTTTGTTATTTATGATATTGATGGAATAGAGGACCAAACAGCCGATGGTGTTATGGAAATTTTTGATAATAATAATAGAGAACAAAAGAAATATTTAGAAAGTTCAGAAGGAATAACTCCTCTATCCGTGTGGAGATCAGAACCTAAAATAAAGAAAACAATACTTGACGCAATTAATTCTAATAACAAGATTCGCGATATCGCATCAAATGACAAATATATCATACCTGGTGGTAAATTTATAAAATTATGTGAAGGAAAAAAATGTAAATACTTTCACCATATTCTAAGTAAAAATTATGATTCCATGATTAGACCAATTAAAGATAATGGAGACTGTTTATTCAAAGCATTAGCAACCGGTGTCAATATTCGTCACCAAGATTTAAGAAAAAATATAGTTGATTATATTTATGACAATAAAGAGATAAAATATAAAGATCTTATTGAGTTAGGTCGTTTTAATAATGACTGGGAAAAGTGGAAAACTTATATGACTTCCGAACAATCCCCTATTCCAGATGATGAAACATATGTAAAACATGGTAGATTTGGAGGAATACCCGAAATAATTGCATTTTTAGAATTATATCCAGAGGAAGACGTACAGGTATTAGAACTTGAAAAAGCAAATTCACAAAACCCAAACTTTATAGATGATTTACACAATTACCATATTCCAGGAGCAACTCCTTTTAACAAAGATAATATTTCTAAAGAAAATGTAATTACATTATTTTTTGATTCCGAACGAAAACATTTTGATGTTTTAGAAAATGTTGAGAGAAAAGTTCAGGAACAGATCGAAGAAACTAAAAATCCTGAAACTAAACAGACTGAAGAAACTAACAATCCTGAAACTAAACGTCCTGAAACTAAACAGACTGAAGACGGAGTTATTCCAACACCAATAACACCAACAACAAATTACCCAATAGTCCCCCCTGGTATGGATGGTCCGGATTTAATAACGTTGGAAGAAGCACAATTAATAGAAAATACAAGAAGAGGGTTAGCAGAAACTAAACAGAATGAAGAAACTAAACGTCCTGAAGACGGAGTTATTCCAACACCAATAACACCAACAACAAATTACCCAATAGTCCCCCCTGGTATGGATGGTCCGGATTTAATAACGTTGGAAGAAGCACAATTAATAGAAAATACCAGAAGAGGGTTAGTAGAAACAAACCAAAATCAGCCCATAACGACCGACGTTGAATCGTCAAGTATCACCGAACCAACACCACCCACATCCGCAACATCTAACCAAGCTGCCACTAAAACAGAACCACAATCAGCAAATCCACAAGAACCGCGAAATTTTACTACAAAGGAAAGTCTGCCTATAATAGTGGCAAAAGTATCGTTGAGACAAGGTGAATGTGGTGTTGAATCTTATCAACCGCATCTTGAATTCAAAAATCGCGGAGGCGTTGGTTTTATGCCTTGGCTCAAGCATCTTGGAGATGACAATCAACCAGGAACAAAAACACCAACGCCAACAACCACAACGCCCTCCAACACATCAATAACAACACAAACAACCACAACACCCGTAACAACACAACCAGATGATGCGGCGGAGCAAAAAAGACAAGATGATAAAGAAACAAGAGTAACAGCAGAAGCAGAAAGAGTAGCAGAGGCAGAAAGAGTAGCAGAGGCAGAAAGAGTAGCAGAGGCAGAAAGAGTAGCGGAGGCAGAAGCATCAGCAGAGGCAGAAAGGGTAGCAGAGGCAGAAAGAGTAGCGGAGGCAGAAAGAGTAGCAGAGGCAGAAAGAGTAGCAGAGGCAGAAAGAGTAGCAGAGGCAGAAAGAGTAGCAGAGGCAGAAGCATCAGCAGAGGCAGAAAGAGTAGCAGAGGCAGAAAGAGTAGCGGAGGCAGAAAGAGTAGCGGAGGCAGAAAGAGTAGCGGAGGCAGAAGCATCAGCAGAGGCAGAAAGGGTAGCAGAGGCAGAAAGAGTAGCGGAGGCAGAAAGAGTAGCAGAGGCAGAAAGAGTAGCGGAGGCAGAAGCATCAGCAGAGGCAGAAAGAGTAGCAGAGGCAGAAAGAGTAGCGGAGGCAGAAGCATCAGCAGAGGCAGAAAGGGTAGCAGAGGCAGAAAGAGTAGCGGAGGCAGAAAGAGTAGCAGAGGCAGTAGCAGAGGCAGAAAGAGTAGCAGAGGCAGAAGCAGTAGCAGTAGCAGAGGCAGAAGCAGTAGCAGTAGCAGAGGCAGAAAGAGTAGCAGAGGCAGAAAGAGTAGCAGAGGCAGAAAGAGTAGCCGACAAAGAACTCAAGAAAAAATTGGAAAATGAACTCAAGAAAAAAGAAAAAATTAGAGAAAAAAGACATGCGGCAGAAAAGAAAAATTGTAAAAAAATACCCAAGGGAACATGTACCTATTTACGTAATATGAAAGAACAAGGTATTGTTTTAGATAAAAAAAGTAAGAAACAACTCAAGTGTTGTCCTGTTGGTGCTCTTGTTGGGGGAGGGAAAAACACTAAACGCAGACGCAATAAACGTACGTCTCGACGTAAATCTCGTCGCAAAAGAAAAAGAGGAAGTGCAAAACACAAGTCTCGACGCAAGTCTCGACGCAAATATAGTCGTTCAAGAAAACGATAAATTTAATATTTCACTAAATAATAATTTAAATTCATTATTATTTAATACTCGAATGCTTTTTTTTTAATCAATAATTTAATACCTTTATTTTTTTGTTTTATATAATCATCTGTCTTATCTTTAAAATCAATCAACGTTAGTATAATACTATCTACTTTTGCTATCATTTCTTTTGTATCAGGATATGTTTTTTTTAAAGAATATAGTCCTGACATTATTTCATCTATTAGTATTCTAACTTCTCCAGCTATTTTTACATATTGACAAAATGGATCTACTTCTAAATTTTTTAATAGATCGTCTAAAAATTTCATAAAATTAATAAAATCTTCATTTAAATATTCTACCGTTTTTTTTCTACCTTCGCCATACCACCATCTTGAAACCTGTATGCCAAGATAATGACCTACCTTATAGTATTTTGAATTGCCTTCTCCGTCAATTATTTTACCTAATTTTTCTCCAGCTTTTAAATCTTTAAAGATTTCTAAATTAATTTTATTTTTTTTAAAATTATCTTTCAATCTAGTAGGTGTCAAAATTAACGATATAGAGTCTTTCCGTAAGTCACAAGCAATTTGCGAAAGCATTATATTATATAGAACTATAAAAATAATGTTTAATTATTTACAAAAATGGTATGTATCTGGGTTGAGAATTTTCATAAATAGTTACTTTGAAAGCATCGTTGTAACCTTCAACATACACAGTATCCCCCGACATTAATTCATCACACCCATATTCATTCGTACAGCTTCTACCATTATGACTCATTGGTAGTTTAATCGCATTTGTTTTGTCGTTCATAGTATAATATTGCCATTTACTCCTATTTGTATGTAAAGGTCTGCCCATAACAGCCAACATAACTTCCTTTCCTTGAACCTGGACGTTTCTAGTTAAAATACCTACTTGTCTGTAGTTTGTATCAAATCCCCTTGTATTAATATTTATAGGTACTCCTCTTGGGTCACCACCATCTCTTGGAAAATAATTTCCATTTTTTAAGGGGGCTGCAAATGGATTCATTAAAATATTACTAGCTCTTGTGGAAAATACAGAATTAAACTTAGGAATCGTTGGGTTTTGTATATTTATATATTGAGTTTGTTCTCTTTCGTTTGTTTTAACGCCAAATTTATACCAAACAAATCCTGCTAAACAAACTATGAATATTAAAAATATAATGGTTATATTTTCAATACAAATTACACCAGGTGGGCATTTTTTTGCCATATATATATTATACACCTTTAATTTATTTTGTAAATTTCTTTAAGATTCCCGTCATTTGTTCCATATCTGGTAAGTCTAAATTATCTAATGTTTCCTTGGCTTTATTTAAAGTCGGGGTCATAGAATGTAAGGTGTTCATTAAATCTTGCTGTTGATTTACTAATTTTTTAGTTTCTGATGCCATACTTTTCATAGCACCATCTCCCATCATTTTGTTTAAATTTACATAAGCATCTTCCATTTGAGCAGCAACATCAATCTCCCCTTCTTCGTTATTATTTATGGCAGCTGGTTTTGAAGAAGGCACATTATTTTTAAAACCTGTTCTTTTTTTACATTCACCGTTTATCATTTTTTCATCTTTTGCGCAAGTATGTGGTATCGGTTTGTTACCAAGAGGTATGCCTTCCTTTTTTGAGTTAGATTTTTCTTTTTCATTAAACCCCTCACGCACTTTGTTATTTAATGTAAAACAACTTGTAACAATTATTGCTATTAATATATTAATTGATGTATTTTTACTAAAATATCTAGATAAAAGTATCATGACAATAAACAGAGCCATCGAGTTAAACTCTTCTAAAGCAATATAACCTAATACATTTACTATTGACATAAATATTAAAAATTTTAAAACATATTTATTTTTTAAGAAAGAAGGAACCTTCATTTATATATATATGTTTTTATAATTTTGGTATGATTATTTTTTTACCATTTTGGGTGGAGCACCTCCTTGGAGGTTTTTCAACATTTTACTCATATCCCCCATATCACCTAAATTTAACCCAGATAAGGTTTCTTTGGCATTATTTAAAATAGGAGCCATTTGATTTAAAGTTCCCATCAAATCTTTTTGTTGAGAAACTAATTTTTTTGTTTCACTTGTAATACTATTCATACCATCTTCCCCCAGCATTTTATGTAAATTATTATACGCCTGTTCCATCGTGGCAGCGTAATCTATTCTATCACCAACAGATTCATCACTATCGTCATTTACAGGCGCCGGAGACGAAGGAGGGACATTATTTTGAAATCCAGCTTTCTTGACACATTTACCATCATCGTTACACACCTTACCATCGTCGCAAGCAGGATCGCATTTACTTTTTTTAGAAGCTTCTTCTCCTGCTTTTTCAACAGTTTCGCCCAGGTTTGACATTACCTTTTTAAGTTGGCTCTGGACTCCATCTCCTACTCCTTCTTTCATTTTTTCTTCAAAGCCTTCTTGAACTTTACTGTTTACAGCAACAACACTAGTTACTAAAATAGCAACTAATAAATTAATTGACATATTTTTGCTAAAATAAGTAGATAATAATCCAATTACAACAAACAAAGCTAAAGAATTATAATCTTGAATAGCTAAATATCCCAAAACATTTACAATAGCAGCAACAAGTAAAACATAGAGAACATATTTATTTTTTAATACTCCAGGCACTTTCATTTTATATATTAATTATATATAAAATAATCTAAATAATTTATTCTGTACAGGTCGCTGCTTCTTCTTGTTCATTCCAAGTGTTTGGGTCCTTACATGTTTTTTGGGTCCAGGCGACATCACCATCTTGAGGGACGACGACACCAGCAGAATCAACACATCCTTGTAATTTTTTGGCAACAAATTTGCAGGTTGAACCAGCATCTTTACATGCTGTTTCCGACGCCGTTGCTCCTTCATCACTGCACATTCCTTCAGCGATTGATGCTGAATCAGCAGCATCTTCCATATGCTCTTTTGCCCCCTTCATAGCATCAGTAAATCCTTCTTTGACACGACCGCATCCAAAGACAAAATTAGCAACGAAAAGAGCGGCAAGAATAGCGCAACTTACGTTTTTACAGTAACAGTGAGCGCCGTAAGCGGTAAGTGTAAATAGGGCTAAACATTCCCAAGCTTTAACAGTAAGATAACCGATAACATTTAACGAGGCGAGTGCCATCAAGGCATAGCAAACATATTTGTTTTTTAAAATAGCTGGTACTTTCATTATATTAATTAATCACAAAAAAAAATTATATTAATTTAATTAAATTTAATATAAATTCCTAAATGAAATTATCTCTTCTTTGTTTGTTTTTTCCTTTTTCCTTTGTTTTTTCTCCTTTTTGTTTGTTTTTTCTTTTTATTTCTTCTTCCTTTTGTTTTCTTTCTTCTTCCTTTTGTTTTCTTTCTTCTTCCTTTTGTTTTCTTTCTACGTTCTCCTTTTCTTTTTTTAATTGAACCTAACGTTCTAATTGGTTTTGATTTTGATAAACTTTTTAATTTTTCTGGTGTTTGCCAACCTCCTCTCCTTTGTCTATTTCTAGCAAGCGACGCATTAGTGGGTCGGTTGGCGGGCATCGGCTGCACTGGATTACGATAAAGGTCACTACCAATTCTATCGGGCGATACGGGTGAGACGGTTATTCCAGACATCTTCTGCCCAACATCACCCTCCAAACGTGCTACTGCATTCGCGACACGACCTCCATCATTCTTAGTTTCACCGCCACCACCATCACCACCATCACCACCATCACCACCATCACCACCATCATCTCCAAATCCTGCGCGACGCATATTATCAACTTCATTACATATTCTCTCTATTTCAGCAACTAAATCTACTAATTGTCTGCGAAAATCATCTGGGTTAAGTTGGTCTTGTGTCATCTCGGTTATTGTGCTAGTTAATTGGTCCCTTATTAAGTTTAAATTAGGATGTTGTTCAATACGAGTTCTCAACCTTTCAAGTTCTTCTTTATTATCTCTGCATTCTTGTAAAAGAGCAAATAATCTATCTATACAATCTCGTAACTTATTAATAAGTTTTTCCAATTCTAACACATAACTATTAGTAGCAACTCTAGAACTTCTTTGCTCCGCGACGACTTGTGATAAATTGTCAAATAAATCCATAATACCTCCCATCGCTTGTTGTGTTGCCTGTGGATGACCCGCTGGAGGTTGGACAAGTGTTGGCCAAACTTGAGGATTGGTGGCTAAATTTGCTGCTGGAGGTGGATTTGCCACGCGTCGCGACAAAGGTGTTCCGAATGGGGGTCCATTTATCATTGTGTCCCATTCACCATTATCATTATCGACATATTCTCTTAGATTGGGTTGATTCGCCATTTATATATATATATATCACAACATTAATTTTCATCTATTGTTGTTTTCACTTGTTCAGTCATATTAGATATATCTCCTTGTATATTTTTTAATTTTTTTATCAAAATTTGCTGTTCGTGTTTTGCTTCCCCTATCATTTTATTTGTTAAATCCGCATCTATTAAACTTTTCTCTAAATAATGTAATAATCTTAAAATTTGTATTTCTTGATCTTTTTTTAAATTAACAATTGTATTATGACATTGTTTTTTTTCATCATATATCCCCCTTAAATGACTATTTTTATTTTTTAATTCATATAAATCTGCTACACTACTGCCTATATTTTGTTTATTGCTGTTAATTTCACTAGCTATTTTCTTTAAAATCATATCTTTTTTAAAAATATCCATATTTTATATATATACACAAAGTATTTTTTTTGATTATAGACCGCATTAGAAGGCGAATTATATATTATTTTTTAGTTTTTGAGAGCATAATGTAGCTAACTTAATTAATATTATTTGAAATGAATTTAAATCTAACCCTGTATTATTTAGGATGTCTAATTCAAGAAAAGAAATGCTTCTTACCGAAAATGAAAATCGCTATGTCATGTTTCCCATCGTGGATGCTGATATTTGGAAAATGTATAAAAAGCAAATGGATTGCTTTTGGCGCGCCGAAGAAATAGATCTTTCGAAAGATATAAAACATTGGCCAACTTTAACCGATAATGAACAGTATTTTATCAAACATATTCTTGCTTTCTTTGCTGCTAGCGACGGGATAGTTATTGAAAATCTTGGCCAACGATTTTTAAGTGAAGTTCAACTCTCAGAAGCTAGAGCCGCGTACGGTTTTCAACTTATGATGGAAAACATTCACTGTGTTTCTTACGAAACAAAAATATTAACAGACAAGGGTTATTACAGTATTGGAGATATGGTTAATAAAAATGTGAATGTTTGGAACGGAACCCAATTTTCAAACGTTCAAATTAAATTTACAGGTAATCAATCTTTGTATAAGGTTTCATTGTCAAACGGTATGGATTTGGATTGTACGGATGGACATAAATGGTTAATTAGAAGTGGAAATCAAAAGCATCCCGAACGTTGTCGCCTTGAAAAAATAGAAACTAAACATTTAAAAAAAGGTAACGTTCTATTCGATTATGAACTACCCATTTTAGATATTAAAGACATTAATGAATTTAAAAATCCGTATATTCACGGGTTTTTCTGCGGAGACGGTACTTACAACAATAACTACCCTGCAGTATATTTGTACGGGGATAAAAGAAAATTACTTTCACATTTCAATCCGAAAAGTATTCAAAAAAGAAAAAACCCTATTTGTTTTAACATAACAGATAAAATTAATAAATCCAGATTTGAGGTACCCATTAACTACAGTATTAAAACTAAATTAGAATGGTTTGCTGGATTAGTCGATGCGGACGGTTGTATTAATTTAAATGGACGAAAAGATGCAACTTCTATACAACTCAGTTCAATTAACAAGTCGTTTTTAAAAGACGTCCAAATAATGCTGACAACGGTAGGTATTTTATCGTCCATTAAATTAAACCACGAAGCCGAAAAAAGATTGATGCCTAAAAATGACGGAACAGGGGAATCTGCTTTATATAACTGTCAGGCTTGTTATATATTATACATAACCTGTAAAAATGTTAATAAATTAATAATTCTCGGGTTTTGTCCGAGAAGACTTAATATTTTATTTTGCGAGAGAATTGAAAATCTCTTTGCGAGACAAGAAAAAATTAGAATTGTTAATATTAAAAAAATAAGCGATAATGAAAAAACATATTGTTTTTCGGAACCAATTAACCATACAGGTATATTTAACGGTATTTTAACTGGACAAAGTGAAACATACTCACTCCTCATCGATACTCTTGTAAAAGAAGAGCGTGAAAAAACAAAATTATTTGAAGCAATTAATAATTTTCCGTGTATCAAGAAAAAAGCGGATTGGTCTATTAAGTGGATTAATGATAAAAGGTCGTCATTTGCTACAAGATTAATAGCTTTTGCTTGTGTAGAAGGGATTTTCTTTTCGGGTGCGTTTTGTTCTATTTATTGGTTAAAAAAACGAGGGTTGATGCCTGGTCTAACATTTTCAAATGAATTAATTTCAAGAGATGAAGGAATGCATACAGATTTTGCTGTTCTTCTTTTTTCAAAATTGGAAAAAAAACCCAAAAAGTCCAAAATTCTTGATATTTTAAAAGATGCGGTTGAAATAGAGAAAGAGTTTATTTGTGAAGCACTCCCTTGTAAATTAATAGGTATGAATGCGAAATTAATGAGTGAGTATATTGAATTTGTTGCTGATAGATTATTAGTTCAATTGGGGTGTAATAAACATTATAAAACTGCGAATCCTTTTGATTTCATGGAAATGATTTCTATGGAAGGAAAAACTAATTTCTTTGAAAAGCGTGTTGGTGATTATAGTTTAAGCTCTGGTAAAAAAACCGAAGAAGCATTTTCAATGGATGGTGTTGATTTTTAAAAAATTGAATTAATATATTGATATAAATTTATAAATATATTAATTATAAACATGAGTGGACCCTGGTATGAATGTCAAGGACCTAATGCTGAAGAAGTAAGAAAAGATGTATTATCCTTTATGAATATAATAAAACTTGGCAAAGATGAATACGAAAAAGAAAAAGATAAAATAATTCAATATGCTCTAATGAAAATTATTCCCGATACTAGAAACGATTTTGGATCTTATCGAGGCTATGCTACCTTTGGTGTAAAAACCGAAATAGCAAACGAAGTCATCAATGAGGTGCGTAAAGGATATGCGCTACTAACTATTGAAAAAAAATTTATTCCAGTTGTTACACATCAATTATATAAACCTAATGGCATTATGGCAAAAAAAATAGCAAGAGAGACGTTTGTTGGAAAAGAATGTAATATGATAAAATAACCAAGGATATGTTTGAAAATTAATTAAAGATATGTTTGACAAGTAATATACAACATGATATCTGTATATTTACAAGGCGGATTAGGAAACCAACTATTTCAAATTTTTACTACTATAGCATATTCATTAAAACATAAGATTGCTTTTAAATTACCATCAAATAAAAATGATTTAACTAGTCCTTATGGAGAGATTTATAAACGTCCATTATACTTTGATAATTTTTTAAAAAAATTACAACCATTTTTAACTTCAAATTTTCAACATCAAGTTTTACATAGAGAAAAGGCACATTTTTATACAGAACTTCCTTATTGTAAAAAAGATATATTATTATTTGGATATTTTCAATCCTATAAATATTTTGATAGTTATAAAAAGGATATTTTAAAGTTATCCGGGGTTGATAAATTATTACATAAAGAAAATAATAATACAATATCGATACATTTTAGAATTGGGGATTACGTGCATAATACATCAGCTCACCCTATTTTATCTATTGACTATTATGTGAAATCATTACAACATATAATTGAAAAAACAAATAAGGATAATTGGGATGTTAGTTACTATTTTGAAAAAAAAGATCTAGTCCAAGTAACTACTAATATTAGAGTATTAAAGGATGGATTTCCTAATTTAAATTTTAAAGAATGTCCACAAAATTTAAGTGATTGGGAAGAAATGTTATCAATGAGTTCGTGTAAGCACACTATTATAGCAAATAGTACATTTAGTTGGTGGGGAGCATATTTGAATGAAAATAATGATAAAATTGTCTGTTATCCAAGTATTTGGTTTGGTAATGAATTACAAAATAAAGATACAGGTGATTTATTTTTAGATAATTGGGTTAAAATTATTGTCTAATATAAAAAGCATCTCCCCATCCACAACATTTACCATGTTCATGATAAATATTACATGTTACTCTTGTAAATCCTTTTTCTTTTAAGAATTCGTCTATTTCTGGTAATAATGCACAATCTTTATACACCTTTTCTGTATTAACTTCTGTATAAATATATTGAACATATTGTATATAATCGCCCATACTTTTTAATGCATCCAATTCCTTTCCTTGAATATCTAAATTCATAAAATTTAATTTTTCAATTGGAATTTTTTTCTCCTTTATTAATTTATCTAATCGTATTGTTTCTAATTTTACTTTATTAATCATTTTGACATGAGGATGATGTTTTGCATGAGTTCCAAATTCTAGAATAGATGAACTTTGACCATTATCTGCAATATTAAATATAACTTATTTATTATTAACTTCATCAATTACAGCTTGATAAATATTTAACTTACTATTTCTTTCCTTCATTAATTTGACTTTATCTTCCATGGCTTCTATCCAATATATATTATTATTATCAATATTGTGTTGTAAATAACTATTTTGTTCTTCGCATTCGTGTGCTCCAACGTGTAATATACCTCTCAAATTTAACTTAAAATGATTAACCAGTTGATGTAATGGTATTAACATTATAATATTAATTAGTTATATATATTTAAATAATTAATAAGTTTAATTAATAAATGGAACTCTTAACAAGCTTTTATTATACTAAAAACCAAAAAAGACAAGAAGAACTTATTACAACACTAAAAAAAAATTTGAGTAAACAATTTATTCATAAAATTCATTTGTATATTACAGAAACTGATTATAAAAAATTCATCAACAGTGATTTTAAAAACGATAAAAATTATGATAAAATAGATTTTATTATTAAAAATTATCAACCAAAATATAAAGAATTATTTGAAGTCGCTTGTGAATATAATGATAAAATTATTGCCATATGTAATAGTGATATTGAATTTTCTATTTCAAATTTAGATATTTTGAATAAATTAGATGATTCTTGTTATTTTCTAACACGACACGAGTATGATATGACACATCCTTTAATTACTAATTTTGGAGGTTCACACGATGCTTTCATCTTTAAAAGTGATATTTTAAAAGATAAAATAAAAAATAAAGATTTATCATATATTGATTATATTCAAAATACACCCGGTATTGAGGCATTATTAACAATATTTTGCATTGAAAAATTAAATTATAAAATACTCAATCCTTGTTTTGAGATTAAATTATTACATCACCACAAAAGCGCATATAGAACATATAATTCGGCAAAACCTATTGGATATACTTGGCCTTATCCACTGGGTGGTATTTATGCAAATACTATTTGGTGTAAATACATGTTTTATCCATGTAGATTATTAGATTAATCACCTTTTTCAATTCTATAACTGTCAGAATCTTTATGAAATGTTGAAACTTCAAATATTTCACTTTCTTCTAATGCTTCCATTTGATGAGCTTCTCCTCGTTCATTTGTTATTACGTCTCCAATATTTAAATATTCATTATAGACTATACCTTTTTGGGGACATATCCAAGAAAATAAAAACTTACCCTTGGCTATATACCAAGTTTCTTTTTTTTCTATATGATAATGCATTGAAAACTTTTTTCCTTTCTCAAAACATAATATTTTACCACAATATTCATCATTATTTACAAACCAAATCTCTTTCCCCCAACCCTTTTTCACTATTTTACTTTCTATTTTTTTACTTTTTAAATTTTTGGTAGGAATTTTCCAATGTTTATCAACATTTACACTTTTGTCATCTATATATAAGTCATATGATGGTTTTCCCATTAACAATTTATCATAACGAATGCCCCAATCAGTTAATTGTTTTTGTGTTAATTCTTTATAATCTATCCCTGATGTTTGACCACGAGCAGTCCATATAGTTATTTTATTACCATCATCTTTTAATTTATTTACCTTATTAATTCTTTCTTTAATCGGTTTACTTTCTGTATAATTACTATCTTGTGTTTCGCATAGTGTATTGTCTAAATCCACAAATATATTCATTATAATAAAATATAAAAGTATATCTTTAATATTTTATATATGAAAAATATTTTACTTGTAGGAGATATTGTAATTGATAAATATTATTTCGGTCAGTGTAAAAGATTAGCACCAGAAGGACCCTTTCCTGTTATTAGTGTTACTAAAATCATAAATAAATTAGGTTGTTTGGGAAATGTTTTGGAAAATGTAAGAGAATTTTTTGATAAAATTTATTTAATTACTTGTATAAATGAAAAAACTATAAAACCATTAGTAGATAAAATAAAAGATTATAATATAGAACATTTTAATATTCATCAAGATAATAGAGGGTTGATTAAAAAAAATCGCATATTTGCAAATAATCAATATATATCAAGATTTGATGAAGAAATAATTAATAATATTAATCGCGAAAATGAAAAAAAAATTATAAATTACATCGAAACTATTATATGTGATATAGATATTGTTTTGTTATCTGATTATAATAAAGGTTTTTTAACAAATACTATTACACAGAATATAATTAATGTTGCAAATGAGAATGATAAGGTAACATTTGTTGACCCAAAAGGAAATGATTATACTAAATATAAAAATTGTACATTAATTAAACCAAATAAACAAGAAGCTATAGATTTTTTTAAAGAAACTATTACACCCGAAAATATTAATGAATTTTCAAATAAAATTTTAAATGACCTTAATATAAAATTTATTTTAAACACTTTGGGGGCTAATGGTATGCGGTTTATAGAAAAAGATATTTCATCTAACCAAAATAGTATTATTTATAAAAATATTATACCTTCTCAAGTTATCGATGTTACTGGATGTGGAGATACAATATTAGCGGGATTATGTATTTATTATAGTAAATATGGAAATTTTAAAAATAAACATTATTTTTTAGATATTCTTTCTGAGTTAGGTAATATAGCTGTAAATACACCTAATTGCTATAATTTAACAAAAAAAGATTGGAATTCCATTAAAACAAATCCAAATGAAAAAATAGTATTTACAAATGGTTGCTTTGATATAATACACATTGGACATTTGCGATATTTGAAAGAATGTAAAAAATATGGAAATAAATTTATTATTGGTGTTAATAGTGATGAAAGTATAAAACGATTAAAAGGAAATAATAGACCTATTAATAAATTAAGCGATAGAATATCTTTCTTAAAAGAATTAAATATAGCTGATGAAATAATACCTTTTTCAGAAGATACCCCAGAAGAATTATTAAAAAAAATAAAACCAGATATTTTAATAAAAGGAGGAGACTATAAATTAGAAGATATAATTGGTCGTGATTTGGTTAAAGAAATAAAGATAATACCATTTGTAGAAGGATACAGTTCAACTAATATAATTAATAGTTGTAAAAATATATAAATACATTTAAATAATATATTTATATGAACATTATTGAATACGAAAATGAAAAATATCCTGCTTTTCAGGCAGAAGGTAACGCATCTCAATTTGCATTATCGTATGCCAAACATTTTTGTAAAGGTATCGGTTATGATATTGGATTTTGTAAAGAAGAATGGAAATATCCAGGAGCTATTGGTATTGATTTAGATGATAAAACAAACGATTATGACGCAAATAATCTACCAAATGATAAAGTTGATTATATTTATTCATCTCACTGTTTAGAACATGTTAATCATTGGATAAATACAATAGAATATTGGATTTCAAAATTAAAAAATAAAGGAATATTATTTTTATACTTACCTGATTTTTCTCAAAAATATTGGAGACCCTGGAATAATAGAAAACACAACCATTGTTTTACACCAAATATTTTTGAAGAATTTTGTAAATCTAAAAAATTTGAAAAGTATTTTATTTCTGGTATTGATTTAAATAATTCATTTTTCGTAGTTATTGAAAATAATTTATTGGGTTAACCAAAAGGAAATGATTATACTGTAAAAGCATATAAATACATCTAAATAATATATATATATATAATCAATGACTGAATTAGAAAAATCTATTTCACAATTTAATGGCGATCCGAAAATTTTACCATTTAGTAAAACAGTAGTAACTGATTCATATTGGTCAAAAAAACATCCTGGTTATGCTACTGGACAAATAACAAGAAACAACACATTTGGTAATGAAATTTATAAAGTTTCTAAAAATACAAAATATAAAACATATTTAGAAGTAGGTACATGGTGCGGTCTAGGAACTACTAAATGTTTATTAGATGGAATAATTGTAAGAGATGATGCAAAATTGATTTCAATGGAATCAAATCGTTTTTTTCATGAAACAACAAACAAGTATTGGTCTAAATATTTTGATAATTATAATATTGATAAAAATAAATTCAAGTTGTATTATGGTTCATTAATTTCATATGATGAGATACAAGATGATTTTATAACTGATGGAGGACAAACAAAGGAAACTTATGATTATTCTCAAGATGTAAAAAATGCACCTATTATTACAATTGATGAAAAGATAGATGTGTTATGTCTAGATGGAGGTCATTCTACCACAGAACAAGAATGGAATAAATTTAAAGAGGAAATAAAAATGATTATATTGGATGACACTAAAACTTCTAAAACAAGAGTTATTCTTACTGAAATTTTAAATTCTCCTTTGTGGCAAGTTGTTTACACATCTAATGATAGAAATGGTGAATTAATTGCTATGAAAAATTAATATATGATATATTGTTATAGTTATTGAAAATAATTTATCCGATTAACTTAAATTTATTATTATAAAATTTAAGTAAATTATTCCAATTTACCCATTTATTTCTTGTAAAAAATAAGTTATTATTATTTATTATATTAAGTTGTATTGCAAAACAAAATAAAGAAGAATCCGATAAAATATTATATTCTGCATTTTCTATTATTAACTTATAATCTAAAATATTAATATTATTAGTTTTATACACAAATTTTTCTGATATTTTATGAAATTTGTGAGTTTTATCATATACATTTTTGTTAGAACAAATAATTAATGTTTCATGTTTGTTTATTTTTAACTGATTTAATACCTTATCAATATCAAATAATTCACCACCACTTGTTTCATTACAAATAAAAACATATTTCATATTATTTATTGAATTATATAATGATACTGCTTTATTAGTATTTCTTACCTTAAAATGCGTTTTTAATACCTCTCTTGGTATATTTATATCATCATACATAAAAAAGGGGAATGTTGATAAATTACTATTTATTTTATGACATCCAGCACGTAATATTTTTTTATTATTGTAAGTCATTAATAATTTATTACCAAATAATTTATTTACTTCATTATCTCCTTTTACGATAAAAAAATCAATATTTTTGTCTGTAAAAAATTTTTTGAATATTTCATAATTATGTTTTTTGACTATTACTGAAACTTTGTATTTTTCAGATAAATAATTAATAGCCGATATGCTAAATATGTTATCACCTAATCCTAGATTTGATAATAGTAAAATTTCTGTCATTATTTTATTATATATTTAAATTATTGTATTTAAATATATCTTAATAATAAAAATATATAATGAATAAAACTACTAATATTTTAACAGGGGAATTAAACACGTTTCTTTTTTATAATTTTACCCCTTCTTTAGCTAAGCATATTATAGATTATAAGTACGCTAGTAGAAAAGTTCATCATAACTATCCACCATTTATTATAGATAATATAAAAGACGGTGATACTATATTTGTAAAAACAGATTATTTACCTAAATTTTTTAATATTTTTCATTTAATAAAAAGTAAATTCTTCCTAATCACGGGTGTTGCTGGATTAGATGTAGATATTAAATTTAAAAAATATTTAGAATCAGATAAAATAATAAAATGGTTAGGAACAAATATTCTATTCAAACATAAAAAAATAGTTAAGTTGCCTATTGGATTTGAAGAAAATGAATTACCTGGAGGAAACCAGATTTTATTAAAAAAACTTTATGATAATAAATCATTGTTTGATGAAAAAAAAAATAAATTATTGATAACAAGTATGGGAAAAACACACCATTCAAGAAATAAAATTAATAATATTTTTAATAATAAACAGTTTGTTGATATTTTAAAAGATAGATTAGATTTTGAAAATTTTATGAAAAAAATAAATGAATATAAGTTTGTTTTATCTCCTAGAGGAAGAGGTAATGATACTCATCGTTTTTGGGAGATATTATTAGTTGGAAGTATTCCTATTGTTGAAACATCTGGATTAGATGATTTATATAACAAATTTCCTTGTATAATTGTTTCAGACTTTAAAGACGTTAATGAAAATTTATTAAACAATTTCAAGATAGATATGGAAAAAATCAAAAATATAGAAACATATCTTTTATTAGATAATTTTGTGTCGATGATAAATAAAGAAAAATTGTAATTGGGTAAATATTGTAGTTATTTTATATACACATTACATATGCCAAAATACTATATGGTACATGATAAATCCTTTATGGAAAATGCTGATTTAAAATATTTTGACAGAGAAATATTAGATATTGTCCAATATAAAGAAAATGAATATTTATTTAATATTATCAAAGATGCTCCAAAAGATGCTATAATTTTAGATATTGGAGCATATACTGGAGATACAAGCATATATTTAGCAAAAAAATTAAATACCATTAATAGAAACGACATAAGATTTATATGTTTTGAACCAAATTCTCGTCTATGTCAACATTGTTTAAGATTCACAACACCAATTGACACCTTGAATATAGTGATTGTAAACAAGATTATATCAGATAAAAAACAAATATTATATATGAAAGAGGACCAAGGGGCAGGTACAATGTATGATAATTGTTATGATAGTAATAATATTAAATATGAAAGCATAACTTTAGATGAACTTAATATAGATGCATCAAAAGTATTTTTTACCAAAATTGATGTAGAAGGTCATGAACCCGAAGTTCTAGCTGGAGGAGTTAAAACAATAAAAGATAGTAAGTATATATATATTGAGATGTGGAATGATAATCATTTCAAGTCACGTCACGGACATAAATTATCAGGCAGTCATAATAAAAGAATATTAGATAGAATAGATAATATTAATAAAAATTTTAAACCTTTACAAAAAATAGAAAAGAACGTAATATTCAAAAATATTACAACTTAAAAAACCTATATTTAAATCATTTTAATGGGTTTATTCATTACTTTCTCATTTTATTTACTTATTTTTTATTTTATTTATAAGATTTTTTCCTATATTTATGTCTTTTATTTTATGTCCATGAAAAGCATAAATTTTAATAGGACAATCATATGATAAATATTTTTTTTCAATGTGTTTTTTTCCTTTTTTTCCTTCTTCGCTTTCTGGATTTAAATAATATTCAAAACATTCTGGAAAACCATTTACGTGATAACAATAACCCATATCATAATCAACTTCATAATTACATAGTTGAGCGTTTAAAACACTTTCTTCAGGTATTGGATAAAAATCATTATGTAAATTTTTTGATAAAATATTATTCATAATACTCAACGTTTCTTCAAAAAACCATTTTTGACTTTTTAAAAATAAATAATGAGAATAAACATATTTCATTTTTGGCTTTTTATTTGTTAGTTTAACAAATATATTTTTATATTTTTCAAATGGATTATGTGGATGCTTACAAAATAAAGGACATTTTACTTTTTTTATTTTTTCTTCATTATCGTTAAATATTTGGTCTATTTCTTTTGTCACTATCATATCACCATCTAATAATAATCCATAATCAAAGTCACTATTTATTGTTGCTATAATTTTACACCGAGTTATATTAAAAAAATGTGGATTAGGCATGTCTATTTTTTTTGATTTTATACGAACATTATCATATTCTTTTAAAAAATTAATACAGTTTAATTCTATATTATATTTACTGAATAAAAGTACTGATTCTATAAGATTTTCTACAATTGGAAAGTAATTTAAATCTGTGAATATTACAAATCCTTTTTTCATTATAATATAATATATTATAGTGTTTTTAAATATTAATTAATTTATAAGTGAAAAAAAAGTCAAGTTTATTTTTTTTATTAATTCCATAGAATCTATGTTTTCTGGAAAGGCAATAAAATTTCTACAATCTGCCCAACATTGTCCCGGAGTTATAATATCATTAATCATAAATATAGTATAATTTCTTTCTTTCAAAAATTTAATGTTTTTTTTAACTTCTTGTTGTTCAACTTGTATATTACCTTCAAAGGTAATTATTGGCTTAAACACATCTATTACTTTTTTGGAACCATTCAAAATTTTATTTTCCATACCCTCAACATCTAAATGAATATATCCAATATTATTTATTATACCATTATCATATAAATTGTCAAATGTGTCTGTTTTTATTTTTAAATCGTATTCCGGTTTTTTTAAATTACCAACCTCGCCATTTTTCCAAACAAAAGAACAATGTTCTACCGCATTACTCGGACAGTTCAAAACTTCATTTGTATTACTTATTAATTTATTTAAAACAACTACATTATCAATACCATTTAACTCACAAACTTCTTTAATATATTCGCAATTTTTAATACTTGGATCTATACTGTAAATTATATCATTCGTTAATTTTGCCCATGGATATGTATTATCCCCTATATAACTACCAATATCAATAATATTTCCTTTAATAATTTTATTTTTTAATAAATAAATATGTATATTTCTGAATATTCTTTCATTATTTGTTGCTATACGTTTTAACTTAGCATTATTTTTGATATTTTTTTCATTATTTTTAACATTAATTTTAATATTAGCATCAAAAATAAATTCAATTACTTCTGTCATTTTATAATAATTTAAATTATTTAGTCTTTAAACTATTACTAACTATTATTAAAATCCTTATTCATCTGTGTATGCATTTTGGTTGTTAATTTATGACAACACCACATATTATGATAACTTGATTTACTTTGAATAATGCCTTTATCAGTAAAAATATTATTTAATAAATTTTCACTTTCACAGTAATTATAAATACATGTTCCATATTTAACACCTGGTGGATATATTATAATTAAAATTTGTTCAAATATAGTATTATCTATATTACCTATACTATTAAATGTATTTATGTTACAGAAAAATACTATTTTAGTATTTTTTATTTTGAGCATTTTATTTATATATTTCATGAAAGATTCATTAAAATTGGTAAGGTCTAAATCGTTTATGAAAATATATAAAGTAGGATTTTCTATAAGTTTAAATCGGCTTAATCGTCTTTTATATTTTTCTCCTACTATTTGTTTATTATTATCATGGACAAAATGTATATTAATGGGTTTGTTTTTAATATTTATCTCACCAATAACATAACCATCTTTTTCTTTTAAAGTTATTGTTGATTTTTACACTCATCTAAATTACTACAAAAATAAAAAAAATCAGTTAAATGCATATAATTGCCAATGGTAATTGTATTATATTTGATATCATTTTTTTTATAAAATTGATATCCCATACAATCTCTCGATATAATTACTATATTTTTATTCATTTTATTTATATTTTGATATATTTATATTTTTAATATGTTTATATTTTTAATATAGTTTTTCTTCTTTGAGCTACAGTCCAATGTTCCCCACATGCTTTTTTATCATGACCGTTCCTCTCATGATAATACATTTGATTTTTTTCTGGAACCCAAGATAAAGCATATTTTCCATAGTCAACTCCTGCTATTCTATATGAAAAACTTTGATATTTAAATGTTTTATCAGGTATAAGCTCTTTTTTTCCTACTCCCCATAATACATTATTTTGTCTATTTATTTTATATTCATTCATATTCATATAATAATCTACTGCTTTTGTAAAAGGATATGGTCCTGTCATTTTTCCAACATGGTTTGGATATCTATTATTTTTAAGATTGTCAACTATATTTTCTATTGTTTTTTTAAGAATTGGATGCTCTTTGCAAAAAATTAAACCCCATTGAACATATGTAAATGGTGTATTACTTTCTCGTGTAATAATAGCCATATCATCTTTTTTTATTAATTTTGATAATGGTTCTGTAAACATAGAATCTATATCTAAATAAACACCACCATTTTTATATAAATATAAAATTCTCCAAAAATCTACTTTTGCTGTTATAATCTGTATTTTATTATAGTATTCTACTATTTCACCGGTATAATATGAATTTATGAATAAATCTATTTCTTTTTCATCAAATAAAAAAAACTCATAATCAGGGTTTTGTTTTCTTAACTCTGTATTATATTTATTATAAAATACAGGTAAATTATTTTTATCATGCCATACTTGATAAAGTTTTTTTGGAATTTTCATTATACTACAATTATATTTTTATATTTAAATATTTAAATTCCAAATTAATATAAATATACAAGATAATATTTATATATATATATATATGAAAAAAGTAATATCATTTTCTTTATGGTGTGGTATAGGAGCGACATGTTCTTCTAATGATTACTTTATTGGTGCTATAAAAAATGCTCAACTTGCATTAGATTTTTATCCTGATTTTGAATGCTGGTTTTATGTACATAAAGAAACGGTGCCTCAAGAAATAATAGATAAATTAAATAATATTTCCAATACAAAAATTATTTACAAAACAGGTGATTTAAACAAAATTAAACCAATGACATGGCGATTTGAATCTATTGACCATCCAGAGGTTGATATTAATTTATCCCGCGATACAGATACAAGATTTTTATTAAGGGAAAAATTAGCCGTAGAAGAGTGGATGAAAACTGATAAAATATTTCATATTATGAGAGACCATCCGCATCACAGACATCGTATACTGGGTGGAATGTTTGGTGTAAAAAAAAATAATATTATTAAATCTTGGAAATCATTAATAGATACAAAAATTATACAAAATTCTCCTAGAGATTACGATTCTACTTTTCTTCAAAATATAATTTATCCATTAATTTTAAAACACGCTTTTGTTCATTCCTCTTTTTATAAATATATTGGTGAATATGTAAAACCATTCCCTATACCCTATTGTGATAATTATTATTTCGTCGGTGGATATGTTTATCATGATGATTCAGTATCAACCGAACATACTAACATTTTAAAACAATATATTAAATAATAATAATATAAAACTAATTAAGTATTTTATTCAATGACTAGTATACCAAAAATAATTCATCAATTATGGATTGGACCAAAAACACCTCCAACTAAATTTATGGATACTTGGAAAAATAAACATGAATCCGAAGGATTTGAATATATTAGATGGACTGAACAAGAAATGAATAAAAGAGGATTTCATTCTCAATTAACAGATAAAATAAAAGATATGAATGAAATTAATGGAAAAGCAGATATTTTAAGATGGGAATTATTATACGAATACGGTGGCTTTTTTGTAGATGCCGACGCTTATTGTATCGAACCCGTCACATATCTTGTAGAAAAATATAAAGCCTTTGTTGGATATGAAAACGAACAGGTTAGAGGAGCTGGATGGATTGGTAATAATACAGAATACGATGACGTATTAGCAAGAACACATCCACTCATTGCTACTGGAACTATGGCTTTCCCCCCAAAACATGACTTACCTAGATTAGCTATTGAATGGATTAAAAATAATGATGTGAATGTTAATAGAACTGGTAAAAGAGCCTGGAGAACTGTTGGACCAGGACTTTTAACTAGATTATATCATGGCCAAAAATGGAATGATATTACAGTTTTACCATCATATTTATTTTTACCAATTCATGCATCGGGTTGCTCTTATAATGGTCGTGAAAAAATTTATGCCAATCAAGAATGGGGATCTACAAAAAACAGTTATGGTACTATGAATGAAATGGAATTGCCAGAACATTTAAGACAACCTAAAGATAAAGTAAGCATACTTATCTCTAGTTTAGATACAAAAGCTATATATATTAAAGACTGTTTAAATTCTATAAAAAACCAAGAAGGTCATATATTTTTTGAAATTATCTGGATCAATGACGGTTCAAATGAAATAAATACCAAAATTTTAAAACAAATGTTACACGAATTTGAGAATACTACCAGATTTGTAAAGGTTGTATATGACGAAAATGACGGAAATAAAGGAATAGGCTACACATTAAACAAGGGTATTGAAATGTGTAGAAATGAAATTATTATAAAAATGGATAGTGATGATATAATGGTTCCAACTAGAATACAAATTCAATTGGATTATATGAAAAAAAATCCAGGAGTTGCTATTTGCGGAGGTCAAGTTGCTATGTTTCGCAATATTAAAGAACAGGTTCATGATATCACAAAACATACTGATATTTCTTGGGAACAATATAAAAATATTAAATCTCATTGGTTTATCAATCACCCTACGGTATGTTATAGAAAATCCAAGGTATTAGAAGCTGGTAATTATGATAAAAATCTTAAACAAATGGCAGAAGATTTTGAACTAGAATTACGAATGTTAAAGACTCACGGATTTATTAAAAATTTACCTAATGTTTTACTTTGGTATAGATGTCATGATGAGCAAGTAACTTGTGGTGCAAAAACCAAAGATAAAGGCAGAGCCTCTTCTCAATATTGGAATAATTTAAGAAATAATATAATAAATAAATTAATTGAAAATTAATAAATTAAATATATAATTACTTTATTCACTATTATTAAAAAATTCATAAAATTTTAATAATAAATATTATTATATAATTATTCCGCGTATTTTTTTAAAATTGTTCGCGGTATTAAGTCTTCCTTGATTTTATCTAATTTTTTATAACATTTATTAATAGTTACTTCACTTATTTCACTCACATTATTGACATTTTTTTTACTAATATTTAAATTACATGTTTGAGCCACAAAATAAACTATTCCTGCCGCAACAGAATGAGGTGTATTTTCAGGAATAATATTGTTTTGTTCTATTTTTCTTGCTACAAATTTACAAACCATAGTTAGCTCCTTGTTTAAATTTAATCTACTACAATATCTTTCAATAAAAGCAGTTGGTTTTGTTTGATGAAATGTTGTTTTGTCAATAACACCATTATCCTCTTCCATTTCATTTAATAGAGCAACCGCATTTTTACACCCTTTCGTAGCATTTGTATTGTCTAATACAAATATTGTTGCGATTTCTTTTGCTGTTCTAGGGTAATCGTGTAGCCTTCCAGCAATATAGACAGCCGCAGCGATAATACCTTCCCTATTCCCCCCTCTAAATGTTTTAAGTTCTGACAAATTTTTATGTTGCCTTAATGCTTCATCGATTATTATTTTTGGTATTCCGGCCTGTCTAGATAATGCTTTAATTTTTTCAAATTCATCATATTGAGACTTTTCCTTATACGGCATCGATTGCCATTCCGTATATCGTCTAATTTTTCTCATTTCATAACTAGACCTACCATTACAAACAACTTTACAACCATAAGAAGATTCTTTTAAAAGAGGATTAATAGGCATACCACATCTTGTAGGATCTACCATACTACTATCATCCGCACCATAATATCTCCATTCAGCTGCTTGGTCTAACGTGTCTTTATAAATAATACCACATTGGGTATTTGTACACGTTAATAATTTTTTTTCACAATATGCTACTGGAGCATTACATAAATCACAATTTTCTCTTTGATTTACATTAGAATTTGTATAATGAAGCTCTAATTTTTTTGTTATATCTATTTCTTCGCTGTCGAACGCTTTCCACATTTTTGAAATATTTCTTATCTTATTGGGTTTTCTTTTTGTTTGATTACTTTTTGAAAATTTCATCTTCGCTATTTAATTTAATATATAAGTGTTTGTTTTTAATTCAATTTTATAATATATATATTTATCATATAATGGGGAATCAAAATTCAAGGAAAGCAGAAGCAAATCCACAGGATAACGAAGAAGATGATATCGCAAATATGAAATTTGAAAATGTAATTAGTTATGTAGCCGCAAAATATATTACACAAGCAAACTTTAAAGACTTGGAAAATTTACATAAACCAGATTATTGTAATAAGTTGGTTATTTTAACGTCAAATGCTATTAAACATTTTTTGAATGATATAGAAATAGATTATTTAGACCAGAAAACAAAACAAGGAGAGGATATAAATAAAATGGCAAAATCTAGTGTTCTATATTTAGATAAAGATAATTTAGACCGCTTAGATGTAAGTTCTCATGTTAGAAAAAAAAGAATGTGTATTGGTATAGCTAAATTTTATGTTAGAATTGCTCATATTTTTGCAGCAATTGCCATGACTATTAATCCAAAATATACATATATTGATGAGAATGGGCTTGAAAAATCTGTTGATTTTAAGGGAAGATCACTAATACCAGCAGGAAAACCAATAAAAACATCTTATCAAAATTTATGTCAATCTAGAATAAATGCTCTAAAACCTAGACAAAATACGGAAAATGGTATTATTCTTAAAGTTAAAAACTGCGATATGAATAAAAAAATGAATAGTATGATAGATGGGGTTGAAGTACCTATATCAACAACCGAAACAAAAAGTTTATATGAAGAGACAGGTATCCCTGAACTAGAAACATTATATTACGATGAATATAATTTTAATGATGGGAAATATGTTGGTATTACAGAAGAAGGAAAACAAGTTTATATGAATGATTTAGAAAAATTTTATATTGCTTTTACTGGAGGAGAATGCTTTCCAAATAAATGTGGTGTTATCGTTCAAAATATTCCTGATATTGGTGATATACAGATAGGACAATATTTTTCAAGTAAAATAGGGGAAGTTATTTTTGTTGAAAAAAGAAATAGTGGTGTTTATATTAAATTCAAAAAACCAGAAGATAGAGATAAATTGTTGAAAAATGAGAATTTTAAATTCAACGATATTGTTTTAACAATTAAAAAATGGAAAATTAACAAATTTTCGGAAATACCTTTGAAGGATTTTCATAATCAAGAATTATGTACGAACAAAGACAGTCCTTGGCAAAAATCTTATACCGGAAATGCAAACGATAATTTATTTAAAAAGTACGCAGAACATATAAAAGCTATGATAGCCAATTCACAAAAAATAGAAAAATCTTTATTGAATATCATTAAGCAATTATTTTCATTTTGGGTGGACCCTCAGAAAAAACAAAAAATATTGACTATAAATCCAGCATTAAATAAGGAAAAACTTGATGAATTAACAGTTAAAACGAGAAATGATATATTATCTTTGTATATTGGTTGTGAAGAAGATTTTCAAAAAGGACTTTCATTATTTGAAGGTATAGTAAAATCAAAAATGGTTGAAACTTCTATGCGAAGAATTAAAAGTTTTGAAAAAAAGGCAGATGAATTAGCAACGAGTAATCCACAACAAGCATCGCAAGAAGCATCATCACAAATGGAAAATCCACAAATGATGGGTGGAAGACGGGGAAATAAAAAAGGGGGGTTATCGGGTGGTCCACAAATCCCAGGACCATCAACGACCCCAGAAGAACAGGCAGAAGAACACGCAGAAGAATTACAAGCCCAACAATTACGGGAAGAAGAAGAAAAAAAAAATATAGAAGATCCCGCATCAATAAAAATTCAAAAACATTTTAGAGGGAATATAGGTAGAGAAAAGGCTCTTATTGAAACCAACGGATATTGGAATAAGGAAACAGGACCTTCTGATGAATACGGGATTCCAACTATAAAAAAACCGTGTATGAGTAGTTGTCCGAAACATGCGTTAGGCTCCCAATACTGGTCGACATCTAAATGTATTAATTTCGAAGGAGGGGTTAAAAATTGTTATTGGAATACCAAAGGAGGAACCAAAAAAAAGAGAAAAAATAATAAAAAATTAAGAAAGTCTAGAAAAAAAAGATAAATAATCTATTCAAATAATAAGTAATGGAACAAACAACATTATTTATTATTGGGTTTTATATGGTAACTTATATATGTGTTTGTATTATTTTATGTCTACACAATTCTTATTTACAATACCAAAGAGCATTAAGGATTATTTCAGGATTTCCTTTTTAACTGAAAAAAAGGCACTAATACAATTCTTCTTTTATATCTACTGCTTTTCCTAGCTCCTTTTTGATTTTATGTTCGTTTTTATTGATTTCACCCTGGTTTATTCCACCTGATACACTTTCTAACATAGTTTGCCATACTTTTAATTCTTTTGGATTGCTCATATAATTTGGATGATCTTTCTCCCATTCTGACATTTTCTTAACTTGTTCCATTCCTACACTTTTTATACTCGATGTTAATTTTATATTATTTTTATCTTTTTCCCATTTATTAGCATCTTTTACATAAAATTGTAACCTCTTTGTATCACTACAATGGATAGGTCTTTTGGTGGGTTCTAAATCTGCCAATTTTTTCATAAAGATATTTGTTATACCCTTGGCATATCCATTTTGTTTTGAATAATCCAAATCTTGCAAACTTACACTAATATTTCTTACAAAATCTTCCAAATTCATTGCATTTTTACAATTTTCATTCAAATACATATTAATTGAGATGTTGTTTGTATTGTTACAATTATTGTTCCCTGCTATTTTGCCTATTGTCTCAACTAATTCATTCGTTAGTGAATTTGTTGAAGTTTGGGGGTTATCTAAATTTTCAATTTCTTTTTTCAACTTTGCAACCTCTAATTTTGCTTTTTGTAACTGTAAATGCTTTAGTTCATCTTCGACTGACAACTTATTTTCGGTCTCTGATGGTGTGGGGATCATGGAAACATTTGGAAACATTTGGAAACATTTTTTGGAAACATTTTTTGGATGAAGTATAATTTCAATATTACATTTTTTTTTGTGTTTCCACAGACCACCTCTCGTCTTAAAAATTTTTCCACATTCACAAATTTCTAAAATTTTATTTTCGTTTTTTTTCGTTTTTTCGGTATTAAAAAAAATTTTATTTTCGTTTTGTTTCCTATGAATTTGTTTTAAATGTTTTTTTGTTTTTAAATGCCTAAAGTAATCTGTTTTTTTCGGTGTGTTATAGTTACAAATTTTACATTCATAATTTACTTTTTCTTTTTCAGTCTTAATTTTTGTTTGTCTCTTTTTCTCTTTTTTCATTTTAATATATGGAAACATAAAAAAACGACTTTATGTGCTTTTTAAAATCTATAAAAAAAGCACTATGGTAACAAACATTTTATAACATTTTGATAATTTCCTACATTATGGTCTGAGTCGTTTTTTGCACCTTTTTTCAGAAAAAACTTTATCAGAATATTGCATTTTGGACATTTATAAAAATGTCCAAAATGCAATATATAGGGGAAGTAGTTCCCCCAAAAAAGTGTCGAACACTTTTTTTAGTGCCTTTTTTTATTTTATTTTCACATTATCAGTTACATCTTCGATCTTTTGTATTAATTTTGTATTATAAATAAGGTTTCCTGTTGGTTTGTAACTAGATATAGATTTATAATTTTTGTCAATGCCTTTCTTCAAAATACCCTTTGTTTCGTTTTTTGATCCATTTTTTAACAATAAACTATTTATATTATCGTCTTCTTTCTTCTTTTTAGGTATAACTCTACCATACCCGTCAATACTTACACCTGTTTTTTTCTTAATTTGTGCTCGTTGATAATTCGGTATATAATGTTGCCAAGAAATAAATAGTAAGTTTGGATGAGTATATTTTATCATAAATCCGTTGTCAATTAATTTTTCCATGACAAATGAAGTACATTCAGCCATGTCATACCTTGGAACTCCAAGAATAAATTCTGGTAATAAAAAAAATGTAAATTTTTCACTACCTCTCATTTTGGAAGTTGTTTTTATTTTAGAATGCACTCTTGCTAAAACCCTTTGATAAATTTTTATTTTATGTTCTTGTGTAAGTTTTTTTTGTTTATATAAATCGTCAAGATTCAGTTTTTCATTGAAGTTATCTTCCATTTATTTTTTATTAGAAAAAAAACAATTAAAAAAATACGATTAATATTTATAATGACAATAAAAAATATAGTATTATCTGGAGGAGCATACAAAGGATTTTATACGATTGGGGCTTTAAAATATTTATCAGAAAATAAATTTTATAATATTGAAGAGATAGAAAAAGTTTATGGCACATCAGTAGGTTCATTATTAGGAGCATTACTATGTTTAAAATTAAATATGGAAGATTTAATAGAATACGCCATTAATAAACCTTGGCATAAATCATTTACGTTTTCAATTGATACATTATTAGAAACTATAAGTAAAAAAGGATTCATTCAACGTAAATTTATAGAAGGTATTTTTGAAAATTTATTAAAAGGTGCTGGATTAAATACAAAATCTACATTACTTGATTTATTCAATCATTCAAATATAGAATTAAATATATTTAGTGTCAATATGAGTGAATTCAAATTGGAGAGATTTTCATATAAAACAAAACCAGAAATGACAATTATTGACGCAGTTTATAGAAGTTGTTCGATGCCTTTTATATTTCAACCTCAATATGTAGGAAAAGATTGTTATGTAGATGGTGGTGTTATTAATCCATATCCTATGAATATATGTTTGGAGGACTTAAAAAAGGAAAATCCAAAATTTAATAATAAAGAAATTTTGGGTTTTAAAATAGTAGACGATACACTTGAACCAACAAAAGAAACAGCATCCATTTTTCAGTTTGGGTTTTATATGATATATCGTCTAATAAAGGAAAATTATAATTATGTGTGTAATGAAGAGATACCATATGAATTGATTATACCTTCTAATTTGCTTAGTGTTTCTGACGCCCAAAATATTATTACATCGCCAGTTGAAAGAAGAAACTTAATACATGAAGGGGGGAAATATGCTAAATTATTTATTACTTATCTTAAAGCATCGAGTTAATAAATTCTGTTAAAGAATTTTCATCTGGTTTAGCGTAGAATTCTATTACTTGATCTCCTTTTACCATCCAAATGCTTGGATATCCGTCTATTTTTTTATCATTTGGAACTAAATATTCGCTTTCAAATTTTTCAAGTTCTGTTTCCTCCTTTTCACCATCTATTTCTACAAAGTTTAATGTTATATTGTTAATCTCTTTCCCGTTAAATTTACTTTTTATCTTTTTCCAAATCGGCATAGCTTTTTTAGAATAAGGACACCAATCAACAGAAAAAAAATACAATGTGGCATCTTTTATATCTCCTCCATCATCAAATTCTCTATTAGCAACAAAATCTGGGTTAATTCTTGGCGCAACATAAGTATTATAAACATAAAATGCAACACCTAAAAATATTGCCACAATTACCATAATAATTAAAAATTTCTTGTTTAATAAAACTCCTTTTACTGAATCAAGTCCTCCTGAAAAATTCGGCATATTATTTAGAATACTAGACATATATTATATAATTAGATAGAGTTAACTTTTTTTTAACGAATATAAAGATAATTAGTAATAATTAACTATATGTATTTGCGTAATTATAAGGGCAAGATTGTTTATTTAAATGAAAAGAAATATACAAATGAAAAGGATTTGTATATTGCTATATGGAATATAAGATTTAATATAAATATTGCTAAAACAACCAATATTAATAATATTTTAGATTATGTTGATGGAGAGAAAATGTTTGTATAAGTTTTTTTCTTGTGATAATATATTATGGGACGCATAGATATAAAAAAAAAGAAAACTCGTAAAAATAAGACAAAGAAGGTTTACAATAAAGGTGATTTTTCTAGTGGAGATGGTATGTTAACTAGTGTATGGGGACCTAGTTTGTGGCATTATATGCATACCATGTCCTTTAATTACCCAGTAAAACCTACTAAACAAGATAAAAAAAGTTACAAGGAGTTTGTTCTAAATTTAAAAAACGTATTGCCTTGTGGATATTGTCGTCTTAATTTTGTTAAAAATTTAAAGTCCGTCCCGTTAAGAAAACTTGATTTAAAAAATAGATGCAACTTTTCAAAATGGATGTTTAGGTTACACGAACATATCAATAAAATGCTTGGAAAGAAATCAGGACTTACTTATAAAAAAGTTCAAGAACGATACGAACATTTTAGGGCAAGATGTACGATTGATATTGATAAAAAAACAAATTTAATAAAATTAAAACAAAAAACGCGAAAGAAGAAGGAGAAAGGATGCGTAGAACCTTTATATGGTAAGAAATCAAAATGTATTATTAAAATTGTACCAAATGATATAAAGGAACCCACGTTTCAAATGGATGATAAATGTAAGAAGAAGCGTACTAAATAATATAAGGAAGTAACGGGTCCATTTCATACATAATTTTTGTTATTTCCTTTTCCTTGTTTTTAATTTCTATTTTTTTTTGACATAAATCACCACCACAATGATCATCTGTAGCTAGTTCTGCCTTGCGATAAATAACTTCATCTGGTTCATGTGTTTTCCATCGTCCAAGTTTTATTGGTAGACCACGTTTAAATATATTTCTGAATCTGGTTAGACTCATTTTATTGATGTAAATATTTAGGATAATATTTAAATCAAATTTATTTGTTTGTATAATATATAATGAATAGTCCAGGAGGAAATAATATTACCCCCCCACCACAAATAGTCCATCCAAATGGTGGTCTGAATTTAATGGAGGCTTTGAATAAAGCAGCAAACGAGAAAAAAAATGCATCACAACCAGGAGGTCGTAGAAAACGCCGTAGAAAGTCTAGAAGTAAGTCGCGTAAAAAAAGAAAATCTCGTAGGAAAAGAAAATCTCTTAGAAAAAGAGGCGGTCGAAGAAAATCTCGAAGAAAATCTCGAAGAAAATCTCGAAGATGAATGAGGGGTGGGTGATCTCCATCTTACCAAAATCTTTAATTTAAATACTTTAAATCATATGACGAGTTCTTGTTTAAATTTATTACGAGAAGTTTGAGAAACTAAGTATTACAATTAATCATATTATTAATAATTAATAATATGAATTATACAGTATTATGGAACAACAAATATATTCCTAAATAAAAATCTCAATTGTTTAATTAAATTGCGCGAAACTATTTAGACGAGGCATAGGTAAAAGATTACTGGCGTTGGAGGCACTTATTGCACTATAATTAGGGACTTTTTTACATTCAAATGCTGGTTCGGGACATCTTCCACACGGAGGACAAGAAGGACACGGTTTTTGTCTAGCAAGTGCCGGACAAGTTTTAGAGTCAGGACATTTAGGACACACCGGGGGAACAATTTCAGATTTCAAAATATACTTAGACATATCTATATCAGTATCTGATGTTTCTAATTGTTGTTGTAATTTAGATTTTGTTCCTTTAGATGATTCGTGAGCACCTTGTATATGTTTGCCGTCATCACCGTGGTGTCTATTGACACCATTACCTCTACCCGGAACAACAAGGTCTTCTAAACCAGCGATAGTTTTACTATAATCATTATCATTCAAGGGGTCTGTTGTATCAGAATTTCTAAATGGGTCATACGTAGAACCACCTTCTAATGATGGATTTGGGTCTAAACTAGCTGGATTATTGGCAGACCTACCCAACGCTTTGTCCTTAGAGTGTTTAAGTAATTCCTTAACAGAACTACCTTCATCTTGTTTGTCTGGAGACCCACTTTCAAAATATTCTTTTACGCTAAACCCTAAAGTTGATAAAAGTAAAACAACAATAATTAATAAAAATAAATGAAGCTTAGTTAATTTCATATAAATTAAGTTATGAAAAAAAAATATCAAATAAATATATAATATGCCATATAGATCTTTGACACATAACAGAGTTAAACACCATGTTTATAATAAAAATGGAAATACATTTACTCCTCAATCACACGCTCAAGAGAGTGCTATTAATTCACAGAACGCAGTATCTAATAATGGTTCTATAACAAGTGTTCGAAATAAACTTAATATTTCTAATAATAATCCACCTTTAAAATGGGGAAGAGTTAATTGTTCTTCAAAAGCTAGTTTTTTAATGGGAAGTAACGCTTACGGACAAGGAACAAAAGTAATTGGTGGTAAAGTATATTCTACATATGCTCCTGGTCAAGGTAAAGGTTTTCCTAATGCTACACCACAAATTAGTGTTGGGTCAACAAATACCTTTGCTCGACGAGCAATAGCTAGAAGAGCTGTAACAACTTTAAATAATACAGGGAAAAAGAAAAACTGCGTATGTGTTCCTCAACCAGTAAAAAATTTAAAAGGTGTATTTCACAAATAATTATTTTCTAATATAAATTCATAATGAATATTAAAGAGTTGTTTAGTCCATTAAGTCATAAATATTGTGATTATTTTTACTTTCTTTCTGTTATTTTCTTTGTTCTTTTTCTTTTTGCCACTATAACTTGTGGTATGTCATTTTTTGAAAAGAAATCTATGAAATTATCTGAGTCTTTAATATTGATAAGTCAACCTCTTATGTTATATTTTATTAACAGGTTATACTATTCGATGTGTGTTGGGGCGTTAAATTAATTAAATAAATAATATATTATAATTTGTAATATATTATTATGAACTGCGGACAATGGTGTATGTGTTTATGGTGTTCTTTATATGGGAGTTATTGTGTGATGTTTTGCGGTACTTTGTTTAGAGAAATTTACGTTGAACGTGTCGAAGAATACAAAAAAATAAGAGATGAATATGATAATATTCCTAAACAAGTACCCATAAATATTGAAATGAAAATGGAAAGACGGTCATCTTTGCCTACTATCCAAGAAGAATACGAAGGTTATGAAAATTCGGTAATTACATCAATAGTTTAGTAGTATTGAGACCATAACTATTTTTATATATAGTTTGCCCTATATACTGATTTATTCGTAATACTGATATTAACCTGACTACTAAACAAGTAATAAATACATCCAATAACCGTTATAAAAAGGATAAATTGATATATTTATAAACTTAAAAAAGAGCACTAATAATATACCAAGAAATGTTGGAACCATATATGAATAAAGACGAGATAGAAGTGGGAATGGATGAAGCTGGTAGAGGACCACTTTTTGGTAGAGTTTATGTGGGAGCAGCCATACTTCCACCAGATGATAGTTTTAATCATTCATTAATGAGAGATAGTAAAAAATTAAATGAAAGAAAAAGATTAATAGCATTTGATTATATCAAGGAAAATGCTATAGATTGGGTAATTCACTATAAAGATGAAAAGTATATAGATAAACATAATATATTTGCTGCGAATTATAATACTATGTATGAAGCTGTAAATAAATTATTGGTAAAACCAGATCATATTTTAGTAGATGGTAATTATTTCAAACCTTGTATGTATAACGACGGTGATTATATAAATCATACAACAGTAGTAAAGGGTGATGATAAATATACATCTATTGCTGCTGCGTCAATATTGGCAAAGGTGGGTAGAGATAAATATATACAAGAACTTTGTGACAAATACCCATTACTTGATGAATATTATGGAATAAGATCAAATAAAGGATATGGTGCTAAAAAACATATGGAAGGTATTAAAACACATGGTATTAGTCCTTGGCATAGAAAATCTTTTGGGCTTTGTAAAATTTCAAAAATTAATAAAAATTTCAAATAGGAAAAAATTGAAATTAATATATGATATATAATTAATTATATATTTAACTAATATGGAGTTCATTCGTTCAAACATAGACATCATAGATGGTAACAAGTTTGTTTTAGCTTATTTTGATTATAAAGATTTTGCTTGGTATGTTCAACCAAGGAGGTTTCTATTATCAAAATGTGAAAATAAAAATATATTATTAGGACAATTTATCCAATCTATTTGGTTTCAAAAAGAATATACAAAAAATAGCCAAGCATTATTTGTAGTGTTAAAAGTTAAACAAGATTGTTCCACTAAAACTATAGAAAAAGATATGAACAGTTTAAAAAATCCTTTCCCAACACTATATGATATACCTCCATATGTTACTAATGCGAGTTATTTTATATTACCTTGGAATATAATGTTGGGGTGTCATAAAAAAGCTTGTGAAGAAGATGGATTTGATTTTACCTTAAGAGCTCATAATAATCCTTGGGATAAGTTATCTATAAAAATATATAAAAATCCACAAACCGATAATATATTAATTACTCTACCTTCCTTTGAGACACTCTTAACTATATAAAATTGAATTTAAAAAACTATTAATATATTATTTTTATAACCAATATGAAAATAATTGTATTTGATACCGAAACAACTGGATTACCAAAAAAAGGCAACAAGAGTGTCCCTGACCCTGATACTTGGCCTTATATTTGTCAAATAAGTTGGCTTGTATTTGATGACGTAACAGAAAAATTTTATACAAGAGATTATATTATTAAATTACCTGCTGGAGTTACAATCCCCAAGGTATGTTCTGATATTCATGGAATTACAAATGAAAGAATGCGAAATGACGGTGTTGATATTAAAGGTGTTCTTCAAGAATTTACAAGTGATTGGATGAAATGTCAAATGTTGGTAGCACATAATTTAGTATTTGACAGCAAAGTAATGCAAACAGAATATATGAGAAACCAACCAATCAACTGGTTAGGTCGTCACAGAAAAATTGAATATTGTACTATGAATTACGGGAAGAAATTTACAAATCTAGTAAGACAAAGCAAGTTTCATAGAGGAACATATCAAAAACCCCCAAAATTAATTGAATTACATGAGGAACTATTTGAAACCACACCAGGAAATTTACATAATTCTTTAATTGATGTATTTGTTTGTTTTCGTAGTTTCTACACAATGGTATATGAAAAAGATATATTTGATGGAAAAGCACACCCTGAATTGACCGACTATTATAAAAATCTTTGTAATCTATAAAATATTTATAATAAAATATTTAAATAATTTATTATAAATTTGTAGTTAAATCCAAGTATTGTTCTATTATTTCTTGAATAATTGTTCTATCTGGTATTTTTTCTGCCATACCATATATTGAAGCCAATCCCTCGTCTTTATCTTCTACCTTTTTACTTGTTATTATTTTTAAAATATTAACAATTTCATCTATTTTACCAATATTATAAGGTGTAATACATATATGAAGACAAAGGGGGTTTTGCATTATATTTAAATTCCATCCATTTTTTTGAAACATTTCTATTATCTGTCCTAAGGAATAGATATCACTATTAAAGGCGACAACATTAACCATTGGATTACCGATTACTTTAAAAGGTTGGAGAGAATTTATTTGTTTTACTAGTTTTCTTGTTGCTATCATAATTTTATTTGCTATATTTTTATAATAATTTAATCCATTATACATTAATATACCCCAAGTTGTTGCTATTTGTCCACCAGCTCTACTTCCTGGCAAAGAAGGACTAGCATATATACCTCCTGTCCATTTTTCAACAATAAAATATTGCTTGTGCCTAATTGTATTATTTTTCCATAATAATAAAGAAGAACCCTTGGGTGCATAACCAAATTTATGAGGGTCAACGCTTATAGAATTTATATTATCATTAAAGCTAATTTTTAATGAATCATTAAATTGGGTTATAAATCCACCTAGACAAGCATCTACATGTAAAGGTACGTTGTTTTGTTTACATATATTACCTATTTCTGTTATGGGGTCTATTAACCCATAAGGATAACAAGGGGATGATGCGATAACAACACAAGTTTTGGATGTTATTTTTGATTTCAAATCATTTGTATCCATGACATATTCTTTGTTTAATTTTACATAAATTAATTTTAAATCTAGTAATTCACAGGCTTTATTAATTGCCGCATGTCCTGTTTTTGTTGTGATTACTTCTAATTGTCTAGAAAAAAGAGTATTGGATAATTTATATTTTTTATAAGCCTTTATAGCTAATATTGTGCTTTCTGTTCCGCCTGTTGTTAAATTTCCTCCTCCGTTTGTTGGTAAATCAAATAACTTTCCAACCATTTTTACAATTTCACTTTCCATTTTATTTAATTCTGGATATAAATCACTATGTAATGGGTTACTATACATATATAAATCGTACATATAGTTAGCTATTGTTTTATTCATCATTTCATTATTATACAAAGTCCCCGAAATTTTGTGATTTAATGTTTGTTTTCTTTTATGGACTATGTCTTTTATAAAATCTATATTTTTACCTTCTGGGGATAAATTATTAAAATTATTCATCCATTTTTTATCAAATACTTTTTTTTTTATTGTTGTTAATGCTTTGGATTGTTTTTCCTTTATATGTTTTTTTCCTTTTTTTGTTAATTTATAAATGAAAAATAATATTTGTGTTTTATTTTTATATAATTTATAAAAGGATGCAATAAAGAAAAATAATAATATTTTTTTATTTTTTATATACCTGACAATATTCATTTTATATACTATTTTTATGTTTTTAATTATATTTAAATATAATTAAAATGGATTTATAATTGTTTATCTTTTTCTATTTGTTTTTCTCCTCTTTCTATTTGTCTTTCTGTTTGTCTTTCTGTTTGTCTTTCTTTTTTTAGTCTTTCTTCTGCGTCTTTTTCTGCGAGTTTTTCTACCTCCTTTTTTTCTGCGAGATTTTCTACCACCACCATCTAGACGCCCAGATGCGCGAAGGCTTAACAAATGAGTTTCTAATGCCGCAACTCGTCGTAGGCATGCCTGACGGTCTGACGCAGCCAGCACCAAAAGTTCTTGCATATTTTTCTTTTCTTCTTCTAACTGGTCTATCGTTTGTAGACGTGTTGGGTTTGTTTCAAGTCCGTCAAAAGGATCATCCGGGTTAACCCAATCTTCGTTGCTATATAAACGATTCATAGACGGTGCACTAGACATAATTATATATATAATTATATATAATTATATATCTGCCTAAATATTATTACAATGATAAGAAATTTATGAACCACACATTAAACATTCTTCCTCTTCTTCAACACTATTATTTTTATCAGGTTCAATTGTGAATTGTTGAGGCGCGGCTTTTGCCTTTGTTCTGAGGTAATAAATACCTGTTTTAAGTCCTTTTTTCCATGCGAAAAAGTGCATAGCAGTAAGTTTATTATAGGTTGGTTCCTTCATCCAAAGATTAGTGCTTTGACTTTGACAAATAAACGCACCCCTATCGGCTGCCATCTCTAAAATATGTTTCATAGGAATTTCCCAAACAATTTTATATTTATCTTGTAATGCCTTTGGAATACCAGACACTCCTTGAACGGAACCATTTTGTCTAATAATACTATTTTTAATATCGTCAGTCCATAATCCCAATTCAATTAATTCTCGAAGTAAAAATTTGTTAATACATACAAATTCTCCTGCCATTGTTCTCCTAACATAAATATTGCTAGTAAATGGTTCAAAACATTCGTTATTTCCTAAAATTTGACTTGTAGAGGCTGTTGGCATAGGGGCTAGTAATAATGAATTACGAATACCATCTTTTTTAATATTTAATTTTAATTTATCCCAATCATATCTAGTGGAAGGTGTAACATTCCACATATCAAATTGTAAAATACCTTCACTAGTAGGTGATCCTTTAAATGTTTCATAGTGACCGTCTTTGCGTGCGGATTCCCAACTAGATTCTAAAGCACCGTGATACATGGTTTCAAAAATATTTTTGTTAATAAGTTTTGCTTCTTCTGAATAAAATGGTATATCCATCATAGCAAATGCGTCTGCCAAGCCTTGAATGCCTATACCAATAGGACGATGTCTCATATTGGATTTTTTTGTTTTATCTGTTGGATAAAAATTAATATCGATTACATTATTAAGATTTCTTGTTACTACTTTTGTTACTTTATGTAATAATTCATAATTGAATGTATTTTTAAGAATATTCAAGACGGAAGAATATCCACCAATCAATTTCTCTCCATGATACAATTGTGGAAGTGTTGTAACATTATGTTTTTGTTTAAAGTCTTCAAAATTATCTAAAGATATAACGATCTGTGTATAATCGATATTTTTTCTTTTTAATAATGCTTTTAATAAATCACACCATTTACAATCTTGTGTTGTATAAATAGTTATTTTCTCATTAAAAGGAGATGGTGTTTCTGTTATAAATTTACTTAATGCGATTGAAGCTAAATTACATACAGCTGTTTCGTTTTCATCACTGTATTCTATTATTTCACACTGAGATGTTATTACACCGTTAAAAATACCAGCGTGTCGTTTTTTTTCTGTAAAACAAAAAGTTTTATCAATTTCTCCGTTGTCTACAATTTTTGATATTTTTACAAAGTGTGAAGCATTTCTTTGAGGTTCGTGTTCATTAATTATTAACCGTTTTGGTGAAAATCCTAATTCTACTAATTTTTGTAAATCGTTTGATCCTACCAATAATCTCCAAAATTTTTTTGATTCATAATAAGTCATCCCACCTTTTCCATCGGGCAAATAAGACAATCTTTCATTCATATTTACAGTTACTTTACTTGATATACCACAAGTTTGCAACATTAATTTTATTTGTAAAAGGAACTCTTTGTGGATACAAGAAATCTGTAATGATTGATTTGTACCATTTACAGCTATACTTCCATCCCCGTCACAATATCCAGCAAACCAATCCAATTTACTTTGTAATGAATAATTGGTAGGAACGAAAAATTTATCTTTTAAATCAAATGGTAAAGTAACGTTTAATTTATCATTACTTTCCTCGCCTGTGGAGCGATAATCTAAATATTGTAATAATTTAATCTTTTCACCATATAATGAAATATGTGCTTTTTTTGTATAAGAAATTCCACAACAATGTTCGGTGACTTCATTATTTTTTTGATAATCTAAATGTCTTTTACAATATGATTTTCCTTTTAAAGATTTAAATTTACATTTTCGTTCTTTTTGATTATTGTTACAGTAAGTTCCATCAGCACTAAAAATACCATTAGTGTATGCTGATTTTAATTCTTCCTTATTGTCTATAACAGGATATTCACATTTAATAAGTTTCATATCTGGTTTCAAATTCTGAGCTTCTACAATAGTTACATTTTTACTTTTAATAACATCCTGTTTCGATGTTGTGTATTTTGTTTGAATATAGAATTTATGATATTTTGTACATGTTAATTGAGCACCATCTGAAAATTCAATCGTTAATAGTTCAGCATTATCGTTGGTTTGTTTGACTATAACTTCGCTGAATTCTTTACCATTCCAAACATTAACGGTTTTATCCTTGAGAGTTTCTATTGTTTGATGACCTTTATCTGTTAATAATAATGTATCTCCTCGAACACAACACAAATTGGAGCTCTTTATGGTGCCAAGATTTTTTTGATTTGATTTTTGATTACAGGCATCTTTATAAAGCATGTACGGAGTTCCTGTTTCTATTTGACTATCTAGAATTTTAAACCATAAATCCCTTGCTTTCATAGTTTTGTTTCCCTTTCCCTCAGTTTCATATTTTTCATATAATTCTTTGAATTCTTCACCATAAACATCACTTAGTCCAGGGCATTTGTCAGGACACATTAAAGTCCAATCACCATTTTGTCCGATTCTTTCCATAAATAAATCTGGAATCCATAAAGCATAAAATAAATCTCTGGCTCGCATTTCTTCATCTCCGTGATTTTTTTTCATTTCAAGAAAAGATTCTATGTCTCCGTGCCAAGGTTCTAAATAAATTGCGAAGGAACCAGACCGTTTACCACCACCATTTTTGACTAATCCATTATGTGTTAAAAAATTATGATGTTTTTCATTATCAACTTCTATATCAATAACAGGAATATCTTCTTCTTTGGAAGCAGTTATATTATTAACAATACTATATAGTGTATTTTTATATTCAAAAAATGTGAAACTTTTACTAGGTTGTAAATTTTTAGATTTAAACATATCGCATATAACTTGTGTTTTTGGAACGATTAAAATATAAGATATTTTTTTATTTTCAATTATTTTACCATATTTAGTTGTATGTTTTCTCCCCCTTCTATCTCTGCTACTACCAGAAGTTAGTATTCCTAATCTTAAAATCATATATCTAACAGATTCAATAACATTTCGAGAGGTCATTTCTAAAACAATTTGAACATTTGCCACCTTCGCATCTGTTTCAAGAACACCCTTAATAATATTTAAATTTTTAGATTTTGGTAAATGTAACATACTACAATGAATACGCTTTTCATCATTATCATCGTATAATAATTCGTGTGTAATTTTAAATATATTCGTTGTTGTCCATATTAATCTAACACATTTATCCCCTGTGTAAGAATAGGTAATATGTATTGCTTTATTAGTTAAATAATTAATAACAAAATCCATGGTTTCTTTTTTACTCTCTTTATTTAATGATACGTATGCTTGATTTTTATTTTTTGAAATATGTCCGTCCCCTATCATGATTCCATATAATCTACAATCATCATTAGTATATTGCTGTATATCTTTTATATATTTTGGAATAGGGAATCCTATAAAATCATTTTTATTTATTTTTTTAACTTCAATAAATTCAGGTTTTATTAAATTATTATTTAATTTATTTATAATTTGTTTAAATCCTCTTTGATAATAAGTATCGTTTTTTATAGTTAATAATGGATGCCAGTCGGTTAAAAGTAGTTCAGTTAAGGTATGTTTAATATTTACTTTATATAAATCTCCATTATATTTGCTATGTAAAACTTTACAAATTTTATACATATTACCATCATCCGCGATAATTTTATCACCGATAACAATTTTTTTTATAGGGACTGGTCCTTTTTTAGAATAAATAATTGTATCTGGATGAAGGCATTGGTCAACATATCTTGCCGTATTATTGAACACACGCAACATAGGAACAATTCCATTTGAAGTTCCATTTGTCCCTCTAATATGAGATCCTGAAGCTCTAACATTATGTATATGCATTCCAATACCTCCAGCCCATTTGCTAATTTTAGCGCAATCTGTTAATGTATTATAAATTCCTTGAATACTATCTTTTTCCATTGCTATTAAATAACATGAGGATAGTTGGGGTCTAGGTGTTCCAGCATTAAATAAAGTGGGTGTCGCGTGTGTAAAATATTTTTGACTCATCAAGTCGTATGTTTCTTTTACTTTTTCAATATCTTCTTTATGAATAGCAATAGCTACACGTAGCCACATATGTTGTGGTCGTTCAACTATTACTGTATTAATTCTTAAAAGATATGCTCTTTCTAAAGTCTTAAATCCAAAATAATCAATAAGATAGTCTCTTTTATAATCTATCATATTTTCGAATAGTTCAGAATATTTTTCAACAATAGCCATGTGGTCGTTAGATATAACAGGATGATTTTCCCCGTGAATGTCTTTAAATTCATGTAATTGTTTACACACAAGTAGAAAATTACCTGTTGTGTTTTTATGGTGATTTGAAATCATAATTCTACTGGCAAGAATACCGTAATCAGGATGAGTTGTAGCTAAAGAAGCACATTGTTGAGCGGTTAATTCATCTATAAGAGTGGTTGAAATACCATCGTATAACCTGTCAATAATCTTTTTTGATAAATCTGTATAGTTGACATTTAATTCGTCATTATCCTCAAGTCCTAATTTTTTAATCCTGTTTAATATTTTATCAAAAGAGATAATCTCTTTGTCGCCATTTCTTTTGGTTACGGAATCTTCGTGGTTCATATCTATAATATAATATTTATAATATTTTAAATGGTTGTTTAAAAATATTATAATTAGCTTTCGAAATAATAATATATTAATATTTCATAGATGAGTAAATTTATTAATAGTTTATTATTTTTAGCTGCTATTTTAGCAATAGGGTTGGTATTATCCGGACATAAGGAAAATTTTGAGTTAATGCCTGATAATTTTCCTAGTAGATTATTATTAGCAGACAGTTATCCTGTTAAAACTCCCAATGGATTAAATAATACTGGTAATAATCAACAATATTTAATTAACCCTGTTGAATTTGCTGGTGATTATAAAAAATCAACAAATAATAAAAAATATTGGGAAACACCTTGTAATGGTACAACTACTATACATGATGTATGTGGTGAGCTATATGGTGAAACAAATATCAAAAAAGATGAGAGTTGTCAACCAGGGTTCGATTGTAGGCGTGTTGGTTTCTTTTGTTCTAATTAATTTTGTCAAACGATTCAGTTCTAACCTTAATAATAATATTTTGACGTTCGTTTATTTTTGGACTTATATTTGTGTCTAAAAATAGAATTTTAGTATCAGCTTCAAGTTTTTTTAATGTAGTTGGTGTTAGTTTTTTTGATTTTTTTGTATTCTTCTTTTTTGGTTTTCTATGTTCGTATCCAGATATACGTTCTTTTAAAATAGTATTCCATAATTCTTTGAAATCAGGATAAACAGCTTTAAACCATTTTTTATTTCTTGGAACTAATACACAGGAATAATCTTCAAGATACCAATAGCCATTTTTTACCCAAGTCATATGTTTATTTTTTTCCATTATCTTATCATACCAGATATCAAAATCTTTTTTGGATATATCTACTGGAGTATACTCATAATATGGTTGTTCTTTATGATAAAAGTGTATCATAATTCCTTTACGGAGATCATTTGCTGTCCTGGTATATGATTCGCCGTCGTTATTGAATTCTTCTTCATTTTCATATGATTTAAAGACTGTTTCTAAGAAATCACACTCATCCAAATCCCACACTTCCATTTGAATCTGCATTTGAATCCAATAATCTTTTTTAGGAGTACCCGATAACTTTCTTGATACAGGATTTTTAACTTCAACAAGTCTTCCATATAAACTATTATTTTCATCGACGTTGATTCCGTCGGGAGATGCTCTTAGAAATGGATAGTCTGAATGAGCTTTACAACCAAACTCACCTACGGTGGTATTAAAATCAAATTCATAATGCATAATAGATAAGGGTTCAAATTTATGTCCATTATGAAATGGTGATTCTATATTAATACCATTTCTTTTTTTAGATATATCAATTGGCTTACATTTACCATAAATCAAATTGTTTTTTGCTGCTTGTGAATCAATTGCTTTCCATATATCACTAGCGGAAAGGCCTTCTCTTCTAAACTTAAACCAGGCCTCTGTTAATTGTTCTGGTTGTTCTACATTTTCATATTTTTTGAGTAATTTTCGAATCCTTTTTTTATCAGGTTGAATTACAATAGTTGTTCCCACATATGATCTAAAATTATGATTTTTATAAAAGTATATTTCCATAGCATCAAATATATTAGACTCCAAATCAAAATTTAAACTATCTACCACGAATCCATAATTATCAAGTATAACACCATACAAAGATTCATACATTACTTCTTCGAAATCATACTCCTTATATAATTTTATATGTGCGTTTAACCAATCTTCAATAAAATACGATATGCTTTCTTTAAAGTCGTCAACATCGTCATTATTAAAATATTCTTGTTTTGTTGCGGACTCTTCTATTTCTTTGCTGATATCTCTTAGTACAGATAAATCATTCCAATAAGTGTCCATTGATTAATATATATATATATATGTGTATTTATTCTTTTATATTAGTATCAATTTTATTTTTTTTTCGTCTTCGTTTCTTGCCATTTTTGTTTTGAGTTTTATTTTTTTTAGGAGGTAAACTTTTTAATGTATTTGTTTTTTTATCTTTTATACTTAATGTAAATTTGTGAGTAGTTTTATTGTAATGCAATCCATGTATAGACTTTATCTTGTTTGTTTCAATATCATAAACAACATCCTTTTGTCTCTGTATTTTTTTTCTATTCAAACATTTTTCTAGATATTTCTTTAAGTCTTTACACTTATCAACCTCTATTTTCTTCTCAGTACAATAGAGTACCGCATATTCGTTTATTTTTTTTAATTTGGAAGCTTTGCTTAATTTACTCCAAGGTTTTTTTTTACATGCTTCTTTTTCACTTGCTAAAAAAAATTCAATATTATCTACATTTGGTTGGCTTTCGTATGCTTTTGAATTATGATTTAAAAGCATAGTTTGATATTTTATGTTTTGTAATTCTTGACAGGTTTCACTCATTGTATATATTATATGACCCGTTAAGTTTATACTATTTTTTTAAGTATATTTTATAATGAAAACGATTATAATAAATGGGAAACGAAATATTGAAAAAATCAAGGGAGAAAAGGGGAAAAGAAAAATTACAGAAAACATAGATAAAAAGGTCTTTGATAAGCTATCCCAAGTAAAATATTTAAATAAATTATATTTGGGAGAAAAATTTAATGGTTTTGACTTCATAAAAAAAGAAGTGGAGAGAAAAATCAACGGATATAAAAATCAGGACACTAAAAAAAAAAAAATAAATGAAAACAAATTAATATCTTATGAAGAATGTTTAGAAAAGTTAGTAATATCCAAGTTAAAATGTTATTATTGCAAACAATATTGTTTATTGACATATGAAAATGTAAGAGAACAAAAGCAATGGACTCTTGATAGATTAGATAATTCACAAGGACATAATAATGATAATGTGGTTATATGTTGTTTAAAGTGTAATTTAAAAAGAAGAACTACCAATGATGAAAAATTTAAATTTTCCAAGCAAATGAGAATAATTAAAACCTTTTAATATTAATCAATATATATATATGTCAGCTTGTTGTTGGAGTAAAAAATCACAAAAACCAATATTAAACAAAATGAGAGAGCAATTTCAATATGGTCTTGACCCTACAACCTATAACAAACAAAAAGAAAAATTTAAAGAGTTGTATGCTAAACTGGATAAAAAAACTAAAGAGAAAAAAGTAACAATTGATTTTCCTGAAGATATGATAGCCCCAGAGTTTGATGCTGTTTTTGATGTTGATGAAATACCCCAACAACATTCATTATCTGACTTTATTCACAAAATATCAGAAGAACTACCAGAATCATGTCCGTTGAGAGGTGGTGTAAGTGTTGGTAGTGCTTGTTGGTGGATGGGTAAATTAGTTGAAATAATCGATAAATTATTAGTTATGTGTGGCGGACGTAAAAAAAAATCTAAAAGAAGAAGAAAGAAAAAAAGAAAAAGAAAGAAAACAAGAAAAAAACACCGTAGTAGGAAAACAAAAAGAAATAAAAAAAAAAATAAAAGACCTTATCGTAAAACTGTTAGAAAATAATATACCTTTAGTATATAATGAGTGGATATGTATCAAAAAGAGTATCAAATACAAGAACGGCTATGGGAACTACAGATCAAAGACCAACAGGTTCCGGTTCCGTTATGCTTGGATTAGTAAGTAGTGTTGGGTCATCGCGTGCTACTTGGAGAGAAACAAAAAAAAGAGCATACACAAGTATAGTTCAAAAGGATTGTAAGCAAAATGTATTAACACCTGCTGAATGTGTTGTCCTATCTAATAATATTAGAGAATCAAATAATGCGGTTGACAAAGCTTTTTTGATGTAATTTTTTAAATTTACCATATAATTGTCTATATTGTAAATTTTTTACAGCTTTATAACGAGCCATTTTTATATAATGAAAGTCTCTCCATAATTTTTGAAATTTTTCTATACCAAAGTTTCTAATACAAAATCGCCTGTCGCGATAATAATATGCTTTTCTAATAATACAAGGAAACCGTCTTTCCCAAGATAAATGAAATATCCCGTTGTATCTATTTCTTGAGTCCGAAAACCCTAATGCTGAATCTATTTGTTCTGTAGTATCATATTCATCGAATGGTTCAACAGATGAATCTGAATCATAATAATGTGTATCCCAACATATTAAATATTTTGTTCTACCAACCACAATACGCGCTTATGCTAGCCAATCTACAATTAACTACTACGCGCTTATACTCGCTAATCTACCCTTTAACCCTAAGTCAGAAACCGGTGACGTTCCAAGAAACCGGTCACCTTTCATTATAATAAAAATAAAATTTTTGTTATATAGAATATATTTTCTAATATTATTGTATAAATGGTAAAAGGTTCTAATCCTCCAACCCACCCCAGCAAAATGACCCCTGGTAAAACAAGCAATAAACCTTTCTACCACAAATACGGAAAATATAAACCAGAAAAAGCACTTGCTGCCGCAAAAGCACAACAAACAGCAGATATAATGGCGTCTAACAAACAAGATACAACGAAAACCCTTTCATATAATACAGTTAAAAACCCATTTAGGAAAAAAGCACAAAAAAACGGCGGAAAACGTAAAACACATAAAAAAATGAAGTATAAAAAAAGACGGTCACGCAAAAATCGCAAAAAGAAAAAATCAAAAAAACGCCGCAAATAAACACACCCTAGCAACTAGCTATCGCACCAAACTAAGAAACCGGTGACGTTCCAAGAAACCAGTAATGAAAAAATACCTTATATTATACTAATTTGGAGAGAATATATAAATTAAATCCATATTCATTACCACAATAAAAAAATTGTCTGACACAACCTCTTTTTATTTCTTTTTTTCTTTTTTATTTTTTATTTCTTTTTTGTTTTTTTTTGTTAATAATACAACCTACTCATCATCATCACTCGAATCATCCCCAAAATCACACTCTTGAATCGTCTTCGATTCAGCATTGTAAATACCAATCGGCTCTTTCATCATCGCTTTCATCATCGCTTTCATCATCGCTAGAAACATTACCACCATCTTCAAGTTCTGGCATATCAGAATAATCGTCATCTACCTTAACAGTTAATCCTGTCAATTAAAATTTACCATATAATTGTCTATATCGTAAATTTTTTACAGCCTTATAACGAGTCATTTTTATATAATGAAATTCTCTCCATAATTTTTGAAATTTTTCTATACCAAAGTTTCTAATACAAAATCGCCTGTCGCGATAATAATATGCTTTTCTAATAATACAAGGAAACCGTGTTTCCCAATAAGGAATAATTTGACCGTGTATATTTCTTGAGTCCGAAAAACCTAATGCTGAATCTATTTGTTCTATAGTATCATATTCATCATATTCTTCATCAGATGAATCTGAATCATAATAATGTGTATCCCAACATATTAAATATTTTGTTCTAAGAAAATTTACATGATCTGTTTCATCTTCAGAAACTCCATGAGTACATTCTCTCCATTTTTGTATAACAGCAATACAAGGAGGGTTATCTGTTCTATTTTCACTCATTTATATTGATATAGTAATAAACATGTATTATATCAATTTTATAAAAGTGTAACAACACTACCAATAAATGTTGTGTATAATTGGGGTGTTAAATTATAACGAGTATAATCAAAATTAATTTTTGCTCTATGGGAATTATAATTTTTGATATAAAAGGTAGTTTCTATCTTATAAAACCAATCACCACCTTGAACTACTATATAATTTTCATTTATATCTTCAACCAATTCTGATAATTTATTCATTCTTGTAATTATACTAATGAAATCTAGTTTAATAACCGGCGAATACCCTTTTATGGTAATTTCTTCAAAATCGTTATTAAATCTTCTCTCCGCAAAAAAATATTCAATCTTCATTTATTATTATAATATATATTAATTAATTAATTTGAACCTTTTCAGCTATAATGATTTTGTTTTCCACAATTTTATGAAAATAAAGATACCCTGTTGTCGTTTTTCTTCACCTTAAAAGAGGACAAGTATTATGATTAGTTCTAAACCATAATACAATTAACGTGATAAGTATGGTCGCATTCAGGTAAGCTATATAAATTATTTGATAAATCTTCATGACAAATAGCACAAATGTCAGTCATTTACATATTATTGTATTGCGTCTTTATCTAAAAAAAATAAAAAGGTTATTAATTAAATGAAAAAATTAACATTTTCAAAATATAATGTAAGAAAATGGTATCCTTCTGTAGAATCTGAATATAAAAAAACATTAAGAACAAAAAAGGAAGAAAAACCAATAGATATGCGTGAGAAACCAGAGATTGAAGAAGAACTTGTGAAAACCCACGAAAAAACATATACAAAAAAGGAATTATGTGGTAAACGTATGGCTAGCAGAGATTTAGCTATACAAGGGTTATGTAATCCTTTTATGAAAAAAAATGACTATTTAGAAGATTTAAGTAACCAAGATAATTTTCTACGCCCCCAAGACAGTAATTATAAAAAGAAGGTTCAATAAGTATTTAAAGATGAAAGACAATAAATAAATAAATATGACAACATTAATAACGCAAAATAGTTTATTATTAACTAAATTAGTAGAATTTTATAATAAAGATGGAAATATGGAGAGAATATTACCTATAATAAATGGAGAATCGATGATATCTTTACGATTAATTGATTGGTTTGCTACAAATTATTCCAAGAAAAATTACACAGTTTATCCTTTAAAAATGAAAAATGGAGATGAGAAAAGATTTAAAGTTTATATTGATTATAAATTAAAGTTGAAGGCTTATTCAAAAAAAAGATTTGATCCATTTTGTAGATGGGATAGGATTACAATACCTTATAAAGAAGATACATATATCCAAACTACTATAGGACAATTAAATTTTTTTAGATGGGCATTAGAAAATAAAATTTTAGATTGTATTGAAAAAAATTTAACAAAGATAAATAATGATATGAATAATCGTAATAGTACAGCAAAAAATAGAAAAGATAAAAAAACAATAAAAACTAGAAAAAAGCGAGAAGAATTATCTATATCCGCCTCTAAAAGTATAAAAAAAGAACAGGTTGAAATAATAGTAGATTTTAAGTAAATATAATTTTATATGCAGATTATATATGAAATTATTAATTTTAGGATTAATTTTAATAGGTATATTATTAATTCAAATATATTACGTACATAAAAATAGGGAGAATTTTGAGTCAGAATTAGATAAAGCTTTAGTGGATGGGGAAAGACAATTTATGGTAGGACAAGATAAATATTGGGATATCCGTTCTCAAGGTATAGGTTCAGGATTAATAACAACAAAACCAGGTATAAATGATTGGGTCAAACTAGATGAAAATAAAAATTTACAAAAATATGTACCAAAAAATGGGTTAGAACAAAGAGATATAGATAAAAAAATAGTTAATTGCAGAGCATTAACAAAATGCGAACAATTGACAGGCAAGAATGGGTGTGGTTATTGTGCTATGGACAAAGAATTTAGATTTGGTACAACTGATGGACCTACAGCCGATGTATGTCCTAAAAATTCTTGGTCTACTGATACGGGGAAATGTCAAGAATTAAGAGAAAAAGAAATATGTTCCAGCGTCCAAAGTTGTGGAGATTTATATGGGGAAGCTGCCAAAATTTGCGGATATTGTCCTACAACAGGTAAAGCAATGGTGATGACAAAAATAGGAGACAAATATTTTCCAAAATACAGCGATGATACTTGTAATGCTGATGGATTTGGTTTAATACCAGGAGATAAATGTGGAAAATTTTTAAAAGATCATCCTTGTATAACCCCTTATTATTTATCTGGACCCCATTCAGCAGAATGTGTTAAAAAATTATGGAAAAATTCAAAGTGTACTGATAATACACCTTATGGAAAAAGCTTTGAGGATTTAGGAAAGTCAATTACTATGCCTTATAAAGAAGCGGGTACTAAGATGATTCAAACAAATACAGGAACAAGAAGTACCGATTATAAAACCGCTGTAAATAATAGTGATATTTGTTTTGGAAATCACGATAATATTGATCCATGTGATCCGAAATATTCTAAAAATAATATTCCTCACCCTGCGTGTTTAAGAAAAGAATTCAAGGAATCAGGATGTAATGAAAAAGGTACTGGTTGGGATTTATTAAAAGGAGAAAATTGGTATAATGCAAAAAAACAAGTATCAGCAATTTCAAAATATTCTAAGGCTCAAAATTCATGGAGTATTTTCGGGTTTAAATATCCTTTTTCTACAGAAACAACGGTAGGGGAGTATAAATCTACGATGAAAAGAGTAAATGATTTAACAGTAGGAGCAGATGATTATCCGACAAGATTAGCAACATCGATGCAATGTTTTGGTGAAAAACCACCACCACCTCCACCCATTAAACCTGGGGACACTGTTTCTAGAACAGTAGACATTAATAAATATGAAGGAGTTGTTATTAGAATGTCAGGGTCAGATTGTTATGTTTTATGGACCCAAGAAACCAACGCGAATAATAATAATGTTAAAAAAAGAGAAGGAACAACAATAAATGAACAAAAACAAATGTTTGGATGGGACGGAATTCCTCCTACTAAAAATCCCAAACTTAAAACAATTGTTAATAAAGCAAGATTAAATCTTAAAACAAGTTGTTCGAATAATAAATCAACATGTAAATTAACTTGTAAAGATAAAATACAAGAGCTTTTATTTAAATTCCCACGACCAAGGGATTGTATGGTTGGTCCATGGGAAGGATGGCGCTCCTGTAGCAAATCTTGTGGTGGCGGACAACAAATAAGACGCAGAAAAGTAACATATCCTGCTAAATTTGGTGGTTCACCTTGTCCTGAATTGGAAAATAAAAGAGTATGTAATATGAATCCTTGTATGAATCCTAATTTTACGGAAAAAGCATAATGTCTTTAAAAAAAATTATATAGACTCATAAAAAAATAACAAGTTAATATAAGTATGTTAAAATTTATATTAACATTAGTAGTAGTATCGATAATATCAGGTTTAGTATTAATAATATCAGATAAACAAGAAATGGGTAAAAGGTTATTGGCAACGGCTTCCACATTAGGTTTATTTTATGCGTTAGGTACCACAGTATTTTGGTTCTTGAATTTTATTGTAGCAGGGGTAATTATGTATTTTTATATAAACTCAAAAGACATTGAAGAAACATTACTAAAAATTATAGTTTTAACAACCACTATAGGAATATTAGGTTGGTGGAGACAAACTCAAAAAGAAGGGTTTTTAGTAAGTCCATTAAGATACGTTTCTTCGGCATTTACAGCAAAACAATGTCAGGATGCTTGTCAAGGAACTTTAGGTTGTAAATACGCACAGGTTCCGTTAGCTACATCAAATTCAGGAATGAAAAATAAATGTTGGAATAGTTATGGATTTAATCAAAGAAAATGGGGTTCAAAATCACAAGGAGGAGAAACATGGTTAAATAAATTATGGAATCCACCTATAACTTTACCAAAATCAGGTGGTTCTTATTCAGGGACCATACAAACTTCTTCATCAACATATTATAAAGTAATAAGAGAAGAATATGTTGGTGGTGGTGGTATGGTTCCCGAAGAAGTTTATTTACACGCAGATATGCGTGACCAGGGATGGGGAAATCAAACCTGGGGAGTATATGTAGAAGGTTATGATAAAAATGGTAAATTAGTATTTACTAGAAAGTTTAAAGCACCCAGAACATCAAGGACGATAAAATACCCTACATATGCTAGAAGACCTTATAACAATACTCGATGTTATTATAAATCGTGGCCATGGTACTACTTCTGGATGAGGGGGAAGAAAAGAAGAGTCTGTAAAAGGTATACAAGTTACCGAAATGTTTTTAATGGATACAAAACTAAAACAACACAAGGAAATGTGAGTCATCAATCAAAAACCTGGACTTTATCGGGAAATGAACAGAAAACTATCGCCAGGGTAAAATGTTTTGTCAAAACGCGAGGTTCAGGGCATTCGTTGAGAGCTCAATCTATAAGATGGAGTGTCAAAGGATGGAAAAAATAATTTAATATATATATAAAATATATATGAAACTATTCTATTTAGGATTATTGATTGTAATAATGTTAATTATGATATGTATAAATATGAGCAGAGTAGAAGGATTTGATTATGAGGGTCGTAAAGAAGAACAACGAGGGTTTTTAAAAGAAACAGATAAATATTGGAAGGCTCGCTTGTTTCCACAAGTTATAAAAGGTGTGGATAAGGAGTCAAAATTTTTAGAATTAAGTAAAGATAAAACAAAATTAAATAAAATCTCTCCAACCGGATCAATTGATAAAAGTGAATTAGCTAATAAAATAGAAAAATGCAATTTAATAAATATAACAGGGGAATGTGGAGAAATAGAAGCAAATGACTGTGGATATTGTTGGGACACGGATAAAATAATATACGGCGATGCTACTGGTCCGGCTACAGATGTATGTTCTAAAAAAAACTGGATAGCACCTGGACCTAAAACAGGTTATTATTGTCAAAAAAAGAAAGAACAGGAAATTTGTAAAAAAATGACAGATTGCGGTGATACAGCAGGAGATAGGTCAATATGTGCGTGGTGTCCTTTAAAGGGAACAGGTGTTCCCAAAGCACCAGGTCCAGAAGGGGGATGGATAGCAAAATATCCGGAAGATAAATGTGATTGGAAATCTCAATTGGTTGGTGAATATGGAGCATGTAAAGATTTAAAAACAAAATTACCTAGTCAGTTTGGAGAAACCAGGGAATGGCACGATAGAGATGGTAAAGCTTATAATTGTCCTAGATATGCTCAAGGAAACAACTGTAAATCATGGGGAAATGGATATATATATCAAGGTTTAACAGGTAATAAAGCTTGTTGTGCTTGCGGTGGGGGGTCAAAACAAATAGATTTTAAAGATAATTTAATTAGTCCAGCTGATTGTTCTAGATTTAAACAAATGTTTCCTTGTGTTGGTCCAACAATGATGGACGGACCACATACAGACGAATGTTTACAAAGTTTATGGAAAAAGGCTGGATGTTCCGGAGATTTAAAAACTCGTGTAAGTGATAGAACAGATTATTTAAATTGGAATACCCATTCATATTCAGCAGCCCAAGATAATATGAAAAAATCCATATATGAAATTGCACTTAACGGAACAAATTATACAAAAGCATCACAAAGATATAAACAATGTTTTAATAAAGATGTAAATTCTTGTGAAAATAGATTTAAACCAAGACCCAATTCTTGCGCCCAAAAAATTTATGATAGCACAGGGTGTTCTGCGGAGGGTAAATTAAATCCAAAAAATACATTATCGTGGCCGAATGGTTATATTAGTAATACATGGAAAAGCGGACAACAAGGTTCGTGGAGTATAAACACGTATAAATCTAAACTTTATGGTATCAAAAGACAAATGCAAGCAGGTTTATTAAATCCAAAAACAAATTTCGATAAAACTATTAATACATCTATGATGTGTAATGGTAAAATGCCAGACATACCTTGGGATAAACCATGTTGGAGGGATTTTACTATAATAATGTCTACTATACCAGGTGTTACTGAAAACCCTACAAATTTAAACTTATCGTTTAATAAAGCACAATCATCATTTAAAAGTTTATTAACAGTTGGAGGGAGAGGTTCGTGGAAAAATGACTTTGTTTGGGTTGGAAATTATGAAATAACAAAAGCAAAATACGATGGTAAATATTTTCCATTTTGGAATTTTATAAGAGAAGGTAGAAATTATTGGAATAATAACTGGGGTATATTTAAATCCAAATTATTAACAGTTCCAAGTGTTTCATCTGGTACTCCATCAGTTAATTCAAAATGGGGAGGATGGTCGAATCCTTGGTGGTTAAAAAGACCCAAAGGACAAGGCGATTGTGACAACGATAACGATTGTGGACCCGGTTTAAAGTGTTCTCAAAATCCAAAAAAGTTACCTGGAGTAGTCGATGCTGGAGATATTTATCCAAATAGATGGGGAGCCGGAAGAGATTTTTGTTACGACCCCAACGATACCTCATTTAGTGGTGGAGGCGATATGTTATCTTTTTTGGATAGATCACAATTTGATAATTTCATCCAAACATCAACATCATCAAGCGCCGCAAATTCTAAAGGACATTTCCTAAAAGTAGGCACAAAAAAATATTTGTCTAAACAGGCATTTATGAACGAAAATTTTCCGTATTGGTTGTTCTTAAGAACAGCAAGCGTTAATTAAATTTAAAATAACTAAATAAAAATAAATTTTAGTTATTTAAACAATAAAATGGAGTATATATATCAATTATTTATGGGTCAGTCACCATCAATTAGAAAAGTAAATTTTGAAGACGTTCAATACGCTATTAAACAAAACCAAAATTATTTACTTATAAATACATTAGATTCTACAGAACAAAATTGTTTAATAACAAAAACGGTACCAGTAAATAAAGAAGTAAACTTAATAAATGAATATTTAAAAAAAAAAATAAATGTAAATATAATTGTATATGATAAAAATGCGAATGCGCCAAATTTAATGAAAAAATATGAACAATTGATAGGTTTGGGATTTATAAATGTTTATATTTATCCAGGAGGATTGTTTGAGTGGTTATTATTACAAGATATTTATGGTAAAGATGATTTTTCAACTACAAAGAATGAATTAGACCATTTAAAATTCAAAGGGAAATCGATATTTACAACGTATTTGATAGGCGATTTAGATTAAATAATTTAGATTTTTTATCGCAACTTCTTGAGAACCAACTAAAATTATGAAGGTGATAAAGAATCTACAAATATATTAATACTTTGTAACCAATTATCAGGAAGTTTCTCAATAAAATCACCATTTCCATTTAGGTTTAAAATGGGTAAATTTTCGTTATTTAACCAATCTTCGTGATATTTATGACAATTTTGTAAATATGATAGAGGAATTATTTCTCCCTTTCTTTTTCTTTTTATAACCCGACTATGACAAATTTCGGGGTTTGTTTTAACATAAATTAATCCAGCAACAGGAATGTCTTTTACAAACTCATAAAACCATTTACAGTAAATTTTATATTCTATATCGTCTATTTTGTTATCATCGTATAACATTTTTGCGAAAATTTCTTTATCTGTGAAAACAGACCTTTCACAAATAATAATAACATTAGTATTATCTTTCAAAGTTTCCCTTAGTTGATGAATTCTTGAAATATATGCCATCATTTGGAAAGAAAACGCATATTTCTCGGGATTTTCATAATATTTTTCAATAGCATTTTTACCGTCTTTATCTGTTATACTTTCCCACACTTCGACCGGTTCTGGTAAATAAATGACCCTTGTGTTTTTTATATCTTTTAATTTATTTTTTAAAATTTTAACAAGACTAGATTTTCCAGAACCTATATTTCCTTCAATAGAAAAGAGATAATTCATTGTAATAATAATAATATATTTATTAATATTGTTTCAATTTGATTGGTTTAAAATTGAAACAATATTAAACCATAATAAATATATTATTATTACAATATGGATCTAACACAACAAAAACTAACTAAAAGTGAATGGGACTACCTTGAAGTTCCTGTAAATATAGATGAAAAGAAAATTTTAAAACTGATTTATAATGGTTATGAAAATACAGGATATACAAGCAACGAAGCGAATAGTTTATTGGCTTGGATGAAAATTGGTACAAAAGAAGAAGAATTTCATTATTATATTTATGAAAATAATTTTGATAAAATTATTAAAAAAATTATTACAAAATATGAATTATCTTTTATAATTAAAAAAAATAAGAAAAGCAATAAAAAATTGAAAAAACAAGACTTGATCCGAATTAAAAATAGTTCAAAAAAAATAGAAGATATAAAAGAAAACATTTATGAATTTATTTTATTAAATAATGCTAAAATGTTCTTTAAAAAAAAATTATGTTCAAAAAGATATTACACTCTCACACAATTAATAAAAAATAATGTCACCTATATAAATCATTATGTTCTTCAATTCATACATTGGATAATTGAAACATATAAAAATAAAATTTCAAAGGGAGATCTTATCAAAAACGCTTATGAATTTATTGAAAAAAACACGGAGGTATTTAAATATACTGATATGAAATTATACGACCACCAGGCAAAATTATTTGATTCTATAAAAAGAGAAGGATCAAAAATGATTCTATATCAAGCACCAACAGGAACCGGGAAAACTATGTCACCGGTTGGAATTGCTAAAGGTAAAAAAGTAATATTCACCTGTGCTGCTAAACATATTGGCCTACAATTAGCAAAAGCTTGTATATCTATGGAGATCAAAATAGCTGTTGCTTTTGGATGTAAAGACTCTGGAGATATCAGACTTCATTATTTTGCTGCCAAAGATTATGTAAAAAATAGAAGAACTGGTGCTATTTTCAGGGTTGATAATAGTAATGGCGAAAATGTAGAATTAATTATTACAGATATTCAATCATATTTACCTGCTATGAATTATATGTTAGCTTTTAATGAACCTCAAGATATAGTATGGTATTGGGACGAACCAACAATTACGTTAGATTACGATACTCACGAATTTCATGAAATATTACAAAGAAATTGGAATCAAAATTATATCCCAAATGTGGTTCTTTCATCAGCTACATTACCTAATATGGATGAAATTTTACCAATGACAAGGAGTTTCCAAGCAAAATTTAAAACACATAATGTGGAAGAAATTATAAGTTATGAATGTAAAAAATCTATACCAATCTTAGACGCAAATGGCAATATTGTTATGCCTCATTATATTTATAAAGATTTCAAAAAATTAAGAAAATGTGCTAGACATATTGAAAAAAATAAAACAATTTTGCGTCATATAGATGTAGAAGATATGGTTAAATTTATTTATTATATTAACAAAAAGAAATTTATTGCTGATGAATATCTGATAGACAATTATTTTGAAAATGTGTCAGAAATAACAATTATTAATTTGAAAATTTATTATCTAAGAATTTTACTATTAATAAAAGATAATTATGATACAATCTATAAAAAATTTCAGGATAATAGATCAAGAATGTATAAGTCTGTAATCAAAATTACAACATCTGATTCTTACAGTTTAACAGATGGTCCTACTATATTCTTAACAGAAGATGTTGAAAGGATGGGACGATTTTATTTACGAGCATCGAATATCCCCGAAAGCGAATTAGATAATATAATTAAAGTAATGACAAGAAATGAAAGATATATGATAGATTTAGAAAAGGTAGAAAAAAATGAACAACAACGAAGAGACAAAATGGGCTCGGAAGATTTGGGAAAAGATAAATCTAAAATGAAAGATTCCAGCGATTATAAAGCACAACAAACTTATACCAAAAAAGTTGTAGAATTAAAGGCAAAAATCCATAGCATAGAGTTAGCACAAAAATTTATCCCTAATAGTCAAGCACATATTAGGGAATGGTCGCACGACAAAGATACTTCAACATCTTTTAAAAGCGATATAGAAGATACTATTGTAGAAAAAATTATGTATTTAAATGTAAATAAAGAATGGAAAATTTTATTATTGATGGGTATTGGTGTATTTAAAACACATCCAGACAAAGAATATATGGATATTATGAAAGAATTAGCAGAAAAACAAAAATTATATTTGATTATAGCATCAACAGATTATATTTATGGAACAAATTATCAGTTTTGCCATGGATATTTAAGTAAAGATTTGATGAATATGACACAAGAAAAAATGATTCAGGCATTTGGACGAGTTGGAAGAAGTAGTAGTCAAAAAAATTATACATTAAGAGTTAGGGATGATGATTTAATTCTTAAATTATATACAAAAGACGATAATAAACCTGAAGTTAGAAATATGAATCGGTTATTTATATAATAATTTTAAATATTATATTATATTATAATGAAAAATAAAGAAGTTTTTATTGCTGCAATTGTATTAGGATGTTTTTTAGCTTTTTTTGTATATTTAAAATTAAAAAAGGTCAAAATTGAGGGTAGTGGGTGTGAATCTACAAAATATGGATGTTGTAGAAACAGTAAAAATGCGTGTATCGATGAACTATGTTCAAATTGCAATTAATATTATTTTTTATGTATTATTTGCCATTTTTTGTGATGACCAGAACATTTCATAAGATAAATATTTTTTAATACTCCTTTTTTGTGTTTTAAATTATAATACAATTGATGAACTTCATTTGGTAAAATTTTTTCGTTATATTTATAATAAAAAGATATATGTGGGTTTTTTGGCCACCAATCTGGTTTATTTTTTGGAGGTTTCAACGTGTAAAACATAGTATGAACGTTTTTATCTTCGTCACACATTAAATTATCAAATTCTACTTCTATATCTTGTTTTTTAATTTTAGTAAATAAATTTAATGCTATGCTATAATTTAAATTAGTTTTTAAACTAAGGTGAGCTGGAAAGCCACTAGTAAAATAATTCCAGGGATGATATCCATCTGGACAAAACCAAATACAATAATCTTTCATATATAATAATTGTTAAACATAATTCAATTATTATACGATTAGTAAATGATAACTCCACCGCGAAGGCGTAGAACTAAATGAAGCGTTGCCTCCTTCTGAATATTGTAATCGCTTAAAGTGCGACCATCTTCCAGTTGTTTTCCAGCAAAAATCAAGCGTTGTTGGTCCGGTGGAATTCCCTCTTTCTCCTGGATTTTGGTTTTAATATTTTCAATTGTATCACTCGGTTCAACATCAAGTGTAATTGTTTTTCCTGTCAAAGTCTTTACGAAAATCTGCATTCTTATAATTATAAATGTGCTAAATTATTTAAATGATTTGTAAAATATAATTTTTTAATAATTAAAATAATTTAAGCTTTCCTCTGTAAATAAAGAGAATGCCTAAAATAATACAACCCAATCCAATACCCATATCGGTTGTAAATTTTTCACCAAGAATCCACACAGAAAACAAGGCATTAAAAATTAGAAGAATTGCTTCCGCAATTGGAGTTACAAAGGAAGAATCGTATTTCTCTAATAAGTAATAATTTGCCATAATTGCTGCTATTGCGACAACACTAACAACTGTTCCCCAAATAACGACATCTTTAAAAAATAATTTGGCATCATTTTTATATACTTTCGGGAATCCATTAAAATAATAATGGTGTATAAGGAAAGGGACAGCTATAATACCACTTATAAAATATCTTAAAAATGAGAAATAATAATGTCCCAATTTGTCAACTGATATTTTTTCTAAGATAGGTTTTAAGGCCCAACCACCACCATTAAGTGCGAATATAAGAATATCATTCATATAATATAACTAAGTATTATTAATTAAATTATTCAAGTTATTCAACTTTTCCTTAATATCATCTAATTTTTCTAATATAGTTAGCTTTGAAGACTTTGAACTTGAAATACATTTTTTAGTTAATTTCGGGTGTTTTTCAATTCTAAAAAACTCCCTCCACAAGTTTTTTTCTTTATTATAACATTCCTTATTGTAATTAACATACTTTGGCATCATATCCTGGGTTAGTCCATCTGGTAATGGACGAGCTATTTTGCTTCTGTTTTTCTTGCCCCTATTTCTATTTTGTTCTGATTGAGTAGCCCAACGCAAATTTTCTCTTCTATTATCTAATTTATCTTGGTTTATATGGTCTACAGAATAGTTATCACCAGGTTTATCTTCTATTCTTCTCATAATGAAATCGTGTAAATATCTATGTCTACCTTCATACCATATCCTAATATATCCTCCATGTTTCCATAAATACCAAGTTCCTTTAAAACTTTCTACAAAATCTTTATCACATAGAGAAATTTTTGTAATAGCGTCTGTGCATGATAGTTCGTAAAAATCCATTTATAATTAATTATTATGTATTGATTTTATTTCAATTTTTTCTTGTAAAAATAATCATAAAATTTTATAAATTATATGATTTTTAATAAATTAAAAGATTAAAACTAAAATTTGAGACCATAAATGGTAACAAAAATTAACTTAATTACTATATGCCAACCCACCCATACCGCTCATGACGCGAAGGACGTTGTAGTTAGTGGCATAAACGCGGACTTTAGCAGTCTGGGTTCCACCAATAGCGGCAGCAGAGACAACAAGCTGAAGAGTAGCGTTGTCAATACGGGAGAAATTACAGGTTCCAGATGGCTGGTGCTCTTCTGGGCGAAGGGCGAACGAATAAACGTTGATACCGGTGTCTGGGTTACGTGTGTGATGCTGGTAAGGTTGGACGAGGTCGAAGTAGGTTCCTTCACGCTCAGAGAAGCGATCCTGGCCGTTAAGCTGAAGCTTAGCAGTAACAACTGGATTTTCACCCCAGCAGTGCATGTTGAGGGCAGTCTCGGCAAGAACAAAGACACCAGCATCAGTAAGACCGTTGGAGACAGAACCGGAGATGGCACCACCAACATCAGACATGGTGTTAGAGTTGATGCTGGATGCTTCTGTCTTAGATGCGGCGACCATTTCTGCTGCGGTCGCCACGACACCAGACATCGAGACAGCACCAGTACCAACACTAAAAGATGCGATAGCATATTGTCCCGAAGTTTGGATGATTTTCACTTCCGTGCTGAGGGCGGTGGTAGCTACTGCAAGAGCACCGACCGCAGACCCTTGCGTGACGGTTACTCCGGCAGCAACAACGCCCATACCTGCAGGTGCCGTGGGAAAAACAATTGTGGTGGTAACAGTTCCAGCACCAATATCAAACGAGTTGGTATCGTTGAAAAGACCAGAAGTATCGATGACATTGGTACCACCACGTGTTTGGCCTTGAGAACCGTAGGCAAGAATGGAGTCAGGAAGGGCATCAACAGCGTCGGTGTAGTTGAAAGGCTGGGCTCCAAGAGCACGGTGCATAAGACGACTTTCAAGGAAGGAGTCACAGTATGCGACGTGCATATCGGGCTGGACGACCCAGATAATTTCTTTACATGGGTGATTGAAATTCAATTTGACTTTGTTTGAGGAAGAACCGATGGATTCATCACCGGTGAATTGAAGTTGTTCGATGAGGTATTCATGTGGGTTCTGTGCCATACGTCTGCGTTCATCGGTATCGAGGAAAACGTAATCGACGTAGAGAGAAGCAGCTACGAGAGATTTGGCGTAAGCGTTGGTAACCTTCTTCGACAAACCATCACCGGCATTACCGACACTACTAACTGCGAAAAGGCATTCATCAAGAGGACGGACCTCGATGTTAATCTTGACCTCGTGGTATTGGAGGGCAATAAGAGGAAGAGCAAGTCCAGGGTTGCGACAGAACCAGAACTGAAGAGGAACGTAAAGAGTTGTCTCTGGGAGAGCCTGACGAGGAGCACAGACAGCTTCTGGGACGTTGGCAGCACCACAAGCGGTGGCGACCTCGGCGAAGGCAGGGTCTGTGAGGTAAGTAAGCTGGCTGGTCTGGCCGATCATCTTGTGGTAACCAGCTTCCTGTTCGCTGGTAAGAGTAAGCTGATTCCAGATGTGCATCCAGTCACCATACTGTCGATCGATGCGTTGACCACCAATCTCGACTTCAACCATAGAGATCATCTGCTCACCGGGGCAATCTAACCAACGGGCGAAGACGGCGCCAGTTCCATTAGCTCCGTCACTTTGGTTGATTTCAGGGAGAGTAACTTGAAGGTATGTTCTGTAGGCAAGATCACCATTTCTGGAGATAGTGCATTGGACTCGGCGACCGAAATCGGCTTGTCCGTTAAAAGTTTGTTCAATCGATTCCATTGCGAAGTTAGTGTGTCTGCGGTAGGTAACCTTCCAGAAAGTGATCTGGGGATTACCTGTTAAATAAACGTCTTGTGCGCCATAAGCTACTAGTTGCATAAGTCCACCACCCATATTATTATAATATTGCTAAAGAAAAAAAAATTTGAGAAAGTTAATTAATTAATTAATTAATTAAATTTTATTATTTAATTTTACTAATGTCTAAATTATCGAGCATAAAGCGTTGTAGATAATCTTCAAGCATGACTTCCTTCTTACCTTCGTGGTTTTTTGTAAATACATAAACATGGTTTTTTTTCTTTATAGCCCATCCTTTATCTAAAGCATTGTGTATAAATATCATTTTTTGCAACATAATACAGTCTATTTTCATATTATTTGTATCAATATTTATATCAACATCCATATATAAGTTTTGAGAAAAACTTCGTTAAATTATAACGATTTTAACAATTTAATTTATTTTAAATTAAATAATTTGCGATTAATATTAATATATACTATGCCAAATTTTAAACCTAAAGCTAATAAAAAAATTAAAATGAAGAAAAATGCGAATGTTACATTAGATAGTAAGCATAATGAAAAAATGAAAGAATTTGAAAATATAACGTCTAAAAAAATCCCTAATTTACTAAAACGGAAAAAAAAACTAAAGAAAAATTTAAAAAAAACAACAAATATTGAAGATATGCTAAATATAAAGGATGAAATAAGGGAAATTAATAAAACAGTATCAAATTTGAAGACATTAAAAAAAGAATATCTATTGGAAAATTCAGAGATAATATTTGAATATTTTGAAAAAAAGAAAAAAACGTCGGAAGGTATTGATATTGATAAAAAGACGATTTTACATTCTTTTTTTAATCCTAATAAACAAGAAAACACAAAAACATCAGATGAAACAAATATTAACAAATATTTGATAAATTTGGATGAAGGTCATTTAAATATTAATAATTATATGGTGAATCATGAAATATGTGAATATTGTGGTGGAGAATGGATACTTGTAGATTATAAGGGACTTGTTATTTGTAATAATTGTGGAACACAAAAACAGTTTTTGGTGGAGCATGAAAAACCTAGTTATAAAGAACCACCTAAAGAAGTATGTTTTTATGCGTATAAAAGAATAAACCATTTTCGAGAAATTTTGGCACAATTTCAGGCAAAAGAAACAACTCAAATACCTGAAGAAGTTCTTATAAATATAAGACTTCAGATCAAAAAGGAAAGAATTACTTTAAAACAAATGACAAACAAAAAAGCAAAAGATATATTAAAAAAATTAGGTTATAATAAATACTATGAACATATACCATTTATTAAAGATAAATTGGGTATAAGACCACCTATAATGAGTCCTGAATTAGAAGAAAAACTTTGTAATTTATTTATGGAAATTCAAATGCCTTATGCTAAACATTGTCCGGATGATCGTGTAAATTTTTTGAATTATTATTATGTTCTTTATAAAATGTGTGAATTATTAGATGAAAAAACCTTTTTACCATTTTTCCCGATGCTAAAAGACCCGGTGAAAAGAATAGAACAAGATGAAATATGGAAAAAGATATGTAAAGAATTACAATGGGAATTTGTGTCAACTATTTAAGTACATAAACCCTTACGTCGATGGTCTGAAATATGTTTTCTTGTTGATTCATGTCCGCATTTTTCACACGTTACTCGTTCTTTTGCCTTTTCTGCATTATTAAATCTATATTCAGCTCTTTTTTTTTTTCCTTCTTCGGTTTGATTATAAGCTATTTCAGCATTTCTTCTGGCTTCGTGATTTTTTGCTCTATATAATTTACATCTGTCGGCATTCGGCATATCATTTTTCGCAGGAATAGAATTCATAGTTCCCATAGTATTTATATATTCTTGTTCTAACTGTCTTGCTTCTTCTTTTGTATCCACAGTACAAAGTACGGTATGTCCGTTATTTATTTTTTCATAAGCTTCTTCTCTATTATATTTATCTCTAATATACTTGTAAAATTTACATGGATAATGTCTTGCATTTGGGTTAAAACAACGAGAGCGGTGGTCTTTTAAACGACGTTTCGTATTGTTAGTAGAACCAACATAAACTTGTCCATCAATATTGATGGCATATACGTGAAATCTTTGTTTCTTTGGCATATTTATAATAGTTATAATTAATATAATATTTAAATCAATTTTATATTAATATTTTATAAATAACGAATTAGACGAGTTTGTCGTAAGGGGAAGCCTACATTCGTGGAAACCCGACAAGATTCGCTCCGATACCGAAGCCTGCGCCGCTACGAGCTGACACAGCCATAGATGGAACATATGTATCAAGAATACTAAAGGTCGCTGCAGCTGTCAAGGCAATAAGCGCAACTTCGTCGAGATTTAACGATTTTTTTGGAATTGCGTATGCGGCAATAGCAACCATAACACCTTCTACAAGGTATTTGACGGCTCTGCGAATAAGTTCTCCTAAATCTAACATTTGCATTAATTTTTGAAGCATTATAAATAATAATAAGAAAAAAAAATATATATTAAAATTAAAACTTAAAAATGATTCTCGTTAAAATAGTATAATATGTCAAAACCTGGTTGTGTATATCAAAAAACTACTGATGGAACTGCAAATCCTAAATATGTGGATTTATTGGAAGAGGATAAACCGCTCTCTGGACAAAAATTTGTTTGTGTAAGTTTTGTAAGTCCTGAAAATATTTTACAGCAGAAAAATCATTTCTTTTTTCAAGAATTCCTAAAACACTATGATTTTACAAAAAGCGTGCAAAAATTTACACAATTCATTAATTTCTTGTCATATAAATATAGCATTAATTTTGACGATGTGATGAAAGATTTTCAAGAATATACAAAAACTGAAAAGGAAACATTTACTACAAATTACGTAAGAGATGAATACAAAAATTTTCTAGATGCTAATGAAGATAGAATTGAAGATGAATTTAATACAGAACAACAATTTCAAACCAGTACCCGGGGATTGAAAATCAGGGGTGTGTATTCTACTCAACAAGAAGCGGAATTGCGGTGTAAATTATTACGGGAAGTTGATCCCAACCATAATGTCTATGTTGGTCCTGTTGGAATGTGGATGCCTTGGGAACCTGAAGCTTACAAGACCGGTCGCGTTGAGTATCTAGAAGAGGAACTAAATCAATTAATGAATGAGAAAAATAAAAATGAAGTAGCTGCTAAAACGCAATTTGAAAAACGTGTATTAGAAGCAAAAAAATCGGCTATTGAAGAAAATAAGAAATTAGCTAAAGAAACAGGTAATAAACTGACACAAAATATTAATAAAGACGGGCAACTTGTAGGTATAAATAATACAATAGAAAGTGTTCTTGGTAATAAAGAAGAAGTAACATCGGCAGATATTCGTAAAGAACTTTTTGAAGGTGGTAATGTCCCTACAGGAGCAGCCGTTCAAGATGCGATTAATAGAGGATTGACAAATGCCTCTAGAAATACTGAAACAGAAAATATTAAGGTGGAAATTTCAGAGAAACAAGAAGATAAATCAAATAAAGATTAATTAAACAAGATTAATGATTTTATATATTTAATATTAAATCATTACCATTTACTTTTTTTTACGTTAATAGCTGGTCCTTTTCTACCACCCCTTGGGTCAAACGCAGTACCTTGGTCCTCATCATCCGAATCAAGATCTTTTGACATTTCCCAAAACTCCTTTGAACCTAATTTAAAATCTCTATGAGCAACAGCTTTATACCAGAAAACTTGATCTTCGAGTTTATTTGATTTTGCATTATTTGCTACAACTAAACATTCATAATTTTCCGTACATTGATCCATTACTTGACAAAAACTTTCAAATGTTGGAAACATACCAGCAAAATTTTCATAAATTCTTTTTCTATTTGCGATATAAGGTTCTCTCAAAATAAATGTATAATCAATATTTGTTCTTAAATTAGGAGGAACACCGAGTGGATATTGCATTGTAATTATAAGCATAACTTTCCAATGACGACCATTCATAAAAAGCAGTCTCATTAATTTTTCTCGTGCCCATGTATTATCATATAAACAATCATCTAAAATGACAAATGTTCTAGGGTCAATATTTGATCTACCGTAAGCTGCTATTTCTCTTTTAACTTGCTTCATTACAATTTTTTGTCTTTTTAATATATTTTCTATAATTGCTGTATTATATTCGTCATGTATAAACAATTTAGGAACCATTGAACCATAAAAACCATTTCCTGCTTCTGTTCCTGAAATAACAGTTCCTATAGGAATATCTTGTTGGTAATATAACAAATCTCTTACTAAAAAACTTTTTCCTGTATCTCTTCTACCTATTAAAACAATAACAGGTCCTTGATTTTCATTTACCTTAAATGAAATATTTTTCATATCAAACTTTTTTAGTTCTAAATTCATTCTTATAATAATTTATTTCACTTATTTTTTAATATTTTTACGCACAAATTAGTTTAAATAGAATAAAAAATGTATATATTAATTTTAATGTTTGAGCTCTTTTATAGAAAAAACGACAACAGTACTTTATTTAATTATTTAGTAAAAAATGGTTTTGAAAATCCACAAAATTATATTCCTATTTATTCTAGATTTTTTGATTTAGATAAAAATAACTATAATAATATCAATCTAAATAATCGATATAGTATAAATCAAATAACAAATCGTGGAAATAACAATAATTTTACAATAAAGGTAAAGGACTGTAAAACAGATACTATTCATAGCTGTGAATCATTTTTTAAATTCTCTCCACTTTTAGATCCTATAAAGTTAATGGTAGGAAAATATAAAGATATGGATACTCTCTCTTCTTTACCTAGTATATCAAATGATAAATGTTGTAAGAAAGTAAAAGATTACAATAATTCAGCATATGTTGATAGTTTTTTCTCTTATTTATCTTCTAAATTGTTAAATAATTCAGGATTTGTCCACGGTACTAATTTTTTCGGAAGTTTTTTAGCAATTCAAAAAGAATTTCAAGTTAATGTTTATGACGATTTAGAATATTTGTATGATTCTCCATATTTTCATAAACAAAATAATTCACTTTTCCATTTAGATGAAATAGATGAAAAGAATTTATTTAGTGATACAAGAAATTATAGGAAAAAAATTTCTCTGGACAATACTGAAGATATTGTTTTGGATTGTGAGACCATAAATGATAATATATTCGAAGGAATGTTTAAATTAACAAGTGAAAATTTAAAAATACATGAGAATTCCATAAAAGAAGAATATTCTGTTGAAACAGATAAAACAAACAACAAAGGTGATAAAAGTACTAAAAAAAGTGAGTCTACCTGTTCATCAAGATCTTCAAATACAGATGAAAGTCTTTCTGGGAATTCTAGCGAATATAGTGATAATTCAGATGAAGTATCTAATTCGCAAATGAGTGAATATTCTAGTATGGATACGGATAATGAACTAATTAATGCTAGTGTTTTTAATTTTCCTATACAAATTATTTGTCTTGAAAAGCTTGAAAATACATTAGATTCTTTATTAGACGATGAAGAAAATGAATTGACAGATAATGAATGGAAATCTTGTTTATTTCAAATTATTATGATGTTGCTAACATATCAAAAAATATTTAATTTTACACACAACGATTTACATACAAATAATGTAATGTATGTCTCAACTGATAAGAAATTCTTGAATTATAAATTCAATAATACTTATTATAGAGTTCCAACACATGGAAAAATTTATAAAATAATCGATTTTGGAAGAGCTATTTATAGTTATAAAGGAAAAACGATATGTAGTGATAGTTATCATTCAAAAGGTGACGCAGCAACACAATATAATTTCGAACCTTATTTTGATGAAAAAAAACCAAGATTAGAAGCAAATAAAAGTTTTGATTTGTGTAGGCTTGGTTGCTCTCTATTTGATTACTTTATAGAAGATTCAGAAGATCAAAAAGACTGTAAAAATCCTATCACAAAATTAATTATTGAATGGACAAAAGATGATAAGGGAAGAAATATACTTTATAAAAAGAATAGAGAGGAAAGATATCCTGAATTCAAACTTTATAAAATGATAGTTCGAACTGTACATAATCATACTCCTGAAAAACAATTAGATAATCCACTATTCAAAAATTTTGTAAGTTCAAAGAAAAAAATTAAAAAACAAAAAATTATCAACATTGACAATATGAGTTCGATGATAATGTAAAATTGAAGTTAATATTAAAAAAATAATTTAATATTAATATATAATGGATTCTTCACCGCCCTCATTACTTTTTAAAATTAATACATTTGATGATGGTAATCAAACATTAAAACATTATCAAAATATATGGATTAAAACAGGTTCAGGATTTAAAGGTCAAAAAATTTCTCTAAAAAATAAGGTTGATAATTCTATTGTTATCAAATCTATATCATCTTGGAAGGTAAATGTAATTACAGAAAATCCTAATTAAAAATCAGGATTATTAGTGAAAACCTGTGGAACAGCCTTTGATATATCAAACCCTCCAACTTGACTCATAACAAAATTTCCCAAAATAACACTTAAATATACCACTAATGTATCTCTAGCTAAAACCTTTAATGGTTTGTTTTCTTTTAAAATAAAACGCATTTCAATAAATCTAAAAAGTAAGTATGCACAAGCAACCGCTACACCAGTAACAAATATAGAATTTGACATTTTATATAATAATTCATAAATAATTATATAAATACAACGCATTATCCAAGAATTTCAATATCATTTAATATTGGGTCAGGTTCTAACTTTAAATTTTTATCTAAATTTTGAACATCGATAGAGTCCAATTCCAAATTAATATCTCCAAAAATAGTTAATTTATCTTCGTCATCCTCATCATCCGCTTCTTCTGCCTTTCTCTTTTCATTTTGTACAAAAGAAATTTTTTCCAATCTTTCTAAAGTCTTGGGTGCTTCAAATTTAACGGGTGGAGGATTATTAGACGGTGAAGCTTTTTTATCATAATTAACAACACTATCTGTATCATTAAAAGACAATCTATTTACTACTTCTTCTTTTTTTGGTTCAGGTTTTTCTATAGGTTTTTCTATGGGTGTTTCGATAGTTAATTTGATATTATTTTCTTCTGGGTCCCTTAATAACGTATCTTTTTCTATTTTATTAACAATAGAATCTGTTTTCAACGCAGAAGCAACTACTTTTTCTTTTTCCAAATTAGGCTTTTCAAGAACAATCGTATCTTCGCTTTTTTTTATTGAATTCTCCTTTTTATCATCTTTAGTTACAGTTTCTAATTCTTCTTCTATTTTTTTCTTTTCAAGTTCAGTAACCTGTTTTTCAATAGTTTCTTCTATTATTTCCTCGTCTACTGTTTCATCGATATATGCTCTCAAGATTTTTTCAACGGGCATATTTTCTCTTATTACTTGTAATACAGATTCTTGACACATTAATTCTGCTTCTCTCATATTTTTTTGATAATTCAAAGGTAAAATATTACTTTCAAATAAATAAACATTTGAATAAAGTTTTCTAGCATAATAAATATAACATCTGTGGATAAATGTATTCAACTTTGGAATATCAATATCTATTTTTTTTTGTTTTTGTGATACTCTAATACTTGTTAAAATTTTTAATTGTGTTATATGGACACAGGTTAATAAATCTTCTAAATAACTACAATTACTTTGGGTAACAATTCGTTTTGTTTCTTCATCTATAATAGTATAATTCCATTTGGGAACTCTGGAGAGAAAATTTTGAAATGTCATTAAATATTTGTCTTCTTCGTCATTATCTAAACATAATTTACTTGCTTCATTAAAAATAGATTTAATACCCTCTATAATCAAAGGTGTTAATATGGTTACTAGTCTAGATGAATATTCGTTTTTGGCTTCAGATAAAACATTAACATTATAATCGTCCATTTACATTTCTAAAATATTTTCTAAATTTAAGTTTTTCCGCATAAAAAATAAATTTAATATTACAATCATGAATAATTTCTCATTTCTATATTCACTTCTAATTTTATCAAAATAAATCAAATATAAATATTTGTTTTTTTTTTCTATCGTTTTCTCGGTGTCAATTATGTCTATAATATCAATACCATTATAACCCTTTTCGTATATTTTTTCAACAAAATCATTACAACTTTTAATATCTTTGTAATTAGTCTTTTTGATTAAATTCCGTTTGAGCCATAATTTATGTTTTAATAGATATTCGTTGTTTTTTATATTTTTTTTATTAAAGGTGTGTAAGCTTTGTTTTTTTTTATTTATAATTGGTAATGGTATATAAATATTACAAAATCTTGATAAAATAGGTTTCAATAATCTATTTTCATTTTCTACAAGTATAAAAAAACGAGTTGTATGGCTAAATTGTTCTATACATCTTCTAAGTGCTGATTGCGCGTCCATCGTTAATTTATCTGCGTTGAAAAGAACAATACTTTTAAATAAATTATTATTTTTGTTATGAATATTGGTTTTCGCAAAAAACTTTAATTCATCTCGTATAAATCGGATGCCTTTGCTATGCGCACAATTTACATGCATTACATATTGGTTAATTTTAGGTTTATCATTCTCATATATATCATTTATAAATTCATTTAAAATTGTTCGTTTACCACCACCGGAGGGACCATAAAAAATAATATGTGGTATTTTATTCTCACTTATAAAAAATTTTAATTTATCTTTTATTTTTTTATGTATATCCAAAGACATATAATAATTATAGTCGAATTATCTCTAACTATAATTATTAAAAAATATTTATCTTGTTTTCCTTCTTGTTTTCCTTCTTTTTTTCCTTCTTTTTTTCCTTCTTGTTTTCCTTAGTTTTCGGTGACGTTTTCTTTTGGTTTTTCTTCTTTTTCTTATTGTTTTACAACCCCCGCCACCAAGATCTTCATCGTCAGGTAACTCTAGCCTTGTTGCTAGTAATAGATCGTATTCATTTTTCATAGCTACCATTTTAGGATTTTTCATCAGGTCGTTGATTTTTTCGACCACATCACTAGCAGATAAATATTGATTCAACCTGTCAACTGGAGATAGATGTCCTATATGTCCGAATAATATATTTAACCATTCAACAAATATAACTCCATGCCCATTTTCATCTGTAATACCATCAATGAGACGGGGTCCTTTATCGCTTTTTCCTTTTCTTTTTCCTTTTCTTTTTCCTTTTCTTTTTCCTTTTTTCCCATTTTTTTCCCTCTCTGTTTCAGGTACCAACAAATCGTTATATGTCTGTAGGGTAGCAAGTTCTGTGTTAGCTCCGTAATTTCCTTCGTTATCATATATACCATAAGCAACATGAACTAATTCGTGTTCTACCAATAAAATTAACGATAATAAATTTTCACAACCAATAACATCGGGTAAAAAATGACTATGTTCATAATTTTCCTGTATTCTATACACAACTGCTTCTATGGGTATATCAATTGCAAAACTAGGAGATTCGCGGTATTCTTTTCCAACCTTAACCGAAAACACAGTTTTCTCTTTCTCCTCTTGCCAATCTGAAGTTACTTTACCACCGTCTTGCACTTTTCCCATCCAACCACCCATATATTTCATAGTCTCCTGTCTCTTTAAAGGAAAAAAACATTTATTTGCGGCTTGTACTGTAAATAATCCTCTAGTTAATGTTAATTCTGCTTTATATTCTGTATGTTCTACGGTTGTTGTTGTTTCATAATTTTCAGGCACATTAGCAGATGCCGATTCGTCTCCTGTCGTATCACTCAATCTACACCAAAAAAATGTTTTTAGTTTGAATGAACCATCAGGAAGAGGTTCGTGGAATAATTTTTTTTGTGTTAATCCATCCATAAATGTTAAAATACGAGGGTGTTCTAGTAATGCGGAAACTATAATCCAAAGTATATTACTTGGACGACCGTCTTCTGTTAATTCTGAACCTCGCATTTCATAAAGTGATGAGAAAAGGAAACTTACAGGACAAATATCTCTTGGAAATAATTCACTTCTATCACCTCCATACAAATTGTCTATTTTTATATATATTTTATGAATTATATTTTCTAAACATTCTCTCCGATACTCTTTAATCTGTCTTAAACGATTATTTTTTGTTGTCCTAGTATCACCAATTAAAGATTTTAAATAGGTTATATTTACCACCATATCTTCTTTTGGTAATCCTCGTGTAAATTCTCCTGGTGGTTTAAATAAAACAGATTTTATACCGTGCGATGTTGTATGTATATCGGGTTCTGGATGGGTAATAGGTTCATGTAATTCCTGAGTTTCTATTGATACTGGTCCTTTTTTTTTATCTATTTTAGCTGCCTTACTCATATTAGATATATTATACAAATATAATATTAGTATAATATTTACAATAAATTTATCGTTTTCTTTTCGTTTTTCTTTTAGATTTTTTATTTTTTCTACGGGTTTTTCTGCGTTTCTTTCTACGCGTTTTTCTACGCTTCTTTCTACGCGTTTTTCTTCCACCTCCCATGCCAGGAGGACGATTTTTCAAATCTTTGAATGATGTCTTCTTCTTCTTTTTCCTTGTGTTTACTCTACGCGGTCGTTTATTTGCTAAACGGGCACCATCCAATTCCCTTTCTGGAAAACTCCTATAGGGATTATAGTTAATCTTATCATTGGCAAAATTTTTAATTTTTCTGTTATTTTTTCTGTTATTTTCTCTTAATTGTGCTTCTGGTAATGATATTAGTGGCATACTATGTTGGGTGGATGCATACATCATTTTTCTTTCTTGATCTCTCTTTTGTGCTTCTTTGATTGATATAGTTGGCGAAAAAATGTGTGAACCGTCCTGTGTGTTCATTGCTGGAGGTCTTCTTCTTTCTGGTGGACCTCGATTTTTTCGTGATGGTGGCCCTTTTTTCTTACCCGGTGTTGGTGGTTTTTTTCGTTTTGGAGGGGTTTTTCGTTTTGGAGGGGGTGGTATGTTTGGGTTGGATAAGTCCATTTATATTATATATAAATATAAATATTATAAGGGTATTATATAATGATAGTATCCATATTAGAATCTGTTTATTTAATATTTATGTTTATATTTTTTAAAACAAGTATTGATTTTAACGTATTGAAAAGTCCAACAGGAAAATGGTTCAAACATTTAATAGGTGAGGAATATGGTGGTAGAATTTGTCCGTTTGGTAAAGTAGCTATATTTGCTTTAATTTTTATTTTTATTGTTAGACATTATGTAATAATACCAAAATGGTTTATTAATATGGTGTTAATTATATCTTTTGTTTTATCTTTAATGAATATGAACGCGGTTGTTTATTTAATTCCTATTTGGTTAATAGAATATAATTATATTTAGATAATATATATATGAGTTTAAATAATTTTGTAGATATTTCAAAAAAATTAGAAAATTTCCCCCAATTTCATAAAAGGTTCATGAACCTAAGAAAATTATGGGGGATAAATGAAAATTTTTATGAAAATGAATTATCTAAAACAACATTTGTAGTGGGAAGTGGTAAAAGTGGTATGAAAATGTGGTTTTCAAAAACACGATATTTTTTTGTAAAGGAAATGACAAAAGGAGACAAATTATCATTAAAAAATTTAATGGAAGATTATACAAAGTATATGCGAAGAAATAAAAACTCGTTGTTACCTAAATTTTATGGAATATATAAAAAAAACAATATCGTGTACGTTATACAAAAAAACTTGAATCCATATAAAAATGGAACATGGGTGTTTGACTTGAAAGGATCACATAGAAGAAGAACTGTTTTACATCATACAATAAAAAAAATAGGAAAAGATAATAATTTTGGAGATTCAATAATTTTTATTAATAATGCTAAAAAAATTAAAAAGCAAATGAAAAAAGATTCAACTTTTTTAAAAAAACATAATTTAATGGATTATTCGTTGTTATTATGTATGCGTAATAAACCGGTTAAAGAAAAAGATTGGAAGGTTTGGGGTAAAGGTGATTTTTGTTGCGATATAAAGGGTCCGGGACCATCTAAGAAAAGTTCAATAAATATAAATATGGGGATTATTGATATTTTGCAAAAATATAATAATAAAAAATTTATTGAAAGTTTTTTCAAATCAAAACAACATATAAAAGACAGGGCGCAATCAGAGGTATCTGCTGTAAATAGCAGCGCTTATAAAAAACGATTTGATGATTTTATGGATGGTATAATAAAACCAAAAAATAATAAAACAAGGAAAAAGGGAGGAACCAGAAAAAAAAGAACTAGAAAAAGATAATTTTATTAGATATTAAATAAAATTATTTAAGCCCAACTTTGGAGAGATTGGGAATAAGGATTGTTATTGAAAGCTTGAACCATTCCTGGATTATTTCTTTGACAATTTACAGTTCTTTCGCGTGTATGTTTTCCGGATAATTCTCCGATAGTTTGTTGCGTTGCAGCACATTTTGGCATACTAGGTATAAGTTGTGTTTCGTTGGTAGCTGTATTAGAAAAAGTGCTGATATTTTGAGTGTGTGAAGTTAGATTGGTATTTCCAATATTATATCTATTAATTTTACTGATAATTTGTTTATTAGGATTTAATCTGGCATTGTAATCAGCATCATATGGTCTAGGGGCGGTGGTTCCTCCATGAGCTCCTGCGTTATTATAATAAGCAATCGATGTGGTATCTCTTTCTTGAGGTACAGGTGTATCTTTATTAATGAGATACCCGTCGGCATTTCCACTACCACCCATCATAATATGTTTGGTGTTTTCTGTTTGTTCTCTAATAGTTGGAGCAGGGGTATCATTGGGGTTCCATACAGGTTCAGCATGATTACCGTTTCGACCTTGTACGTTACCCATCGGTCTCATATTACCAATTACATTTTGTTTTCTAGTTGGTCTCAATAAATCGAGAATAGGAGCCGTTAATGCGCTAACTATTGATCCAGCAATACCCATTTCATTTCTTTGTCCTGTAAAAGTTCTTGCATTAGCCCGAGCTTTATAACCATTTTTACCGTAATCTTTATTTGTAGCACCCCATCCTCCTTGTTTATTAGCAGGTCCGGTTTGTTCGCTTGCTAAAGAAATCTTATGAGGTTGTCTAAAATGTCCTGGTTGATATGTACCTTCTCCTTCTCTATCTCCAGCATTACCAAAATATTCTCTTGTGGTTGTCGTTCTATTTTCAGGTTGAAGAATAACAGCACTTCTTACTGTTTGTGCTTTTTCTGCTCCAGTAGTTGTAAACCATCTACTAGAAGGATTTTCATAATAGGTGTCGGGACGATTTTTAAAGTTTTGATACACTTGTGGCATTTTTTCTCCATTAGGTCCCACAGATCTACCTTGTTGTGCCATATCGTGAGCAGTTTTAGCATTTCCTTTTCCAACAAAAGCCCCCAATACTTGTCCGGCATATGTAACTTTTGGATTAGTTGAAGTTCTTAATTGGTCAACTGTTTTTGGTAAATATTTTCTTCTTTCTTCCATACCAGAATTAAATCCACCCGAACCTTTACTAGTATACCCTTTTCCTAAACCAGGTCCAACGCTTATTTCTTCCCACGGTTTAACATTATTCATTTTAGTTGTAAGAACAGATCTTTGTCTTTCCATCATAAATTCATTATTATTGGGTGTCCCATTTACATGGGTCATGTTTGCCTGAGGTTTAAAAAGAGGGGCGATTCCTTCTTTTTTATTTTGTTGGCTTCCACCACCTGTATAAAGGTCAAGTAATCCTTCATGTCCTTTTTCTCCTGTTCCTTGTGTCACTTTTGACCCAAAAAAAGGAACCATATTATTATGATCTAATCCTTTACTTGTTACATTTTCACCTGTTAAAGATTGAAATGCTCCTACTTTTTTCTCATTTAAAGCTAATGCTTTTTTATATCCGGTAGGTTGATATAAATTTTCTGTGTTGTTTCGATAACCTTGATATGTTTGGACGTTTGTTTCATTTAATAAATCTCTTTTCCCTTCAACAACATATCCATCTACAGCTTTTTTTCTTTCTGTAGGCCAATTTACAATAGGTCTATTTACATTAGGTAAAGGTTGATTTGTAAATCCTTCTTTTTTTTCTTTATTTGAAATAATATACATTACGCCTAGAACTGCCATTGGTATAGCTATTTCTGCCATTTATATATAAGTAATATATATTTTAAATGCTAAAATATATATTTATTTTTCTTTGAGACAAGGTATTTTTGGAACAAAATTATCTCTTTCTAAAAGTCGAGTATTCAAATTATTATGGAATCTCATACAAACATTCTCTTGGGGATTTAAAAATAAAGGATATTCTCTATTTTGGGGTAAAGCTCTATACTTCCAAGCTGGGTGTGTTGCTCTAGATTCATCTGTTAAAGCGTCTCCACAAATAGGATATTCAACTTTTTGTGTAATAGGTACTCCTGAATTTGGAAATTGTGATTTTTGATTATATTTTGTTAATTTTCTTGTTACACCTTTTAAATCACTATCAATATCTATGGGAGCACCATTTATAACGTTGTCTAAATTTGCCCCCCATTTTTGCATTCTTATTTGGGGGTCATTGAAAAAACAAGGCGATGTTCCATTACCAGGCATATTTAATGCGTATCTACCAGGACCGGTTGATTCTTGTAATTTTTTTTTTGTTCTACTATCATCATAATTAAACCGTGTAAAAGCCATCTTATATTATTAATATATATAAATATTTAAATACTCAAAAATAAATTAGGTATATGACTTCCACAATATGCTTAAATATGATAGTCAAGGATGAATCAGATATAATAATAAATACATTAACAAATATTTTAGAAAAAATACCAATTCATTATTGGGTTATATGTGACACGGGTTCTACTGATAATACAGCTGAATTAATAGAAACCTTTTTCTTAGAGAAAGGTATATCCGGAGAATTAATACATGATCCTTGGAAAGATTTTGCTTATAATAGAACAAGAGCACTTGAATTTGCTTATAAAAAAACAGACTTTATTTTTCTTTTCGACGCCGATGATAGAATTGTTGGTGATTTGGTATTACCAGATTTAAAGAAAGGCAGTGCTTATCATATGCAATTTGGTCACTCGGTGCGATGGAAAAGGATGCCTTTACTCGATAATCATATAAAATGGTATTATGAGGGGGTTATGCATGAAATAATTGGAACAAAAGAACCACATGAGTTAGATAGTATTGAGGGTAGCTATCATATAGCAACAAATGTTGAAGTAAGTGCTAGAAATAAGAAAGGGGGTAAAAAATTTTATGATGATGCTATGATATTAGTAGATGCGTATAATAAAAATGATAAATTACAAGCTAGATATGGGTTTTATGCTGCAGAATGTTTTAGATTTTCTGGAAAAGAAAATTGGGACAAATCTATTGAATGGTATAAAAAAGTTATTGATGAAAAACGACAATGGATTCAAGAAAAATACTGGGCTTGTTATCAATTGGGAAAAATGTATGATGAATTAGACGAAAAGGAGAAGGCTTGGTATTATTATTTTAAATCTTATGAATTTGATGATTCTAGAAAAGAAGCATTTTTTGAGTTAATAAAAAAATGTAGAGAACAAAATAAATTTAAAACTGGATACAAATTATATAAAATGTTAAAGCCTTGTTTAAAACAAGATAAAACCCATAAGTTATTTATTATAAATCATATATACGAACATTCATTATATTCAGAAATGGCAATAATTCTATATTATTTAAAAAAAAATGATGAAGTGATGGAAATATTTAAAATATTATTTCTAGCAAATATAACACACCCTGGATATATACAAATGACGAATAACAACATAAAATATTTTATACCGTATATAAAGAAAGATGATTGGGAATTTTATGGAAAATTTAAACGATATTGTTTAAATTTTAATGTTCCTGAAAATTTAAAAACCCAAATAGATAAACTATTTATAGAATAATATCATAAATTTAAGTAAATAATTTATAAATTTAAGTAGATAATTGCTATAAGTGTTCAACAACCTTTGTGATTTCTATATATCTTTTTTGCGTCAGTTTTATATGACCCGACGACACCATTATTGGATAGGTTCACTGTTGTAATAATAGGAGTAATTGTTCCATTTGGGCCATATTTGTCACATAATTCATTTTTTAACAAAGTTGAGTTGACATCGTTTTTATCAAATAATAATGCAACTTCAAAATTAGTAATAGCCTCTTTTAAATCAGCAGGATTTGGTGTAGACGTGCCATTTATAATTTCTTTGTACATCATATATCCACAGTTATAATACCTGTTACCTGCTCTTTTTTCCAAATATAATTTATGACTAATATATTGGTCTCTTGTGGTGCTCATTTATATAATAGTATTGAGATATTATATTAATTTATACACCTGAAAATGGTCCGACAGGCCTTTGATTTTTAATAACAACGAGTGGTTCAGGAACAAAAACTCTTGGAGTTTTAAACCATTTTTCTTCTTGTAAATTATTTAATTGTGCAACAAATGATTTTTTGGGTTTTGTTAAATCTATTTGTTTTATACCAAATAGATGACTTTCGATGTTTGAAGGATTGTTAGATAATACATTGTTGTAGAAGCCACCTCTCATATTACCTACATTTATTCCTAAACCAGGTAATTTATTGGTCAACGGGACCTGGCTATATTTATATTCTCTATATTGAATTTGTTCCTTAAAAGCCAGTTGTTCTTGACAATATTGTCCTGGTGAATTTTTTAATGATGTCATATATAATTACAAACTATTTTTTTTGTAAATTTTTTATAATATTTTGGTAAAGTTCAGGATTAATATTTGTATTTCTCTCCATTTCACATAAAGCATTATGAAAATAATAGAAATTATCAAATGAAAATAACATAGTAAAGGCAGTTGCTTGATCTAACCTAAAAATAAATTTAGAATGTTTAATAAGTTCTGTAAGAATTACTTTAACCTGCGTTTGTTCGCCATATTTTTTAAAAGAAACATCAATAGAATCCATAATAGTTTCGTGCTTGTATTCGGGAATCATAAATGCTTCTAATAGTTCTTTTCTATATTGTGTATCTTGGTCTATTTCCTCGATATCTAAATAACTCGTTTTTATTGAATAATTATACATATAATTATATTTATTCAATAATGTTTAATTACATTTGGAGAAATAATCTTTGTCTCGTGATAGTTCTCTTGAAGGAAGTCCGCCACGAATCCATCCATCAGCAGCCACACCTTCACATAGGTTAGCTGGATTTTGTATGCTAGATTTCAACGAAGGAACAAGTTCTTGGTTAATTTTGAGTGTTTTTTCGGTAAGATTTTTACACGATTTTTTATCTCCAGAATAAGAACCTTGTTGTAATTTTGATTCTTCTATTGGTCTAGAAGGACCTCTTCCTAAAAATGGAACAGTTAAGAATGGTCTTTGTTGGAGACTGATTCTACATTTTGGATTTGTTTGTATTGTCCCGATTTTAAGATTAGAATCGCTATCAATATTACAACCGCCTAAACCTGTGTGACTACCATTAAAAAACACGTTAGGTTGACTTGTAGCAAAGTCAATAGTTTTTTTCATACCACAATTCGGTAAGAAATAACTTTGGACGTTATAATTACCAAAGTTTTGATTTTGTGTTTCTCTTTCAGAAATACCACACGAATCGTCGTTGAGTCCTGTTAAATTATCAAAAGTAAAATTATATACACTAGCCATTCTATATATTTTACCTAAGATAATTTTATTTTTATAAAATTAAGTTGTTCTAAATAAAGTATTATTTTTTGAGCATTGTAAACTATCACCTTCTTTACATGATGGCATATTACCATAACAAAATTCAGCAAAATCCTTTTGATTATTAGGTATTTGTGTGTTTGGCATTGCATAAAAATTTCTCATAGAATGTTGAAATGATAAATTATCGCCTAAATTTTTAAATAATTTTTTATCTACGCCTTTAATTTTTTCGTTAATGTCTTCACGTACAGTATCATTATAAGCCGGGGCGGCAGGTTTTCTATCTACGTTTTCTTTAAAGTCTGTCATTAGAACATTCATCATTGGATTTTTTTTTGTTGGTAAAGTAAATTCTTTTTCTAATATCTTACTTATACCCTTTACAGCAGCATCTCTTTTTGTAAAAGTACCAATAAACGCCTCTTTTTGTTGAGATTTAGATTTTGTCTTATAAATTATTACTAAAATGATTATACTAACAATTGCCGATACAGGTATATATTGAGATTTTGTAAGAAAATAGCCTAAAATAGTTAATATAATAATTAATCTAGTAATAGAGTTTAATTTTCGTTCTAAATCAAAATCATTACTAGGCCATAATTCTGTTATATAATTTTTATTTAATAAAACGTTGGGATTATCTAACCAAAAACTAACCATTTGATATATAGTAAATGGTTATTTTTAAATTTTAGGTTTCTATTTTTTCTTTCTATTTTTTCTTTTTCTTTTTTTTCTTCTTCTTTTTTTTATTATTACCATTTCTAGTTGTTTTTTCTACATTTTCATTTTCACCCCAACATGAAGTGGTATATTGTTGTTTATTTTGGTTAAGCTCTCTTTCTTTTCTTCTTTCTTCTAATTTTCTTAACATCCTTTCTTTTTGTTGTGCCTTTCCAATATTAGATTTCATTTGAGATTGGAATGCTCCCATATTAACTTTACTATTTTTCCCTCCTGTTGGTAATCCCATTTGTTGTAATATTTTATCCATATTTTTCATACCAGGCATATTCTTCATTTTCTCCATAAGTTCGGATGCTTCTTTCATTAATTCACTCTCCTTTATTTCTCCTGATTTAATTTTGGTGTCCAGTTTAGAGCCTACTTTTTTTACCATACTCATTAATTTCCCTGGGTTTTTGAATAATTTTTGAAATACATCACTAACATTTGTAGCATCATCCATATCCACATTTAATTCATCGGCTGTTTCTTCTGCTATTTCGTGAGCAAGTCTTCCTAATTTTCCCCCAAGTAAGCCATTAATGTGATCTTGCATATCTTCAGGGTTTGGCATATCTTCCATATTTATTCCGGGTATATCTTCTCCCGATAAACCAGAAAACATATTATTACTTGTATCTTTAAACATTTCACCCATATCTTTCATTGTCTGTTCTAATTTACCCTTCAAATCTTCTTCATTTATAGCTTCAAATAATTTTGCTGTGTCTCCAAATGATTCATCCGTGTCCAACCCTTTTGATACTGAAAAAAGAACTAATTGTAAATATTTCCAAATAACGTCACGAGTTTTATCGCTAATATCTTCTTTCCATAAATTTTTGAATTCTATATTTGGTAAAAATTTTGTATTTATATCATCATCTTTAAAAATTTCAACATTTTGGTACAATATATCAAAGAACCTTTCAGGATATACTTTTTTACAATATAAATAAAGTATAAGACAATCACCGTCTCCTGTTAAAAAATTAATATCTGTTTCTCCTAATTTTTCTTTACATTCAGGAAAGGTTGTTAAAATATCTCGATAAAAATCTTTAATTATTTTTGAAAATTCTTCTGGGATACTTTCACTCATTGTATATTTAATTCAAATTTAATATTTAAATTAAACTAATCACTAAAATATAATTTACATATTTTTGTTAAATTTTGAATATATTTCATGGCTTTTTCTTGATTTTCAAAAGTTGTATTTTTTACTAAACTTCTAATATCTTCCAATACTTGGAGTGTTTGAACTTCGGAACCTATATCATTTTTATAATCTTTATTGATAAAAAATCGAATATCACCCTCTGTTATTTCCTTTTCATATAAATTTAAAATATTATCACGCCAATATGTTATTATTTTTTTAGGATTTACTCTTTTTATACCTTCTATAAACGTTTTTCCTGTTTTTATTTCGAGATTTTGGGGAAATATTCTTATTATATCATCAGTAAATTCCAAAAGATGATTATTAAAAGCTTTTAATAACGAAGACATATAATGTATAATAAATAATTAGTTTTAAATAATATTATTTAAAATTATTAAAATGAATGTGATACTGGTTCTTGTGTTATCTCTGCTTCTCTAGATGCTTGTAATTTACCCATATCTACTTGACCTACTTTATCGGGTTCATAATCATCGGGAGGAGTTTCTATTCTATCATCATGGTTTAATTTAACAAAACTATGCATTTGTCGTAAACCACCCTCTCCCTTTGCGTTCATTTCATCTGAACTTTGATCTAAATAAGAATAAGTATCACTCATACAGGATCCCATTTCAGATCCTGAAAATGCTAAAGGTTCTAAATTATTGGGAACAGCTTGTGTTTTTTCACCCATTATTTGAGGTCTAAAAAAGTTAGTTACATCTTCTCCAACCAAAAGTTTATTGTTTTTATTTAATAATAACAACGTGGGGACACTTATTATATTTGGAGGCATATAAATTTCCTTGCCGTTATCTAAAATAATATAAATCTTACCATCTATATTTTTTCTTTTATCAATTGATAAGAAATGTATATTTTTTTGAATCTTGGTCTTCCCTAATTCATATAATAATTTCTTGCAATTTTCACAATATTTACTGTAATACAACACACTACTCATTTATATATCTAAAGTTTTCGTTCAAGAAAATTAAACTAATTAAAATTGAAATAATATAAAATAATATATTTATATTATAATAATGACTTCTATAGCTTCTCCCGAAATTAGTCCAAATGTTGCAGAAGATTCTACAACAACAATTAGATTACCTGTAGTAAGCCACGGCGTTGAAAACAAAGGTGTTCTTTCATTTACACTTGAGAATACAAATGTTAGTATAGCAAATGCTTTAAGAAGGGTATTGCTATCAGATATAGAGGTGGTAGTGTTTGATACAGACAACGATAAAATTAATGTATATGAAAATACAACAAGATTTCATAATGAAATTTTAAAACAAAGATTAGGATGTATTCCTATCCATATAAAAGATATTGACAGTATAGAAAATCTAATAATCGAATTAAATATTAATAATGAAAGTGATTCAATTCAATATGTAACATCTAAAGATTTTACAATTAAAGATATAACAACTGATAAATATCTTACAACCGAACAAACAAAATCTATATTTCCACCAAATAACATAACAAAAGAGTATGTATTATTTACAAGATTGCGACCTAAAATTTCAAACGACATTCTCGGTGAAACGATAAGTCTAAAAGTAAAATTAAAAACATCAACAGCAAAACAAGACGGTATGTATAATGTTGTTAGTACTTGTGCTTTTGGTAATACAGAAGATAAAGTTGAACAACATAATCAATGGCAAAGTATTAGTGAAGATTTAGAATCCAAAGGATTAAATGGAGATAGAATTGAATATGAACGAAAAAATTGGTATACATTACAAGCAAAAAGACATTTTATCCAAGATAGCTTTGATTTCAAAGTTGAAAGTGTAGGTGTGTATGCAAATGTTGAGTTGATTAATATGGGATGTGATAATATCATTAAAAGACTTGATAAAATAAAAGAAAAATGTGATAAAGAACAACTAAAACTAAATAAAAAAGCAACAGCAATGGAAAATGCTGTAGACGTAATATTACAAGGAGAAGATTATACAATTGGTAAAGTGATTGAATTTGTTTTACACGAACAATACTATAAAAAAGATCAAGCATTAAGTTATGTTGGATTTATTAAAAAACACCCTCATGACGATTATTCTATTATTAGAATGGCATTTTCTAGTGAAGGAGATACATCCTTAACAGATGTAAATGTATATAGTATGGTGAAATTTTCATGCGATGTGGGTATTAAATTGTTTGCTAATATCAAGGAATACTTCTAACTTAAAAAAAAGCACTAATAAATAATATTTTTTATAGATATTATTTATTTCAAACCTATATATATATATGAAATTTATCCCAAGATCTTTCAACAAAACGCGCAAAAAAATGACATCTAAAATAAATAAAACAAAAAAAACAGCTATATATAAAGCTAAAGAAGCTCAAAAAACAGCTGTATCTAAGCTGACAACTTCCAAGGAAACCATGGATTTTATAAATAAGTTATTTAATAAAATAACGCAAGAATCAACAAAAGCTATAAATAGTGATTTAATGCTTAAAAATTTTATGAAAAAAAATAAAACATTATTACCCCTTGCGTTTAGATTATTACATATGTCTTATACAAAATCACCACCAATTAAATATAGTGGTAAAAAAACAAATTTTGATATAAAAAAAGCTGTAAAATACTCAAAATGGGCGAATAATATATATTCAAGTAAAGATGAATGGAAAAAATTTATTTCGGGGAAGGGAGATATAATAAGATACCAAGATAAACAACATCTTTCAGGTGGATTTTTAGTTCCAAAATATTCAGTTGTAGTGCAAAATGATAAAATAATTGTTACTTTTAAAGGAACTTCAACAGGAAACGATGCTCTTATTGATTTATTAGCAAATACAGAATCTTTCACATTAGATAAAAATAAATATTACGCGCACGCTGGATTTTTAAGAGCTGCAACTATGGCTAATTCACAAATAGGAAAAATAATAACAGAAAAGATTATTAATAAAGAAATTACAGAAGTAATTGTCACCGGACATAGTTTAGGAGGTGGTGTTGCTCATATGTTTGGTATTCTATTTTTTAATTCATTATTAAAAGGAAAAACACATGAAACATCCGGATTTAAGGGAGTAAAAATATTTGGTTACGCACCAGGAACAACGGTAACTTCAAAAAACAAACCACCTTTAACAGATTTTTTAAATAAGCATAACAAAAAATGTAAAATTGTAAGTTTTATAAACGACCAAGATATAGTTCCTAGGTTATCTATGGAAAATGGAGTAATAT